>Ga0335080_10008887_pt1 | contig 10486 bp, 16 predicted proteins | sample Lox_Sample_34_FD_206720 | JGI IMG/M metagenome (GOLD analysis project Ga0335080, IMG submission 206720) | Soil microbial communities from Loxahatchee National Wildlife Refuge, Florida, United States - Lox_Sample_3.4 | ecosystem: Environmental > Terrestrial > Soil > Wetlands | place: USA... | reverse complement strand
GCTCCAGGGTTTTCTCCGGCACAGTGCCTTTCACTGGCGATTGCAGTTTTACTCCGGCGCGGCGCGCTTTGGAAAGGCCGATGGCAATGGCTTGTTTCGTAGAACGCGCGCCATGCTTGCCTTCCCGGATGTGATGCATCTCCTCCCGTACGAACTCTCCAGCCTGGGTGCTGGGCGACTTGCCTTCGCGTGCATCTTCTTGAGCACGTTCGATGGTTTCCTTTTCCGGCATGACTTTTCTCTCCCGGGGTCAGGATAGGTCGTGCCGTCGAACGCGGAAATCGAAGGTACCCTTTAGCCTTTCCTGCCCGTTCCTGTAGGCGAAGTACACAACGAGAACCGCAACGCTAGTGGTTTGCGCCGATGGACCAGTCCGCCGGCGCTACGTTACGGTACAACTGGATCTTGCAGCAATAAACAAAAGTTGAGGCGCCATGATTCGCAAGTTGAAGTCCGGCCAATATCGCATCTACTCCCGGAGCAAGAATCCCAAGACCGGGCGACGTCGCAACCTGGGGACATTCGCCACCAGGAAAGCCGCGGAGAGCCATGAGCGGGCCATTCAGTATTTCAAGCGCAACTAGGTTGGGTGATACAGGATTTGCTCTATCCCAGATTTTCCCGATGCTTGCCCCGAAAGTCTCGATGCTGCGTCAGTTCACGCACCTATCGCACACATAATGCACGGCTGCCGGCAATGGCATGGTTCGTGCTTTCAGAACAGTGAAGGTTTGGAGGGCAAGATGCTCACGGTACACGTTGAAAATATTGGGGACTTGGTGGTGATTGAGTGTGACGGGCGCATCGTGCGCAGCGAGGCCGCATTCAAATTACGCGACGCAGTCAACTCGCAGAGCGAAGCCCGAACGATCGTGCTTGATCTCTCGGAAGTCTCCGTTATTGAGGGCGGCGGCCTGGGAATGCTGGTCTGCTTGCAGCGATGGGCCCACGATCACGATATTCAATTCAAGCTGTTCAACCCTCGCTCGTCGGTTCGAGAGAGGCTGAATGAATTCAGTTCGATTCGCGAGTCCGATATTCTTACGCTCGACGAAATGATGGCTCTGCTGGCTCGCGCCAACGGGCGGCCATATACCCACGAGCTTCCGCCTTCGCCAAATCTCAATCTTTACGGCGGACATGGTCACCATGGTGCCGGGCTACGATAAATCCCGTATCTCTAGATCCCGCAATTTGTATTCAGGTTTCCTTCCCTAAGCTTTCCGTCTCTAAGGCTCGGAACGCTAGGGGCGAGGAGGGAATATGCGCAGAGAGGACTTAATGAAACCGGACCTGTTGAGCGAGATTCTGTTACTGGGCAGCGGTGTCGTAATCGTGGCTGCCCTGGTAATCACCATGGTGATGACGATTATGCAAACTGGGGCGATGCAATAACGGAAGCTCGGCGAAATCCGCGTCCTTCAAATTGCCCGGCCGTACAGGCATTGCGCAACCCATCTAAGGTGCAAACAGGATGGGCAAAGATTGGCGTCGACACTTAAGGTTCGCAAGGAACACAAAGCCGTAAGGAGCATTTCCCGATGAATCTTCGAAGAACTCTAGGAAGTCTCGCACTGCTTGGCGGGTTGCTGCTGCCAGGAATGCTGCTAAGCGCTCAACAGCCAGCCGGCCAGGACGCTCCCGACAACAGCAGCGTAAATCAGCGGAACCGCGATGCCAACCAACCCACGGCTGATCAGCAGAAGAACAATCGTTCAGACCGTGACCTGACTCAGCAGATTCGGCAGGCCATCGTGAAAGACAATTCTCTGTCGACCTATGCTCGTAACGTGAAAATCATTACCCAGAACGGCCGGGTCACTTTGAAGGGGCCGGTACGGTCAGAGGACGAAAAGCGCGCAGTAGAGGCGAAGGCCGCCGAAATCGCGGGTGAAAACAAGGTGACCAGTGAACTGGACATCAAACCAAAGAACTAGGCAAAAAGAACAACCTTAAGGAGAATTCGCAATGTCTGACACGGCAGTTTTCGGCATTTATCCGAGCTATACGGCGGTTGAAATAGGCGTGGATGAGTTGAGAGTGGCGGGCTTCAGCAGCAAGGAGATTTCCGTGCTCTTTCCGCAAAGCGCCGGCTCGCGAGACTTTGCCCACGAGAAAGGCACGAAAGCACCGGAGGGCGCGACCGCCGGTGCCGGCACCGGAGCAATCGTGGGTGGAACTTTGGGATGGCTGGCCGGCATTGGGGCATTGGCGATTCCGGGCGTCGGCCCTTTCATCGCAGCCGGCCCCATTATGGCGGCTCTTGCCGGCGTAGGCGTGGGCGGAGCGGTCGGCGGAATCGCAGGAGCCCTTATAGGAATGGGGATTCCCGAGTATGAAGCCAGGCGCTATGAGGGTCAGGTGAAGAATGGCGGCATTCTGCTCTCGGTTCACACCGAGACCCCGGAGTTAACCAGGAGCGCTAAGGAAATCCTGCAGCGCACCGGCGCCCAGGATATTTCTTCCACAGCGGAAGCCAGCTCGGATCAAGGCAAGGCTGATCGACCATCGCCGCGCCATGTTGCCTAAGCGCAATTCTGAAGCAATCTGAGTCTCAGCTCTTGCGCAGAAATAACAATGCTCTGTCGTGAGAGCGGGGCTGAGCATGATACCGAGGACACAAGAATCAAGCGTCACAGGCTCCACGTAACCCGCAGAGGCTTAGCAGTACCGGGGAAGCGAAGGAGCCTGAGGCAGAGGCAGAATGAACCTGATAAGCATGCTGTCGATTCGCCGGGTAATGTTCACTCTCGTGTTGTTGGCGGGAGCGCATGCCGCATTCGCACAAGTTGGCATTGCGATCACCATCGCCCCGCCAGCGCTTCCTGTGTATGTGCAGCCCGCCTGTCCCGGGGACGGATATATCTGGACCCCCGGCTACTGGGCTTACGACTATGACAACGACGACTACTATTGGGTTCCAGGTACGTGGGTTTTGGCCCCGGAAATTGGTTTTTTCTGGACCCCCGGTTATTGGGGTTGGGAAAGCGACAGATTTATTTTCCATGAAGGCTATTGGGGCCCGCAGGTCGGTTTTTACGGCGGGATTAACTACGGCTTCGGTTATTTCGGCGACGGTTATGCCGGAGGACGCTGGGAAAACGGACACTTCTTTTATAACCGCTCGGTAACCAACGTCAATGTCACTCGGATCCACAATGTGTACAACACCACCGTCATCAACAACACGACGGTGACCCGGGTCAGTTATAACGGCGGCAATGGTGGAATTGACCGGCGTCCGACCCCGCAAGAGGAAGCCGCGGCTCGCGAGAGGCATGTCCCGCCCCTTGCTATCCAGACACAACACATGCAAGCGGCTCGCAACGATCCAAAGCTGCGGGCTTCGATAAACCATGGCAAGCCACCGGTCGCCGCGACGCCCCGACCGGGAGCCTTCAGCGGCCACGGTGTAGTGAAAGCTAAAGAAGCTGGGGCACCGTACCGGCCTCCAGCCAATCGCCCGGGGTCTGCACACGCGCCGAACAATACAGCTGCGGCGGCTCATCCGGAGAGTAATAACAACAATGTTCCGCGGCCGCCCAATGCGGTTCACGCCAGGGATCTTCCGCCGGCGACACGGCCTCCCGCTCCGAATACTGGAAATCCGAAGGTCGATCAGAAATATCAGAAACAGCAAGACAAACTGTTTGCGAAGCAGGAACAGGAGCGGCAGAAACTTCAGCAGAAACAGGACCAGGACCACCAGCGGCTGGCGCAGCAGAAAGCTAACGAGGCAAGACAGCAGCAGGTGGAGCAGAAACATCAGCAACAGACCCAGCAATTGGAACAAAGGCACGCGGCGCAGCAGCAGAAATTGCAGACCCGGCAACAGCCGGTAAACCGGGGCCGGCCGCCAAAATAGATTTGGCCCAACGTTGTCTTTTCGTCGCGAAACGTGGTTGGCTGGGGTGCGCAACCTCGGCATCCACGTTTCAACGGCGTACTTCCAATGACGTAGTAAACCGCATCATAGTGGATTGAAATCCGTGCCCTGACTTGGTGCGATTGGTGAGGTAAAGGAGTCATCCATGAACGAAAAAGCTAGTGCTACATTGCCTGCAACGGTGGAAAAGGTTATCCAGTCTCCGGATCCGCGTGAACCTGAGAAGGCCCAGATTGCGGTCGAAGGAGCTGACGATCTGTATCGGGAGATTCGCATCGACAACACTTTGGTTAAGGAGAACGGTGACGAAGTGCGACTCAAACGAGGCGCCCAGATTGAGGTCACGGTAGAAGCGGATCCCGAGGCGACGACACCAAAGAGCAACCCAGAGTCCCAGCAATCACCCAAGAACCAATCCAAGCCAATCGCTCCGTAGGGGGCAGCCTACAGGAGCTGGTATTTCGAATTACAGATTGCCCCCGATTCGTTTCGGCGCAAGCCATCTTTATTGTTAGAGATTGCAGAATCCAGATGGGAGGAAACATCATGCTTTACTGGGCGATCATGTTCTTCGTAGTGGCATTAATAGCCGCGATCTTCGGCTTTACCGGCATAGCGGTGGCCGCCACCGGAATTGCAAAGCTCTTGTTTGTGATTTTTCTCGTACTGTTTGTGGTCTCACTTGCCGGCCACCTGACCCGGCGAGGCAGCAGCGTTTAGGGCATCCATTGCCTTTTAGGGACCCGCCGCTGCATACGGCAAGATCGGCCAGAATTTACAGCTCCTGTGGGATGCCGCGCGTAGTGAGCATGCATTACTCTCTCGCATGAGTGCTGGCTGCGGCTAGCGTCGAACGACGTGAATGCGGCCAGCATTCAAAAACAGACAAATCGAGGAGATGTTCATGCAGAGTTATACGGATCAATCTACCTGCAGCGTTTGCAATCAGACATTCAACTCAGATCTTGAACTTCAACGGCATGAGAAAACGGCGCATCCCCGGCAGGAGAGCAGTGACCATAGATCCGATTCTCGTCCGAACCAAGGTCCGGATCGAATCGATCCCAGTTATGTGGACCGGGAACAAGAAAAGATCGCGTAGCCAAACTCATTCAGGAACACGCACCAATCCAGGAGGAGACCGTAATGAACAAAGATCGTGTTGCAGGCAAACTGAGAGATGTGGGCGGACGCATCGAGCGCCAAGCCGGTGAGTGGACCGGGGACCGAGAAAAACAGGCGCATGGGACCATAAAACAAGTCGAGGGCAAGGTACAAAACGCCTGGGGAAAAGTGAAGGACGCCGGCAAAAATGCGGCGGACAAGGCCACAACCCACAAAGCGAGCCGTCAGGGCGATGACTCGCTGGAAGGCGATGCAGGAACCGACGAAGAAGACGAAGAAAAGGGATGAGCCGCGTGTCGCTTCCTTTTCTGAGCCGGAATATTTCCCCTCCGGCAAATTCCGATATCCGGCCTCGGCACCAGGGTGGGAGAAGTTTAGCTCTCCCACCTCCACTCTTCCCTCCGTTCCTTGCTTGATAATATTTCTTACAGGCCTTATTTATCGGCTGGGTGGTACTGATTCGCTGTGCTTTGGCCTGACGCTCGATCCGCTTGTTGGTTCTCTCTCTCCCGCATAAAGTCTGCTCCGGTCTGAATTAGGATGCATTTGGCGAAGGATCGCGGCCCCTGGTCACCGAATGCTACAGGGTTCACCCTATCGACTTCGTCCTTCGGCGCAATTATCATTCCTGCGTCGTGTACCCCTATGCACAAGGAAAGGCTAGAGTTCGCCATGCTTGATCCGCTCCTTCAAACGGTTGCCGCAGGAGCGGAAAGCTACGCTCACGGCGAGCACGTTGTTCAGTTTTATGCAGACGACAATTTTTTCCTCGACGTGTTGAGTCGCTTTGTCGGCGGGGCGCTCGCGACCGGGGAAGCCGCCGTGGTGATCGCGACCGCTGCCCATCAAGCAGAACTGGAGAGAAGGCTTTCTGCCCGCGGGTTGGACACCGCTAAGGCGAAGCTACAGATGCGTTATCTTGTCCAGGATGCAGGCGAATTACTCGAGCGCATCACGGTAAATGGCTTCCTTTCCGAGGCCCGCTTTAACGAAATTGTCGGCAGCGTTCTCAAACAAGCCGGAACCACGACCGATGGCAAAGTGCACCGGATTGCCGTGTTCGGAGAGTTGGTTGCGCTGCTGTGGGCACGGGGAAGGCAGCAGGACGCGATTCGGGTTGAGCAACTCTGGAATGAGCTGGCCAGAACCTATTCCTTCTCTCTGCTTTGCGCGTACCCGATCGTCGGGTTCAACAATGAAACCCATGTCGAGCCATTTCTAAAGATCTGCGGGCACCACTCAGGGGTTGTTCCCAGTGAAAGCTATTTGGGCCTGGGCAGCGAAGAGGAACGCTTTCGCACCATTGCGCAACTGCAACAGAAGGCCCTGGTGCTAGAGAAGCGGCTGGCAGCGCGGCAAAGCGAAAATCAATTCCGCTTGCTGGTGGAGGTCGTACGGGACTATGCGATTTTCATGCTGGACCCGCAGGGCATAATCAGCACTTGGAACATCGGTGCCGAACGCATCAAGGGATATCAGGCGCGGGAGATCATTGGCCGGCACTTTTCCTGCTTCTACCCAGAGGAAGACGTGCGGAGCGGCAAGCCGGCGTGGGAGTTGGTTGTGGCAGCACGAGAGGGACGGCTGCAAGACGAGGGCTGGCGAATTCGGAAGGACGGATCGAGGTTCTGGGCCAACGTTATTATCACCGCCATCAGAGATGACCAGGGCGCATTGCTCGGTTTCGCCAAGGTTACCCGGGATGTTACGGAGCAAATGCAGGCGCAACAGGCCCTACAAAAAGAGGTCATGGAAAGGCGCGACGCGCAGCGGCAGCTGCACAGTTCGGAGGAGTCATTGCGCCAGTTGTCACTGCATCTTCTCCGCACGCAAGACGAAGAGCGCAGGCGTATTGGAGCGGACCTTCACGATAGCCTGGGGCAGTATCTCACGGTGTTGAAACTGAAATTGGCCTCGCTCAACCACACTGTCGGACAGGACGGCACGACCACCGCCGAGGATCTGGCCCAATGCCTTCGTTTGACGGACGACTGTATCAAGGAAGTGCGGACCGTATCCTATCTTCTCTATCCCCCGTTGTTGGAGGAAATGGGTCTGAAATCGGCCATACCCTGGTACCTGGAAGGATTTGGCGCGCGCAGCGGTATTGAAACCTCTTTCGAGGCCCATCCCGATTTCGGCCGCCTGCCGCGCGACTCAGAATTGGCTTTGTTCCGGGTTCTTCAGGAAAGTCTCACTAACGTTCACCGTCACTCCGGAAGTCCCACCGCGCACATTCGCTTGTTCGCCCAGGAGGGTATGGCCTGCCTGGAAATCGAGGACAAGGGAAAAGGTATTTCTCCCCACCTGCTGGAGCAGTCCGGGCAGGATTGGATGGGCGCGCTGGGAGTTGGTTTACGTGGCATGAACGAGCGCATGCGCCAGTTGGGCGGCAAACTGGAGGTATTCTCCAAGGAGTCCGGTACAAGAGTACGGGCGTCGGTACCGATGCCTGAGTCCCAGTCCGCCGCGTCGGCTTAGTCTGGGGTGAACCCCGTTCTTGAAAAGCCCCCGTCCGTTCTTAGGACCTGCTCAACGCCTGGAGTTCGTGGATGCCTGCGAGAATTTTGATAGTGGATGATCACGAGATCGTGCGGGAGGGCATTCGAACCCTTATCACCAGGTCGCGGCCCGAGTGGGAGATTTGCGGCGAAGCCAATAATGGAGAACTCGCAATTGAAGCCGTTCGGACGTTGAAGCCCGATGTCGCCATCCTTGACATCACCATGCCGAAAATGAGCGGACTCAAGGCCGCAGCGGAGATTGCCAAACTGGGCCTGGCCTGCCGAATCCTGGTGTTCACCATGCATGACTCGAAAAGACTGCCGATTGAAGTCCGTCAATCCGGCGCTCAGGGCTTTGTGCTCAAGTCCCAGGCGGCACGGGATCTGGTTCGAGCCGTAGATCGCCTTTTGGCCGGGGAGACATTCTTCGATGTGGGGTCCGGGGATTATTCTGAAGGTGAACCCTGAGCGTTCTCCTCAGGCCGCTAGGGAGGGCGCAGCTCCGCTCTCAGTTTCAGCGTGAGTACTGGCCGCCACTGGCGCCGCCCAGTTCTGCAGCATCTGTTCCCAGTCGTCCAGGGCCTTCTTCACTTCCGACAGAAGCGCCAGTTGTTTCTCTGGGTCAGGTTCTGCAAATGCCGCTCGATATAGTTCACTAAAGCTCTTGAATCCTGTGTTCGACATTTAAACTTTTCCTTTCCGGCCGCTCCGAGAGCGTGGGGGCATCGCGGGGGTAGGCTTCCGCGCTGTCAGATCGTTAAAGTTATGGGGTGTAATTATTGGTCGGCAAGACGCCCGCCGAACCTCGCCCCATTCTGCGCAATTCGTGGGCAATCGCAATACCGTCGATACCCGATGTCCACTGAAGTGAACGCCTTAGAAGATCAGATTCCCATTAGGTCCCTCTGCGCGAGAGATGCGCCTGTAGCTTATTTCGCTCGTTCGTTGCGGATCGCTTCTTTACATACTTTCGAATTCTGAAGTACAGCGAGTAGCTGATCGCGCCCCGCCACCGATGTGGGTAGTCTCAGTCGGCGGCAGAGGATTGACCTGCTCAGCAGCCACGGAGGCTCAATATGCTTTGGACCATTTTTGTGATTTTGCTGATTCTCTGGTTACTGGGGCTGGTCACGTCCGTAACCTTTGGGGGGCTGGTTCACCTGTTGCTGGTCTTTGCCCTCGTCATCCTGTTGGTCAACGTGCTGTCGGGTCGTACCAGTGCTGTTTGAAAGTTCACCGGGCACAAGGTTGCTTCGAGGCTTCGTTGTTTACTTTTGGGAGGAACACAAATGAGAGTGGTGAGAGTGAGGAATCTGCTGCTGGCGTCGGCACTGCCAGTGCTTCTGCTTTGCCTGGCCTGTAACAGGCAGAAAACTACCAATGATGTGACCTACAAAACTCAAGTCCAACAGGCGCTTGAGCAGGCTGACCTGAAGGATGTCACGGTCAGCGAAGATGAAAACAAGAACACCATCACGCTGGCGGGAACAGTTCATTCCGAGAACGCCCGCGACAACGCCGGCAATATTGCCCGCGCGGTTGCCGGCACACGCGTCGTCGCCAATGAGATCAGTGTTCAGCCGGTAGGAGTAGAGTCGGAGGCCAAAAGCATTGCTTCCAACATGGACAACGCGATTGAGGACAACTACAAGGCCGTTCTGATCGCCAATGGCTTGAACAAGGAGCACATCCGCTTCGACGCCAAGAATGGAGTTCTTATTCTAAAAGGTAGCGTGAAGTCGGCCCCCAAACGCAAGGAGGCTGAGCAGCTAGCGGAAACCGTTCCCAACGTTCAGCAAGTCCTGAACCAATTGGATGTGAAGCGCTAGTTTTTTCGGTCAAAGACTTGAGCCGGCGGGCTGATGCCCGGCCGGCTCTTTTTACATGAGTTCAACAATCAGAATCGTAATCAAGCAGCGGATTTCCTTCTTGGAACCTTTGCGCCCTTCCTGCGCGCTTCCGACAGGCCGATAGCAATGGCCTGTTTCCGGCTTGTCACCTTTCCGCCGGTGCCCGATCGAAGTGAGCCTCGTTTCCGCCGCCGCATTGCGCTCTCCACCGTCTTTGCTGCGGCCTGGCCGTACTTTCTACCGCCTGACCTGGAACTCTTCTTTGGCGCCATCTGCATTCTCCCTTCGGTTTGGATTTTTACGCCACGCGCTGCGGAGCTTTCCGGCTGTTTTTGGAGTCTTTCCTTGCAGTTTCTCGATCCGCCTCCTCATTCGCCTGGGGATTGATTTGTTCTGCCAGCTGCGTCAGCTTTTGGTCGGTTTCCTTTTCCTCTTGCAGTGTCTGCTTCAATAGGGAAACCTGCTCGGATTCCCCCAGAATTTGCGCGAATTCGCATACCGTGCCGTAGGCGGCAATTTCGTAGTGCTCAACGCGCTGGGCTGCGCCAATCAAGGCTGCATCCATCACAGCCCCTTCGAAATCCTCCTGCATGACCTCGCCGCCCTCCTTGACCAGGCCTTCCATGCCCATGCATTTCTTACCCTTTGGGCTCTCCTCCAAAGACTTGAATATTTTCGCCAGACGCTGAACGTGGCCTTTGGTCTGTTCCAGGTGCTCTTCGAAGCCCTGTTGCAGCTCCTCCGAGAAAGAGGCTTTCGCCATTTTCGGCAGCGCCTTGACCAATTGATTCTCGGCGTTGTAGAGGTCCCGCAGTTCGTCCACGTACAGTTCTCGTAATCCTTCGTTCGACATTTTGCCTCCTGGAAATATTGTGATGACGTGATATGCATCAGCAAAAAAAGGTCCCAGCCGAGTGGCGCCGGGACCTGCTTGAGGATTGGTTAATTAAGACGCGCGCCGCTGGCCGCCCTCATCCTGCTTCTCCTGGTCCCGTTGTCCTTCCTGACCGCTCTGAGAGGGCTGCTTCTTATCTTTGTCCTTGTCCCATTGGCCCGGCTGTTGCCCGGATTGACCTTCGTGTGAGGTCCCGGACTGACCAGATTGTGGGTTCTGTTTCTTT
>Ga0335080_10008886_pt1 | contig 10486 bp, 7 predicted proteins | sample Lox_Sample_34_FD_206720 | JGI IMG/M metagenome (GOLD analysis project Ga0335080, IMG submission 206720) | Soil microbial communities from Loxahatchee National Wildlife Refuge, Florida, United States - Lox_Sample_3.4 | ecosystem: Environmental > Terrestrial > Soil > Wetlands | place: USA: Florida... | reverse complement strand
GTTGTGGAGCGGACGAAGAAGATCAAGGTCGGGCCGGCGGAGGATCCCAGCAACTTCATGGGGCCGGTGGTGAGCAAGGGCGCGATGAAGACAATTCTCGAGTACATCGAGATCGGCAAGAAGGAAGGACGGCTGGTGCATGGCGGCGGACGTGCGGCCGGCGATGGATATTTCATTGAGCCGACGGTGATTGCGGACATCGACCCGAAGGCGCGGATTTCGCAGGAAGAGATTTTTGGCCCGGTGCTGGCGATGATCAAGGCGAAGAATTTCGATCACGCGCTGGAAATTGCCAACAATACGGAGTTTGGGTTGACGGGTGCGGTGTATTCAAAGAATCCAGCGAAATTGGAAAAGGCACAGGAAGAGTTTCATGTGGGAAATTTGTACTTCAACCGGAAATGCACGGGCGCAATGGTGGGAGCGCATCCGTTTGGCGGGTTCAATATGTCGGGAACGGATTCGAAGGCCGGCGGGCGGGATTATTTATTGTTGTTTTTGCAGGCGAAGAGCGTGGCGGAGAAGATCGCGAGCTAGTTTGTAGCGCCTAGGGACAGATCCTGAGTGCCTTGCGGAGTCTGAGTCGCAGTTCTGAGTTCGTACCTCAGCGGCTAAAGCCGCGCTGATTACCTTGCTTGTGGCACGACTGAAGTCGTGCCCTCCCGAGAGCGGTGCGTCGCGGGACAGAATCTGAAGCTCCGACCCCCCAACGGCAATTTAAGGGCACTACCCTTTCGGGTCGCGATGACTCTTAGTGGCCTGGAGGCGTGGCTGATTTGTCGGCGCTTGCGGGCTTTTGCGCCCATTTGAGCAGCAAGAACATCGGATAGCTGCATACCAACAACAATAGAGCGAGCGGAGCGTTTTGGCGGTCGGTAGTTATCGAGCCGATCAAAAAAAGGGCGGAGGCCACGAGCGCGATGGCGGTGGTCCAGGGGTAGCCCCAGGCGCGATAGGGGCGGGGCATGTTCGGGTCGCGTTTCCGCAAGACGAATAGCGATGTGTAAGACAACGTGTAGTTGGCGACGAAGAAGAACGAGAGCATCGCGATGACGCGTTCGAACGATCCCAGAACAAATAAGACACCGACGATGGTGCTTAGAAAGAGCGATAGCACCGGAGTTCCGCCAGCGTTGACGCTGGCGACGCGGCGAAAAAATAGGCCATCGCAGCTCATGGCGTACAGCGTGCGCGAGCAGAAGAGTTGGTTGGCGTTGAGGCAACTCAGCAGCGAGATCAGCATGATGGACCGAATGATGGGATCGCCGAGAGGTCCAAAGACGCGAGTGGCAGCGGTGCCGAGCGAGAAATTGTTGCCCGCGATTTCGTGGATCGGAAGGATGTAGAGAACGGCGACGTTGATCAGGAGATAGATGCCCATGACGGAAAAGACGCTGCCGTAGATAGCGCGGGGCACGTCGCGGCCGGGGTTGCGAACCTCTTCGCCGAAATAGACGACGCCGTCCCAACCGTCGATGGTGTAGATCACGGCCTGAAGGCCTAGCATGAAAGCGACCGCGAGAGGCCAGCCCGAGGGCACCGTCACGGGCGTCACGGACGGAGAAAAAGACTCCGCGCGCGCGTGGCCGCCGAACAGAAAACAGGCAATCACGACAATGAGGAACGCGGCGGCTTTCATCGCCGCGGTGACGAGTTGTGTACGACTGCCCCAGCGGATTCCGCGCCACTGCAGCAGAAAAAATCCGACGATTACGCCAACTGCAATCAATTTGAGTTTGAGCGGACCAGCGAGGGCGGGCACGAGATTGCCGCTATATTCCGCAATGACGATGGCGACGGCGGCTGCGGTCCCACAGGTCGAAAGCCAGTCGCTCCAACCGACGATGAAGCCGGCATATTCACCGATGGCGCGGCGTGAGAAATTGTATTGACCACCGCTGCGCGGAATCGCGGCGCCGAGTTCCGCCATGGAAGGCGCGCTGACCAAGGCGTAGAGTCCGCCGACGATCCAAACGCTCATGAACAGAAAAGGATTGGGGAGCCATTGCGCGATGTCGCCCGGGACGCGAACGATCCCGGCGGCAATCGCGTTGCCAACGGCAGCGGCGATGCCAAACCACATGCCGAGGACCTGGAGCAGGCCGCCGCGGCTGCGGGCTGGTGCGGCGGCGCTGCTGCTGGCAGAAGACGCGTCGGATGTGTTAGACAATGAGAAGTCTCAGGGGAGCTGCAAAAACTCCGTCATCATAATGGCGGGCTGGCAAAAAGCAAGAGGCGGCGTTGCAGATTCCCTCACATCGGGCGTGCTGGGCGCGGGAGAATCAAGCCGGGATGCTTTGCTACGTTCAGCATGACACGTTGTGGGCGTTCGGCGGATTCGAAAGTGGTGCGAGAATTTGCGATGGATTCTGGAGGCACGGAATTGGCTGTTGATCGCGCAGCGGAAATCAAAACGGAAGTCACTGCTCGGCTGGAGGTGAGCAGCGGACCGGTGGACGTGTCGGTGGTGATTCCGTGCCTAAACGAAGCGAATTCGCTGGCGTTTTGCGTGGAAAAGGCGATGACCGCGTTTCGCGCGGCGGGATTGCGCGGGGAAGTGGTGGTGGCGGACAACGGCTCGACGGATGGCTCGATTGAGATTGCGGAGAAGCTCGGGGCGCGCGTGATTCGCGTAGAGCAGCGCGGCTACGGCGCGGCGTTGCGAGCGGGGATTTCGGCGGCGCGCGGGGCGTTCGTGATCATGGGCGACGCGGACGACAGCTACGATTTTGGGGAAGTGCCGCGATTCGTCGAGAAGTGGAAGCAAGGCTACGACGTGGTGATGGGGAATCGCTTTCGCGGCGAAATCAAGCCGGGAGCGATGCCATGGCACCACAAGTACGTGGGCAACCCGGCGCTCAGCGGGCTGTTAAATCTATTTTTTCATGCCGGGATCGGTGACAGCCATTGCGGGATGCGGGGATTTACGCGTGCGGTGTATGACCGGATGGATTTGCGCAGCACGGGGATGGAGTTTGCTTCGGAGTTTGTGATCAAAGCGGCGCAGCTCGGCGCGAAGATCGCGGAAATTCCGATTACGCTTTGGCCGGACAAGCGCGGGCGTCCGCCGCATCTGCGCAGTTTTCGCGATGGTTGGCGGCATTTGCGTTTCATGTTGCTGTATGCGCCGAACTGGCTGTTTTTGCTGCCGGGTGCGGCGCTGATGATCGTTGGTTTGTTTTTGGTGTTCTGGCTATTGCCGGGACCGCGACAGATTTCAGCGCGTGTGACGCTGGACATTCACACCATGATTTTTGGCGTGATTTTCACGCTGCTAGGCGCGCAGATCCTGGCGATCGGATCGTTCGCGAAAGTATTCAGCTATGCGGAGCGATTTGACCGCAACACGGTTTCGCTGAAGCGCGTGTTGAAGCGGGTGAAATTGGAGACGGGACTGCTGTTAGGCGGAGCGCTGTTCTTTTTGGGATTTGCCGGATGCGCATGGATCACGTGGCAGTGGGCGGCGAGCGGATTTGGGCCGCTGGCGCAGGTGCGCGGAGTTTTGTTCTGGTCCATGTGGCTTTTCTTGGGCGTGCAGATTGTTTTTGCGTCTTTCTTTTTGAGTATGCTGGGCATTAGCCGCGGCACGTACATCGGCGACTACGACCTGAAATAATGCCGTACACCGGAATAGACCATTTCATTGCGCGGATGCGGTTTCGCGCCGCGTATCCGCATCTGCGCGCGAGATCGAGGGTATGCGATGTGGGCTGCGGGTTAGAAGCAGCCTTTCTTGACTATGCAGCCGATAGGATTGCGGTCGGCGTTGGAGTGGACGACCAGGTGGAAGAGGGCATGCGCGGGCGGTGGAAGCGTGTGCGGGCCGATTTGCGAGGGGGATTGCCGTTCGGAGATGGCGAGTTCGATCATGTGGTGATGCTGGCGGTGTTGGAGCATTTGACGGAGCCGGAAAACGTGTTGCGCGAGACGTACCGGGTGATTGCACCGGGCGGTTCACTGATCATGACGTGGCCTTCGGCGATGGTGGACCCGATTTTGGATGTGCTGCACAAGTTTCATCTCATCAGCGATGAAATGGAAAGCGACGAGCATCAAAAACGTATTCCAGTCGAGTCGTTGCGGGATATGCTGCAGAAGATTGGTTTTCAGCGGTTCGTGCATCGGCGCTTCGAATTTGGGCTGAACAATTTGATGGTGGCGTTCCGATAGCGGAGCGGGCTACTCGTCGGGCGGAGGCGTGTACGGCTTGATTTCCGTGTTGTCGATGTCGGGCTCGACGAGCCAGAGGTCGCGATCTTTGTAGTAGGCGAAGAGCTTGGCATTTTGCTCGGGCGTAAGCTCGCGGGCCCAGACGACGCGGGAACCGTCAATGTCCGCGCTGTTGTACACCCATTCGTCGTGGATGTTGTGGTTGTCTGAGTAGCGAACCATCAGCAGGTGTTTGCCGGGAATTTCTTCGAGTTGCTTCTGCACGTAAACGCGGCTGGGATCGCCGGTGCAGGTCCACCACATGGGATCGCAGGCGCGGCGGCCGACGTTGCTGGCTGTTTCGAAAACAAGGATGAGTAGCACGGCGCGGGAAAGCGCGACGCCGACCGGGCGCGTGTTCCATTTCATGAGCCGGAGATGGCGGACAGCCTGCACCAATAACACGTAGATGACGCAAGTAACAGGCGCGGCGTAGTGCGGCGCCGACCAAATGACCAGGAAGACTCCGGCGACACAAATTGCAAACGCGATGACTAGTAAGCGCACGCGGTGGTCGCGAAACGCGAACGGGAGAGCCGGAAGCAGAAAAAAAACTCCAGGCCAAAGAAGTTCAACGCCGAGGCGGGCAACCTTTTCGGCGCTGACGCCGAGCACGTCGCTCCAGGTGGTTTTGTAGTCCTCGCGTTCCCAGCCGTTGTAGAAGTCTTCGAACTGTTGGTTGTTGTAGGTGAGTTCGGCGCGTGCATGCTGCCAGAGGAAGAGCGGCGTGGAGTGATAGGTGCGGGTGTTGAGGACGTGGGGCATGAGCATGGCGTTTCCGGTGAGCCGCCAGTTGTAATAGCCGACGAAGGCGAAGGTGAGCAGGAGCACCACGGAAAGCGGAAGGAAAAAGACGCGCAGACGAATGGAGAAGGAGAGGCGCGAGCGAACTTTTCCCGCAAGCCAACCCAGCAGCCACACGGCGGCGGGTATCGAAAGAAGCAGGCCTTCGTAGGGACGGCTGTTGGCGAGAATGGCGATGCCGAGGCCAAGGAGAAGCGCGTGCGCAACGGAGGCCCGTTTTTTGATGCGCCCCAGAGCACCGAGCAAAAGAGCGCCGCCAATCGCTGCGACGGCACCGCCCCAGTAGCTGTTGATCCAATAGCTGGCGATTCCGAGATTGAGCGCCGCGAACACGCCACCGAGCAGCGCCCAACGCGGAGGCAGCCAGGCTTGCAGCATCCACAAAATGGCGGCGCACATGGCGGCATTGCTCAGTAGCACGCCAATCCAGGGATTGCCGAGCAGTTGACCGATCGCCAGCGCGAAGCCTTGCGCGGGCGGATACATGGACGAGTAGGTGGGGAACCAATTGACGTGAAAGGTCTCGAAGCTGACCCACATGGGGTGAGGAGGATTGGCAAGGCGGCCGTGGGCAAAGGTGTCGGCCATGAGCAGATAACTGAATTCGTCGTGAATGCCGGGAACGGGGACGGGAAGCAAAGGGAGGACAGCGAGCCGCACGGCGATGACGGCAAAAAACATCGCGAGAACGGCGAGGCGCTTGCGAGCGGCAAAACACGAAAGAGTGTTTTCCACTTGAACGAAAAACGAGTTGGCGGTGGCAGGTTTCCAAAGCGCAAGGATGCCAAGCAGGAAGGTGAGCGCGAGAGCAATCTCAGCGGATGGCCAGAAGTGCGTGCCGGAGCCGCTACCAAGCGGGTTTAGTTGCAAAGCCAGAAACCTGCCAAGTGGAAATGGAGTTGGATTTTTCGCCGGGATCGCTGCATAGCAGTGCAGCGATTTTAGCGTATCGCGGGGGAATCAGCGTTCGAATTCGACTTCCACGGGCTCGGGAGAAGCCTTAACCGTCGGACGGTTACGCGGATTGTCAAGGAAGTCGGCCATTTCGAGGCGCAGATTGCCGGCGTTGGTGGAAAAGGTCATGCCGGTTTCAAAGTCGATCAGGCCTTCGCGGATGAACTTCTCAATTTCGCTGTCGAAGTGCTGCATGCCTTCGGTTGTGCCGTCGCGCATGGCATCCAGCAGGGACTTACCTTCGCTTTCGCCTTTTTCGATGTATTCACGGGTACGCATCGTGGATTTCAAAATTTCGACGGCCGGGATGCGGCCTTTGCCGTCGATGGTGGGGATCAGGCGCTGGGAAACGACATAGCGGAACGCCTTGGACAAACGCACGCGGATGCCTTGCTGTTCGGCGAGAGGAAAAACACCAATGATGCGCTCGACGGTCTTGGCAGCGTCGGTGGTATGCAAGGTCGAGAGCACCAGGTGGCCAGTTTCGGAGGCTTCCAGCGCGATTTCCATGGTTTCGCGGTCGCGCATTTCGCCAACCAGAATGACTTTCGGTGCCTGGCGCAAAGCGGCGCGGAGCGCGAGCGAAAAACTGGTGGTGTCCGAGTGCAGTTCGCGTTGATGAATCGTGGATTTCTTGTGCCGATGCAAGAATTCGATCGGATCCTCGATGGTCAGTATGTGATAGGCCTTTTCTTCGTTGATGCGGTCGATGATCGCGGCGAGGGTCGAGGATTTGCCGGAGCCGGTGGGCCCGGTGACCAGCACAATACCGTTGCGCAGGTTCACGATGTCGCGGAGTGCATCCGGCAAACGCAATTGTTGAAAACTTGGGATTTTGTCGGGAATGACGCGCATCACGACTGCGCACGTACCGCGCTGCTTGAAGACGTTGACGCGGAAACGTGCGACGCCGGGAACGCTATAGGAAAAGTCGGCCGAACCGTCCGTTTCGAGCTTGCGAACGGGAGCTTCGTTCTTTCCCAGAATGTCGTAAGCCAGGAAATTGGTGTCGTGCGGCGTGAGCGACTCGAGGCCCTTGAATTTCAGTTCGACCAGCGAGCCGTTGACTTCGATCTGCGGAGCGCGACCGGGCGAGAAAATCAAATCACTTACATTGTTGCTGGCCTTGAGCATCGCCGTGACCAGTTGCGCCGTCGGAATCGTGCGTGGCGGTGTTGCCGAAGTCTGCCCGTTCGCTGACGGTGCCTGCGCGGAAGTCCCCATGTCCGTGTTCATCCCTTGAAAGGCTTGGAGTGAAAGCCCTTATAAAACCTAACGTGCAGAAAGCAGTCTTGCTGGTCTTCTGTGGTGAATCCATTGTAGGCAGGAAGCGCGGCTGGCGAGCAGAACTTAGGTACCAAGCGTTCGAGAAAAATAACTGGCTTTCCGTACAGGTCGGCGAACCGCGTCTTCGTGACGCGACCGCCTCAGCCTTCGCGCAAAATCCGAATCAGCTCGGCCACGGCATGGGGCAAGCGGGCGCCGCGGCGCGAAACCAGGTACACGTGGCGGGGCATGTTCATCTGGCGGATTTTCACTTCCTTCATCCAGCCGTGCTCGATTTCCCACTGCACGCACATTCGCGGAACAATGGCCACGCCCATGCCCATCTGCACGAAACGCTTGATGCTTTCGATGGTGGGCATTTCGATGGGCATTTTCAGTTCGGTGCGATTGCGGGCGAAGAGTTCGATGACGCGGCGACGAAACGGCGATTCGACGCTGTGCGCGATGAAATCCTCATTGCCCAGCTCTTCGACGTTCACTTCTCTCTTTTTGGCCAACGTATGTTTAGGCGGGACGACGAAGGTGAGTTCGTCTTTCAGGATTTCCGTGGCCTGCAGTTGCGGCTCCTGCGGAATGAAGGAGACCGCTCCCACGTCGAGACGATAATTTTGAACTTCGTGCGGGATATCGCGGGAGAGCATCCGATGGACGCGCACCTGCGCGCCCGGATGCAGTTGGCGGAACTTGCCGAGCGCCGGCAGCAGCGCATGAATCGAGCTTTCGTTGACGCCCAAGGAGAGCTCGCCGCGCGTCAGGCCCTCAAGTTCGCTGAGGCCCTTTTTCACTTCGTCCCGCAGGTTGATAAGCCGCTCGGCGTAGTCTTTAAGCAGAGTGCCAGCGTCGGTGAGGCGGACGGGACGCGCACCGCGGACGAAAAGCGACTGGCCGAGGGAATCCTCCAGCTTGCGAATCGACAAGCTTACGGCCGGTTGGGTGCGGTATAGCCGCTCCGCCGCGCGCGAGAAGCTTCCTTCTTTAGCGACCATTAGAAAAACTTGGAGTTCGGCGAGGTCCATCGAGAAAACCCTGGTCAAAGAGTATAAGATAGAATTATCAAAAGCAGAACAAAGATAAATTTGACCTTGGGTAGCAGCCTCTGTCCTACTACTAGGCTCAGGGGGATGGTCTATGGACTCCGTACGCATCTTTGACACGACTCTCCGCGACGGCGAGCAATCGCCCGGCTTTTCCATGAACACGGAGGAGAAGATCCGCATGGCGCAGCAGTTAGCGGCGCTTGGTGTGGACGTGATCGAAGCGGGCTTTCCGATTGCTTCGCGGGGCGACCTGGAGGCGGTGCAGCGGGTAGCGCGCGAAGTGCGCGACGTGCCGGTTGCGGCCTTGGCTCGCGCCAAGAAGGAAGATGTCAACGCGGCGATCGAGGCGCTGGCCCCGGCCGCCTCTCCCCGCTTGCACGTGTTCTTGGCCACGTCCGATTTGCACCTGAAGGTCAAACTGAACATGACGCGAGAGCAGGCGCTCGAGGCGATTTCCTCGATGATCCGTCTGGGACGTAACCATGTGGCGGAAGTGGAGTTCTCCGCGGAAGACGCCGGCCGCACGGATATCGGCTTTCTGTGTCAGGTGTGTCGGGTTGCCGTGGATGCGGGTGCAACGGTGCTCAACTTGCCCGACACGGTGGGCTACGCCGTGCCCGATGAATACGGCGCGATGTTCGAGCAGGTGCGCGACCACCTCGATGATCCGCAAGGAATCACGCTCAGCGCGCATTGCCATGACGACTTGGGGCTCGCGGTAGCCAATTCGCTGGCAGCGGTACGCGCCGGCGTGCGTCAAATTGAGTGTACGGTGAACGGCATCGGCGAGCGCGCGGGAAATGCGGCGCTGGAGGAAGTCGTCGTGGCGCTGGCCGTGCGCAAAGAAAGCTTTGGGGTGCAGACCAACATTCGGCTGGAAGAATTGTTCAAATCCAGCCGCATGCTCTCAGAGATCACCGGCGCGGCGGTGGCTCCCAACAAAGCGGTAGTTGGCGCGAATGCCTTTGCGCACGAAGCCGGGATTCACCAGGATGGCATCATCAAGAATCCGCTGACGTATGAAATCATTTCGCCGGAAGCCGTCGGAGTGCCGTCCCGTTCGTTCGTCCTCGGCAAACACTCGGGGCGCAATGCGTTGAAGGTCAGTCTGAAGAATTTGGGTTATGAGCCGAGCCAAGAGGAATTAGCGGAATGCTACCGTCGCGTGACGGCTTTGGCAGACCAGGCCAAGCAGGTGCGTCCGCGAGACCTGGTGGCTATCGCGCATGAGGTGATGCGCAAGCGTACCGCGCCGGTTTTGGCCGCAGAAGCAGCTTCGGCGGTCTAAGCGGCAGCAGCGGGAATTTTTAATTTGAGTTTGTGAGTTGCAGGAAGTAGGGACCCCAATGAAGATGAAGAAAACTGTAGTTCTTTTGCCTGGCGATGGCATCGGGCCAGAGGTAACCCGTGCTGCTGCAATTGTGCTGCGCGAATGCGCGCACGAATTCGGCCACGAATTCGATTTGCACGAATTTCCGGTGGGCGGCGCCGCGATCGACGCCACCGACACGCCGTTGCCTAACGAAACGCTGGAAGCGTGCCGCAAAGCCGACGCGGTTTTTCTCGGTGCGGTGGGTGGGTCGAAATGGGATGCGCTTCCCGTGGGCAAGCGTCCGGAAAGCGGCCTGCTGGCTTTACGCAAGGGCCTCGGCCTCTATGTCAATTTGCGACCCGTAAAATTGCTCGAACCTCTGCGAGCCATCTCGCCGCTGCGTCCAGAACGCCTGGGCAACTTGGACATGGAGATCGTTCGGGAGCTGATGGGCGGGATGTATTTCGGGGAACGTGGGAACAAGACCGAGAACGGCGCGGAACGCGCCTGGGACACGGAGTCGTATTCCACACCGGAAATCGAGCGCATTGCGACTTTTGCATATACCCGAGCCGAGAGCCGCTCGCGCCGTTTGTGTTCGGTGGACAAAGCCAATGTTCTGGCCAGCTCGCAGTTGTGGCGCCGCACGGTTAGCGCCATGAGCAGCGTGTATTCGGAAGTGAAGCTCGAACATATGTATGTGGACAATGCGGCCATGCAACTCACTCTGCGGCCCGCGCAGTTTGACGTCCTGCTCACCAGCAACATGTTTGGCGATATCCTGAGCGACGCGGCGGCGGCTTTGGTCGGCTCGATCGGGCTGATTCCCTCCGCGAGTTTCGGTCCCAACGCGCCGCTCTTTGAACCGATCCATGGCTCGGCG
>Ga0335080_10008885_pt1 | contig 10487 bp, 9 predicted proteins | sample Lox_Sample_34_FD_206720 | JGI IMG/M metagenome (GOLD analysis project Ga0335080, IMG submission 206720) | Soil microbial communities from Loxahatchee National Wildlife Refuge, Florida, United States - Lox_Sample_3.4 | ecosystem: Environmental > Terrestrial > Soil > Wetlands | place: USA: Florida... | reverse complement strand
CTCGACATCGGCGAGAACCACTTTCATGCCTTCATGGACGCACCGGTCGGCGAGAGCCCGGCCGATGCCGCTCGCGCCGCCGGTAATGACCGCGACTTTGCTTTTGAAGTCCTTCATTGTGTCCTCTCGTGAATTGGCGATGTACGCTATTTTGCTTTTTTTGAGCCACATAGTCGCGTAGAAAATGTCTTGTCGCTTTGGCATAATAGAGGCAGAGGTCGGTAGCATCGTGCACATTGGATTTGGAACTTCTGCCGTGGGGGCGGTATTTGGTCTGCTCGGCGTGCTGGCGTGGCGCATCCGCGAGGGACGCACGGCTGTCACGGTAAAGAAGATCATCGTGCCGCCGCTCGGCATGGCGACGGGATTCTGCATGTTCCTGGCGCCAGCGTTCCGGGTGCCCTGGACCTGGGCACTGATCGCGTTCCTGATCGGGATGGTGGCGCTGGCCTGGCCGCTGCTGGTCACTTCCCGCCTGGTGCGGGCGGGCGATGCCATCATGATGCAGCGCTCGAACGCGTTCTTCCTCGTCGTGATCGCGCTAGCGGCCATTCGCTATTTCGCGCGGGGCTACTTTGACCGCATCATGTCGATCGACCAGACTGCCGGGCTATTCTTTGTGCTCGCCTTCGGCATGATCCTGCGCTGGCGGCTGCGCATGCTTTCCGAATACCGTGCGCTGACGGCACAGGCATCAATCGCCGCCTGATTTCCCACCCATATCGGTTGTCGCACTGGGCGTACACGCAGTGTAACCATCCGTCTACTCGCACCGGATCGCGTCCATCGGCTGGATTCCCGCGGCCCGGATGGCCGGCAGCAGGGATGCCGCGCTGGCGATGAACGCCAGTGCGATGATGGACCCGGCGAAAACCCAGGGATCGCGCGTGGACGTTCCGTACAGAAAAGACGCGAGAGCACGCGAGGCCAGCAGAGCCGCGACTGCTCCCGCACCCGCGCCGGCCATCGCCACGACCGCGTTCTGGTGAAACACCATGCGCGCTACCTGCGCCCGGCGCGCACCCAGCGCCATGCGGATGCCGATTTCGCTGGTGCGCCGCGCGGTGGAATACGCGAGCGTCCCATAAAGGCCGATGGCCGTCACCACCAGCGCGCAGAGCGCAAAGAACACCGAAAGAATGGCCATCATGCGCTCGGAGCTCGCCGCGTCGCGGATCATATCCTCCGCGGCCTCGATCGTGGACATTGGAATGTCCGGAACCATCTGCATCGCCAGCGCGTGGGCGGCGCCGGCGAGCGGGGCCGCGGGTCCTTCGGTGCGAACGATGGCATAATACGAGCGCGAGCGTTCGCCGTCGTTTTGCGTCATCGGATGATAAGCCGTTGGCGGTGCCGGGGCACGCAGGTCGTCGTACTTCGCATCGCCGACCACGCCGATGACTTCGTAACGAGTGATCTTGTCGCCGTCGCGGTCGACAACAGATTGCCCGATGGGGTTCCCATACGGAATCAGCGCTTTCACGGCGGCCTGGTTCAGAATCACCTTGGGCGACGTTGCTGTGGTGTCGGTCCATAGGAACTCGCGCCCCTGGCGCAGCGGGATGCGCATGGTCTGGAAATATGCCGGGGCGATGCTGTTCCGATAGAGGAGAGCGGTTATGCCCGTGGGCCCGGTGAGATTTCCATCCCATTGGAAGTGACCGAACGGCAGCATTAGCGCGAAGCTGACGTCTTTAACACCGGGCTGATGGCGCAGGCCATCCCCCAGCCGTTCATAGAACTGCATCAGAGCATCGCCCTTGAGCGGCTGCTGATCCATGCTGAGGGCGATATTCTCCAAGCCGCGTGGATCGAAGCCGGTGCCAGACCGGTAGAGGCGCACGATGCTGGTGGCGAGCAGGCCCGCACCTACGACCAGCATCAGCGCGAGCGCCACTTCGGCCCCCATGATGACGCGCGGCAGGAGTGCCTGGCGCTCGCAGGCCAAGGTGGTGTGCTGCCCGTGCTTCATTTGTTCGTTGAGATCGCTGGAGGTGGCGCGCAGGGCAGGAACGAGCCCGATGAGCAGGGTGGCGAGGAGGGCGGCGAGCGCTGCGAACGCGAACACGCGCAGATCGAGGGAGGTGTCAACATGCGTCTCGAACTGGCCGCCCAGCAACACAGCCGACAACGACTGGCTGACCAGAGGGGCGACCGCCAAGCCGGCGGCCGTTCCCGTCAAAGCGACGAGGAAACTCTCCACCATCAACTGCTGGATGAGCCTGCTCCGCGTGGCGCCCATCGCGAGGCGGGTGGCCAGTTCCTTCTGGCGCGCGGCGCCGCGCGCCATGAGCAGGCTGGCGAGGTTGAGGCAGGCAAGCAGAAGGATGCCGCCGCACATGGCGAACACCGCCAGCAGCGGCTTGGAAAAGAACAGGCGGATGTATGTGAATCCTCTCGAACCGGATTCGGCGGTGAAGTGAAAATGGCGCTTCTCGCGATCGGCGACCCACCTCGCATCGGGGATCATCTCGTGGAGGACAGCGCTGCTGCCGGCGGCGACGTCGGCATTGGCCTGCGAGAGAGTCGCTTCCGGCTTCATGCGCGCCATCACGGTAAGCCACCATGCATGGAATCCCGCGGCAGTGAGGCTGCTGGTGCCGTGCATGGCCGGTTCGGCCGCCAGCGGAACGAAGAGTTCGGGCCGGTCGAGCGGGTCGGCTCCTATAAACTGCTTAGGCATCACGCCGACGACCGTAAACAGAGTGTTGTCGATCTCCAGTTTCTGGCCGATGACGTTGGGAGAGCGGTTGAACCAGCGTTGCCAGAAGCGTTCGCCGACGACCACGGCGAAGCCTGCCGGATTGCCTCCCTTGGCGTCGTCGGCTGTAGTAAGCGTACGGCCCAAGAGCGGCGGGGTCTCGAGGGCGGAAAAGAAATCGCCGCTGACGATCTGGCCCTGCACGTTTTGGTTGCCGTTGTTGCCTTTGACCTGCATGGTGTCGTGATTGAAGGCAAACACAGAAGAGAAGACCAGGCGGCGGCGCTCGAGGCCGCGGAACAGCGGTTCGGAGAAGAAGTAGTTGACGCGCGGACCGCTGTCGTTGGCTCCAATCACTACCAGTTGACTACTCTGGGGGACCGGCAACGGACGAAGGAGAAGCCCGTTGATCACGGAGAACACGGTGGCGTTTGCGCCCACGCCAAGGGCAAGGGTCAGGATAGCGATGATTGTGAAGCCCGGTGATTTGCGCAGGACTCGCGCGGAGAAACTAACATCGCGGGTGAGGTCCTCAAGGCGGCGGAACTGCCAAAGTTCGCGCAGGTGCTCGTGCCACTTGGCGGTGCGGCCGAAGCGCCTCTGCGCGACCCTGGTGATCTCCGCAGGCGCAACTCCCTGCCGCAACAGCTTTTCGCGGAGCATCGCATGGTGAAATTCAAGTTCGTCCGCCATCTCGCGGTCCATGCGCCGTCTGAGAAAGAGCGCCTTGAGCCGGAGAAGGAATTCGTGAAATCGCGGGACCATGCGTCACCTCGAAGGCTGGGTGCTGGGTGCCCCAGGTCTCCAGGTGTTGGAGACCTGGGACGGATCACGAAGCCTGCATGACAAACGCCACCGCCGAGGAAAGCCTCGCCCAGCGCTGCGATTCCGCGTTCAGTCGCTTCTGGCCTTCGACGGTCAGTTCGTAGAACTTTGCGCGACGATTGTTTTCCGATGCGCCCCACCTGGCTTTGAGCAGCCCGCGCAGTTGCATCCGGTGGAGCGCGGGATAAAGCGCGCCTTCTTCGACCTTGAGCACCTGCTGCGAGGTCTGCTCGATCCACTCCGCCACGCCGTAGCCATGCATAGGGCCGCGGAACAGGGCCTTGAGGATGAGCATCTCCAGCGTGCCCTGGATCAGTTCGCCGCTATCGTTCAATCGTTCCATAACCAATTTATGGGAAGGGTAAGCGCGGCCAGCCTTGTTGTCAAGATGCGACAATCGGTCCCGGTTTTTTCCTTAATCAGACAACCTTGTCAATCGCACGGATTTGCCTGTCTTTGCAGATTCGCGCGCGGCGTCGAGAATCTGCATCACCGTTACGTTGGTATCGAGAGCACTCAGGTCTCCCTTGTCAATAATCTTGCCGTTGAGCACGGCGACGAGATATGCGAGCGAGGAATGCTCGTTGTCAGGAAGGGTGGGCGCCGTCGAGGTGCGCTCGGCGGATTCGTGGGGTAAGCGCGTGCGCAAGCCCTCAGAAGCGACCGTGATCACGTAGCCGGTGGCTCCATAGACTTCCATGTCCTTGCGATTAAAGGGCCAGTTCCACGAGGCCTGGATGACGGCCTGTGCCTTGGGATATTTGATGACGATAGTGGCGTCGTCATCGACCTTGGGGTAGATTTCGGGCTTGTCGCGATTCACAACGGCGGTTACGGATTCGGGCGTCTCGCCATGCATGAGCCAGGTCATGAGGTCGACGCCGTAGCAGCCGAAATCGTAGAGCGCGCCGGCGCCGTTCTGCACGGGATCGGTCAGCCAGTTAAAGAAATCGGGGCTCACACCGATCTCCTTGGGACCTTCATGGCCGTCATGGACCACGACGCGGCGAATGGGCCCGATGCGGTTGTCGCGCACAGCGTCGTAAGCGGCGCGATTGCTGGGATACCAGGTGGTTTCGTAATTCACCAGGACGTGGACCTTGTGTGCCTGCTCGATCTTGCGAATGGCGAGCGCATCTTCGAGCGAGATGGTAAGCGGCTTCTCGACCATGGAGGAGACGCCGTACTGCGCGGCGATGCCGATGGCGTTGCGATGCTCGGCGATGGAGGTGTAGACCAGCACGGCCTGGGGATGGCGCGTTTCGATCATGTTGGCTTCGCTCTTGAAGAAGAGCGTCTCGGCGAGCCCGAACTTCTTTTCGTATTTTTGGATGAGATTCGAATCTGCTTCCGCAATGCCCACCAGTTCCACTTCATGATGCTGCGGCAATTGCGAGAGGAAGCCGACGACGTGATCGTGCGCCAGGCCGACGATGGCGACGCGCACGGGATGCGGCTGTTCCTGCGCACGCAGAGTGGCAAATGCCGTTGCCATCAGCCAAACCATCAACCATCGTCCAACTCGAAGAACAGTGGAAACATGCACCATGATGATCCGATTCTCCCTGCGCCGATTCTACGCGCCTTGCCGTTGATGACCGTGGTGCGGAGCGTGCATGCAGCTTTCAGGCAACCGCCAGAGAGCACGGACCCATCTTGTACATTGATACGGAGACATAGATGCGAATTCGATTCGGCTTACTTATTGCATCCATCGTTTGCATTCTCCCCACGGCGCCGGTCCATGCGGTTTCGCTGCGCAATCATGACGCATTCATTGGTTACAGCCGGCTGGGGTCGGATGCGTTCTATCCCAACGTCGGTGGTCTGAACGGCTGGGAAGGCGCCTTACACATTCATGTGGCCCCGTTTCTCGGCGTTGAGGGCGATGTCGCGCATTATGGACTGGGTGCGGACGCAGCCATCCCGCGCACCACCACGATTCTGGTCGGACCGCGGGTCAGCGTGAAAGCTCTCGGCATCAACCTGTTCGTGCACGGCATGGTGGGCGGGGAGCACTCGGCCAACAGCGATGGCGGCGTCCACATCTCCCAGGGAGCCTTCGCGTATGACGCTGGCGGCGGGGTGGATCTGCCCATCCTGCCTTTCTTCGCCTGGAGATTCTCTGGGGACTACATCGGCGCGCCGACGCTTTCACCCAGCGGCGGCACCAAGGCCCGCTTCAATACGGGACTGGTATTCCGATTCTGAAGCGCATGCAAGGGTTCCTACGGGCATTCGAATCTGTTGGTAGCGCACGCCGTTTCCCGGGCGGAGGCAGCGACGGGAGGTTCCGGTAACGTTCCTTTTGCGACGGGGTTGGGAGGGGGAAAACGCTTCCAAGGTTTGACCCTGCACCGCTGTCCCTCGTACCATGATTCTGGTGATTCCCCGTCCACGCGAACGGTGCCGGCCAGTCCGGCAGAAAAGTCTTGAGCGCGGAAAAAATGTGGCGCGATTGGGGTCCCCAGGGGCTGGTCCTCGGCATCCTGGGGTGAATATGCGCCTGGAAGGCAATGCCGTTGAGTCCTTTAGACACGATTGAAAACAATCCCGAGCCGACACCCGCCGACGCCGCGCACACCCACGACGAGCACAATCACGAACACGCCCATGAACACGAACACAGTCACGGGCCGGTTTTGAACCCGGACTGCACCCGCGAGCTGGTTCTGGAAGTCCCAGCAGAAGATGTATCCAAGTCGTTCCGCCGGGTGACCAAGGAATACCAGCGCTACGCGAAGATTCCGGGCTTTCGTCCGGGCAAGGTGCCGGAGGCGGTCATCCGCCGGCGGTTTGCGAACGAAATTCGCAAGGAAGTCATTGACACCCTGCTTCCGGAGCGCTTCAACCAGGCAGTCCGGGACCTGGGTGTGACGCCCGTGGGCCAGCCCCAGGTGACGAATCTGACCGTCGAGGAGGGATCGCCGCTCAGCGTGAAAGCGGTGTTCGAATTCATTCCCGCGTTCTCGATCGAGGGCTATCAGGACGTGACGGTGCCCAAGCCGACAGTCGAGATCACGGAAGAGGAAGCGAAGCAGGAACTCGAGCACCTGCGTGAATCGCGCGCGACCATCGAGCCGGTGGAGGAAGACCGGGCGATGGTGGAGGGCGACTGGGCGCTGATTTCGTATACGGGTACGGTCGAGGGCGAGCCCGAAGCAGCCCCGGTATCCGGTGAAGATGCGCTTGTGGAAATCGGTGGGAAGGACACGGTAGAGGCGTTCACCACCGCGCTGCGCGGAGCCAGGTCCGGGCAGACGCTCAATGTCGCCGCTGCCTACCCGGAGGAATATCCCGAGAAGCGGCTGGCCGGCAAGACCATCGACTACACGATCGAAGTGAAGGGCATCAAGAGGCGCAATCTTCCCGAACTGGACGACGAATTCGCCAAGGAAGTGGGCTCCTTTGAGAACCTGGCCGACCTCGAGAAGCGGGTTCGTGAAAATCTGACCAATCGCAAGCGCCGCGCCGTGGAATCCGAGACCAAGGACAGGCTGTTTGCCGCGTTGATCGAGCGCTTCCCGTTCCCGGTACCCGAATCGCTGGTGCAGGAGCAGATCGATGCGCGGCTGGAACGCGGCCTGCGTGCCCTCGCCAGCCAGGGGATGGAGCCCGACCAGATGCGAAAGCTTGACTTCGGCCGCCTGCGTGCCGCACAACGCGACAGCGCGGTTACCGAAGTGAAGACTTCCCTGCTGCTGGCGCGCATTGCCAACGAGGAAAAGGTCACAGTCAGCGACGAAGAGGTGGATCGCGAGATTCACATTGCGGCACTGCAATCCCGTGAGCCGGTCGATACCCTGAAAGTCAGATTGACGCAAGACGGCGGGCTGGCTAGAATCCGTGAACAACTGAAACGTGAGAAAACCGCACAGCTGTTGTATGAACGCCTGCCGGGCTGATTGACGAAGCCGGTAGTCTTTCTGCCGCGCACCCGGCACAATTGAGACGGACTGTGCGGGATAACGGAACCCCAAACGGACGAGCAGGTAAAGAGAAAATGGCATTGGTTCCAATGGTGGTTGAGCAGACGAGCCGGGGCGAGCGCGCCTACGACATTTACTCGCGTCTGCTCCGCGACAACATCATTTTCCTGGGCACCCCAATAGATGACCAGGTGGCGAACCTGGTTGTGGCGCAAATGCTCTTCCTTTCCGGGGAAGACCCGGAGAAGGACGTTCAGTTGTACATCAATTCGCCGGGAGGCTCCATCACCGCGGGTCTGGCAATCTACGATACGATGCAGTTCATCAAGAATAATGTCGTGACGTATTGCATAGGACAAGCGGCCAGCATGGGTGCATTCTTATTATTGGCGGGCACGAAGGGAAAACGTTTTGCACTGCCCAACTCGCGCATCCTGATCCACCAGCCGTCGATGGGCGGCCTGAGCGGGCAGGCGACAGATATCGATATTCATGCGCGCGAGATCCTGCGTATCCGGGAGATCACGAACAACCTGATGGCTCGCCACACCGGGCAGCCTTTGGAACGGATTGAGCGCGACGTCGAGCGCGACTTTATCATGAACGCCCAGCAATCGAAAGAGTACGGCATTATCGACGAAATCATTGATAGGCCCCGCACGTAGGTGCAAGCTCTCTGGCGGAGAGACAGCACTTCACGGAGGGTCGCCCCTGACGGGCGGAATCTCACAGGCATCGAGGAGTAGTCAAAACATGAAAACGCGAACGGGACCTGAAGAGGCATTGCGCTGCTCCTTCTGTCACAAATCCCAGGACGCCGTAGCCAAACTGATCTCGTCGCCCAGCGATTACCCCCGGGCCTACATATGCGATGAATGCGTCGCGGTGTGCAACTCGATCCTTGAGGACGACCGTGGCGATTCCCACCCTGCCACCACCGCCGGACACCTGCCCAAGCCTCAGGAAGTAAAGAACTTCCTCGACGATTACGTCATTGGACAAGACCAGACCAAGAAGAAGCTGGCCGTTGCCGTCTATAACCACTATAAGCGGATCCAGATGAACCGGATGCGCAACAACGAAGTGGAACTGGCGAAGTCGAATATCCTGCTGATCGGGCCCACCGGGTCGGGCAAGACGCTGCTGGCCCACACCCTTGCCAAGATGCTGGATGTGCCGTTCGCAATCGTGGACGCCACCACGCTGACCGAGGCCGGTTATGTGGGCGAGGATGTTGAAAATATTATCCTTAAGCTGCTGCAGGCGGCTGACGGCGACGTGACCCGCGCGCAGCAGGGCATTATCTATATCGACGAGATCGACAAGATCGGCCGCAAAGACGAAAACCCCTCCATCACCCGGGACGTCTCGGGCGAGGGCGTGCAGCAGGCCCTGTTGAAGATCCTGGAAGGAACAGTGGCCAATGTGCCGCCGCAGGGCGGGCGCAAGCACCCCCACCAGGAATTCACCGCCGTCGACACCACCAATATCCTGTTTATTTGCGGCGGGGCGTTCGTTGGGCTGGAGCGCGTGGTTGGCCGGCGCATCGGCAAGAAGGCGCTGGGCTTCAAGGCCACCGAGGCCGAGGCCGATGCCGCCACCACCCGCAGCCACCGCGACACCGAACTGCTGCGCAAGACCGAGCCGCAGGACCTGATCAAGTACGGCCTGATCCCCGAGTTCGTCGGCCGCCTGCCCGTTGTCGGTATCCTGGACGAGCTGGACGAAGCGGCGCTCGTGGAGATCCTTACCAAGCCTCGCAACGCCATCATGAAGCAGTACCAGCGGCTGTTCGAATACGAGAACGTCCGGCTCCACTTCTCCAGCGATGCGATAGGGGCGGTCGCGCGCGAGGCGCTGTCCCGCAAGGTGGGCGCGCGCGGCCTGCGCATGATCCTGGAAGAGCTGATGCTCGACCTGATGTACCACCTGCCCAATTCCAAGCGTGTTCGCGACCTCGAGATCACGCGCGAGATGGTCGAGCGGCGCGACCTGTCGCTGTGTCTGCTGGAGAAGGCCGGTTAGTCGCTAATCATAGGAATAGAATCGCTGTGGCCGTTCTCATGTGAACGGCCACATTTGCGTTTGCGGGACGTACGAACGGTCTTCAGAGCGTGTCGTGCGTCCCATCGCACCACGGCCGATCTCCTGTGTGCTTGCACCCGCACAGGAACACGGTTCCCGATTCCTTCGCCTCGAACACCACCGGCCTGAACTCGGTGTCCTTGTGACTGCCATCGCAGAACGGCTGCGTGGCGCTCTTCCCGCAGGCGCACCATTTGTAGATCTTGCCGGCTTCCAGCAACACTTCGTAGGGGCCGATTTGGACAATTGTCGGTTCTGCCATCAGAAGACCTCCGTAGGATGAAACGATTATCCCCGAAGCCGGCGAGGGTTGAAGCTAGCTAGAGACAGAGGAGACGCCCCATCTCCGAATCACGCCTTTACGTCAAAGGGGATCTGTCACGGATCGATCTTCACGAGCAATCGAAGCGTACGTGTACAAATCCTTTGACAATCCCGTCGAAAAGACGGACGAACTCGGTCTTCAATGAAATCCGCGATGATGAATCTAAAGGGAATAACCCCGAGGCACATTTGGCACACCCTGTGCTTTGTTCCTGGTGTGCGCTCAGAACGGCGCAGAAGGAGCAATTCCCATGAAGTCACTTCCCCTTACCCTGGGCTCTGTCCCCGCGGTGGCTCTCGTTCTGCTTGCCGGAACCCAGGGGGCTTCCGCCGCTACTCAGGACTCGAAGCAGATCAGCTCGTTGCTGAACGAGGCCATGACTCACGCCGTCCAAGCCGAAGATGATGCGACCGCGCTGGATTCGTTCACACGATCGGCCGTAAGCTGGAAGCTTCACACCTACGAGCTCGATTCCATGAAGCTGCACGTAAACGAACTGGGCAGGATTGCGGCCGAACTGCAGGACCTGGAGCCGGAGGCGTCAGAGTGGCAAAAGCAGGCGATCCACCAGGTCATCCCCTTGCTGAGAGACATGGCCGGAAACCTGACCAAAACCATCCAG
>Ga0335080_10008884_pt1 | contig 10487 bp, 7 predicted proteins | sample Lox_Sample_34_FD_206720 | JGI IMG/M metagenome (GOLD analysis project Ga0335080, IMG submission 206720) | Soil microbial communities from Loxahatchee National Wildlife Refuge, Florida, United States - Lox_Sample_3.4 | ecosystem: Environmental > Terrestrial > Soil > Wetlands | place: USA: Florida... | reverse complement strand
CCGGTTTCCGCAGGGTCCGGGGTGACGATCTCAACGGTGAGCCCGTAACGCTGCTGCACCTCCTCCATGATGGAGTAGGTCTCTTCAGGCAGGCGCCCGGTATCCACCGTGAAGGCCCGAAACGGCAGCCCCGTGCGCCAAGCTAAGTCCAGCAGAATCATACCTTCCTTCTGGAAGCTGGTGGCAATCGCGAAACGGCCTTCGTAGGTTTCTATGGCCCAGCGGAGAAGGTCCGAGGCGGCGACGTCTTCGAGTTTTTCGTAATGTCCCAATCTCTATCAGGATTACCTAGAATGGGATGTTTGTCAAGCGTTCGCAGGCGAGGAGCAAGGCACCCGAGAGGCGCGGGGGAGTATGAAGCGGGAGCGCCCGGCCGTACCGGAGAAACGGCGGTGCGCAGAAAGGGCTAAGCGGCGGCGGCGCCCATGAGCTCGCCTTTTTCCAGATGATGAACCTGGGTGGCAAACTGGGCGGCGTGCGGGTCGTGGGTGACCATGACGATGGTCTTGCCGTATTCCTTGTTGAGCTTGGAAAGGATGGTCAGGACTTCCTGCGCGGAGGCGGCATCGAGGTTGCCGGTAGGTTCATCGGCGAGGATCAGGGCGGGATCAGTGACGATGGCGCGCGCGATGGCCACGCGCTGTTCCTGGCCGCCTGAAAGCTGGCGCGGGAAGTGACGGAGGCGGTCGCCGAGTCCGACGAGCTTGAGCGCGGTGGCGGCGTGCTCGATGCGCTCGGCCTTCTTCAGGTGGGTGAGTTTGAGCGGCAGTTCGACGTTTTCGAGCGCGGTGAGCACGGGAATCAGGTTGAACTGCTGGAAGATGAAACCGACGTGCTCGTTGCGCCAACGGGCGATTTCGCGGTCGTTCAACTCGCGCAGGTTATGACCGAGGACTCGAATCTCGCCGCCAGTGGGCCGGTCCATCGCGGCGATCAGATGGAGGAGGGTGGACTTACCGGAGCCGGAGGGACCCATCAAGGTGACGAATTCGCCTTTGGGAATCTGGATGGTCACGTCTTTCAGGGCGACGACGTGGAATTCATCGCGGATAAATTCCTTAGTAAGGTTGCGGGTTTCGATGATGATTTCGCTCATGGTTGGCTCGGATTGGCAGGCGAAAGCGCCCGCCCGACAACGGATCGATGTATGAATGGACCAACAGCCGGCAGGCACCCCAGCTGCGGCGCCGGACGGCTCCCAGGCCGGACGATGCCACGCGCCGATCGGCGACCTGGGCGCAGGTTGTCCACCTCTCCCGCATGAAACGGCAGAGTCATGCCTTGCGCCGTACCTTCGCGCCGTCCTTGAGATCCGGGGGCGGATTGGAGATGAGGTCCTCGCCGCCGTTGAGGCCTTGTTCGATGCGCACGCCGCCGCTGGAGGCCGCACCGACCTTTACGGCACGCTTCACGGCTTTGCCGTCGAGGAAAACGAACACAGCGTTGTCGCGCACGGCAGCGGCGGGGACGATCACGACCGGCCTTGGCGGGGCTCCGGCGCTTGATGGCGCGTCCGATTTGGCGTCGGCGAGGAACGCCACGCTGGCGTTCATTTCAGGGCGGAGGAATTCATCGGGCTGGGTCACTTTTACTTTGATCTGCACGGTCGCCTTCTGGCGATTGGCCTCAGGAGAGATTTCCTTGATGAAGCCGTCGTACTTGCGGTCCGGGAAAGCGTCGGTGGTGACGGTTCCGTGCTGTCCGGAGTGCAACTTGGCGAAATCGTTCTGGGCGATATCCAGCTCGACTTCGAGGTCGTTCAAATCCGCGAGGGATACCACGTAGCCTTTGGCGCCACGGTCGCCGACGAAGCTGGTGGTGACGAATTCGCCCTTTTCCACCTCGCGCTCGAGGATGGTGCCGGTGACGGGGGCGCGGATGACGGTGTTGGCGAGGGTGGTTTCGGCATAGGCGACAGCGCCCTTGGCCTGTTCGAGCTGACCGCGCAGCGAATCGATTTCCTCCTGCCGGGGCCCGAGCTTGACCAGCTCGTAAGTCTTCTGGATCGAATTGACGCGATGCACGGCACCGTCGTAGCGGGTCTGGGCGTCATCGACGGATTGCTGGGGCGTGAGTCCCTCTTTGCGCAGCTTCAGGGCGCGATCGACGCTGAGTTTGGCATCGTCCATATCGGCCTTGGCGGATTCCAGGTTCGCCTGCGCCTGCGCAACCTCTTCGGGGCGCGAGCCGTGCATGGCCTGGGCGAGCTTGGCTTCGAGATTGGCCATTTGTCCCTTGGCTTGCTGCAACTGGGCCTGGTATTCGTCGTCTTCGAGGCGCACGATCACCTGGCCTTCGCGGACGTGGTCGCCCTTGTCCACGCCGATCCACTTCACTTTGCCAATGACTTTGGCGGCGACCTCGATGCGGTGGGCAGCCACGATATAGCCGGCGGCGTTGAGCACGACACCTTCAGGCGCACTGGCGGCGCTGATGGCGTTGACACGCTGGATTTCCACTGCCGGAGCGGCATCGAGCTTCTCCGAGAAAAGGCGCCAGGCGCCGAGGAGGAGAAAAACCGCGACGCCGATGACGATCCAGCGTACGGCCCAGCGAGAGGGCTGTCCTGCAGGGCGCTGGCCGCGATCGATCTGCAGGCTTTTCAGTTCCGCATCCATAGTGTTTTAGATTTCCCGCAGCGCGGTGAGAATCTCCTTTCGCGCGGCCGCAGCGGCCGGGAACAGTCCGCCCACGCTGCCCAGTGCGACGGCAAAAATGACGCCCGCCAGCATGCTGCCTGGCGTGACGTGGAAGCCGAAAGCCAACTGCGAAAAGTTGGCGCCCACCTCGGTGGTGACCCCGTTCAGCGGCAGCACGAGGAGGCAGCCGATCACTCCCCCAAGGCCCGCCAATAGCACGGATTCCACCCAGAAGCTGGTCAGAATGCTGAGCTTGGAGAATCCCAAAACGCGCAGGGTGCCGATCTCACGCGCCCGCCGCGCCACCGCGGCATACATGGTGTTCATGGCGGCGAAGGAGCTGCCAACGGCCATGATGATGGCGACGAAGATGCCGGTGAACTCGATGGGTGTGGCAGATTGGGTCTGGCGGGCGAAGTAATCCTGCTCCAACTCCGCGCCGGCGTCCAGGCGAGTGTCGTCGTTGATGGCATTGGTCAGAGCCTTGGCTGCGGCGGCATCGGTGGCCTCGACCAAGGCCGAACTCATATACAGGACGCGGTTCCAGTCAGCCGCCACCTGGTTCACGTCGCCCCAGATCTCGCTTTCCTGCGCGCCGCGCCCGGCGTCCATGACGCCGACGATATCCCAATCGCTACGGCCCATACGCAGCTTCTTCCCCAAGCGCGCGTCGGGATAGCGGTCAGCCAGGCTCTTACCCACGACCGCTTCATTGGTGCCTTGCTGGAACCAGCGACCGGCGATGAGTTTTACGTTGCGGCGCATCGCCAAACCGGCAGGCATCAGGCCGCGGATGGTGACGTTGTCGCCGGTACCGCTTCCCTCGGCTTCGAGGCTGATGATGGTGATCAATTCCAGCGAGGCGAGCGGTTGCCCGTCGGCGCCGTTGGCGATACCGGCCTTGAACTTGAGGTCCTGGAATTGTTGCCGTGTCACCAGGCTGGTGAGCTCGGAAGTGGCGCCTTTGCGCATGACGATTACATGGCGGGGGTCGCCGGAGGTCGCCAGGGTAACGCGGAGGCCGTTCACCAACGCCAGGACAGCCAGCAGCACGGCCACGGTGAGTGCGATGCCGAGCGCGGTCATCAGGGTGGTGGTGCGGCGGACCACTAGATTGCGCAGGTTGTAGGAGAGTGGGATAGCCATCTGCGTTAGTCCGTGGTCCGCAGAGATTCGACGATGGTGGCGCGGGAGGCGCCCACAGCGGGAACCAGCGAGCTGACCAGCCCGATCAGAGCAGCCAGCAAGATGCACACGGCGCCGATCACCGGATCGACCGCGCGCAGTGCAGGCAGAAAGCCGCCCATCGGGCTGCGCTGCACACCCTTCATCAGTAAGGTGGAGATGAGATAGCCGATAGCGCCGCCGGCGACGGAAATCGCGACCGCTTCACCGAGGATCAGGCTCAGAATAGTGCCCTGTTTGAAGCCGAGGGTCTTCAAAATGCCTACTTCGCGTACGCGCTCGCGCACCGACATAGCCATGGTGTTGGCCGACACGAGCAGGATGGTGAACATCACGGCGGCCGAGATCCAGATCAGGAACATGCGCACATTGCCGAGGAGGGAGAGGAAGCCAACCACGAAGGCCTGTTCGGACTCGGTCTTGGTTTGGGCCGTGGAATTGCGGAACTGGGCGTCAATGGCGTCGGCGATCCGGGAAGAATGCTGTGGGTCGTCGATGAGGACATAAAAGGTGTCCACCTGACCGCGGCGGCGCTCGGGCATCGCCTGGTCGATGTACTCCTTGTTGAAGAACATGATGTTGCTATTGGAAGTAGCGTCGAAAATGCCGCGCACGGTGAATTCGAAATCGCCCGGAAAGATGTCGCCGCGGATCGGAATGCGGTCGCCGAGGTGAAAGTTGAAGGCGTTGGCGAGGTCGCGCCCGATCACGCAGGCGGTGCGCTCATGGAGGAAAGCCTGCTTCTGGTCTTCCGGAATGGTCCATTCCGAAAACATCGGGAAGAGCTTTTCGGGCTCGACGGAAAAGCGCGGGAAATTGTTGCGCGCCTCGCGGGCGTCCTTATACACACCGCCAAACCAGCTATCGATCATGGTGAGGCGTACGCCCGGGATCCGCTCGATCTGCTGCTGGTAAGCGAGGGGGAGAAACACGGCGAGCGAAACGCGGTTGCGGGTGACGAGGCGCAGAGCCTGGTTGTCCTTGGGCTTGGACAGCCAAAACGCGCTGTACATAGCGATCATGACGCCGAGCAGGCACATGGAAACGCCGATACTGGCGATGGTCAGCAGAGTGCGGCGGCGGTTGCGCCAGGAGTTTCGCAGTATGAGCGGCAGAAATTTCACGGCGTCCTTCCAGGGGGTCCTTTTACTATAGCAATGACTGGGGGGATGCCAGATGGTTGTGGCTGGGCATGCGGAAGGCCGGCAGCACACGCCGGCAGCCGAATTCCGGCGGAGAGCTTCACCGCCCGGAAGAGCCGAAGCCGCCCGCCCCGCGGGTGGATTCGGGCAACTCGCCGGCATCCCATTCCACCGCCTCGTACCGGGCGACGATCATCTGCGCAATGCGGTCCCCGGCATGCACCCTGTACGGCTCTTGGCCAAAATTTACCAGGATGACCCGGATTTCGCCGCGATAGCCCGGGTCGATGGTGCCAGGCGCATTGGGCATGGTGATGGAGTGTTTGAGGGCCAACCCGCTGCGGGGGCGGACCTGCGCCTCGTATCCCGGCGGCAGCGCGATGGTGAGTCCGGTGGGCACCAATTGCGGCACTCCTGGGGCGAGAACCGCGTCTTCCACGGCGCGCAGATCCATACCGGAATCTTCCGAGGAGCCGTGGGCGTACTCGGGCAGCACCGCGGCGGGGTGAATGGGTTGGATTCGGATGCGCATTCCCCGCTATCATATCGTCTTGATCCACACCAAACGCGTCATCACCGTGGCGCCGATGCCGCCGGAGAAATCGGCATACGCCCTGGCACGCTACAGCAGGTCGCCGGACTCGATTCGCGATTCTATCGAATGGGTACGCACCCACAACTCGGAAAAGTTCCTGGAAAGTTTTTACTTCCAGTACGGGCACGCTTCGATTGCCGACCTGGGCCATTCGGTGGTGTGCTTCGAAGGTTTATCCGAGCTGGCGGCCACAGAGGTTGAGGCGGAGCCGCTGTGGGACGGGCAGGCGAAGTCGTCGCGCTACCAGGATTTTTCGAGCTCCGGGTTCGTCACACCTTCTGAGCTGGGAGGCGCGGACGCCCTCCGCTATCAGGCCGCGGGTGAAGCGCTGCTGGCGGCCTATCAAGAGGTGAACCGGGTGGCGTTCGACTGCCTGGCCGCGCGCCTGCCGCGGCCCGAAGACATGAAGCCGGAAGCTTACCGGCGGAACCTGGCGGCGCGGGCGTTCGATGTGGCCCGGTACCTGCTTTTCTGGGGCGTTCCCACCAACGTCGGGCAGGTAACCAGCATTCGCACCCTGGAGAAGCAGATCCGCCGCCTCAAAGCGTCGGAATACGGCGAGTTGCGGTCCTTGGGCGAGGAGATCGCCGATGCGTGCGCGCGGGAGCCGGATTGCCGGTGGGACCAGAACGCTGCGCCGGAACCACTGGCACCGACGCTGGCGCGCCACGCTGATGCGGACGAGTACGTGGGCAAGGCACGGCGGGACTTGCAGCAGTGGGCGGCGCAGAACCTGCCGCCACGGGCAGAGGCCGGGCCGGCCCCGCGGGTGGATCTGGTGCGGCCGGCGCAGGTGGCGGCAGATATTTCGGCTACGCTGCTGTACCCGGTATGTGATCGCTCGTTTCGCGAGTTGTACGAGATGACTTGCGCGTGGAGCGAACGGCGGCGCGCGGAAGTGATCGAAGTGGCGCTGCAATCGCGCACGCGGCGCGACGAGATACTGGGTGGTTTCCGCGGCGGCCTATACGCTTACGACCTGGCGATCGATGTCGGCGCCTACCGCGACCTGCAACGGCATCGGCGCTGCCAGAAATTCCGCCAGGGATATTCGGGAGAGCTTGGGTACGATATACCGGCGCTGGTCGCGGAAGCCGGGGCGGGGGAGACCTACGATCAAGCGATGGCAGCCGCTTTCGCCGCGATGCGCGGACTGCCTGCGCCCGGGGCGCACTATCTGCTGCCGTTTGGCGCCAGATCGCGCTTCCTGTTCAAGATGGACTTCGCCGAGGCCGAATACATCTCGCGCTTGCGTAGCGGGGTGAAAGGCCACTTCAGCTACCGGCAGATCGCCTGGGACATGAAGTGCGCGATGGAGGCGCTGGAGCCCGAGTTGGGACGGCTGATTGAGGCGACGCCACCCTGGGTGGAGGACCCGTTGCGGCGGTAGAGGGGCAAGGCGCGCAAGCGACTCGGGTGCACGGGCAACGGCGCACGGCGGTGGAATCAGATGAAGCGGAGAGCGTTTCTCAAAAGCGGCGCCGCGGCAGGAGCGGGAGCGGCGATCCCCGGAGTTCTCTTTCTGGCGCCCGCGGCTATCGCCGACGCAACCGGGGACGCACGCGATTTACCAGCGCCGATGATCTGGTGTGCCGGCGCAGTCGGCACGCCGCTGCGGCAAGACGGGCGCTCCAGATCCGCTTCCGCGTCTCTGGGCGGCTCCAATCCTGGGCCCGAGGCGGATCAACATGCGGTACTGGCGAAGGAATTCACGCTGGAGGAACGCCCCGAGTCCGCCTGGATTCGCATCTTCGCCTACACCCGCTACCGGCTCTATGTGAACGGCATCTACTGCGGCCGCGGACCCAGCCGCTTTGAGAACCGGAGGCCGGAGTATGATACGCGGGATATCGGGCCGGTTCTGCAGCCGGGCAGGAACATCGTCGCGGTGCTGGTCCATTGCGATGCGCCTACCGGCCGAACCATGCGCCACAAACCAGGCTTGGCGGCCGCGATCTCCCTGCATAGCAGGAGCAAGGCCCGCACCATCACGACCGATACCAGCTGGCGGGCACGAGTGGATGATTCGTTCGGCCCACGCGATGCGGCGTGGGCTTCCATCGAAGAACACATCGATGGGCGCGGCGCGGTTGATTACGGAAATGGCGGGTTGATTGTCGTCCACTGGCCGCCAGCCGTGTTGACCGGCGGCCCCGGCTTCTTCACCGTTTGGCCCAGGACGACGCCGCTGCAGAGGGAAGAACCGCGCGAATGGACGGAGAAGAGTATCTCATCGCCGGTCGACTTGGAGGCGGGAGGCGAGCTGCAATTCTCCCTGCCGGAGATCGCGCAGGCGTACCACGTGCTGGAATTCGACGGTGAAGCAGGAAGCGTAGTGGAGGCTTCCTACCTGTTGCCCGAGGGATCGCGGAGCGGCCGGAGCACCTACATCGCGCGCGCGGGCGTGCAGAACTGGACGGGCGGCGACACGTTCGCTTTGCAGACGCTCTCCGTCCGGGTGGCAAGCGGGCGCATCCGGCTTCACCGCGCGCAGGCCGTAGAAGTCCGCTATCCCTTTACGCGGGCTGCCCGGTTCGAGTGCAGGGATCCGGCGCTGAACCGCCTCTGGGAGATCTGCGCGCGTTCGCTGGAGCTGCTGAGCGAGGATGCGTACGTGGACTGTGCCGACCGCGAACGCGTGGAATGGACCGACAATACGCCGCCGGCATTCGATTGCACACGCGTCATGATGCGGGGACCGGACGCGAACGGGGTTCGCTCATGGGGCGACGGCCGGCTGCTCAAGGCGCTGCTACGGCGCATCGCCCTGACGCAGCGGGGCGACGGCCAGATGAAGGCTCACACCTGCTCGGAGCGCTGGGACATCCACGCCATCATGGAGGACCGTTCTTGCGACTGGGTGGTGCAGCTGCGGCAGTATCTGGAAAGCTCCGGCGATCGCGCATTGGTCCGCGAGTTGTGGCCGCCTCTGGGGCGGCTCGTCCATTGGTTTCTGGACCGCCGCACGTCGCGCGGCCTCGTGCTGGCCCGCGAATGGGAGGTTTGGGACAACCCGCTGCGCTACCAGGTCTGCGAAGGCGCCGGGCTCAATGCCCTGGTTTACCGCGCTCTGGCCGATGCAGCCTGGCTGGGCGACCAGATCGGCGAAACCGCGGCCGCGCAAGCGTATCGAGCGAGCGCATCCAAGCTGCGGGAAGACTTCCAACGAGAGTTGTGGAACCCAGTGGCAGGCACGTACGACGGTGCTCTGTTCGGCCCCGGATCGAAAACCGCCGAACAGCTCAACGGGCGCATGTTTGCGGGGCCCATCGTAGACGGCCGCTACCAGCCGACCGCACAGGCCGCCTTGTTTGCGCTCTACAGCGGAATCGTGACCGCCGAGCGGCGGGAACCTGTCCGCAAGTGGCTCCTCGGGCACCGCGGCGAGATCGCCGGTATCATGTCGCACTACTATCTATTCGATGCTCTGTACCAGATGCGGAGGCCCGAGTTCGACACGGACGTCCTGTCGCGGATTCGCACCGGCTGGAAAGGGCAAATCGAATCGCCGTGGCAGACCACATGGGAGGGATTCGAGGGAGGCTCGAAGACCCACATCTACGGGATGGCGCCGGGATTCTATCTGACCGCGTACGTTCTTGGTGCGCGCCGCCGCGGCCCCGTCTGGGAGCGGACGCTGGTCGTGGAGCCGCGCTGTGGCGATCTGCGTTGGGCGAAGGGCACCGCCGTCAGCGAGTTTGGGCCGGTGGAAGTGGAGTGGAGGGTGCAGGAGGATCAGGCGATTACGCTGCGCTGCGTGTGTCCGCCCAATTGCCGGACTTTGGTTCGTCTCTACCGCCGCGAAGGCGAAACGCAGGTTCTGGTCGACGGCGCCAGGCAGGCGGCAAGACCGGACGGGGTGTTTGTGGAGATCCAGATCCCACCTGGAAGGCACACGATCGAATTGTGAGCGCCCGGCCGCGCGGCTGTTCCTCCAAGCGCGGAGATGCTGTTTGGCGAGAACCTGCTGTATTTTTATGCATTCAACTCAGGACGGGCGCCGTCGGCCCGTATGCCAGCTGCGGCTCGCTGGTGAGTGAGAGAGGGTCGCAGCCCAGCCTCACTCGGGACTTGACCAGCGCCGCCGCATTGTGTAATCATTCATTACAGTGAATAAAAATTCAACCGAGGCCAAGACATGCCGGCGATTCGACTGAAACGAACGGGCGGGATCGCAGTGCAGGAGCGACGTGGCCTGGTGGTGGCGGCGCGGAAGGATCGGGCGGCGCCGAAGCCCGTGCAGCGGGAAGAACGGGGGCGAGCGATCTTGAAGCTGGCAGCGAGCGATTTTCTGCGCGACCAGGATCTGAGCGGCGAGGAACTCACCTTGCTGCTCGACCTGGCTGACGATGTGAAGCGCCATCCAGGAAACTATGCGCAGGCAATGGCGGGCAAATCGATCGCGCTGCTATTCGAGAAGCCGTCGCTGCGGACGCGGCTCACGTTCGAGATCGCCATGCAGCAGATGGGCGGCGGGTCGGTGTTTGTGGACGGGCCGATCGGGGTGCGGGAACCGCTGAAGGACGTGGCGCGCAATCTCGACCGATGGGTGGAAGGGATCGTGGCGCGCGTGTTCGCGCAGACTACCGTGGAGGGGCTGGCGGAATGGTCACGGGTGCCGGTGATCAACGCGCTGAGCGACTCGTATCATCCCTGCCAGGCGCTGGCAGATGTGCAGACGATTCGGGAACACTTTGGCACGATCCGTGGCTTGAAACTGGCGTTCATCGGCGACGGCAACAACGTAGCGCATTCCCTGATGCTGACGGGACTGCGGCTGGGGATGGACTTCGCGCTGGGCTGCCCGGAGGGGTACGATCCGAATCCGGACGTGGTTGGGCTGGCGCAGGCGCTGGCCCTGGAGACCGGCGGGCGGCTGGAAATTACCCACGACACGGCGGCGGCGGTTGCCGGAGCGCACGCGGT
>Ga0335080_10008883_pt1 | contig 10487 bp, 7 predicted proteins | sample Lox_Sample_34_FD_206720 | JGI IMG/M metagenome (GOLD analysis project Ga0335080, IMG submission 206720) | Soil microbial communities from Loxahatchee National Wildlife Refuge, Florida, United States - Lox_Sample_3.4 | ecosystem: Environmental > Terrestrial > Soil > Wetlands | place: USA: Florida... | reverse complement strand
GGCCGGAGCGTCGCCCGCCGCGTCCGCGGCGCGGCACCACACGCGCTATCCGGACGAGCCACTCGCGGTGGGGACCGGCGGCGCCGTGGCGTCGATGGACGTCGGCGCCAGCCGCGCCGGCATCGACGTCCTCCGCAAGGGTGGTAACGCCGTCGACGCCGCCGTCGCCACGGCGAGCGCGCTCGGGGTGACGGTTCCGTGGGTCGCCGGCCCCGGTGGCGGTGGCTTCATGGTCATCTACGACGCGCGCACGCACACGGTGACGACGATCGACGGTCGCGAGACATGCCCGTCGGCGTGCACGACGAGCCTGTTCATAGACCCGACCACCGGTCAGCCGATGAACTACACGGCCGCCTCCGATCAGCCGCTGTCAACCGGCGTGCCGGGGAACGTCGCGACGTGGGCGACCGCCGTCCGCAAGCTCGGCCGGCTCTCACTCGGTGACGACCTGCAACCGGCGATCGCGCTCGCCAAGCGGGGCTTCGCGGTCAACTTCGACTTCAACCAGCTCGAGCAGTCCAGCCTGTCGACGCTCCAGGCGTATCCGGCGAGCCGGTCGCTCCTGCTCACGGCGTCCGGTGACCCGCTCCCGGTCGGGACGCGGCTGCGCGACCCGGACCTCGCGCACACCTACGAGCTGATCGCGCGCCAAGGTCCGTCGGCGCTGTATGACGGACCGATCGGACAAGCGATCGTCCAGGCCGACGATCACCCGGCGCTCACGCCCGGACAGACGATCGTCACGAACCCCGGCATCATGACGACGGGCGACCTGCAGTCCTACCGCACCAGGATCCTCGCGCCGACCCAGGTCACCTATCGGGGGCTGAAGATCTACGGGATGGCGCCGCCCTCGAGCGGCGGCTCGACCGAGGGCGAAATCCTCAACATCCTCAGCGGATACCCGCTCGGCTCAGAGCCGCGCGTCGAGGCGCTGTTCCACTACCTCGAGGCGTCTCGGCTCGCCTACGCCGATCGCAACGCCTACGTCGGCGACCCCGACTACGTGCACGTGCCCCTGTCCGGTCTCCTCGATCCAGCGTTCGCGGCGACGCGGCGCTGCCTCATCGGCAGCACCGCGCTCACCTCGCCGGTTGCGGCCGGCTCGCCGTTCGCCCCGTTCACCGGCTGCAGCGGCACCGCTTCGTCCACTCAGGACTCCTGGGCGTCGCCCGAGGCCCATCACACCAACAACATCGTCACCGAGGACAAGTGGGGCGACATCGTCGCCTACACGAACACGATCAACTTCTTCGGCGGCAGCGGCCAGGTCGTGCCGGGCTATGGCTTCCTGCTCAACGACGAGCTGACCGACTTCGACTTCGCCCCGTCCTCGCCGGGGGCGTACGATCCGAACCTGCCCGCGCCCGGCAAGGAGCCGCGGTCGAGCATGGGTCCCGTCATCGCGCTCCGCGACGGCCGGCCGCAGTTCGCGATCGGCGCCGCCGGCGGCTCGACGATCATCACGACGGTCGTCCAGACCCTCATCAACCACGTCGACTTCGGAATGAGCCTGCCCGCCGCACTGGCCGCGCCGCGGGTCAGCCAGACGAACTCGTCCTCGAACACCTCGTCGGCGGAGCCGGACTTCTACAACAGCGTGCTCGCCCAGCAGCTCACGAGCCAGTACGGCGAGAAGTTCTCGCTCGCCACCGGCTCGATCCTCCCGCTCGACAACTATCCGGGGGATGCGACGGCGCTCCAGATGCTCAGTCAAGGCCGGGCCGAGGCGATCGCCGAGCCGGTCCGTCTCGGCGGGGGGAGCGCCCTGGCGGTGAATCCAAGTCCGAAGTGAGGACGACCGCCGCCCGGCCGAGCTCAGCGCTCAGCGCGGAATCGCGGCGGCGTCGGGGACGACGATCCCGAACAGGTCGCCGATCGCTGCGAGGCTGGCCGCCTGGAGGGCCGCGGAGGACACGACCCCGGTCGGTCCCGGGAGTGCGCGGGTGGCCGTCGCGCTCGCGACGACGGTGGGCGCGTACCCCAGGTTGAACGCTCCGCGCGCGGTCGAGTTGACACACATGTGGGTCATGAACCCGGCGAGCAGCAGACTGCGCGCCGAGGCGGCCCTGAGCCGATCGTCCAGGTCGGTTTGCACGAACGAATTCGGGAAGTGCTTGACGATCACGGTCTCGTCACCCTGGGGCGCCACCCGATCGACGATCTGCCCGATCTCGGCCCGTATGTCGTAGAGCCCGCCCTCGCCGTCGTCGTGCTCGATGTGGATGATCGGGATGCCGGCTGACCGGGCCCGCTCGAGGAGCTTGGCCGCCTCGTCGAGAGCCGCAGCCACTCCATCGAGCTCCATCACGCCTCGCGTATACGTGTTCTGGCAGTCGATCATGATCAGCGTCGACTCCGCCAGGCTTGCCGGGGTGGACGGCAGGCCGCCGAGGGATCGCAGGGTCGTGGGCTCGGGCATGGTTTCTCCTCTCCTGGGTTTCTCGCCGCGAGCAATCTACTCGCAGACCGGAGCCGGGATCAAAGGGAGAAGGGTTGCGGGCTCTCCGGCCATAGATCGGGTGTTCTACGGATGGCGCGGGAGGGTGAGGGTAGAAGGCTGGTCACTCACTGAATCACCACCAATCAAGTGAGTGCCGAGGGTCACGGGCCGTTGCGCTTCCTTATTGGTCGCTGGGCCAGTGATGACGCGTGTGGGTTGCGTGGCGATTCGTCACTAAGACGGGTGCGCTGACGATTTCGGTGCACCGGAGGGAGACAGCATCATGGCTACCATGACTGCAGATGACGTTCGTCAGGAGACGATCGTCGAGCACGCCCCTCAGCGTGCAACAACGACGCTCGACTGGGGCAATTCGGCGCCGCTTGCGCTTCTGGCGTTTGCCGTTACCACGTTCATGCTCAGCATGATCAACGCTAATGCCATCGCGGTGACCGCAACACCTATCGTGTTCGGCGTGGCCCTGATGTTCGGCGGCCTCGCGCAGTTGATTGCAGGCCTCATCCAGCTCCGGACCGGCAACACGTTTTCCGGCGTGCTGTTCGCGGGCTTCGGCGCCTTCTGGATGTCGTTCTTCGCGATCGGCCAGTGGTTCCTCAAGGACATCCCCGCGCTCCAGGTCGGGCACTCGCTGGGCCTGTTCATCTACGCCTTCGGCATCTTCGTCGTGGTCATGCTCGCGGCGTCGCTGCGCACGAACGTCGTCGTGGTGGTGGCGCTCGCGTTGCTCGTCGCGGTGTTCTTCTGCCTTGGCGCGGGTAACTACGGGGCGCACACGACGCTGATCCATTGGGGCGGCTACCTCGGCCTCGCCGCGGCAGCCTGTGCGTTCTATCTGGCCCTGGCGGAGCTCTGCGAGTTCTCGTATGGCAAGAGCGTCCTTCCGGTCTGGCCACTGAGCGGTCGCTGATGAGCGAGACTAACGACGTTTCAGACTGACCGGTCCGAAGGAGGCTCTGGTGGGCGATTACGATCACACATTCCGGCAATGGCGAGAGGACCCAGAGGGGTTCTGGCGGGCTGCGAGCACGGCAATCGATTGGGATCGCCCTCCCGATGCCATCCTCGACCAATCGGTCACCCCCAGCCCGGCGTGGTTTCCGGGTGGGGAGCTCAACACCTGCTTCAACGCGCTCGATCGCCACGTGCGCGACGGGCGCGGCGAGCAGGCGGCGCTGATCTACGACAGCCCAGTCACGGGGGTCGTCCGGAGCTACTCGTATCGGGAGCTCCTCGACCAGGTGGCCCGGTTCGCCGGCGCACTGGCGCACGAAGGCGTCGGTCGAGGCGATCGTGTGGTCATCTACATGCCGATGGTCCCCGAGGCGGTGATCGCGATGCTCGCGTGCGCCCGCCTCGGGGCCATCCATTCGGTCGTCTTCGGCGGGTTCGGCGCCGACGAGCTGGCTGCCCGGATCGCCGATTCGGGAGCGAGGATCGTCGTGTGCGCGTCGTGCGGCATCGCGCCCACGGGGGTCACGCCGTACAAGCCGTTGGTCGACCGCGCACTCGAGCTGCTCGACGGGCAGCAGGTTCGCTGCATCGTGCTGCAGCGCCCCGAAGGTCCGGGCTCGATTCAGCCGGGGCGCGACGTCGAGTGGGGCGACTGCATCGACGGGGCTGCGCCGGCGCCGTGCGTGCCGGTCGCGGCCACCGACCCGCTGTACATCCTCTACACGTCTGGGACGACCGGTCTGCCAAAGGGAATCGTGCGCGACAACGGCGGCCACGCCGTCGCCCTTCAGTGGTCGATGGACTCGATCTACGGCGTTCGTCCGGGCGAGGTGTACTGGGCCGCGTCGGATATCGGCTGGGTCGTCGGCCATTCCTACATCGTCTACGCGCCGTTGCTACACGGCTGCACGACCGTCCTCTATGAGGGCAAGCCGGTCGGGACGCCCGACGCCGGCGCGTTCTGGCGCATCTGTGCCGACCATCGCGTGTCGGTGATGTTCACGGCCCCGACCGCGATCCGCGCGATCAAGCGCGAGGATCCCTCGGCCCAGCGCGTCGGCGATTACGACCTCGGCGCGTTGCGGACGCTGTTCCTGGCCGGGGAGCGCTGCGATCCGGACACCCTGGCGTGGGCCGGCGAGCACCTCAGCCGGCCGGTGATCGATCACTGGTGGCAGACCGAGAGCGGTTGGCCGATGGCGGCCAATTGCCTCGGGCTCGAGTTGCTGCCCGTCAAGCCCGGGTCACCGACCAAGCCGGTCCCGGGCTATGACATCCAGATCCTCGATGACGATGGCGCTGAGGTGCCGACGGGCGAGACCGGCGCGGTCTGCGTGCGGCTCCCGCTTCCGCCGGGCTGTTCGCCCACCCTGTGGCGGGGCGACGAGCGCTTCTTCGACGCCTACCTGTCCAGGTACCCCGGCTTCTATCTCAGCGGTGACGCCGGATATTTCGACCAAGACGGCTACTTGTTCGTGATGAGCCGGATCGATGACGTGATCAACGTGGCCGGCCACCGGCTGTCGACCGGCCAGATGGAGGAGGTCCTCTCGAGCCACCCGGACATTGCCGAGTGCGCGGTCGTCGGCGTTGCCGACGACTTCAAGGGCCAGATCCCGATCGGTTTCGCCGTCCTCAAGGCGGGCGTCGAGCGCCCCGACAAGGACATCGCCGCCGAGTTGGTGGCCCTCGTTCGCGAGCGTGTCGGTCCGGTCGCGTCATTCAAGACGGTGGCGATCGTCGACGCGCTTCCGAAGACCAGGTCGGGGAAGACGCTCCGCGCCACGATCCGCAAGATCGCCGATGGCGACCGCTGGAGCGTGCCGCCGACGATCGAGGACGCCACGGTCCTGGACGACTTCGTGCAGCTGATGCCGACGCTCCACGCCCGCGGTGCCCCGGCGCCGCAGCCGTGATCGATCCGAACCGGGGCAGGGCGGCAAGCACCCGTTGGTCTAGGCTCGCGCGGGCCTGGACCAGATGATCGACAGACGTGTACGGAACATCGCCCTGCTCGTCGCCGCGTGCTTCTTCATGGAGCTGCTCGACGGCACGATCGTCATCACCGCGATTCCGAGGATCAGCGCCTCGTTAGGGGTCTCGCCCGGCACGACCGGGTTGGTCGTCACCGCCTACCTGGTGACCGTGGCGGTGCTGATCCCGCTCAGCGGGTGGATGACGCTCCGCTACGGGTACCGGTGGGTCCTGCTGTCGGCGATCGCGGTGTTCACGCTCGCCTCCCTGGGCTGTGCGGCGAGCCAGAGCTTCGGGATGCTGGTCGGGATGCGGGTGCTGCAGGGCGCCGGCGGCGCGATGATGGTGCCGGTCGGTCGCATGGTCGTGTTCGAGCGGGCAGCGAAGTCGCAGGTCATGCGCCTGATGTCCTACATCGTGTGGCCGGCGCTGCTCGCGCCGGTGATCGCACCGCTGGCCGGCGGCGTGATCACCACGTACGCGAGCTGGCGGTGGCTGTTCCTGATCAACGCTCCGGTGGGCGCGGTGGGCCTGGTCTGCGCATGGCGGCTCATCGACGGCAGGTCCGCGGAGGCTCCGCCACGCCTGGATCTCGCCGGGGTGCTGCTCACGTGCGGTGGCCTGGCGGCGCTTACCTACGCGGCACACCTCGCGTCCGAGTCGCGTCCGCGGTGGCTATTGGTGGCATCGCTCGGGCTCGCCTCGACCATCCTCCTGATCGTCGCCACCTGGCATCTCCTGCGTGCGGCTGCGCCGCTCGTCGACCTGCGGACGCTGAGGATCCCGACGTTCGCCAATGCGATATTCGGCAGTAGCCTGATCTGGCTGGTGATCGGCGCGATCCCGTTCCTGCTGCCGCTGCTGTTCCAGACGGTGTTCGGCTGGAGCCCGATCAAGTCCGGCGCGCTGGTGCTGTTCGTGTTCGTCGGCAACATCGCGATCAAGCCGCTGACCACTCCGATGTATGGCCGCTACGGCTTCCGGCCCGTGCTGCTGGCCGCGTCCGTGGCCCTGACCCTGACAACCATCGGGTGTGCCTTCCTGACCAGCGGCACACCGCTCGTCGCGATCGCGCTGCTGGCGCTCGTCAGCGGCGTGGCTCGCTCCGTCTCGATGACCGGCTACACCACGCTCGCGCTGAGCGACGTGCCGCCGGCGCAGATGCGAACCGCCAACGCGCTCGCCAGCACCGCGCAGCAGCTGTTCACGGGCCTCGCGGTGGTGCTGGCCACCTTGGCGCTGCGGCTTGGCGACGCCGTTGGCAGGCTCTCGTCGGCCGCGCCGGGCGCGCGCTTTGCGTACGTGATCGCCTTCCTCACGATCAGCGCCGTCGGCGCGATCGCCACCGCGGTCGCACTACGGCTACATCCCTCGGCGGGCGACGTGCTGACGGGCGATGCCGGCGTCGCGGGCGCGTCCACCTCCGCGCCGCGACCGGGCTAGCGAAGCACACCGTGGCCACCGAGAGCACCCCGCTCCCGCCGGCTCCCACGGATGCCCAGATGAACCGGGTGGCCTCGGTGCTTGCGCCGCTGGAACGGATCATCGAGCCGAAGGTCTACGGGGTCGAGCGGATTCCGGAGCGCGGCGCGCTGTTCGTCGGCAACCACACGCTGTTTGGGCTGGTCGACGTACCGTTTATGACGGCGCAGCTCTGGCGACGGAGAGGCATTCGCCTCCGTGGCCTCGGCGACCATGCCCACTACCGGGTTCCCGTGTGGCGCAACCTGCTCGAACACTCCGGAATGGTGCGGGGGACTCGTGAGAACGCCCGCGCGCTGATGCGCGACGGCCAGCACGTGCTCGTCTTCCCGGGCGGGACGAACGAGGTGTTCCATGGACGTGGTCAGGAGTACCGGTTGCTGTGGAAGGAGCGGGTGGGCTTCGCGCGGCTCGCGATCGAGTTCGGCTACCCGATCGTCCCGTTCGCCGGGGTGGGCGTCGAGGAGATGTTCGACATCGTGGCCGACGAGCGGACTCCCGGGCTGGCGCAGCTGAATCCGATCGTCAGGCGGCTCGTCGGGCTGCCGCTGCCCCCGATCGCCCACGGTATCGGGCCGACGCTGATCCCGCGCCCGGAACGGCTCTACTTCTGGTTCGGAGACCCGATCGACACCGTTCGGTTCGACGGCCGTGCCGATGACGACGACGCGGCGCGTAGGCTCCGCGATGAGGTCCGGGGAGCGGTGCGGAGCGGCATCGAGTTTCTGCTCGCAGAGCGCGCAGCCGCCCCCCGGCGCGGCGTGATCCGCCGGACGCTGCACCTGCCGGCACGCCCCGTCCCAGACCCTGAGGCGCACTTCGTCGCCCGTGCCTTCGACGCGATGAACGAGGCAGGCGCCGAAACCGCGGCCGCCTGGATGTCGCGGCGGGTTCAGCTCGAGGATCCACCGGGCTGGCCCGGCGAGAGGGTCTGGCGGGGGCGGGCCGCGGCCATCGCCCGGCTCGACCAGGTGACGGCCGCGCTCCGCGCCTCGCACGTCGACGTGGACGACGCGCGCAGCGTCGGCGAGGGGGTGCTGGTCCGTCTCGCGGTCGTGACGAGGGAGCTCGAGCCGCGGCACTTCTACGCCGCGATCGAGATCGACGGCGACGAGATCGTCCGCATCCGCGTCTTCCTGGACGAACAATCCGCGCGGGTCGCGCTCTCGCAGCCGGCGCCGGCGTGACGGTCGCCTCGTCGGCCCGTTGCCCTGGGTTGTGGCAACAGTCGAGGGAGCCGAGGAAACCTCGCTCAGCGCGGCACGTCCCGAGGGTAGGATCGACGGCTGTTCACCGGATATCGACCTAGGAGACAGAGCCCATGTCCTACACGCTGCCGAGTGACGTGGATGATCGCCCGATCGCCATCGACGGCGCCGGCACCCTCGGGCGCCGGATCGGCTCGGTGTACGCCGCCGGCGGCGCGGACGTTCGGATGTTCGACACCTCGCAAGCGCAACTCCAAGCCGCACGCGATTACATGAACGAGCAGCGCGAGCACGTCAGGACGGCCCTGAACCTGCACGACTCGCGTGCGGGCGAGGTGGCGCTGTTTGACGACCTGGCAGAGGCGGTGCGGGGTGCGTGGATGGTGATCGAGGCAATCCCGGAGCGGCTCGCCCTGAAGCGGGAGGTGTTGGCCCAGCTGGATGAGCTGGCCGACGCCGACGCGATCCTCGCTAGCAACTCGTCGTCGTTCCCAACGAGTCTCTTGATCGACGGCGTCAAGCGCCCGGAGCGCGTACTCAACACGCATTATCAGCAGCCGCCGGAGCTCAACGCGGTCGAGCTGATGTCGTGCGGTGAGACCGACGAAGCCCTGATTGACGCCCTGATGGAGTGGATCCCGCGGTACGGGCTCGTACCGTTCCGCGTTCGACGGGAGAGCGACGGCTTCATCTTCAACCGCATCTGGGCGGCGATCAAGCGGGAGTGCTTGATGGTGGTCGACGAAGGAGTGGCGGCACCCGAGGACGTGGATGGCATGTGGACGATCTTCACCGCTCCGGGCATCCCGCCGTTTCGGCTCATGGACAGGGTCGGCCTCGACGTGGTCCTCGCCATCGAGGAGCACTACGCCTCGGTGCGATCCGGCCTGCCGGAAGGCCCGCGAACGCTGCTGCACACGCTCGTCGACGAAGGCAATCTCGGCGTCAAGAGCGGCCGCGGTTTCTACGAGTACAGCGACTGAGCGTCAGGGCACCGCAGCCAGGCGCTGACGTTCAGGCGGTCAGCTGTAGTCGTCGAGAACGTCGCGAAGCCTCTGTGCGAACGCCGCGGGTTGGCCGGCGTATCCGGACTCGCCGCCGAGGAACCCGCCATGGTGGCTCGGGAACACGGTCGCGTGCTGACCGAGCAGGTCGGCGGTGGCCGCCGACGTGCGTCCGGTGAACGTGTTCTGGGACTCCTCCCCGACGGCGATCACGACACGAATCGGCGCCGCGACCAGCGCGTTGACGTCGGGGCGATAGCTGTTGATCGCCCATGAACGGTCGGAGAGCAGAGGGTCGTCGCGCGATCCGTCGTCCTCGGTCGGCATCCCGAACGCGCCGGGATCCGGCGCGGGCTGGGCGAAGTACGCACCGGTGAACTCGCCTCGCCACGACGTCATCGCGATGAAGGCGGCCATGCCGGCGTTCGAGCCGTTGGCCTCGTACGCGTCGCGGACCGCAGCGCGGGCACGCTCGGCCAGCACGGCGTCGGGGAGCACCGAGATCAGCGGCGGCTCGTGTGCCACCAGGGTGATCACGTCGCCGGGATAGGCCCCAACAAGGGCGAGCGCGGTCACCGCGCCTCCACTGCTCGCGAACATCTCGACCGGACCGGCGCCGAGCGCCTCGATCACGGCGTGCACGTCCTGCGCCTGGAGCTCCGGCGCATTGTCGATCCGGCCGTCGTTCCGCGTGCTGCGGCCGAGGCCGCGAGGGTCATAGGTGACCACCGCGCGATCGGGGAAGTGCGACGCCAGCGTGGCGAACCCGCCGGCCGTCATGGGCTGGCCGATCATGAACAGCGGTGGGCGTCCGTCCGCCGTCGGCAGCGGGCCGTGGATGTCGTAGGCGATATCGGCACCGACGGTTTCGGTGATGTGCGTAGTCGTCATGGCGATGTTGACCGCCCGCGGGTTGAAAACTCATCGGCCGCGTCCCGTGTTGGGGGGGTGCGCGACTGAGTGAGTGGCGGGATCTGACCGTGATCTGGGGTCACGACGCGGTGGGAGCCGTCGATTGCGAGTTCGCGGGGCTTGAGCGGTCTCTCTCCTGGGTTGGGCGCGCCGAGCGGTAGGGGTGGTGGGTGCCGGGCGGGCTCGCGGGCGCACGTCACGGTGGTCATGTTGCGGGGCTTGTTGCGCTCGCGGCGTCTTGCGGTGGGTGGGGTGCGGGCGGTCTGCAGGTTGGGTCGGGCGGGCCGTGGTGGCGGTCGTGGAGCTTCCGGGCGATGCTCGGCCTTCGGGGGTCGACAAGGGTCCGCCGGGCGTGCTGGGGCCGGTCAGCGTCGAGGGAGGGAGGGGCCGCGATCAGAGACCGTCACGCGTTCTGTGTAAGGCCCTGTGAGTAGGTTAACAGTTACTCCTGGTGTGTCAACGGGTGACGGTTAGATTGCGGTGTCAGGG
>Ga0335080_10008882_pt1 | contig 10487 bp, 11 predicted proteins | sample Lox_Sample_34_FD_206720 | JGI IMG/M metagenome (GOLD analysis project Ga0335080, IMG submission 206720) | Soil microbial communities from Loxahatchee National Wildlife Refuge, Florida, United States - Lox_Sample_3.4 | ecosystem: Environmental > Terrestrial > Soil > Wetlands | place: USA... | reverse complement strand
CAGGACACGGTGAACCGCGAGCTCGAGCGCGTGAAGCTCGAGGCGCAGGGCCGCCACGACCCGTGCGTCTTGCCGCGCGCCGTGCCCATGGTCGAGGCGATGGTGGCGCTCGTGCTCTGCGACCAGCTGCTGCTGCAGCGCGCCATCGCGCCGTAAAGCGCTCCGCACCGCGCGCCGATTCCGAGGCGTGGCGTTCGACCTGGCGGCGCTGTGCCTGCTCGTCGTGTTCATCGCGCTCGGCGTGTGGCGAGGCGCGTTCGCGGGCAGCCTGCGCGTCGCGACGGTGGCCGCGGCCTACGTGGCCGGCTGGCTCGCGGCGACGCGGCTCGCGAAGCTCGTCGCGCTGCTCTCGGGCGGGACGCGCCTCACCGCCGCCGTATGCCTCGGCAGCGGCGCGTTCCTGTTCGTGTATCTCGCGGGCACCGTGACGTCGGCGCTCCTCATCCGCATGGAGCGCGAGCGGCGCGCGGACCAGCCGCGCGGGGCGTTCGACCGCTTCGGCGGCGCGTGCTTCGGCGCGCTGCAGGCGTGCCTGTCGCTGCTGCTCTTGGCCGTGCTCGGCAGCGTGCTCGACGCTGCGTACAGGGCGGGCTTGCCGCAGGGCATGGACGCGGGCCACTCGTTCCTCGTCGCCAGCACCCGGCAGGTCGTCGCCGAGGGGCTGGGCGGCGTGCTCGGCGACGGCCCGGGTGCGCGGCTCGCCGTGAAGCTCGTCGCGAACCCGGGCGACGCGCTCGTCTCGCTCCGGGGCTTGCTCGGGAGCGGTCCGCTGTCGCGCCTGCAGCAGGACGGCGTGTTCTGGGAGATGCTGGGCTCGAACCAGCTCGACGCCGCGCTCGCCCGAACGAGCTTCTTCCAGCTCATGCACGACGACGAGACGCGCGCCCGCCTCGCCGACCTGGGGCTCGTGCCGGCCGCGGCGCGCGAAGACCCGGAGGCCTTCCGAGCGGCGGTCCGCACCTCGCTCACGACGGCAGCCCCGCGCATCCAGGCGATCCGCGACGACCCCGCGCTCGCGCAGCTCGCCGCCGACCCCGAGGTGCAGTCCGCGCTGCAGAGCGGCAACGGCATCGCCTTGCTGGGCCGCCCCGAGTTCCGCGAGCTCATGGATCGCGCGCTGTCGGACTGAAGCAGAGCGAGCCGAAGGCGCGCGGAGCGAGCCGCAGGCGAACGAAGTCGATCAAAACTCCGTCCCCCTCTTCACGAGCGATGCGATCGAAAGCGCGAGGCCGAGCGAGGGCCCAACGCGGGACATCGGCCCGCGGTCCGATGTCGGCGAGCGAGGACGCAAGCGCCGAAGGCGCGCGCAGCGAGCCGCAGGCGAGCGAAGCCGATCAGAACTCCGTCCCCTCTTCACAAGCGATGCGATCGAAAACGCGAGGCCGAGCGAGGGCCGCCCCGAGCGAGGACGCAAGCGCCGAAGGCGCGCGCAGCGAGCCGCAGGCGAGCGAAGCCCCCTAAGGCAAGATCGCGAAGCCGGCGACGGCCGCGGCCAACCCGAAGAGCAGCCCGGCGCTGGCGGCCAGCGCGTGCCAGTTGCGCAGGCTCGGCCGGCCGCGGCGCTCGAGCGCGAGGCCGAGTGCCCCGCCGCCCGCGAAGCCGAGCAGCGCTCCGCTCGCGAGCCACGCGTGCAGCGATTGGAACGGTGTTCGCTCGCGCAGGAACGCCATCGATGCGAGCCCGGACAGGAAGCCGAGCTCGACCAGGAGCACGACTACGGGCGCGAGCCGCCGGTGCCGGCGCGAATCCACCCTCTGGCGCAGCAGCCGGGCGCGCCGCACGCGCAGGCCGTCGCGCAGCACGAACAGCGCGAACGCGAGCACGCCGACCATCGCCGCCGGGTGCAAGTACGCAACCCAATGCACGGCGCGCGAGGCTACCGGCACACCCGTGACTGGTCCAGGCAGCGGGAAACTGTTATCTCGTTCCGCCGATGGGGATGGATGAGGGTTCGGTCCTTCGGGCGGCCGTCGCTCACCTCGAGCGCTATCGCGGCGCCATCGAAGCCGAAGTGAACCGGCGGCTCGGCCGCGCCGAGCCCACTCCCGAAGTGCGCGCCGAAGTCATCCGGCGCTTCCGCACCTTCTGCCGGCTCGCGAGTCTCTCGCTCGAAACGGCGCGTGTCTCGCTCGACGGCCTGGGCGGCACGAGCGCCCTCGCACTCGAGTCGTCGGTGCACGCCGCGGTGGAGGTCGCGAACTCACTCGGCGCGCCCGCCGAGATCGCGCTCGCGCTCCGCGACATGGAGGCGCGCTTCCGCGCCGGGGTGCGGCGCGTCCTCGCGCCCGAGGAAGCCGAGGACAAGCGCGAGCGCAACAAGAAGCGGCCGACGCCCAATGCGGGCAAGCGCGTGCGCGGCGCGATCGATCGCATCTCCGACACGTACGTCGCCGTGAACCTCGACACGAACACGATCTACGACGTGAACCCGGCGGCCGAGGCGCTCTTCGCCAGCGACGCTGCGCGGCTCATCGGCTCGACCCTGGCCTCGTTCGTGTCGCCCGGCGACCAGCTCGCCTGGAACGACCTCGAGCTGCGCCTCGACGCGGGCGAGGACGCCGGCCCCGTCGAGCTCACCATCGCGCGCCCGAACGGCGATTTCGTGCCCGTCGAAGTCACGATCGCGAATCACATGATCTCGGGCCGCCGCTTCGCGATCTTCCTGGTGCGCGAGAGACTCAAGCGCATCGCCTGAGCCCGCGCCGACCGAGTCACTCCACCCGGACGAGTGCACCCTGCGGGATGCGGCGCACCAGCGCGGCGGCTGCGCGCTCGGCGTAGTCGGCGTCGCGCGATTCGAGCGTGAGCATCGTCATGTAGTCGACGTCGCTCGTGGTGCGCGGGTAGCTGCCGAGCATGATGTCCTTGAACTCGACGAGCAGCGCGTTCAGGTCCTCCGCGATGTCGCTCTCGATCAAGCTCACGTACACGCGGCGCAGGTAGATGGGGCTGCCCTTGAACGTGTCGCGCGCGGCCTCGAACTTGGCCTGCAGGAGCCGCGGAATGCCGGGGAAGATGAACACGTTGCGCACGTACACCAGCGGGAACCACAGGTCCTTCGTCGCGATCAGGCTCGCGCCAGCCGGCAGCATGCACATCTTCATGTGACTCGCGTTCGGCTCGCGCCCGCGCAGCGCGCCGCGCAGCATCGCGACCATCTCCTCGTGCGCGACGAGCGGCAGGTCGAACGCGGCCGCGACGCCGTCCATGGTGACGTCGTCGTGCGTCGGCCCGACGCCGCCCGAAGTGAGCACATAGTCGAAGCTCGCGCTGAACTCGCGCACGTCGCGCGCGATCTCGGGAATCTCGTCCGGGATCACGTGCACGCGCGGCACGTCGACGCCCTGCCGGCGGAGCTCGCGCAGGAGATACGGGGTGTTCTCGTCCTGGATCTTCCCCGTCAGGATCTCGTTGCCGATGATCAGGATGCCGGCCGTGGACATCGGCCCGCAGTCTAGCAGCGCTGTGGCCGGGGGTGCCGGTCGTCTATCCTCGCACGCGTGCCGACGGTGCGGTTTCTGCCCAAAGGCGTCGAGACGAGCGTCGCGAAGGGCACGCGGCTCATCGACGCCGTGCGCGCGGCCGGCCTGCCCATCGCGCGCGCGTGCGGCGACGACCTCGTGTGCGCGAAGTGTGGCGTGCGAATCCTGGCGGGGAAGGTGGCGCGCGAGGCGCCCGTCGAGCGGCGCGCGAAGGAGCGCAACCGCGTGGCGCCCGAGCTGCGGCTCGCGTGCGCACTGCGCGTGCAGCGCGACCTGGTCGTCGCGGCGGACTACTGGTGAAGCGCGGGCTCCTGCTCATCGACCACGGCAGCCGCGAGCCCGAAGCCGCCGCGCACCTGGAGCGCATCGCGGCGGAGCTGCGCAGGCGGCGGCCCGAGCTGGCCGTGTACGTGGCGCATCTCGAGCTCGCCGAGCCGTCGATCGGCGCGGCCGTCGAGCGCGCGGCCCGCGAGGGCGTGGCGGAACTCGCCGTGCACCCCTTCTTCCTGGCGCCGGGCCGGCACGCGGCCCGCGACGTGCCGGCGGCGGTCGAGGCCGCCGCGCGCGCGCACCCGGGTCTGCGTGTGCGCCTGACCCCGCCGCTCGGCGCCGCCGCTGGTGTCGCGGAGCTGATTCTGGCTACGCTCCCGGCGGAGTGAGGTCGGGCCGATGGCGCGGATCAACGACGACTACCTGAAGCTCGCAGGCGGCTACCTGTTTCCCGAGATCGGCCGGCGCGTGCGCGCGTTCCAGGAGCAGAACCCGGGCGCGGAGCTGATCCGGCTGGGCATCGGCGACGTGGTGCTGCCGATCGGCCCGTCAATCCGCGCCGCCATGCACGCGGCGATCGACGAGCTCGGTGCCGCCGAGACGTTCCGCGGCTACGGGCCCGAGCAGGGCTACGACTTCCTGCGCGACGCGATCGTGGAGCACGACTTCAAGGCGCGCGGCGTGGCCGTCGCGCCCGACGAGGTGTTCGTCTCCGACGGCAGCAAGTGCGACAGCGGCAACATCCAGGAGATCTTCTCGACCGCGGCGAAGGTCGCGGTGCCCGACCCGGTGTACCCGGTGTACGTCGACACGAACGTGATGGCGGGGCGCACCGGCCCGGCGAACGAGGCGGGCGCGTACGCGGGGCTCACGTATCTGCCGTGCACCGAGAAGAACCAGTTCCGGCCGGCGCCGCCCGAGTCGCCGGTCGACGTGGCGTACCTGTGCTTCCCGAACAACCCGACGGGCGCCGCCGCGACGAAGGCCGACCTGGAGCGCTGGGTGGCCTGGGCCAAGCAACACGACGCGGTGTTGCTCTACGACGCGGCGTACGAGCGCTACATCCGCGATTCCTCGCTGCCACACTCGATCTACGAGATCGCTGGGGCGCGCGAGGTCGCGCTCGAGTTCCGCAGCTACTCGAAGCTGGCGGGCTTCACGGGTCTGCGCTGCGGCTACGTGGTGGTGCCCAAGGAGGTCGTCGGCAAGGACGCGAAGGGCAACGCCGTGAGCCTGCACCGGCTGTGGCTGCGCCGGCAGACCACGAAGTTCAACGGCGCGAGCTACCCGATCCAGGCCGGCGCCGCCGCGTGCTACACGCCCGACGGCGCGCGCGAGGTCGCGGCGAACATCGACTACTACATGGAGAACGCGCGCGCGATCCGCGAGGGCATGCGCGCGGCCGGTCTGCGCGTGTTCGGCGCCGAGAACGCGCCCTACGCGTGGCTCGCTACACCAGACGGTGTCGGATCGTGGGACATGTTCGACCGGCTGCTGCGCGACGCCCACGTGGTGTGCACGCCGGGCGCCGGCTTCGGCGCGTGCGGCGAGGGCTACCTGCGGCTGTCCGCGTTCGGCAAGCGCGAGAAGATCGAAGAGGCGATCGCGCGCGTGCGGAAGACGCTGGCGGGCTAGCCGATGGACTGCCGCGATTCGCCCGAGCAGGCCCGCTTGCGCGCGGACGTGCGCGCGTTCGCCGCCGCCGACCCGGCGCTCGCCGCGCGCCCGTTCCTGGAAGACGGCTGGATCGCCGGCTTCGACCCCGAGTTCTCGCGCCGGCTCGCCGCGCGTGGCTGGATCGGCATGACCTGGCCGAAGCAGTACGGCGGCGGCGAACGCACCTACCTGGACCGGCTCATCGTGACCGAGGAGCTGCTCCTCGCGGGTGCGCCCGTCGCAGCGCACTGGTTCGGCGACCGCCAGATCGGGCCCGCGCTGCTCGCGCACGGCACCCCCGAGCAGAAGCGCGAGCTCGTGCCGCGGATCGCGCGCGCGGAGGTGAGCTTTTGCGTGGGCATGAGCGAGCCCAACGCGGGCAGCGACCTGGCTGCGCTCGCCACGCGCGCCGACCTGGCGGGCGACGAGTTCGTGATCCGCGGCCAGAAGATCTGGACGAGCTTCGCGTCGCACGCCGACTACTGCTACCTGGTCGCGCGCACGGACCCGGACGCGCCGCGCCACAAGGGCATCAGCGAGCTGCTCGTGCCGATGCGCGCGCCCGGCATCACCGTGCGGCCGATCCGCGACATGGTCGGCGAAGCGCACTTCGGCGAGCTGTTCTTCGACGACGTGCGCGTGCCGAAGTCGGCGCTCATCGGCAAGCTGCACAACGGCTTCTACCAGATCATGCAGCAGCTCGACTTCGAGCGGAGCGGCATCGAGCGGCTCGTCTCGAACGCGCCGCTGTGGCGCGCCGCGCTCGCGCACGCGCGCGAGACGGGCATGACGGCGCGCGACGCCGACCTGCGCAACCGGCTGGCGGGGCTCGAGATCGCCTGGCGCGCGGGGCGCGGGCTGGTGTATCGCGTGGCCGAGATGCTCTCGCAGGGCCGCGTGCCGAACCACGAGGCGGCGGTCGCGAAGACGTTCTGCACCTCGCTCGAGCAGCGCATCACGGACGCGGTCTCCGAGATCTTCGGACCCGCCGGGTCACTCGACCCCAGTGACCCGCGTGCACCGCTCGGCGGCCGCGCCGCGCGCACGCTCTTGTACGCGCCTGCCTACACGATCCAGGGCGGCACGAACAACATCCTGCGCAACGTGATCGCTACGCGCGGCCTCGGTCTGCCGGCCTGACTCGCGTTGACGCGGAAGGGTGCCTCGCGTAGAAGGGCCGCATGACTCCCCTGCGGTTCGCTCGGCTCGGCCTGCTCCTCGTCTGCGCGTGTCTGGCGGGCGGACGCGCGCGCGCGCAGGGCGCGGCTGCGCCGTGCCCGAGCGAGCTCGGCGAATTTCTCAAGTCACAGGGCTATAGCGCGATCGAGCTGTCGCAGAACACGGCGAAGCAGTTCGAGGTGGAAGCGACGCTCAACGGAAAGATTCCGCTGCTCCTGCTCGTGGACACCGGCGCGTCGATGACCGTGTTCGATCGCGACAAGCTGAAGGACGCCGGCATCGACGTCGAGAAGACGGACCTGCAGGTGTTCGGCTTCGGCGGCGACCAGCGCGCCTACAGCGGGCAGATCCAGACCCTCGCCATCGGCTCGGCTCAGATGGGCGTGACCTCGATCCTCGGCGTCGACCTGAGCGACTTTCAGAAGCAGCAGAAGAAGATCGGCAGCCGGCCGATCGACGGCCTCATCGGCTCCGACTTCCTGTCGCGCTACTCCGCGGTCATCGAGGTCAAACACTCCATTCTCTATCTGCGCACGCAGTAGCCGATCCGACGAAATCGTTTGACTGTCTCCGAGGAGACCGCTGCCGGTGGGCGTCTACGCGCCTTGGAGCGCGCACGTCAGCTGCGATCATTCGGCGCCGCCCCACTGAGCGGTCCGGGAGAGTGGACTTGGCCGTCTGGCCGCGACTACTCTGTCGGCATGAGCGAAATCACGCCGTCGCCGATGCTGACCGAAGAGTTCGTGCGCGATCCGTATCCGATCATCGCGCGGCTCCGCGCGGAGGACCCGGTGCACCTCGTGCCCGGGCTCGGCTTCTGGTACGTCACTCGCTACGACGACGTGCGCCAGCTGTTCACCGACGCGAACGTCACGAACGACCCGCGCGCGTACGAGCGCTACGTGGCGCCGCCCGCGGGCTCCTACATGGCGAAGGTCGCGGACCGCGGCTTGTTCTCGCTGCCACCCGACGAGCACGCGCGCGTACGCCGTTTGGTGTCGGCCGCGTTCACGCCGCGCGCGATCTCGCGCATGGACCGCCAGGTGAAGGAAGTGGTCGAGCAGTTCGCGGCGCCGCTCCGCGGGCGCCGCGGCGTCGTCGACCTGATGGCCGAGTTCACCGATCCCATTCCCAACGCGGTGATGAGCCGCGTGACCGGCGTGCCCGCGAAGGGCGGCGAGGAGGTGCGCTTCCGCGAGCTCGCGCAGGCGACGATCCGCGGCTTCTTCGCGTTCTCGGATCCGGCGCTCAAGGAGGCCGGCAACGCCGCCTTCGTCGAGCTCGCCGAATGGGTGCGCAAGATGGCCGACGAGCGGCGCCATTCGCCGAAGGACGACCTCGTCACCGACCTGGTGCGTGCGCGCGACCGCGGCGACGCGATGAACGACGACGAGATCGTGAACTTGATCGCGGGGCTCATCGGCGCGGGCAGCGAGACCACCGCCATCGGCGGCTTCGTCACGATCACCACGCTGCTGCAGCACCCCGAGGCCGCCGCGCGCCTGCGCGCCGACCGCGCGCTCGTCCCGTCCGCGGTGAACGAGATCCTCCGCTACTCGTTCGGCGGCGGCGGCGGGCTGCCGCGCTACGCGGTGCGCGACTTCGAGCTGCGCGGCAAGCCCATCAAGAAGGGCCAGATGCTCATGCTGTCGTTCACCGGCGCGCACCGCGATCCGTCGGTGTTCCCGAACCCCGACCGCTTCGAAGTGGAGCGCGACAACAGCGAGCTCATGATGTTCGGGCGCGGCCCGCACTACTGCATCGGCGTGCACCTGGCGCGCGCCGAGATGGGCTTCATGCTCGACGCGGTGCTGGACTACCTGCCCGAGCACGCGCGCCACCGCGAAGACCTAGTGCGGTGGCAGACCCTGCCCGTGTTCCGCCGGCCCCTGAACCTGCCCGTCGATTTCGGCTGAGCCGGAGCGATAGCCGAGGATCAGCTCCTCGATCTCGCCGATGCGCGCGCCCGCGTCGGCGTAGCCGATGTCGACGAGCGCGCTCGTGTACGCGGAGTCGAAGAGCAGGTAGCTCATGAGGTCGGCGCTCTGCGCGTCGGGGGTACCGAGCCCGTCGAGCGCGAAGCGCAGCATGCGCGGCATGCGGTGCGCGAAGCGCTGAGCGACGAGCGCCAGGTCCTCGGACGGGCTCACCACCAGCGGCGTGACGATCCGCATGGGCTCGGGCACGCCGTTGCCGTGTTGTGCCTGCGCGGCGACCAGCTCGTTCATGCGGCGCAGGTGATCCAGATCGGTGTCGAGGTGGTCCAGGAAGATCGCGTTCAGGAACACGCCGCAGATCTGCGCGAGCGGCGGACAGGGCTGCGCGGGGCCCGTCGACGCCTCCGCCTGCGCGAGCGCCTCGGCCGCCCTCGTCGAGCGCACGCCGATCGCGAACAGGCGGCTCGCGCCGAGCCGGATCGCCGGGCTGAGCGGCGTGGTGAGCCGCAGCCCGCCGTCGCCGAACCAGAGCTCCGCGCCCGCGTTGTCGATGCGTACGGGCGGGAATACGATCGGGATCGCACCCGACGCCAGGATGTGTTGGTGCGTGAGAGTCACGGGCAAGACGACGCGCCGGCTCTTGCGCCAGATGGCGTGGCCCTGGCGGCCCTGCACGAAGATGTACGAGCGGCCCGAGTGGTAGCTCGTGGCGGTGACCGCCACGGCGTAGACCCGGCCGGACTCGATCGCGCTGCGGATCCCGTGCGGCGGCAGCGCCCGCTCGAGCAGCTCCGCGAGCGGGCTCGCGTCGAGCAGCCCGTGCGTGGCCGTCCAGCCGAGCAGGCTGCCCACGGTGAAGTCGCACACCAGCCCGGCGCCGCCGAGTGCGAGCGCCAGCGCGTCGGTGCGGAACACGCGCTCGACCGTGAGCTCGGACCACACGCGCGCGACCTCGGCCGCCGCGACGCCGAACGCGTCGCCCTGCGCGGCGAGGATCGTGCCGTTGATCGCGCCGGCCGAGGCGCCGGCGACGATCTCGAACGGCTGCGCGCGCCCGCGCAGCGACGGCAGCTCGGAGATCCGCTTCAGCACGCCGGCCTGGTAGGCGCCGCGCGCGCCCCCCGCCGTCATCACGAGACCCAGCATGCCAGTTGGACGCAGCAAGCGCGGTGCCACACGCAACGCGCGCGCAGCGCGCCGGAAGGGCACGGATGCCAAATTTCGCGGCAGGGAAGTGCTATATCTCCGACATGGAAGCGAAAGGTCGGACCCCGCCGGGCGAAAGCGGGAGCGGCTCTCCTTCGGTCCTCATCCTGGGCGCGGGCGTCTCGGGCCTGTGCACGGGGATCCAGCTCAGGAAGGCCGGGATCCACTCCTTCACGATCCTCGAGAAGTCGGGGAAGGTCGGCGGCACCTGGTTCGAGAACGTGTACCCGGGCGCGGCCTGCGACGTGCCGTCGCACTTCTACTGCTACTCGTTCGAGCCCAACCCCGACTGGTCGCACAAGTTCTCGGGCCAGGCCGAGATCCGCGAATATCTCGAGCGCACCGCCCAGAAGTACGGGATCGTGCCGCACATCCGCTTCGGTACCGAGGTCGCGGCCGCGAGCTTCGACGAGCGCGCGGGCAAGTGGCGCGTGCGCACGACCGGCGGCGAGGAGCTCCTGGCCGACGTGCTCGTCTCGGGCTGCGGCCAGCTGAACCGCCCGCGCGTGCCCGACCTGCCGGGGCTCGGCGAGTTCGAGGGCAAGTCGTTCCACTCGGCGCGCTGGGACGAGACGTACGACATGACCGGCAAGAACGTGGTCGTCGTCGGCAACGGCGCGAGCGCGATCCAGTTCATTCCGAAGCTCGCAGCGGTCGCGAAGCACGTCACGATCCTGCAGCGCTCGCCGAACTGGGTGGTGCCGCGGGGCGACTACGCGTACAGCGAGCGCGCCAAGCGCTTCTTCCGCGTGTTCCC
>Ga0335080_10008881_pt1 | contig 10488 bp, 9 predicted proteins | sample Lox_Sample_34_FD_206720 | JGI IMG/M metagenome (GOLD analysis project Ga0335080, IMG submission 206720) | Soil microbial communities from Loxahatchee National Wildlife Refuge, Florida, United States - Lox_Sample_3.4 | ecosystem: Environmental > Terrestrial > Soil > Wetlands | place: USA: Florida... | reverse complement strand
GCCACCGCGTACCTCGGACCGCAAAACGACGAGCGTGTACTCGTGGAGTTCTACCGAAAAGTGCACCCCTTTGGCCCCGGCTGGAACCGTGTTCGTGTGCAAGCCGGTGAGGCAGCCATGAAAGTGGAAGGCGACAACATCCCGCTCGCCCTTCTCGGATGGCTCGGCGGCTGCACCATGATCTGGTCGGCCTTGTTCACGGTGGGCAATATTCTGTACGGAAGAACAACCTACGCCGTTGGCCTGGGAGCCGTATTCGTGGTCAGCGCGCTGGTGGTGCACGGCGTCGTGCGCAGGCTCTGGAAATAGTCAACCCGCGCCCCCGTGTAAAATATTTTTCAATGCTGAAGTGGTTCTTCGCTCTCGCGCTCCTCGTGTTCCCAATTGCGCCGGCTCCGGCGCAAACCCCTTTTTCAGGCACGCCGGACATCGAACACTCCCTGCGCCGCCTGAATGAGCTCGGCACAGTGCTGATGATCGCCGCCCATCCGGACGACGAGCGCACCGCCGTGCTCGCGTACTTCGCGCGTGGACGCCACATGCGAACCGCCTACCTTTCGCTCACGCGCGGTGAGGGAGGCCAGAACCTGATCGGTTCCGAGCAGGGCGCGCAGCTCGGCCTGATCCGCACGCAGGAACTCCTGGACGCCCGGCGCATCGACGGCGCGGAACAATTCTTCACGCGCGCCATCGATTTCGGCTTCAGCAAAACGGCGGCCGAGACGCTACAGAAATGGGGCCACGACCGCATCCTGTCCGACGTCGTCTGGATCATCCGCAGCTTCCGACCCGACGTCGTAATCCTTTGCTTCAGCGGAACACCGCGTGACGGGCACGGACATCATCAGGCCTCCGCGATTTTGGGCAAAGAAGCATTCAGCGCCGCCGCCGATCCGCAAAAGTTTCCCGAGCAGTTGAAGCATGTCACGCCATGGCGCGCGCGCCGCCTCGTACACGCCACATTCGGCGATTTCGGCCGTGGCGGACGTGGCGGACGTGGCGGCGGACGCGCCGCCCAGCAGGAGCCCGCGGAGCCGCAGCTTCCGAAAGCGGGATCGTCGGACACTGGAGCGTTCAACCCCATCCTCGGTTACTCCTACGACGAGCTCGCAGTCCTCAGCCGCAGCATGCATCACAGCCAGGGCACGGGGGCCATGCGCAGGCCTGGTCCGGGGCAAACCGAATTCGAACTCGTGGCGGGCGAGCCCGCTTCCAAAGACCTGTTCGACGGAATCGACACGAGCTGGAATCGTCTTCCGGGCGGGGCGCCCATCGACGCCGCGCTGACCGAGGCCATCCGTACGTTCGAGCCGCAGCACCCCGAAAAATCGATTCCGCTGCTGCTCAAAGCACGCCCGCTGATCGCGCAGATTCCGGATCAAACCGCGCAGCGCAAATTGCATGAGCTGGACGAAACCGTCGCGCTCTGCGCTGGGATTTTTGCCGAAGCGCAAGCCAGCCATCCGGAGGTCACTCCGGGTGGGCGCTTCAACGTAAACACTACGGTCTTAAACCGCTCAACCGCGGACGTGTACGCCACGAGCACGAGCATTGAGGGCTTCGTGAACCACTCAATTCTGAACACGCCGCGGCTCGGTCTGCACTACAATGGCCGGGCGACCGCCGAATTCGACGTGGAGGTTCCCGCCTCGCAGCCCTACACCCAACCCTATTGGCTGGTGAAACCACCCACCGACGGCGTCTACACGGTAGACGACCAGCGCCTCATAGGCCTGCCCGAGAATCCTCCCGCGCTCGAAGCCCGGTTCAAACTCACCGTCGAAGAAACGCCCATCGAAATCGTGCGACCGGTCCACTACCGCTACGCCGAACGCGCCCTCGGCGAGCGTGAGCGCGCCCTGGCGATCGTGCCGGCGGCGGCTGTCAATCTCCCGGTCAGCAGCGCGCTCTTTCCCAACGCATCGCCGCACTCCGTCACGGTTTCCGTACGTTCCAACGCCGCCAACACATCCGGAGACCTGCGCATCGAATTGCCGGCCGGCTGGAACGCCGAACCCCGCTCGCAGTCGTTCCAGCTCCGCGCCTCAGGTGAACAACAGGAGCTGACGTTCCAGGTCACTCCGCCCGCCGGCGAATCTTCCGGACAACTGCGCGCCGTCGCAAAGATAGGCGGACGCGAGGTTTCCTCCGGCATCGAGACCATTTCCTACCCACACATTCCGGTCCAGGTGCTGTTCCCAACCGCCGACCTGAAACTCGTGCGGTGCGACGTTCACGTTACCGCGCAACGCATCGGCTACATCATGGGCGCCGGGGACGAAATGCCCGAGGCCCTGCGGCAACTCGGCCTCGAAGTGACCCTGCTCAGCCCGTCCGACCTCGAACAAGGCGACCTCTCGCGCTTCGACGCCATTGTCGCCGGCGTGCGTTCCTACAACGTACGTTCCGACCTGCGCGCCAATCATCAGCGCCTCATGGCGTACGTCAAAAACGGCGGCGTTTACGTCGTGCAGTATCAAACCGCCGAGGGCGGCTTCGGTCCGCCCAGGGGCGGTGGTCGAGATGCGCAGCAGGGTCCGCCGCCGGATGCCCATATCGGCCCGTACCCAATCACGGTCCCGGGCGGGAATCAATATCGAATCACCGTGGAAGAAGCGCCGGTCAGCTTCCCGCATGCCGACAGCCGCCTGCTCCAGATGCCCAATCACATCACCCCGCGCGACTTCGACGGATGGATCCAGGAGCGAGGCCTTTATTTCGCCACACAGTGGGATCCCCATTACGAAACCGTACTCTCGGGCTCCGACCCCGGCGAAAAACCGCTCGACGGCGGCGAGCTGTGGACGCACTACGGCAAGGGCGTCTACATCTTCACCGCATATTCCTGGTTCCGCCAATTGCCGGCCGGCGTCCCCGGAGCCTATCGTTTGTTTGCCAATCTTCTCAGCGCGAAATAATCATGAAAATCGAAACCCGAGCCGTTCACGCGGGCCGGCAAATCGACGCCGCGACTGGCGCCGTCGCCATGCCCCTCCATATGTCCACCACGTTCGAGCGCAGCCCCGAGGGCGAGTACCCGCGCGGCTTCAGCTATTCGCGCGACAACAACCCGACGCGCGCTGCACTGGAGCGCTGCCTCGCCGATCTCGAGGGCGGCAAAGAAGCCCTCTGCTTTTCCTCCGGCCTCGCCGTCGCCACGGCCCTGCTGCAAGGACTCGAGCCCGGCGACCACATCATTGCGCCCGATGATGTCTACTGGGGGCTGCGCCGGGTCATCAGCGAAGTTTTCGGCAAGTGGAACCTCGAAGTGACCTATGTCGACATGACCGAGCCACACCTGGTCCGCGCCGCGATCCGCCCCAACACGCGACTGATCTGGACCGAAACGCCATCGAACCCTCTGATGCAAATCACCAACCTCGTGGCGATCGGCGCCCTCGCACGCGAAGCGAGTTCCAAGATCGTCACGGTCTGCGACGGGACATTCGCCACGCCCGTTCTCCAGCATCCGCTCGATTGCGGCATCGATATGGTCTGCCACTCCACCACCAAGTACATCGGCGGTCACAGCGACGTGGTCGGCGGCGTTCTGATCACGCGTCACGACAACTACCTGTTCGAGCGCGCCCGCCGTTCTCAGCGTTATGGCGGTTCCGTGCCCTCGCCGTTCGATTGCTGGCTCACACTGCGTGGCGTCGAGACCCTGCCCTGCCGCGTGCGCATGCATTCCGAAAACGCCCTGCGCGTCGCGCGCCATTTGAAGATGCACGATCGTGTGGAGGCGGTGCACTATCCGGGCTTGCCGGACCATCCAGGACACGAGATCGCCGCGCGCCAGATGTCCGGCTTCGGCGGAATGTTGTCGTTCCAGGTGCAAGGCTCCCGCGAGGAGGCTATGTCCGTTGCCGCGCGCTGCCGTCTCTTCATCCGCGCCACGAGCCTCGGTGGCACCCATAGCCTGATCGAGCATCGCGCGTCGGTCGAGGGTCCGCAGACAAAAACGCCGCCGAATCTCCTGCGCGTGTCGGTCGGGCTCGAACATCCCGATGACTTGATCGCCGACCTCGACCAGGCGCTCGGAAGCTGAAAGCGAGGAACCTGGTGGTTGAACCAGACCGACGTTCCAAATGGTTTACCCAGCCGTGGCAATGGTCGATTGAACATTCCGAGCGGATTCAAGCTTTGCAGGCAGGCGCTGGCGGCTCGTTGCCGCTCTACGGTCGATACATGGCTGGGCAGTGTCGCGAAGCGTGGACCGAACTCGCGGCGCTCGGTGACGCTGTCTGGCTCGACCCCGTTGCCGCCGACGCATTGGCCGTCTGCTACGAGACCATGCACCGAGCCAAGGCGAATATCGAGATCCTCTCAGGAGCTTTGGAAGCGGCAGGATACGAGTTTTGCCCGACCGTGTGGTCGCCATTCTGGCGACGGACACAAACCTCGAAGGAATGGATCGAGTCAAGAGACGAAGAATCAGAGCTCATTCTTGCTAGTGCGCAGGAACCACAGAGCAACCACCCGGGGCCCCTGCGGGATCTAATTATTGCCGAGCGCAAACGCCTGATCGAAGGCCATAAGAAAATCGCCAACTCATTTCATGAGGAGCGGCTGGGCATTGTTCGGCCCCTTGTACCACCGGATTCTCCGTCCTGGCTAAGGAAACTCACCTCCCGGGTAGGCGACCTGCCACTGTCGCTCATCGTGTGGCATTCAACCGTCGGGGGTGTGAACTTGGTGGGGCGCCACCCTGAGCTGACTCCACCCGGGATTGAGTGTGATCCGCTGTTTGTGGCGCCGCTCAGGGCTGTGGTTGACGTCTGCATGGTTTGGCAAGAGGAGCATGCCGGTTCCCAAGAGCGGCCGCCCTTTCAGATGCCGATTTCACCTCCGGCCAGCGTGAAAGCCGGCACAACCACGGAAGGGGCTCAGTACGTGGTGACGCTGCCGAACGCCGCGCTCGACGCTGTTGTTGAAAATGAGCCTCACGGGCTCAACTTCGTCGACTACCTGCGCCTCGCTTTCGAATGGGGCGGGTTTCCGGGTTACGCGGATATGCCGGGCAAGGCGCCACCGCTGATCCATCGGCTCAAGGAGCGTTCACTACCCATCTGAAATGCCGACCGCCACCACGCGTGAATGCCGAGACATATAATTCCCCTCAGGAGGTCCCCGTGAACGACCATCCATCCCGCCGCGGCTTTCTTTCCGGCGCAACCAAGGCTGCGGGCGCTTTCACCATCGTCGCGCCCCAAGCGGTCCGCGGATCGCAGGCGAATTCCCAGGTCTCCGTCGGCCTGATCGGCTGTGGCGGACGCGGCTCCTACGACGCCAGCATCGTCCAGGCCGACGAGCGCGCACACATCACCGCGCTCTGCGACCGCTTCCCCGACCAGTTCGACCGCTCGCAAACCACCATCAAGGTAAACCAGGCGCGCAAGTACACCGACTTCGAAAAGCTGCTGGCGGCTGACGATATCGACGCGGTGTTCATCGCCACTCCGCCGTTCGAACACCCGCGCATGCTCGCCGCCGCCATCCAGGCGAAGAAGCATATCTACTGCGAGAAGCCCATCGGGGTCGACGTGGAAGGCTGCCGTCACGCCATTGCCGCTTCGAAGACCGCCGACAAAAGCAAAACCATTGCGGTTGGCTTCCAGCAGCGCTATGGCCCGGAATACCTGGAAGCCTACAAGCGAATTCAGCGCGGCGATATCGGCAAGGTGGTGAACGCACGGGCATACTGGATCGCGAGCGATCCCTTCAACCGCAAGCCGTATCCCGAAGCCGATATCGAAAAGGTACGGAATTGGTTTTCCTACAAGGACTACTCCGGCGACATCATCGTCGAGCAGGATTGCCACAATCTCGATGTCCTGCACTGGTTCCTCGGCGGCCTGCCCCTACGCGCCGTCGGACGCGGAAACAAGAAAGTCCGCATGGACATGGATATCCTCGATAATCTCAGCGTCGTCTACGAATGGCCCGATGGGTTCTTCGTGAATTTCGAGGCCAATCAACTCACTCCGCGCGGCTACAGCAAAGTGGGCGAGGAGTTCACCGGCACAAAGGGTGTCATCACCACCTCGCGTCAGAAGATGGTCCACTACAAGGGTCCACGCGATTCGGAGGAAATGCCCACCAACCGCGATATCACCATGGACGCCATCCAGGCGTTCATCACGCGCATCTTGAACAACGATCCCGAGAACGTGGTGGAACGCTCGGCGCTCAGCACGTGCATCGCACTGCTGGGTCGCGCTGCCATCTACACCGGCCGCGAGACCACCTGGAAGGGCGACATCGGCCTCGCCGTATAGCCGACGTCAGACTTCGAAGATTTCCATCGCCTGTTTCAGGCTGGCGATTGGATCGCGCCCCTGCGCGGGCGTGTACTCGTGCGCCACGTACCCGGTAAAACCGAGATCGGCGATAGCACGCGCAATGAATCGGTAGTTCAGTTCCTGCGTGTCGTCGATCTCGTGCCGGTCCGGATTCCCGCCCGTATGGAAGTGGCCGATCCACTGCAGATTGTCGCGGATGTTCCGCACGATATCGCCGTCCATGATCTGCGCGTGATAGATGTCGAAAAGAATCTTGACGCGTGGCGAGTTCACGCGCTTCATCACGTCCAGTCCCCAGGCGATGTGGTCGAACATGTAGTCCGCGTGGTTTACCTTGCTGTTCAAATACTCCATGCAGATGGTGATCCCTTTATCCTCGGCGTGCGACTTCACGCGGTTCAGGAATTCCACCGAATTGTCAGCGCCCTCACGATCGGCCATGCCCATGCGATTGCCGGAAAACGTGATGATGTTCGGCACGCCATTAGCCGCGCTTTCGTCGATGGCGGCGTGCATCGCCTTTTCCAGGCGTGCGTGGTTCTCCTTCCGGTTGAGGGCGTCCTTGATCGTGCCGCCGGGCCCCGGTGGATACATCGTGGGCAGCAACCCGTACTTCTTCAGCACGGGCCAGTCCGCCGGACCAATCAGGTCGTAGCCTTTGCAGCCCATCCGAGCGGCCTCGCGACAGGTATCTTCGAAACTCATATTGCGCGCGAACACGCCGCGCGTGACGCACTGTTTCAATCGCCCCTTGCGCCGTTCGGGTGACGGCGTCTGCGCGGCCGCCGCCGCGGACAGGCGAGGGTGGAAAGCAGTTCTCTCCGGCGCATGTGATTCCTCGACTGAAGAGCTTATCACCCGGCGTACAGTTAAGCTAAGTACGTGCTCTTCGACCAGGCCGAGTACGACCTCCGATGCGAATGGGGGTTGCCGGGCCTGCTGTGCCTTGCACGGATCAGCGATGCCGTGGTGGTGGTCGATGTTCTGTCGTTTTCGACAGCTGTCGATTGCATCGCCGCACGCGGCGCATTCGCGCTGCCCTATCCATGCAGGGACGACAGCGCGGCCCGGTACGCCGAGAATAAGTGCGCCGTCCTTGCCTCCCCGCAACGCTCTCACGATACATACTCGCTTTCGCCCTCCTCCGTCCGAAACATCGCCGCCGGCACGCTACTGGTCCTGCCGTCTCCGAACGGAAGCGCTCTGTCGTTCAGCTCGCACCACGCCCGAACGTTCACTGCGTGTCTGCGAAACGCGCCCGCCGTCGCCGCGAGCCTGACTGGATCGGCTTTGAGCGTAGCGGTGATCCCGGCCGGAGAGCAGTGGGACGACGGGACCCTTCGGCCCTGCCTCGAGGATTGGATCGGAGCCGGCGCGGTCCTCTCATTGCTTCCCGGTCGACGCTCGCCCGAGGCCGAACTCGCCGTTGCCGCTTTCGAGCGCTTCTGTGGCGACCTCGCCGGGGCGCTATCGCACTGCGGGTCGGGCAAAGAGCTCATCGAGAGGGGATTCGGATGCGATGTCCGGCTAGCCTCCGAATACGGCGTAAGCTCGGCCGTCCCGCTGCTCTCGGGCGACCGGTTCGTCGACTATATCAACTGCTCCAGCAGCGAAATCAGGTAGTCCTGATCGAACTGCCCCGACCGGTAGGTGCGGCTGTCAAAGAAGCGCCACCCGTGGATCTGCTTCTCCACCGTGTAGAAGATCAGCTGCTCCTGGATGAGATCCTTATCCAGAAGTTCCTGGTTAAACGCTCGCACCGAACCCGAAATGGTATAGGGGACGCGGAAATCTTCGCTCGAGATCAGCTCCGGCGTGGCCGCGAATTGGACCTGCAGGATCCGTCCGCGAATATTGACCTGGAACAGGCACGGAGTGGTCTCCTGGAACGACTCGGACAGGAACCGCGAGGGGTCCAGCTTCACTTCGCACCCCTTCAGTAGCTTGTTGACGCCGTGGACGAAATCGTCGAGGAGTCCGTGCAGCCTCACAGCCGCCTCCCGCCGCATGGCGGAAATGTGGCGGGCATAACGGATCGCGTTCTCGTCGCGCTCCTTAAGGCTTTCAATCCGCTCCGCAAGCCGCTTCAGCCGCGCTTCGCGCCCCGGGATCTCCCGTCCCAAGCTTCGTCCTCCAGCATTCCAGCATAACCGCCGGAACGCGCACGGTTGCGCGGAATTTCACTATTGGCGACGCCGCTCGGTCAGGTCGTCCTCGCCAATTAAATCAAATATATCCATATCCATCCGGCGCAGGATTTCATCGGCTGCCTCTGTAGAGAATAAGCGCTTGCCTTTCAGCACGTTATGGAGATGCGGCTGGGAAATGCCACTGAGCCGCGCCAGACCGCGCTCGGTGAGTTGGCCGCCTCCCACGATTCGGCGGAGATGCGCGGTCAACCGTTCGTGGAGCTCTCGGAAGTTCATTTGTTACCAATGGTTCCAGGACGTTCGTTGTACGACCTCAGGTCTATTTCTCCACGAAATAGGGAATACGACTAAGATAACCTGTATTTAGTTAGAATTCAACGTGTGAAATCTCCCAAATCTATCTTTTCGATGTACGTTAACTTCTTGAAAAAAAGCTCTTAAGATCTGAATAGAACGTACTGGTATCTTCGGGAATTCCTCACATTTTCTACTAAATTCGATTGACGGGTCCCGACCGGATCGGTATGGTCTATTACAGCTTTACTTGGTCAGCCCAAAGAGGCTGCCGCCGAAAGGAACATTCTCATGATCAGTTGGAACCGATCCAATGCAATCGGCATGGCCCGGACCGCGTGCAAGTTCTGCCAGGGTAACGGCACGCGCTTTGTTCGCACGGACAAAGAAGTTCCGTGTCATTGCGTTTTTCGGGCCGTTTTTAGAGCCTGCTTGAACCGTTTCCGGCAGTGTGTCACCACCGCCGGGCGAGCCAGCACAGTTTCCCTGGAGCGTTGCCAGGGACGAGGCAGCCATCGGGTCTACTCGCGCAAGCGGGAAGAATTCATGGCCGACTTCTGCCTCATCGCCAAGCGGACGCTGGGCGAATTCGAATATAGAATCTTTCGATACCATTTCCTGCTCGGGGCCGACTGGCGGTTGTGCACCCGCCAGATGCATCTGGACCGTGGAACCTTTTTCCATACCGTGTATCGCATCGAACAGCGGCTGGGTCGCGCGTTTGCGGAGACCCGTCCATACGCGTTGTATCCTCTGGACGAATACTTCGGCGGGACAATCCACGAGGATCACACCAAGCAGGATGTTGCTTCAGTGGGATGGATCCAAATGATCGCGTGAGTCTGCGCGCGACCACTTCCAGGGAGCGGCGTCGGCCGCTCCCGCTTTCCCCTTACAATGGAACTCACACCGGCCGATGGATCCGCTCACACACACCGCCACCGGCCTCTTTCTCGCCCGCGCAGGACTCAAGCGCTTGGGCCCCTTAACCACTCCCATTCTTCTGTTGGCCGCCAATGCTCCCGATATCGATACCGTATCCTTGTTCGGCGGGTCCCTCAAATATCTTCACTATCACCGGCACCTTACGCATTCCATCGCGGCCTCACCCGTGATGGCGCTAGCCACCGTCCTGCTGGTGCGTGCTGTTGCGCGCAAGCCCATCCGTTGGGTGGGCGCGTTCTTTGCGGCGTGGCTCGCCGTAGCTTCCCATCTTTTGCTCGACTGGACCAATGCCTACGGTATTCGCCTGTTTCTGCCATTCTCGGAACGCTGGTACCGTCTCGATCAGACGCAGCTGTTTGACCCATGGATTTGGCTGGTCCTGCTGTTCGCGGTCGCTGGGCCGTTTCTGGGGCGCCTGGTGAATGCCGAGATTACCTCGAGCGCCGGCCGGCCGGCTCACTATGGCCGGGGCCTGGCTGTTTTCGCCCTCTCGTTTCTGCTGTTGTACAACGGAGGCCGCGCCGTGCTGCATTCCCGAGCGGTGGCCGTCCTGGATTCCTGGAATTATCGCGATCGCCCGCCGCTCCGCACGACCGCCACACCCGCCGGCGCCAATCCGCTGCGATGGCACGGCATCGTGGAAACCTCCGATTTCATCGCTTTGGGCGACGTCAATCTCGCCGGAGAATTCGACCCCACGCGCGCCGAGATTTTCGAAAAGGCCGAACCCAGCCCAGCCATCGAGGCGGTCCGCCGCACCGAAGTTTTTCAGGAATTCCTTCAGTTTTCACAGCTGC
>Ga0335080_10008880_pt1 | contig 10488 bp, 7 predicted proteins | sample Lox_Sample_34_FD_206720 | JGI IMG/M metagenome (GOLD analysis project Ga0335080, IMG submission 206720) | Soil microbial communities from Loxahatchee National Wildlife Refuge, Florida, United States - Lox_Sample_3.4 | ecosystem: Environmental > Terrestrial > Soil > Wetlands | place: USA: Florida... | reverse complement strand
GCCGGTGTGCCCAAAGGCGTGCTGAATGTAATTACCGGCGCGGCGCGCGAAATCGGCGGCGAGCTGACGGCGAATCCCATTGTGCGCAAGCTTTCGTTCACCGGCTCCACCGAGGTCGGCAAAGTCCTGATGCAACAGTGCGCGGGTACAGTAAAGAAAATATCGCTTGAGCTGGGCGGCAATGCGCCCTTCATTGTGTTCGACGATGCCGACCTTGACGCCGCCGTAGAGGGCGCCATCGCCTCCAAGTACCGCAACACCGGCCAGACCTGCGTATGCGCCAACCGGCTCCTGGTGCAGGATTCCGTGTATGACGCCTTTGCCCGGAAACTGGCCGCGGCCGTACAAGGGCTGAAGGTTTCTTCCGGGTTGGAGCCGGGGTCATCGCAAGGCCCGCTGATTGATAACAATGCGGTAGAGAAAGTGGAAATCCACATCCGTGACGCGCAGGCCAAGGGCGCTAAGGTGCTGCTGGGCGGCCGGCGGCACAAACTCGGCGGCAGATTCTTTGAACCCACGATTCTGACCGAGGTGACTCCGGCCATGCTGATCGCCCGCGAGGAAACCTTCGGCCCGGTGGCGCCGCTGTTCCGCTTCAAGACCGAGGCCGATGCCATCGCGCTGGCCAACGATACCGAATTCGGCCTGGCCGCCTACTTCTACGGCCGCGACATCGCCCGCGTCTGGCGTGTGGCCGAGGCCCTGGAGTACGGCATGGTGGGCATCAACACCGGAATGATCTCTACCGAGGTAGCGCCGTTCGGCGGCGTGAAAGAATCCGGCCTGGGCCGCGAAGGCTCGAAGTACGGCCTGGAGGAATTTCTGGAAGTGAAGTATCTCTGCCTGGGCGGGATTCAATAAGGCCCGGCCTAACCACCGAGAACGCGGAGGGAGTGCTACTGCCCGGTCGGCGACGCCTTACCCGGCGCATTCTGTGTAGTGGTAGGCAGGCTTGAGATAGCCCAGCCCCCGCCCAGCGCCTTGATCAGCAGGACGCTATCCACCATGCGGCGGCCCGAGATCTGCACCGCCGCGCGCTCGTCCGAAAGCGCGGCGCTTTGTGCGGTGATGACTTCAAGATAATTGGCCACGCCTCCACGATAGCGATTATTCGAGAGCGACAAAGAATGCTCGGCGGCGCGCACGGCCGCATCCTGCGTGCTGGCTTCCTGCTCCAAGATGCGCAGGGCCGCGAGATTGTCCTCCACTTCCTGAAAAGCGGTGAGCACGTCGCCGCGATAGTTGGCGACCGCCTGATGGTATGCGGCGCGGGCCTGGTCGGAGACGGCGCGGCGGCGGCCGCCATCGAAGGCCAGCTCGACAGCCGACAGTCCGGCGGCGGCGAATCCGCTGGGGCCGGTCAGCCAATTGGTGATGGTGGTGCCTTCGAAGCCTCCACTGGCATTGAGAGTGAGCGAGGGAAAATAGGCGGCGCGAGCGATGCCGATCTGGGCATTGGCGGCGGCGATGAGGCGCTCGCTCGAGGCAATATCCGGACGGCGCTCGAGCAGTTGCGCGGGCAACCCGGGTGGAATGACGGGCGGAGCGGCTTTCAGCGGCGCAGGCGGCAAAGTGAAAGCGGAAGCCGGCTCGCCGGTCAATACAGCAATCGCATGTTCGTATTGCGCGCGCTGAACTCCCAGGTCAAGCGCCTGCGCGCGCGTGGTTTCGAGTTGCGTCTCGGCCTGGGTGACATCCACTTGCGACGCGACGCCGCCACGGAAGCGGTTTTCGGTGAGCTGCAGGGCCTTTTCATAGGCCTTCACCGTGGAGTGGAGCAGTTCCGTCTCCGCATCGAGCGCGCGGGCGGAGAAATAATCCATAGCCAGCTCGGCGTGCAGGCTCAGGCTGAGCGATTGCACGTCAGAGGCCGTGGCCTGCTCCTGCGCGCGGGCGGCTTCGACGCTGCGCCGCACGCGTCCCCAGACATCAAATTCATACGATACGTCCACCGGCAGATTCAGATCGGTGTAGTCGGTGGTGGCCCCGAGCAGCGGGCGATTCTTCGATAGCCGGTTGCGCGAGGCTGAGGCGCCAACAGTCGCGGTCGGGTAATACTGCGAGCGGTTCTCGCCCACGATGGCGCGCGCCTGCAGAAATTGCTCCTGCGCCGCCTTCAGGCTCTGGTTCGAGACCGCGATCTTTTCTTCCAGCGCGTTTAGTTGCGGGTCTTGGTAAATCTCCCACCAGTTCCCCTTGAGCGCCTGGTCGGCGGGCTGGGCCAGCTTCCAGTTCTCGGGCGTTTCTTTATACGCGGGCGGAATGGGAGCGGAGGGCCGTGAGTAGCGCGGACCGACGGAGCAGGCGGCACAGAGCAACAGCAAAGCAAAGAGCCAAAGGCAGATTCCTCGCCGCTGCGCTGCTCGGAAGGCCAGGGAGGGAGTGCTCCGCTCTCGCGAGGCATCTGGTGCCATGCCGCCCATCACTAGTGCAGTCCTTTGGTCTGCTGGGTGGTGACGCGGACCTCTTCCCCCGAGCCGATCGAATCCGGAGGATTCACGATCACCTGATCGTTTGGTTCGAGGCCGGCCGCCACTTCTACCTCGGTTCCGAAATCGCGCCCCATGGTAATGGGTCTCAGCTGAACATGATGGCCATCGGGAACCACGGCCACGCGCAGGCCTTCACGGCGAAAAATCAGCGCGTTCACAGGCAGGATGAAAGAGGTGGCAGGCGTGGGCAGCTTGAGATGCACCTGCGCATAAGCGCCCGCCAGCAGAGTCCCGGTCGGGTTGTTGACTTCGATCTCAACCAGCAAGGTGCGGGTGGAGGCATCAATGGCGTTGGCGGTGCGCACCAGAGTGCCCTGGAAGTGGCGGCCGGGGAATTCGTCCAAAGTCAAATCGGCGCTCATGCCGGGCTTCGCCGCCTGCGAATAAGCTTCGGGAACATTCACGTACACGCGCAATTTATCGGGCTGAACGATGTGAAACAGCTCGGTGCGGGTGCCGCCGCTGCTGCCGGAATCAATCAGCGCGCCGATATCAGTGTTGCGGGCGCTGATTACGCCGCTGAAGGGCGCATAAATGCGGCTGAAGGATTCCATCTGCTGCAGCCGGCTCACGTTGGCCTCGGCCGATTGCAAACTGGCTTTCTTGGCGGCGTAGTCGCCTGCGGCGTTATCAGCATCCTGCTTCGAGACGGAGTCGCTCTTGAGCAGGCCGGCATAGCGGTCGGCGGTGATCTTCGCGAGATTGAGGTTGGCTTGTGCGGTGGCGAGGTCGGCGCGCGCCTGGCGAAGCTGCTCATCCACTTCAGGAGTTTCAATTTCCGCCAGAAGCTGGCCGGCCTTCACGTGCGTACCGATATCCGCATACCAGCGTTTGAGATATCCACTGGTGCGGGCGTAGATCGGAGCATCCATGTAGGCCTGCACGTTCGCGGGTAGAACCAGCTCCTGCGATGGCGCCGTACGTTGCGGCTCAACGACCGAGACCGTGGGAATGGCCATCTCGGCGGTTTCGCGGGCGAGAGTATTTCGGGCCTGAATGCGCGGCAGGATGCCGGCGATGACCACCACTACGACGGCCACGAAGGCAAGCAGCGCCAGCAGCCAGCGCCCCCGGCGGCGTGCCGGTTGCGGCTCCGGGGCCGGGGCCGTAGTGCCTTCCCGAAAGTCCTGTTCCGTTTTCATATGCGCCGGCCGCTAAGCCAAGGTCTAGTGGCGCGCCTCCTTCTCCGCCGCCGTCTTTCGCATTCCGTGCAGCAGGCTGAAGAATACTGGCACAAAAAACAGGGTCGCGACCGTGGCAAAAAGCAGCCCGCCGATCACGGCGCGGCCCAGCGGGGCATTCTGCTCGCCCCCTTCGCCCAGCCCCAGTGCCATCGGCACCATGCCGATAATCATGGCAAGGGCGGTCATCAGCACCGGGCGGAAGCGCGTAAAACCGGCCTGCTGCGCGGCCGCCAGCGCGTCTTTGCCCTCCGCCATCTGTTCTTTGGCAAAGCTGACCACCAGGATGCTGTTGGCGGTGGCCACCCCCATGCACATGATAGAGCCGATCAGCGCGGGCACGCTGATAGTGGTGTGGGTGACGAACAGAATCCACACGATGCCCGTCAAGGCCGCCGGCAGCGCCGAAATGATGATAAAGGGATCGAGCCACGACTGGAAGTTGACCACGATCAGCAGGTACACCAGCAGAATCGAAAAGAACAGGCCGCTCAGCAAGCCTGTATAAGAAGAAACCATGGTCTCGATCTGTCCCCGCACGTGAAGCTGCGAGCCGCGTGGCAGCTGGTTGCGCGCTTGCGCAATCACCCGGTTGATATCCGATGACACGCCGCCCAGATCGCGCCCTTGCACCGATCCGTAAATATCAATCAGCGGCTGAATGTTGTAGTGCGAAACTGCGGCCATGCCGGTGCCGCGCTGTATGGAAGCCAGATCGGCCAGAATTTCGGGGTGTGCTCCGCTCTCGCCGCTAACCGGGATATTTTCCAGGTCCTGCAGAGAATTCACGCGGTATTGCGGAGTCTGCGTGGCGATGGAATAACTCACGCCCGTCTGAGGATTGAGCCAGAACTCCGGCGTGGTCTGGAAACTGCCGCTTAGAGAAACCAGCAGGTTGGTGGCCACATCGCGTTGGGAGAATCCCACCTGCTGCGCCTTGGTGCGGTCCACATCAATATTGAGATAGGGTTCGTCGAAGGGCTGCTGAATGTGCAGGTCCACGGTGCCGGGGACGCGGCGAATCTGCCGCATCAGGTTATCGGCGAAGTCGCGGTTGCCTTCGAGGTTATAGCCTGCCACTTGAATATCAATGGGCGCAGGCAGACCGAAGTTCAGAATCTGGCTCACGATATCGGCGGGCAGAAAAGAAAACTCCACGCCGGGAAATTCCCGCGGCAGCCGCAGGCGCAGATCATGAATGTAATCCGCCGTGGGGCGATGCCGGGGCGCCAGGCTGACCATGATATCGGCGTCAGCCGGCCCCACCGGCGCGGAGTTGCTGTACGAAAGATTGATGCCGCTGTAGGGCAGGCCAATATTGTCAATGATGCTGGCGATCTCTCTCCGCGGAATCTGCTGGCGGATGGAGCCTTCCACCAGGTCGCAAATGCGCGCCGTCTCTTCAATGCGCGTGCCGGCGCGGGCGCGAATGTGCAGCTTGAACTGGCCGGCGTCCACGGAGGGAAAAAAGTCCTCGCCCAGCCAGGGAACCAGCACAACACAGGAGAGCGCGCAAGCGCCGAAGAATCCCCACAGGAAAGCCTTGCGGTGGTGCAGGCAGCCCTGCAGCCAGCGGTGGTAGCGTTCGCGGAAGCGTTCGAAGCCTGCTTCAAAGCGCGCCTGCATGCGGACGAAGGGGTTCCGGCTGCTCTTCGCGATAAGCGCCGCGTCTTCCTCGTGGCCGCGCAGAAGATACTTGGCCAGGGTCGGGACCAGGGTCCGCGACAGAAGATAAGACGCCAGCATGGCGAAAACCACGGCCTCGGCCAGCGGCACAAACAGATACTTGGCCACGCCGGTGAGGAAGAACATGGGCACGAACACGATGCAGATCGCGAGCGTGGAAACGAAGGCCGGAACGGCGATCTGCTGCGCGCCATCGAGAATGGCGTGCTGAATTTCCTTGCCCATGGCCGCATTGCGGTTGATGTTCTCTATCTCGACCGTGGCGTCATCTACCAGGATGCCCACCGCCAGGGCCAGGCCTCCCAGGGTCATGATGTTGATCGTCTCGCCCAGCGCGCTGAGCACAATGATGGAGGTCAGGATGGCCAGCGGAATCGACGTGGCAATGATAATGGTGCTGCGCCAGCTGCCCAGAAAGATCAGGATCATCAGCGCCGTCAGGCAGGCGGCGATGGTCGCTTCCTTCACCACCCCATCAATCGAAGCGCGCACGAATATGGACTGATCGGCCAGCGGCTGCACGTGCAGTTCGGGGGGAACAGACGACAGAATCTCCGGCAGCATGTCTTTCACGCCTGAGATCACGCTCAGCGTTGAGGCATTGCCGGCCTTGAGAATGGTCATCAGCGTGGCGCGGCGGCCGTTCACCCGCACGATATTGGTTTGCGGCGGAAAACCGTCGCGCACGTGGGCGACGTCCTGGATGTAGATGGTCGTATTGCCAATTGTTTTGATCGGCAGGCGGTTCAGCTCCGCAATGGTCTGCGGGCTGCCGTTCATATTCACCTGGTATTCGAGCGAGCCGATCTTCGAGGTGCCGCTGGGCAGAATCAGGTTCTGCGCGCTGATGGCATTGACCACATCCATCGGCGACAGGCCTTTCGCTTGCAGCGCCGCCGGATCCAGGTCCACCTGCACCTGGCGCTGCTTGCCCCCATAGGGCCAGGGCACGGCGCAGCCAGGCACGGTAATCAGTCGCGTGCGGATGAAATTCGTGGCGTAGTCGAACAGCTGTTGCTCCGAAAGCTTCTCTCCCGAAAGCGAAAGCTGCAGGATGGGCACGCTGGAGGCCGTGTAGGTGATGACGAGGGGCGGCGTGGTGCCCGGCGGAAGCTGCCGCAGCTGGGTCTGGGAGATGGCCGTAACCTGCGCGATGGCCTTGTCAATATCGGCATTGGGCTGAAAGAAGACCTTGACTACGGCCACGCCGTTCAGAGACTGCGACTCGATGTGCCCGATGTTATCCACCAGCGTGGTGAGTGCGCGCTCAGTCACGAAGACGATGCGGTTAGACATGTCCTGCGCATCCAGGCCCTGGTAGTTCCAGATGATGCTGACCACCGGAATATCAATGTTGGGAAAGATGTCGGTGGGCGTGCGGAGAATAACCAGCGGCCCCAGAATCAGGAGCAACAGCGCAAGCACTACAAATGTGTAAGGCCGGCGCAAGGCCAGCCGGACGATCCACATAGGTTTCCTATGGGGCGGTTACTGCCCGTACAGCCGATGCCCTTTGCCTGCTCAATCCTGGATGCTGAGCCTGAATGTTCGGACGCGGCAATCCCGGCGGGGTTCCCGCTTCAAACTTGGATTCTCCCGCCCTTTACGGCGATGCACAGTTTGTTAGCCTGGCGGCAAGGCGCACCAGCCTGAGCCAGCGCTTCGAGAGCGGCTCAGCCCTGGGCGGTCCAGCTGTCGGGACGCAAGCGGAGCGGCTGCGGGCGGGAACGGCGAAAACTAGCTCTTGACTTCAGGGTTAGGCTCTTTAGCCTCAGGTTGGTCTTTCATCCCATCCTTAAGCGCGCGGATGCCCTCGCCAATGCCCTTGCCCAGTTCCGGCAGCTTCTTCGGGCCAAAGACCAGAAGAGCAATAAAAAAAATCACCAGCAAATGCATTGGTTGAAGCAGGCCTTCAAGCATACAACTTCCTCCACAAAACTCAGCACGAGTATATCATTTCAAACCCCCAAGGGCGGCCGCGGGCCTTCGCCTGCCTTCTTCTAAAACCGAACGCAATTTCTAGGCCTGAAAGCATGATGTTCCCAATTCGGGAAAAGGTAATGAAAAAAGCACTCCTTGCACCTCCGTAACCTAGCGAATGGAGCTTGCCCAGGCTTATTTTCTGGAAGCGGACGGCATAGCTCGGGTTACCCATACAAGGCATAGCTCGGGTTACCCATACAAATGATGAACCCAACCGAAACTAATGCAGCGCGGCCAGGCGGGCCCGCGCAGGCGGTAGTGAATCCGGCCGCTCCCCTGGGACGCGCGGAAAAGCTTCCGGGCGGAGCGGCTCCAGGTCTGGAATTGGGGCCCAGGCATTCCGGCTATGGCCTGCCCTGCGCCAAGTGCCGCACCTATTACGCTGCTGATCTCGCAGCCTGCCCCGTGTGCCAGAGCGCCGAGCGTGTTTCGCCCACGGTCGCGGTCATTCCTGCCGCTGAAATCTCTGCCGAAGCACCGGTGGATGCGGCAGCGCTGGAGGCTGAGCGCGAGCGCTTTTTGCGCGAGTTTAAGTCCCAGCTCTCGGGCCAGGCCATGCAAATCAACGCCTCCGAGAGCTATTGCTGCAACCGCATCCAAAGCCACGCCGGCGGAATGGAGCCGGCGGCGGTATGCCAAAGTTGCTATGACCAGCTGCGGGCCCGCATTGATCTGCTGGAAGCTGCCTTGCACATGGATATGAAGGCCGCGGCCCAATTGGTTTACGACGCCGTCTGGGCCGACCCTTCCGATCCCACCAAAACCTACCAGAACGCCGCCCAGGCACTGCTCGGCGAATTGCACCGCCGGGCCGGCATCTCAGCGGTTCTCGGGCCGCTACAGCCTCGCACTCACTGAGCCGCCGCTGCCCTTTGCCAATCTCCCGGGCGGCGAAATTCTTGCCAGCCCGTCATCACTTCACCTTCAGGCTGACCCACTGACGCCCCGCATACAAGTGGTATCCGTCTCCTTCCTTCACAATCTGCAAGGGGACAGGGCGGTGAAGTTTCTCATCGCGGTGCGCGCTCACCGTAAACAGGTCGTCGGCGCCTACATCCATTACCAGGAATTTGCCCTCTTTGGAGAAGCCAAAGCCATACTCGCCTGGCGCCAGTTCGGTCCCCTCAACCTCGAGTTTCACCTCCGTGATGAGGAAGCCCTGATACTTTGCCGCTACATCGCTGGAATAGCCGGAGGTATCTACCAGCCCGGCGAGAACCAGTTTGCCGCCCTCGGCGGCGAACCCGGCCGAATTGCGCAATTGCACCCCCGCGGATTGACCACGGAAGAAGTACACGCTGGGCGCGACCTTCTTGACCTGCTCCGCGCTAAGAACGCCCGTTGGCGACTGCGCCCGCACAACCGACGCGAACGGGAAGCATAAGGTCAAGATCAGCAGAGCCACATGGAGCCGTTTCATAGAATTGTTCCTCCGAAAGTCTGCCAGCAAAAATATGGCAACAATCTACGCTTTGGTGAGCGCCCCAGGCAAACCCAGCGAAATCACTTTGAGCGCAAGATTTGGATAGCTCAACGCCCGGAATGGAATTACTCTGCCGCCATGACATCCAATGTGATACTCAATCTGACGGAAGCACCCATGACGCGAAACCACGAGGACCAGCAATGGCAGGCGGTGCTGGCGCGGAATTCCGAGTTTGACGGCAAATTTGTCTTTGCCGTCACTTCCACCGGCGTGTACTGCCGCCCTTCGTGCGCAGCCAGGCGCCCGCGGCGCGAGAACGTCAGCTTCTTCCGCGGGCCGCAGGAAGCCGAGCGCGCCGGTTACCGGGCTTGCCTGCGCTGCCGTCCAAAGGCCGAGGCTGCAAACCCCCAATCAGAAATGGTCAAAGCGGTGTGCCGCTACCTGGAACAGCGCCTGGATGAAACCGTTACTCTGGCCGAACTGGGGCGGGAGTTCCGCCAGAGTCCGTTTCATCTGCAGCGCATATTCAAGGCCGTGCTGGGGATTACCCCCAAGGCCTATGCCGACTCCTGCCGTATGAACCAGCTCAAACGAAATTTGCAGGCGGGGCATTCCGTGACCCGCGCTTTATATGACGCAGGCTACAGCTCCAGCAGCCGCCTGTACGAGCGGACCGCCTCGCAGCTGGGCATGACTCCAGATAAGTACCGGCGGGGCGCCATTGCCGCGCACATTCGCTACACCTGCGCCTCTTCTCCCCTGGGAAGAATGCTGATCGCGGCCACGGACAAAGGAATTTGCGCGATTCAGTTCGCCAATTCCGATGACGAACTGGAACACGGCCTGAGGCACGAGTTCCCCTTCGCCGTGCGCCGCCGCGACGACGCCGGGCTCGCCCACTGGAAAGAAATGCTGCTGCGGCAAATGCTGGGACACAAGCTAAACCGGTCTTTGCCGCTCGACATTCAAGCCACGGCCTTTCAGAAACGGGTATGGGCTTATCTGCAGGCCATTCCCTTCGGCGAAACCCAGTCCTATAGCGAGGTGGCCAAGGGCATCGGGCGGCCGACGGCAACCCGGGCGGTGGCCCGGGCCTGCGCGACCAATCCCGTGGCCGTGGCCATTCCCTGCCATCGCGTGCTGCGCGAGGACGGCGGCATGGGCGGCTACCGCTGGGGTCTGGAACGCAAAAGGGCGCTTCTTCAGATGGAGCAGCAGTAAGCTGGCGCGGGCTTCAGGCGCTGCGATGCACGGCGCTGGCCGCCGCCTTGGGGGGAGGCACCATATGGTCGCGCTCCCCGGAAGCTTTGAAAACGTGCCGCATCGAATCCAGGAAGGCAAAAACGGTGGCCGATGCTTCGTCCTTTCGCCAGGCGCAATACACTTCAATGGTGGCGTCCGGCTCATCCAGGCGGGCGGAGGCCAGCTCCACTCCTGATACTGACCGGTTCACGATGGCTCCGGCGCCGATAAAAATCGCCTTGCCTGAGGCCACCATGATGGCGCCCGCTTCCTCGTGGGCCTCGATATGCGGGCCAACCACATAAGGAGTGAGTCCATGCCGGCGGTAAAGACTGAGGATCTTGTCATACAACCCGTTGGAAAAACTGCGGTCAAAAATAATCAGGTTCTCGTCCGCAATATCCTCGATCTTCACGGCCTCGAACTTGGCCAGGGGATGGGTGCGGGGCAGCACCACCACAAAGGGCTCATTAAAAAC
>Ga0335080_10008879_pt1 | contig 10489 bp, 7 predicted proteins | sample Lox_Sample_34_FD_206720 | JGI IMG/M metagenome (GOLD analysis project Ga0335080, IMG submission 206720) | Soil microbial communities from Loxahatchee National Wildlife Refuge, Florida, United States - Lox_Sample_3.4 | ecosystem: Environmental > Terrestrial > Soil > Wetlands | place: USA: Florida... | reverse complement strand
TCGTCGGCTCCAGCTCCGGATGTCGTCTCGGACGCGTTCTTGCCCAGGGAATAAACCAGGAACGCGGCGGTCCCGTCGGCCAGGGGCTGCGCGCCTGTGCAGTTAGCGCCAGTGGGCGCGCTGGCACACACGTACAGAAGGGTTACGGCCGCGAGGTTGGTCATCCCGACGCTTTGCATTCCGTTGTTGCGAGTGAGCGCGTTGGTCAGGCAGTTTGCCGGCAGCAGCGTGCAATTTGTCGTCGGCGATTGATCCGCCTTCGGCACGGCTTGGTTCGATATCGCGTAGCGGATGCGGTTCTGTTGCAGTCCCCAGCCGTCGACCATGTAGCCGTTGGCATCGAGGTTGCTCAGCCCGAGCGTGACTCCGGGAACGAAACCGTCGAAGAAGTCGGAACAACCCCCATCGGCCGCGGTTGACCCCGCCGCGAAGCTCTCCACGCCGTTGCTGATATTCGAAGCTGGGCAAGGAAACCGGCCGTGCGCCATGGCGTAGCCGAGCAGCGCTTGGCGCGCCTCTTCTAGGCGCCGCTCTGTTTCCGTCACGTTGCGCTGATTCACCTGCGTCGTCAGGGGGACCAGCAGGCTGCCGATCATCAGGGTGATGACGGCCACGACCACTGCAAGTTCCAGCAGGGTGAAACCAGACGGACGCCGCGAGCGTGTCGCACGGATTTTCCTAGGGCTTAACGCGGTCATCATCGGAACACCACCACATCGTCGAAGCTCGAGGTGGCGGGGCTTTGCGTCAACGGAGACGCGCCGGCCACATTGCTCGCCTCCAAATAGTTGGAGAGCGGTGAATTGGGGAAAGACGCCGGCCCATGAGCCTGGCCGGAAAGTGCGTGACCTGCAACGATGACGGCGATGCCCTTGTTGCTGAAGGCCGGCGGATTGATAAAGAGGCAGGTTGGACAGCCGACGACACCCGCGACCGGGTCAAAACCCTGCGCGACAGCCATGAAGACCAGCTCTTTCCAGTTCAGCCACCAGCCCGAGTCGGGGGAGATGTTGCAGCCAGATGCCGGCCAGTTGGCCAACATCAGGGCGTTATCGCTGTTCGTGTTGGCGAAGGAATCCGGGACGCGGCCAAACCGCGTTCCGGATTGATCGGTGAAGTCGGTGTAGTCGTCGGGCTTCGCGGTCCACGGATAGCGGCCCCCGCTCTGCGCGGCGTATTGCTTGAGACAGCTCAGCACCTCACGCGCCACCCGTTGCTCGATTGCGGGACGGATCTCGCCGACAGTGATGACGACGAACCGATCGTTGACGATGGTGTTGCCTGAGCCGTCGACGATCGGGCCGGATATCAGACCATTGCCATTGGGCAAAACCGGTTCGGACAGACTGGCGTTATCTTGTGGAGCCGGTAGCGTGGCGATGACGCTTGCGTCGACGGTGTCGAGATAGTTGACCGGGTTGCACAGAGCGGTCTGAAAATAGTCTGGCGGTATCCCGGCACCTGTTCCGGAACACGCATAGTTTCCGCCGAGGGTCGGATCGCACGCGGCATCCGGGACACCGCCACGCAGACAGCTGCGGTCCTGCGCGGCCCCCGCGCCCTGACGCGTCAATGCCACTCCCGGGGCGAAGACCACCGCGACCACACCAGTGGGCGGCGCGGTGCCAGCGTCATACACGACATTTCCGCGATTGTCGCGGATCGTGATCGTGCCGGGTGTGTCACTGTTCAGGCAGCCTGTGCCGGCAACACCCATGCATGCAGTTCGCGTGTTGTACTTGAAGTTCGCCGACACGGCATACCACAACCGCTCGCCATAACCGTCGCGCAGATCGGGAAGCCCGAGCGTTCGCCATGGGAGCCGCCCAATTCGGCGACCCGTGGCATCACACGCCGGCACAGCGTCGGCAGTGCCGCTGTTGTTGAGATCCGGACACGGCAGATCTCCGGGCCGAGGGCAGTTGTTGCCCGGCGCGGCGCATGGGATGTTGCCCAGGTAGACGGATGAGGCGTAGTCGATCAGTGCCAGCTTGGCCTGAGCAAGGGCCGCTTCGGTCAGCTTGCCGCGCTCGATCGAATCGTCGGTTTTCCCAGTGAAGCTGAGCAGCGCCCCGATCAGAACAAAACTGAGCAGCGCGAGCAACACGATCAAGGCGACCCCGCGCTGCCGGCGACCGCATCGGCTGACGCAGGCGGGCATTACTGTTTGGCCGACGGGTCGCCCGCAGGCCCCGCATCGTCCGGCTGATTTTGCGCGGCGCGATCTTCCTGCTCACCCTCCTCGCGGGGCGCACGAGACGGCTTCGCGTCTCTCGCGTCAGGACCCTTCCCGGGCGGGCGGGAAGCGGCTGGCGGCGCCGCCCGGCGCTGCTGGTAGGACTCTTCGATCTTGCCGCTGACCAGGTCGGCACGCTGGCCGACTTTGAGACGGACGTGTTTGCCCTTGTCCGGTTCGCGCACCACAACGGAGGCGTTTGAGCCAGGCGCGATCACCACGCGCATGCCGTCCTGAGTCTCGCCTTCTGTCGCATGTCCGTTGACCCATATGGTGGATTCGCCGTCGCTGCGGCTCACCACGCCGTTGATGGTCACGCTCCTGGCCGGCGGCGCCTTCGGCTTCTTGCTGCCGGCCGCCACGACCGCCTCCGCACGGATCTTGTTGCGGCGGGCATTGTCAAGCGCAGCTCGCTGCTCTGGAGTGAGGAACAGGCGCCCCAGCGGCGCTTCCTGCGCCGGTCCTGCGGCGCTCAGCCCGCTCAGCACAGCTGCCAGGATCAAGCGCCTCACGACTTGCCTTCCTCAGGCGGGCCCGCGATTGTGATCCATGCGAGCTCGCATTGCGCACTGAGGGTCGGCTGATTCACCGGCACCGCAAGGTCGGCCGGGAGTCGCGTCAGAGTGCACTGGTTCACGGAAAAGCGCCCGACTTTCTGTGCAGCGAGCGCATCGAAAAATCGGAACAGGTCGCCCTCGTGCAGCAGCTCAAAGCGCAGCTTCATGAGAGACTGATGAATGGTGAGCGGCCCCGCACCGACCTCGCCACTGAACGAATAAGCCTGCTGCGGGTTCACCTGGTACTCGACGCCGTACAGGTCGGCTTCCTGATTGGCCGCTCGCAACGCGTCGATCCATCCAATGCGCCGCTCTTCGCCCACGATACCATTACGCTCGAGCTCCTTGTAGGGTTCGATGTAGCGCTCGATGATGCCTCTCTCCTGGCCGGACCGTTGTATTCGGTTGCGCGCCTCGATTCGCTCCGCCTCTTGGCTCTTCACCTTGGCCTGCGCAGCCGTGACCGCCTTACCTGTCAACGCTACTGCTGTGAGGCCCACGGCGGCCACGATGGCGAGCACAAGCAGAGGTTTGGACAGTGCTCCCAGCTCCCGTGCGCTGAAGTTCGCCACGTCGTCACACCCCGGGCTTCAGGATCACTTCCACGTCGAACTGGGACGCCTTCGCCTGCTCCCGGCGCGGGTTTGCTGTGCTTCCCGAGAGGCTTTCCGAAGACGCCAGGTTGACCGGCATCTTGGCGACTCTCGCTTCGGCCACTTTCTCGTTCTTGCCCAGCTCGCGCACAAAGCTGTTGATGGTGGACAGTGCTCCCTTCATATCACCCGGCTGGGCCGTGAGCTCCATCTGCAGCATCGCCGACTGAGACAGAGGGCCGACGAGCGCCCCACCGCCTGGCGCGTCGGCTCCGGAGCGACCAAGCTTCCATTGCACTCCGTTGAGTCGAACCCCTGGATACCTCTCGAGCGTGCGACTGACGACGCTGAACAAAGTGTCGGGCAGCCGCGCTATAGAGGCGATACGGCCGGACACGTCCACCGTGAGCTGCAGGCGATCTGATGGCACGGGGGTCGGGGGGAAGCTGCGCGTCATCTGCTGGTACTTAGCGTTCTCCGCGCGGGTGTCTTCGGTGATGGAGCGGGCTTCGTTCTCGAGTCCGAAGGTCCGGTAAATATTGATGCCACACCAAAGCACAAGCACGAGCGCGACGACCAAACCGCCGGCGTAGATTCCGCGACTCACCAGGTGACGCGTATAGCCGCTGGTGAGGGCTGGGGGGGCCAGGTTGAAATCACGCGATTTCTGTTGGCCGAGCAGGAATAGATGCAATGCATCCTGGCTCGCCGCGAGGGCGGCACGATCGACGCCAACCTTGACCGTAATGTCCGAGGGGCCAATGTACGTCGCCTGCATGTTGCGGCGCTCCTGCAAGATGCTCTTGGCGAGAGAGGCCAGAGTACCGTCCTGATCCAGGATCACGACGGTCAGAACGTCGTCCACATGCGTGACGTTGAGCGCGTCCAGGTACATCCGCGTGTTGCGGATTTCTTCAGCGCAAGATTCGATGGTGTTGCCGCCAGCGCGAATCGGCGTCAACCGGCTGATGCGGAACCTGCCCTCCCTGACGAAGGTCTGGCGCACTCCTGCCTCATGCTTCGACACCAGCAGAAGATTGGCGTCCTTGAGCTCGAGCTGGCGGGCGAGTCCGAGGCTGACCATCGGCACGGGGAACACGCCCGCGATCGGTAAACCGCTCGTGGTCAAAATGCGCAGCCAGGGGTTGAAAACGTCCGGGTTGGTCAGAGCGGCAAACAGGTAGCGATCATCGCGCCGTCTGCCGTCCTCCCGCTCCTGCAGGCTGAAGCCGTAGAACGGCGTGCTGCGGTAGAGCTGCTTCAGCTTGCGCTCGACCATGTCCCGGCGGTCCTTGCCGGAGGCGTGTGGCAGAGTCTCGAAGCGGTAGTCTTCGTCGACGGTGTCTGCCATCAGAAACACCGGTGCGCCGTGGGCGGACTGCAGGAAATTCGCGAAAGCCTGCTGATCTTCGTCGCTATCCTCGAAGCTGTGCACGCGCTCCAGCCGTCGACCAGTCCACAGTCCAGCCGTGAGGTTGGTGCTGGAAGCGCACAGAACGAGCTTGCGTGCCATGACTAGATCTTGATCTTGCCGAGGATATCGTAGATGGGGGTGAGGACAGAGAACAGGATCAACGCCAGAATCCCCCCGAGGACGAGCGTGAGGGTCGGCTCAAGCAACTTCAGTGCCTTGTCGATCGCCTCTCGCACATCGCGCGTGTAGAAGTAGCTGATGTTGAGCAGCGCCGTGTCCAGCGCTCCAGTGTTCTCTCCGACGCGGATCATGCGGATCACCAGCGGCGGGAAGACGCCAAGGTCGCTGAACGCCTTGCTCATGCTCTCGCCAGAGTTGATCTGCTGCCCGGCGCGCTGCAGTCCGTCGGCGATGACGCGATTGCCCACGATCTCTTCGCTGGTCTTGATCGCGTCCAGGATCGTGATCCCGGACTGGTACATGAGCGCAAAGAAGTTGGCGAAACGCGCCAGGATGATCTTCTGCAGAATGGCGCCGGTCACCGGAATACGCAACTTGATATAGTCGAAGTAGTAAACCCCCTTCGGATTGGTGCGAATGAAGTAGGCGATCGCGGCTACGGCGATCACCGGAGTCATCAGCACCACGTACCAGTACTTGGCGGTGAAGTTCGATATCGCGATGAGAATGCGCGTCTGCAGCGGCAACGCCATGGCCATGCTTTTGAGCAGCGTCACCACCTGCGGCACGAGATAGAGCAACAAGAAGAGCGTCACGCCCAGCACAACGACGAACACCATGGCCGGGTAGATCAGCAGCTTGCGCGTCTGCGAGACGAGCTCGTCCTGCCACTTGAGGGCGGAGCCCAGGCTTTCGAACACCTCCGTCAACCGGCCCGACTGCTCCCCCGCCCGCACCAGGCTCACAAACACCGAACCAAACACCGCGGGAAATGCGGCCAGTCCCTGCGATAGCATCTTGCCGCCTTCGATGTCCTCCAGCACCGAGGACAACATTTCGCGAAAGCGCGGATTCTCCGTGCCATCGCGCAGGTCGCGCAGGCCGTCAACCACCGGGATCCCGGACCGGGAAATCTGCTCCAGGTCGAAGCAGAACGCGATCAAGTCGCGGCGAGTGACGCTGCCGCTCGCCAGGGTGGCGTGACCAGCGCGGACTAGCCGGAACGTGATCAGATCCAGCCCCATACGCTTCAAGCGCAGCTCGAGGTCCACCTCGTTGGCGGCGTCGAGCTTGCCGCGTGCGGGGCGACCCAGCTTGTCGACGGCCTTGTAATGGAACGCAGCCATGAAAGTAAGGTCTCGAGACAGGGCGCCAGGTGCCGAGTCACCCGCCTGGCATTAGTGGAAGCGCTGGGTCAGATCTACCGACCGGGCCACTTCCGCGATGCTCGTGCTGGAATCCAGGATGCGCGCAATGCCCTCTTCGACCAGCGGGCGGAAGCCTTTCTCGACGGCCAGCGTTCGTATCTCCTTGGCGGTTGCGCGGCGCGCCACGAGCTCGTCCAGATCGGTGTCCATTCGCAGGATCTCCATGATCGCAGTTCGACCCCTGTAGCCGCGGAAGTTGCAGTGCTTGCAGCCGGTCGGGCGGTGTATCTTCACGCTCGCGTCGCCACTTAACCCAAGCAGTTGCCGCTCCTCCTTGCTCGGGGCGTAAGCTTCCTTGCAGTGCGTGCAGAGCATGCGGACCAGGCGCTGCGCGATGATCCCGATCACGTTCCCAGCGATGATATCCGGCAGGATGCCAATGTCGAACAGCCGGGGGAACGCACCCAGCGCCGAGTTGGTGTGCAGCGTCGTGAACACCTGATGACCCGTCATGGCGGCGCGGAATGCCATCTCGGCCGTGTCTTTGTCGCGCACCTCGCCGACGAGGATGATGTCTGGATCCTGCCGCATCATCGAGCGGATGCCGTTCACGAAGTCCATCTTGGCTGCTTCGTTGACTGAAGTCTGCCGCATGAGCGCCACCGGATATTCAACCGGATCTTCGAGCGTCATGATGTTGACGGATTCGACGTTCAGCTGCGACAGCAGCGAGTAGAGCGTCGTGGTCTTGCCGCTACCGGTTGGGCCCGTGATGACGAGTATGCCCTCCGGCCGCGCCAGCATGAGCGACAGCGTATTGAGGACGTGCTTAGGCAGCTTCATGTGTTCCAGGCTGATGATGGACTTCTCGCGATCCAACACGCGCAGAACGATGTTCTCCCCGTGAATCGTGGGTTGGGTCGCGACGCGAAAGTCGACCGGGCGGCCATTGAGATTGAGCGAGATGCGCCCGTCCTGCGGCGCGCGTGTTTCCGCGATGTTCATGCCACTGATAACTTTGAGGCGTACCGCAATGCCCGGCCAGTAGTTCTTGTGCAGGCTGCGCACCTGTTCCAGCACCCCGTCGATGCGGTAACGGATGCGCAGGAACGCAAATTCGGGTTCGAAGTGAATGTCGGAAGCGCCCCGCTTCACCGCATCTACGAGCAGCGCGCCGACCAGCCGGACGATCGGTTGCGTGTACTCGTCGCCGCCGACCTGCAGACTCTGGTAGTCGATCTCTCCGGTCTCGATCTCCTTGAGAATGCCGTCCACCGACAGCTCGTGACCGTAGAACTGGTCGATCGAGTCCTCGAGCTGCGCCTCACTCGCCAGCACCGTCCTGATCTTGACGTTCTGACCGAGCGCCGCGCGCAACTGATCAAGCGCGACGACATTGAATACCTCGGTGATCGCCACCGTAAGGGAGCGCTCGTTGCCGTCGAAAGCGATCGGCAACACGCGATGCCGGCGCGCGAAGTCTTGAGGAATGAGTTTGAGGGAGTCCGCGTCCACCACGACCTGGTTGAGGTCGATACTCTCCTGGCCGATGGTGCGGGCCATGATGTCGCGGATCACCGCCTCGGTGACAAAGCCCAGGCGCACCAGCAGCCGGCCGATCGGCATCTGGTGGTTCTTCTGCTCAGTGAGGGCGATGCGCAGCTGGTCGGCTGTGATCAGCCCCTGCTGGATCAATAGCTCACCGATGCGAAGTTTTTTCCGCTGTTCCGCCATTGGGTCTTCTTGGAGGCCGCGTGCGGGTCAGTTGACCCGGGCAGCGAGTTGGCCAACGCGCTCGATCACACGGTTCTGATCGAAATTGGCATGGCCTTTCTTGAAACTCAGATCCAGCGCCTTACGGTAGTACGTAAGCGCCAGTTTTGGCTGTTCCAGGTGCTCGAGTCCGATGGCCAGGTTGTAGGCGTAGTCGGGATTGTCCGGTTGCAGGCTGTAGGCCTGGAAGTACGCAGCCTGAGCGGCGGGCCATGCGCTCTCCCGTGCGTAGAGATTTCCAAGGCTGAAATACAGGAAACCCGACGGCTCCCGAGCGATCAATTGCTTCAGCCGCGTTTCGCTCAGCTGTGGATCGGCCTGCCCGATGATGTCGATCAGTCCCGCCTGTGCCGCGCTGTTACGTGGTTCCAGCCGCAGCGCCTGCTCGTAGAATCCGATTGCCTGCTGCGCGTTGCCGCGGCGTGCCGCGATTGTGGCCAGCCCGAGCACGGCATCGACGTTTTGGGCGTCAGTCTGGAGCACACCTCGGTACAAGGACTCGGCCCGATTGAGGTCGCCACGTTCGATGGCTTGGTACGCCTCCGCAATTCCAGGAGCCACGGAAGGCGGGCCCGACTCGAGCGGCGCTTTCGATACCTGATCCTCCGGCAGGGACGTCGCAGGAAGCGATTCGTCTGCGGATACGGGCGCGCGGCGTGGTGTTGCCGCCGGGGCGCGCATCGCGCGCTCGGGTTGTGCTGCCTTGGCCGGTCTGCTTTGAGCCGGCTGGGGAATCCCGGCGATCGCGGCCGGTGGGGCGGGCGCAGTCGTAGCCGTAGATGGCGTTGCCGTTGCACCGCTTGCTGGCGCAGACTGTGCTGGCGCAAGAGCCGGCGGGGGCACGGGAGCAGGTACTGGCTGGTTCACCGGCTGTGCTTGAGGCGCTGGCGCTTTTGCCGTCAGCGGGCTCGACAGGAAATCACCGCGCAACAGCGCTGGATGGTTCAGCTGCAGATAGACGTAGACGCCATAAAAGACAAGGAAGACGCCGGCCAGCATTGCGAACGTGTGAACCGGGCGATCGCGTACCCAGTCGATCCAGCCGGCCGTCTGCGCTTCGTTGGCGCGCAGAATGGTGGCAGCCTGCGCCGCCGACGGCGCGGGCGCCGCAAACGGCTCGAACTGCTCAGCGGCAGGTGCGGGAGCTATCTCCCCGGGCTCGAACAGTTCCTCCTCTTCCAGCGTGAGCTCGGGCTCCGTCAGCTTCTCAACCGGGGAAGGCGTCGGTTCGATTGGTTCTATCGGCGCCTGCTCTACCGGGTCCGGCCGAGCCGGTTCAATCTCGACCGGTTCGGGCGTCGGAGCGGCACCCTCGCGATTCTTCGCCGCCTTCTGCAACGCTTGCAGCAGCAGACTCATGGATTCTGCCCGGTCTGATCCACTTCCGGCAGGAACTTGCGCAAGCGCCTGAGCTCCTCGCTGTCGAGCGAGGGGTTCTTCACCAGCGTCGGGCGGATGAAGACGACGAGCTCGGTCTTGACGACGTTGTCGTTCCTGTACTGGAACGCTTCGCCTATTCTAGGAATATTTCCAAGCCCGGGGATCTGTGCTGTGGCCCGAGAAACGTCGTCCGTGATCAGGCCTCCGAGCACCGCCGTCTGTCCGCTGATGAGCTGCAGCACAGACTCCATCTCGCGCACGGTCACCTGCGGAACGAGATTTTGGATCGGGTTCGGCAGCGCGTTGCCGTTCGCATCGGTCGTAAGCGCGGGGTTGGGATCGGGGACAAACTTCTCTACGCGAGAGATGGTGGGCCGCACGGTTATCGTGATTACGCCGTTGTCGTTCACCTGCGGCGTCATGCTCATGATGAACCCGACCGCCACGGTCTGCGGCGTGGTGGTTACTGACTGAAGATTATTCGCGTTAACGGCGGTTCCCTGACTGATCTGTGACTGGATCTGGAAATAGACCACGTTGTCGACCACCTTGAGTAGGGCGGTCTGGTTGTTCATTGCCATGAGCATCGGGCTGGACAACACTCGGGTCTTTCCGAACTGTTCGAGAAGTTTGGCTGTAATCTGCACCCCGTTCCCGTTGGTGTTGCTCAGATAGGAAAGCGTGAGACCGGCGGCGGTTGCGGGCGCAGTCACACCGGCGGTGAGGATCGGTGCAGTGCTCAGCGTCTGGCTTGCGCCGAATCCGGCTCCGATCGTGAGCTTGCTCCAATCAATCCCTGCTTGATACTGGTCGGAAAGCGAGACTTCCGCGATGGTGGCTTCGATCAGTACCTGACGCTGCGATGATGCGCCGATGGTGTCGAGATACTGCTGGACCAGCTGTTGCTGACGCTCCGTTGCCATCACGGAAACAGTTCCGGCGACCTGGTTTACCACGATGTCTTGCTTGAGGTCGGTAACGCCAGTCGAAGGCGCGGACCCGAACACTTTGTCAAACAGGTTGGTGGCGTTCTGGCCCGCGCGTGCCACGGCTTCGGCCTGCGCTAAACGCTCCTCCCTAGCTGCTCGCGCAGCTTCAGCCTGCGCCTGACGGTCTTCTGCGGTTTGGGCCAATGCCCGCGTCGACTTCAACAGACTATGAAGATTCTCGGAAAGCACCTCCCAGAAATTGTTCTTGGAGACGGTATT
>Ga0335080_10008878_pt1 | contig 10490 bp, 10 predicted proteins | sample Lox_Sample_34_FD_206720 | JGI IMG/M metagenome (GOLD analysis project Ga0335080, IMG submission 206720) | Soil microbial communities from Loxahatchee National Wildlife Refuge, Florida, United States - Lox_Sample_3.4 | ecosystem: Environmental > Terrestrial > Soil > Wetlands | place: USA... | reverse complement strand
TCCTCCAATCGACATAACATTTAATTATCGCCAATCTCGGAATCCCGTTGTCGTATCCAGTAATGGAGAACGTAGTCATCGACTCAAACATCTCAGCGGGATTCTGCGGTTCTCCCCAACCCCCCGATGTCATGAAAACAGCGACTTGAAGTTTGGGCACCAGTTCGGAGAATTTATCTCTGATAGTTTTAGTGAACTGGGAAAACGAAATATCTTTCGGCAAATCCCGTTCGATATTGTGTATCCAAGGTCCAAATTCAAAGTCGAGATTTCCGAGCTGATAAGTTTGCGGCAATTTGAGATGGAAACAGGCGGAATCGCTAGCACTGATGCCCCAACGATCTTGGATGACGAAAACCTTCTTTGTGTCCGTTGTAAATCCGCACGTTGTGTCTTGGGATTCGTGGGCTCCTCTGGGGAGGCTTGTTTCACTGTCGGAGAGAAGTACTATTCCACTTTTGCTAATCACGGATACGATTGTTGTGGAACTGGCGATGCCGACGAAAGCAATCAAAACCGTTATAGCCAGAATGACTGTGGAAGCAGGAACAGGTAGTTTTCTAGTTGTCATGGCGCGGCGAATTATACGCCCGATTTGCGCTATGATGAGCGCATGAAGTCTACTCCAAAAACGGCAGACCTCAAGCGCTTTGAGGATGGATTACGGCAAGTCTTGACGGTATCCAAGCAGGAACTACAAGAGCGGGAAAAGCAATACCAGGCGGAGCGTGCAAATTTGCCGAAACGCGGCCCGAAACCTAAACCTTCGGCTTCGGACCACGCTTCCGATACGCTTTAGGAAGGCGTCGTAGTATCGTTCTTGCCTGTCAGTTCCTTGTAGGTCAAGCGCTTGTTGGCGACCTGAGACAAGGCCAGAAGAAAGCGGTCTGAATCGTCTAGCGGATTGTCTTTAGTGCCGCGATTGTTGTACCGGAAAGCCTGTTCGTCAATGTAGCGGTCAAGATGGAATGGTTCGACCGCAACGTAGGTGCCCTTCAGTCCTCTCTTGAGCAGACTCCAAAAATTCTCAATTCCATTTGTGTGAATCCGGCCATTGACGTAATCAGTGGCATGAGAAATCACGCCATGAAGGTAGTTCTGGTTCAGGCCATCATAGCCTACCCATTCATCGGTGTAGACGATAGAGCCTTGCTTCACGTTTTCAAGAATCGCATTCTGCAATGTTTCGCGCTTCACGTTGGGAATAACCTTGGCTCGTACTTGTCGCAGATCGCGGTCAAGGATGCCGTGAACGATTGCCTTCCCGCCGTAATTCCCGCCCTTCTGCTGATAGCGGAGCTTGCGATCTTTGTGCATATTCTTGATTTGACCTCCGATGAAAGTTTCGTCACTCTCGCACTCTCCGCCAGCGGGATGCGTCCCAAACTTGTATCCATTGGCAGGGGCTTTCATGGCTAGTCTGAGTCTGTGAAGCATAAACCAGCCTGTTTTCTGGGATACGCCAAGAGCGCGATGCAGTTCCCAGCTAGAGATGCCATTCTTGCAGCTAGTGAGCATCCAGAGGGCAGGCAACCACTTCTGCAAGGGAATTGGACTATCCTCGAAAATAGTCCCAACCTTGACTGAAAATTGACGGCGACAGGTGCGACACTTCCAACGCTTCTGAGTCTTGAGATAGTAGGGATTCTTGGCTTCGTCGCCTAAGCAGTCGGGACAACGCGGCCCATCAAGCCAGCGCATCCGGGCGACGGCATCAATGCATACCTGTTCGTCGCTAAAGTATTGAATCGCTTGCTGTAAGGTCTTAGGTGTGCTGTCCATGCCAAGACTATAGCAAATCGGCGTGGGTTAGTCAAGGATATTTATGCCCATCCAAGTCATTGATTCCAATAGATCGACTAGAGAGGGGGGACGTTATTAAGCAGTAAATAGCAACGACAAATTGCCTTCCAGGACTTTCCACGCGGAAGGCCCAAAATCTCACCTGCTGGATTGAAACATGCGCCTCGTCCTGCAGAAACGCTCGCTGCGCGTCGCGTTAGCGGCGAACATCTTTTCCATGCTGGCCAGAAAACCCATTCGGAAATGTCGCTCAAGCCTCCTCGCTGTTATCCTTTACGTTTTCCGGTGAGGAGCTTTCATGTTTGAGGACCTGAAGGGCAAGACGGCAGTCGTCTTCGGTGTGGCCAACAAGCGGTCGATCGCGTGGGCGATCGCGCAGGGGTTGCACGAAGCCGGGTCGAACCTCGCCATCACCTATCAGAACGAACGGCTGGAGCAGGAGGCCAGGGACCTCATCCTTTCACTGCCGGGCGCCGAAGCCCTTATGTGTGATGTGTCAAAGGATGAGGAGATCGCGGCGCTATTCGGGAAGCTTAAGGCGCGCTATGGCAAGCTGCACGCGGTCGTGCACAGCGTGGCCTTCGCTCCCCCGGAAGAACTGAAGGGCGATTTCGTGAACACCACGCGCGAGGGCTTCCGCGTGGCGCACGACATCAGTGTGTATTCCCTGATCGCCGTGGCGCGCGAGGCGGCGCCTCTGATGGAAGACGGGGGCAGCATTATTACGATGACATATTATGGTGCGGAGAAGGTCGTCCCGAATTACAACGTGATGGGCGTAGCCAAGGCGGCGCTGGAGAGCACGGTTCGATATCTGGCATTCGACCTGGGCCGCAGGAAGATTCGCGTCAACGCGATTTCAGCAGGCCCGATCAAGACGCTGGCAGCGCGGGGTATCTCCGGCCTGGGAGACATGCTGAAATCCCACGCCGAGCGCGCACCACTGCAACGCAACGTGGAAGTTTCCGAGGTGGGCAGCGCAGGCGTGTTCCTGGCATCGGATGCGAGTTCCGGCATCACCGGTGAGACGATCTACGTCGATTGTGGGTACAACATCATGGGCTTCTAGGCGCGAAATCCCAACTCGCTGCGGACGGAACGGGCTGCTGATTAAGGTCGACGGCAAGTTGCCGATGGAGTCCGGCTACCTGCCACACTAAGCCGCCCTCAACCCTGCAAGTAAAAGGAACTTCACAAGCTGCCGGAAGCAGCCATGCGCCAGCCCTGGGCCAGGAATTCCTGGATCGGTAGTTGCTGAATCCCTTCCTGCACGCGCAATTCATCATTCAAGAAGTGGTACGAAAGCCTGCCTCCCGCGCGGTCGACGGAGTCGATGCGAATGCGGTTGCCGTCACGATCGGCGCAGATCCGGCCTGTTTCCAGGTCCGCTTCAGCCACCGGGCGGATGATTGATTCGGTCTTCATGGGCACAACGGTTGGATGAGGTAAGCCAGTTGCCGGATGAAGAAAACTGCATGGCTGTGTCGCGCGCCGTCCCTGCGTGCAAACCTGTGCAAGTCGCCCGACTTCAGCGGTCACCCGTGTGCCTTGACGAGTCGGACCGGTGGCCGCCGCATCAGGCTCACCGAATGCTCACTAAGGATGCCGATGCAGCACATGGGTCGCAATATCGGGCCAGAATTCGCGGAAAGTGTTGGTCAGGGCGTCGCGGCCCATCGCCCATCCGTACTTAACGGCAAGCGCGCCCGCGGTCCGGTCGTGGCTGGGGTAATAAGCGGTCGAGATGCCCTGCGCCATGGCGCGGCCGAACACCTCGGAAGCATTGAAGGTGTTGTGTCCCCGGTAATCGGGAGTGATAAGAATGCGAGAAGCCGCGTAAATACCGCGTTTCCAGATGGCACCCTCGCCTTTCGCGTAGAAGCGCTCGTCCTCATGAAGAACAGTGGGCAAGGCAAAAATCACGAGATAATTGCCGTCTGTCTTATCGAGAAAACCCCGCCAGTAATATCCGCCATAGCCGCCGATTCCCTTTCCCAGTTGGGGATGGGCATTCGAACTCTCCGCCAGGAGCGACGTAATACCGACAAAAATAAACGATGAGTAGTCGAAGCTGTTTTGCGTGGCAATCTTGAACGCCTGTTTGGGGGTGGGTGGCGGGGGAATCGCGCCCGCGCTCACGGCACGGTAATTCGGCATGACACCCAGAATCCGTTTGGGTTGTCGTTTCGAGACGGGGACCTCGGACTGGGAGGCGGTATGACTGGGAGCGTCCGGGAAATCGGGCGCAACGGACTTTGCTGGAAGAGCGGGCGACGGCTGGCCCGGCGAATTGGGTTGATCCCGATCGGGAGACTGCACGGGAGTGCTCTGGGCGAAGACGGCTGTCGTCACCAGGCTGGCGAACAGACAGAGGCACAGGCAGATCCCCGCTAGGGGCTTTCTTTTCAAGACAGTTGGCTCCAATTGAAAATACGGAAACGGCCGCGATTCAGCGAGCGAGTATTTGAATCTTGCGCGCGGTCTCCCCCACTCGTTCGAGTATAATCTCGATGCCGCGGTCGCGCACCAGACGAGGAAACTTCTCGCCCCACTCAATCAGTAAGATGCTATCGGGGGCAAGAAGATCATCGAGCGCCAGCGTTTCGAGCTGGCGTTCGGTATCGATGCGGTAGAGATCAATGTGGTAGAGAGTTGCGCGAGGCGACCGATACTCGTGAACAAGGGTAAAGGTGGGGCTGGTGACGTGATCGGCGTGGGCAGCCTGGAAGCCCTCGGCAACTCCCTTAACGAGGGTGGTCTTACCGGCGCCCAGATCGCCCCGGAGCAGCACCATGAGCGGGGGTGAGAGCCAGGCGGCCAGAGCCCTCCCGTACGCAATCGTCTCCGCCGGGGAGAGCGTAACGGTCGGACTCGAGGGCGGGCCGGTCATTCGTGGGCGACAGCAAAATCGTCGCGAAACAGACAGCAGCCCAGTATAGCGGGAAGGCGCAGAGCCTGGCCGACGGCCCGTCAGAGTTCGTGCGAAGCCTGATGACTCTCGCCGATTGACTCCAGGAACTGACGGTCGAAATGAGAATCGAGAGCCATCCGGAGTTTGCGATGGTCGTCATCGCCGAGCGCCACGAAGCGGAAAGGCTGCAGACAGGCACTTGCGAGCTTGCGTGCAGGAGCCAGCATCTCCGCCATGCCATGAATCGGCCCCTCGCGGGTGTGGAAGGCAATCTCGATGAAATCGCCCGCCGCAAGCGCGCCTTGCATCCGCAGCAGGCCGCCGGTGATGGAAATTGATTGGAGTTTTGCGCGCGCGCGCTGTCCTGTCTCGACATGAATGGCCGCCGAAATGGAACCGTTAAGTTGAATGCGGGGCGCACGCCGATTGGCGTCGGTTTGGGGGAAGTGGGACATAGCCATCTCGAATCCTGCCATAGCAGCCCCCCAATGCGCAGATTACCGAAGCGCCTGTACGCGCCCCCGCCTTGCACTGGCCCATGGTGCGCCCGCCTCCCTCTGCGATAATAACCGCAGGCACCTTCCTGCAAAACGCTCTTAAGAGTAACCTTTTATGTGTCAGGAAGTTGAAAAGAAACAAGCGGGAGCCCAAGAAAAGGAAATGATGTCCAACAGGGGAAATGCAGGCTTTGGTTATTTGGTGGCGGCGCTATGCGTAGTGGCAGGCCTGTTGACGGGATGCTCAAATCCCCAAAAGGCCAAACAGAAATATCTGGAGAGCGGTCTCCGCTATTACGAGAAGGGACAATTCCAGGAGGCCAGCATTCAGTTCAAGAATGCGCTCCATGTCGATCCGAATTTTGTCAGAGCCCGCTATCAATTGGCATTGAGCGAGTTGAAGCTGGGGCAATGGCCGGATGCCTATCAGGACTTAACATCCACCCTACAGCTTGAACCGCACAATTACGCTGCGCTCCTTGAGAAGACCAAATTGATGATCATGGCGCATCAGTACCCGGACGCCAAAGAGCAGCTTGATCTGCTCGTCCAAAAGCAGCCGCACAACGCGGACGTTTTCATGGCTCTTGCGGAGTACTACAACAATGGCGCGAAAGACAGCGGGGCGGCGATTGCGGCCCTCAATACAGTGCTGCAAATGGAACCGTACCGTTCCGACGCGTATCTGAATCTGGGAGCGATCCAGATGCAGACGCAGCATTGGAATGAGGCCGAGGCGAGCCTCAAGAAAGCAGCTGAGCTCGACCCGAAATCGCCCGACACGCTGCTGGTGTTGGGAAACTTCTATCACATGCGCGGCCGGTATCCTGAAGCTGAGCAGGCGTTCCGGAAAGCCATTCAATTTGTACCCAACGATCCGGCGCCCAGAATTGTGCTGGCTTCGCTATTTCTGGCAGAGAACAAGAGAGCGGAGGCGGAGAGCTTTCTCCGCGATTCAAAGAAGGACTTTCCAGATAATTCCGTGGGCTATCGCCTGCTCGGCGACTTCTATTGGCATACCAGCCAGTATGACAAGGCCGAAGAAGAATACGCCTCGCTCCACGCCGAGCATCCCAAGGACCCTATCGTAAAGGGAAACTACATCCAGTTGCTGATCCTCCGGGACCATCTGGATGAGGCGCGGAAACTGACTGACGAACTCATCAAGGCTCAGCCTTCCAATACGGACGCGCAAATCTACAGGGGCGAGATCCAGATTCGCACCGGCAAGCCGGAGGATGCCGCCAATACACTCCAAGGCGTGCTCAAGACGGATCCCCAAAACGGAGTGGCGCACTACCAGCTAGGTCTCGCCATGGATGAACTGGGGAACTCAGGACGGGCGGAAACTGAATGGCGGGAGACGGTGCGTCTGCGGCCGGATATCGTCGAAGCCCACCGGGCGCTTGCCGCCGTGGCGATTCACAATAACGACGCGGGATCCCTGACCCAGGAGGCGAACCAGATCATGGCCCTCGAGCCGGGCGCGCCCGACGGCTACCTGTTGCGCGCGCTTGCAGAGTTTGACCGCAAGCAATACAGCGCGGCCGAGGGGTACATCCAGACATCTATTGAAAAGGAGCCCAGGAATCCCCCCGCCTATGTGCAACTGGGCAACCTGAGGATGGCACAGAAGAAGTGGCCCGAGGCTCAGAAGGCGTACCAGCAGGCGCTCGAACTCGATCCGAATTCCGGCGACGCCATGTTCGGCACGCTGAATGTCGACCTCGCCCTGAAACAGCCCGACACGGCCATCGCCACCATCAAAACGCAACTGGCAAGGTATCCGAACAATTCTGACTTTCATGTGATGTTTGGTGTATTGCTGAACGACGAGAAAAAGGACTTTGCCGGGGCGGCATCGGAGTTCAAGCAGGCCATCCAGCTCAATCCCGCCAATACCGCAGCCTATGTCAGGCTGGGAGCCCTCCAAGCGGAGCGGGGGGACACCGAGAGCGCCCTGCAAACCTATCTCGGAGCAGCCAAGGCCAGTCCGAAAGATGTCGTTTTCTATTTACTCGCGGGCAGCATTTACGAGAACAGGAAGGCTTGGGATCAGGCGCGGCAAATGTATCAAAAGGTGCTCGCGGTGCAGCCTCAAAACCCGGTGGCGTCGAACAACATGGCGTACACAATGCTGCAGCAGGGCGGCAATGTGGATGTGGCTTTCGAAATGGCGCAAACCGCCCACCGTCTCCTTCCGGATAATCCCAGCTCCGACGATACCCTGGGATGGGCCTTTTATCATAAGCACGTCTACACGTCCGCAATTGATCTTTTCAAGGAAGCGTTGAAGAAGGATCCGGCGAGCATCCTGTACAACTACCACCTGGGACTTGCCTATGCGAGAAACGGCCAACTGGCGCTCGCCCAACGACAACTGGAGCATCTCAAGCCCAATTCCTCCGAAGCCAATGATCTGAAGCGAACTCTGGCGGAGACCCAAGGGCAAACCTAGAGCGGAAGTCAGGACGGCAACACGGATAACTGGCGGGCAGGTTTCGGAAACAAGCCCTAAACAGGGAGTTCTTCCTGCATCCACCCGCCAGCGGTTTCGAGCCTGGTTTCGCGCGCCAGGTCAAGAACGAGCTTTTCAAGGACCAGGCGTTTCCCGGGGGGATTGGAGCGTAAAGCCAGATCGGCCTTGGCCACCAGGCGGATGGCGCGGGTGAGGTTGCGTTTCGATTTGTAGCGGCGCGCCTGGCGGATGATATCGTCGGCCGCAAAAGGCGGCACGCGGAAGCCCTGCCAGAGCGCGGCCCACAGCATGCGCTGGTCGCGCACGTTGCGCTCGAGAATCACGAGCATCTGCCGGAAGGTCTTGGCCAGCATGTAGAGATGGCCGATGGCCGCCTCCTCACCATCGCCACTTGAAAGCAGCGCATCGAGGGTAGCGAGCGCACGAACGGGGTCCTTCGATGAAATCGCGTCGGTCAGTTCGTAGATGGAGCGTTGTTTGGTCGCAAGCACCATGGTCTCAACGTCGCCCAGGGTAATTTTTTTCTTCTCGCCGGCGTAGAGAATTAGCTTTTCGAGTTCGTTCGAGACCATCATCATATCGCCACCGAGCGCGTCGACCAGTTCCCGGGCGCCATCCGCATCGATTCTTACGCCATGCGTGGTGCAATACTCGCCGATCCAGCGAACGGCCTCGCCTTCCTCGACGCGCGCCAGCTCGACAATGCCGCAGAACGGCCCGAGGTCCTCGCGGATTTTCTGGTAGCGATCCTTGTCGGTCAATTCGATGCGCCGGGCGTCGGCGGGAATGCTGATATGGTCCGCGACAAAAACCAGGAGCGCATCGGGATTAGGATTCCTGGAATATTCCGCGATGGCGGCGATTTTCTCGTCGTTGGAACCGCGGCCGAACAGGGTCTTCACGCCGCGCACAAAGAAGACCTGAAAGGGCGCCATGAGCGATGGAGTGCGGGCGCGGTCCAGAACCTCGCTAAGCGAGGTTTCTGCCAGGTCGAATTCAAACACGCTAAAATCGCGGGCGTCCGGCGAGACCAGGTGGTCGAGAATCGCGTCGCGGCAGCGCTTGCGGAAAAAGGCCTCGTCACCCACCAGCACATAAGCCGGTTTGAGCTTGCGGGACTCCAACTCGGAAAGAAAGCGGTCAGCATGGCTGAACGAACGCATCATTGTCTCTCCGACACCCATCTTCCTCTGTTCTCCAACATTCAGTAGGCCTCCAGAATGTTGGCCACCAGTGTGTGTGCGAAGTCGCGTGACATTCGTTCGAGCGCGGGAGATTCCTCCTGGAAAAAGCTGCTCAGGTCGCGCGAGATTTCATACTGATCGTGAAACAGATATGACGGATTCTGAAACACGACTTTGCCTTGCCGGTCCGTGAGCGTGACCTGGACGCTCACGGTGACCAGAGCGCTGGCGGCGCGTCCGGTGACAGAATCGTAAGCGAGCGGCGTGGTCGAAGCGGAGAGAAGGGTCCCCTTCAATACGGCGTCAGAATCTTCGTCTGCGCTATGCACCACCCGAAACTGCGTCCGCGTATTAAACTCGCGGACCACAGCGTCGGTCAGGCGTTGCTCAATGCCAAACGATCGGCTCTGGCTGGCAAAGCCCGGGATGGCAATCGTGCGAATGTTGGAAGGCAGAACGGCCGAATGGCCGGCAGCGTAATAGCCGCAGCCTCCGGTAACAAGACCCGTTCCGAGCAGCAAGGTGAACAACACCGCGGCGGGGACAGGTCTCATTGGATCTGTCCTCGGGGCCGGGAAGACGTCATGGTCTCGGCGCATTCGACGGCAGACAAAGCGGACACACGCAAGTTGTCGGTTACCGCCCACAACCAGAAGCCGCTGGGATGATTGGCGTCGGCGCTGACCGCGACCAGAATGTCCCCCTGGCCGGCGGCGTTCACATTATTGGGCGCTTCTTCCTGATCGGTCAGAACTACGTGTTCCCCCGCGAGTGCGCCGGAGAGGTCCGTTACGGAGACCGGCCTCTCCATCTCCAGATAAATGGAGAACGCGTGTCCGTGGAAGACGGGTGCCTGAACAGGAAGAAGCGCGAGTTGGACCGCGCCCGGAACCATTCGGTGATAATGCTTCGAAATCTTCCGGTTGAGAGCATCGAGAGACTGAGTGGATCGCGACCCGTACCGCGCGACCAGGCTGAAGGCTACCTGCACATCGAATACATTCTTCGGCAGTTCTTGGAAGGAGAGCAGGTTGACGGTCTGCTCATGTAATTCATCCATACCCTTTTGGCCGTACTCGGAAGCAGGTACAAGGACCGTAACAACCATGCGTACAACTTTGGCGGCTCTTTGCGCGCGCAGAGCGAGCAGAGCCAATACGGTTGCGGCGGGATGTGCCACCACCGCGGGCGCAGGCTGCAATTGGGGAGTGAAGGGCTGCCCGGCTTCACGCTCGATCCAAGGCGAACGCAGGGCGGCGGCAGGTTCGTCTTCAAGAGCGCCAGAGAGATCGACAATGGTACTACCCAGGTCGCGGGCCTTCTGCCACGAGGAACGCGTCGATTGCGGATCGCCAGCGAAGAATGAGAAATCGACGCGTTCGAACTGTTCGGCGCGAAGACTCTGGATGAAGTTCACCTCATCGCCCACCGCTTCGAGCTTTCCAAGAGACTCCTCGTCATCGAGTAACCGGATGTCGACGGCCGGAAAGTTGCGGTCACGCAGGATTTCGGCAACCTCCTTGCCGAGAAGCGATGCGGCGCCGACGATCGCGATCCGGTAAAGATGGGCGCTTCGCAGATCGGCCTGGGAAGGAGTGGCTTTGGAAACTGGATTC
>Ga0335080_10008874_pt1 | contig 10491 bp, 10 predicted proteins | sample Lox_Sample_34_FD_206720 | JGI IMG/M metagenome (GOLD analysis project Ga0335080, IMG submission 206720) | Soil microbial communities from Loxahatchee National Wildlife Refuge, Florida, United States - Lox_Sample_3.4 | ecosystem: Environmental > Terrestrial > Soil > Wetlands | place: USA... | reverse complement strand
GCCCCTGAGGACCTAGGCCCCGGAGCGCCCCGTTCGGCCCCGATGCGGGCCGGCGACAATCGCCTTACGCGGAAGCGCGAGTACGGGGCCGTGGAGCCGTCCGAGGGAACGGTCGCCGTGCGCCTAGCCCGCCACGCCGTGCGCGAGGCCGCCGGGGCCGACGCGGGGCCGCCGCCCTCCGTTCCCGACGGCCCACCGTTCGACCAGCCGCGGGGGGTCTTCGTGACGATCCGTCGACACCCGAGCGGGGCACTCCGCGGCTGCATCGGGTTCCCGCTCCCGCACTACCCGCTCGCCGGCGCGATCGTCCGCGCGGCCCGCGCCGCCGCGACCGACGATCCCCGGTTCCGTCCGCTGGCCGGCCGGGAACTGCTCGCCGTGACCGTCGAGGTGTCGGTCCTGACGATCCCCGAACGGGTCGCGGGCGGCACTCCCGCCGAGATCGCCGCGGCCGTGCGCGTCGGCCGCGACGGGCTGATCGTCGAGGGCGACGGGACGAGCGGCCTCCTGCTCCCGCAGGTCGCCCCCGAACAGGGGTGGGGCGTCGAGGAGTTCCTCGACGGGACGTGCGAGAAGGCCGGCCTTCCGCCGGGCGCGTGGCGCTCGCCGCGCGTCCGTGTGTACCGGTTCCAGGCCGAGATCTTTGCCGAGGAGCGACCGGACGGACCGGTCGTCCGGGAAGGCTCGGGCCCTACGTCGGGCGACGCACCAGCCGCGCCGAGAAGCTGACGCCGTCGAGCTCCCACCGCCGGACGTCCGCTCCGTCCGCGAGGGTCCCGTCGGTCAGTTCGAGCGGATCGGCCAGCAGCTCGTGGGCCAACTCATTGCGTCGGGCAATCAGGGCCCGGTGGAGCGGCCCGGTCGCGGCGAGCTCGATGCGCACCGGCTCGCCGTACCGCAGCCCGATCTCCTTCCGGGACTGCTGGAGGCGCCGGCCGACCTCGCGCACCAACCCCTCTTCGAGCAGCGCTTCCGTCGGTCGCCGCGAGAGCGCCATGCGCACCTCTCCGGACTCCTCGCGGAGCACCCAGTCCGCCTCCGGGTAGCTCCCGCGGCTCGCGGGGTCGGCGCGAACGACCCGGCGAACGTTCAGCTCGTCGGCGAGGAGCGCCGTCCCTTCCTCTCCGAGGAGGGCGACAGGCGACGGCGCGGATGAGAAGACGACCAGCTCCGGCAGCGGGATCCGCGAGCGGACGCCGGCCCGCTGCCGGAGCTCCCGGCCCGCCTCGACCTCCGCGCGGAGCGCCTCCATCGCCGCCTCGAGTGCCGGATCGCGGTCCGCGAGCTCCCCCGGCCAATCGGCCACGTGGACCGAATCGTCCGCCGAACGGTACCCGTGCTCGCCGACTTCCTGGTGAAGCCACTCGGCGACGAACGGAACGAGCGGGGCGATCGTCCGCGCGAGCCCGAGGAGCGCGTAGGAGAGCGTCGCGTGCGCCCGCCGGCGATCGTCCGGGCCGGTCTCTCCCCAGAACCGGGGCCGGGAGCGCCGCAGGTACCACGTCGACAGGTCGTCGACGAACTCGCGCACCGCACCGGCCGCCGGTCGAGGGTCGAACTCGGTCAACGCGGCGGTGACGGCCGACCGGGTCCCCTCGAGGCGGGAGAGGAGCCAGCGATCGAGCGCCGCGGTCGGCGCGGGACGAGCCGTCGCCGGAGCCAGGGCGTCCGAGCGGGCGTTCTCGAGGTGGAAGGCGACCACGTTCTCGAGCGTCCCCAGCGTCCGGGCCGCGGTCTTCTGGACGGTCGCCTCGCCGAGCCGGGTCGGCTCGGTGAAGTCGGTGGAGAGGAACGTCCAGCGCACCGGGTCGCCACCGAACCGCGCGAGGAGCGACATCGGCTCCACCGCGTTCCCCTTCGATTTCGACATCTTCCGGCCGCCCTCGTCGAGGAGCATGCCGTTGACGAGCACCGTCCGGTAGGCCGCCCGGTCGAACAGGAGCGTCGCGATCACCAACAGCGAGTAGAACCAGCCGCGCGTCTGGTCGAGCCCCTCGGCGATGTAGTCGAGCGGCGACGTGGGGTCGAACGGGCCCGGCTCGAACGGGTAGTGGAACTGGGCGAACGGGGCGGACCCGCTGTCGTACCAGCCGTCGATGGTGTACGGTTCCCGTCGCGCGTCCGCCCCGCACTGCGCGCAACGAACGCGGAGCCGGTCGACCGCGACCCGGTGCGGGTCGAACGGCGTGGGGAGCGGCGCCCCGCTGCGCTCCGCGAGCTCGGCGAAGCTCCCGACGCACGTCGCGTGGCCCGCCGGGCAGAGCCAGATCGGGAGCGGTGTACCCCAGTAGCGGTTCCGCGACAGCGCCCAGTCCTTCGCCTCCGTGAGGAAGTTGCCGAACCGGCCGTCCCGCAGGTGTTCCGGAACCCAGGCGACCGAGGCGTTGTGCCGGACGAGACGTTCCGTCGCCCGCGAGGTCCGGACGAACCACGAGTCGATCGCGCGGTACAGGAGCGCGGAGTCGCACCGCCAGCAGAACGGGTACGTGTGGCGGATCGTCTCCGACCGGTACAGCAGTCCGCGGGCGTCGAGGTCCTTCGTCAGGATCGGGTCAGCCGCCTTGAACGATCGGCCGCGGACGAGCGGGACCCGGTCGGTGAAGACGCCCCGGCTGTCGAGCGGGTCGTAGACCCCGACGCGCTCCCGCGCCCCGATCCGCTGGTCCTCCGGGCCGAAGCTGGGCGCGACGTGGACGAACCCGGTCCCCTCCTCGGTCGTCACGAAGTCGTCGAGCACGATCCGGTGGCGCCCCTCGCCCGGCCCGGGCGAGTCGAACGGGGCCCGGTACGTCGCCCCCGCGAGCTCCGAGCCCCGCAGGTGAGCGACGACGGCGGGGGCGGTGGGGAAGTAGCGGGGGACCGCGGCGGACGCGAGGACGACCTCGCGCCCGTCGCTCTCCCGGACGACTGCATAGTCGAGGTCGGCCCGCGCGGCGACCAGGAGGTTCGACGGCAGCGTCCACGGGGTCGTCGTCCAGACCAGGAGGTCCCGGGCGGGCGCGCTCCCGCCGACCAGCGGGAAGCGCACCGTCACGCTCGGGTCGGTCGCGTCGCGGTATCCCTGGGCGACCTCGTGGGAGGAGAGCGGCGTCTCGCACCGGGGGCAGTACGGGAGGACGTAGTGCCCCTTCTCGAGGAGGCCCCGGTCGAACAGGGTCTTGAGCGACCACCAGACGCTCTCGATGAACGGCGGGTCCATGGTGCGGTACGCGCGGTCGTAGTCGAGCCAGTAGCCGAGCCGTCGGCTCATCTCCCGCCACGTCGCAGCGACCTCGAGCGTGCCGGCCCGGCACTCGTCGCAGAACCGCTCGACGCCGAACGCCTCGATCTCCTTCTTCGACTTGAGGCCGTGGCGCTTCTCGATCTCGAGCTCGACCGGGAGCCCGTGGCAATCCCAGCCGGCCATCGCGCTCACGATCCGGTCGCCGCGCATCCGGCGGAAGCGCAGCTGGACGTCCTTGAGGGTCCGCGCCACGAGGTGACCGAGGTGCGGGGCCCCGTTCGCGGTCGGTGGACCCTCGGTGAAGCGGAACACCGGGCCGTCCGGCCGGCCGTACAGCACCCGGGCCGGAACGCCCGTCCGTTCCCAGTAGTCCAGCACGCGGGGGTGGATCGGGTCGCCCCGCGCCGTCCCTGCCCCCTCCGCCGCCATCGCGGACGAGGACGAAGGCACCGGGATAAAACTCCGTGGCTCGGGAGCGCTACCGGCGGAGCCCGTACGGCGGCGGCGAGCGGGACTCGGGTCCGACGCGGCTGCTCGGGTGGGCGGCGACGATCCGGCCCTCGACCGCCACGACGTGGCACCCCGGGCCGATCCGCACCTCCGGCGCGCGGACGAGCGCCACGTCGACGCCCGTGATCGACACCCGGTCCCCTTCGATCCGGTCGATCGACGCCTCCGGGGTGCGGCCGAACGCCCGGTCGACGACCGAGCGCACCGGCCCCCGCACGACCAGCTCCTTCGCGACGATCGAGCCGATACGGGAACCGGTCCGAAGGACCGCGTCGATCCGGGGCCCTCCGATCCGGTCGTCGATCTCCACAACGCCCTCGAGCCGGCCCAGCCCGACCGAGGCCGAGGCGAGGTGGATCCGGCCCACGAGGCTCGCGCGTCCGTCGACGGTGAGAACCCCGCGCACGCCGATCGTTCCGCGGAGATCGACCTCCCCCGCGTGGACCCCGGCGGTCGCGAGGAGCTCCTGTCGCCCCGAGATCGCCCCCGCGACGTCGACCGGGCCGTGGACCTGGAGCTCGCCGCGCAGATCGACCCGCTGGGCCCGGAGGGCACCCCCGATGGCGACGACCCCGGCGAGCACGACCTCGTCGGCGACGGCGTCGCCCACCACCTTGACCGTCCCCCGGGTCGACCAGCGCACCGCATCGACCCGGTCGTGGCGGACGACCCCGCGATCGACGACCGCGGGCCCGCGGGAGCCCGCCGCGGCGGCCGCGACCGGGGGGGCGGGAACGGCCGACACGACGTTCACCCGGCGGGGACCGGCGGGATCTTCAGTCGACGGTGGTCGACCATGATGCATCGGTTCTCCAGGACGACCGCCCCCGCCGCGCGGGCGCGGGCCGCGGCCCCGGCGTGCTCGACCCCGAGCTGCATCCAGACGGCCGGCGCTCGGCGCGCGATCGCCTCGTCGACCACCGGGGGCACCTGGTCGCTCCGGCGGAAGATATCGACGACGTCGATCCGGACGTCGCTCGGGATCGCGGAGAGCGACGGGTACGACCGGGCGCCGAGGATCTCGGGAACGGTCGGGTTGACGGGGACGATCCGGTACCCCTGCCCGATCAGGTAGCGTGCGACCTCGTTCGAGTCGCGGTCGGGTTTGTCGGAGAGGCCGACGATCGCGATCGTGCGCGCGCGGGTGAGCAGGGCGCGGACCTCCTCGTCGGTCGGGACCACGAGAGGCCGACGCGGGGCGGTCTCTTGATGCTGTCGGGGGGCCCGGGGGGGTCCGCCCCGCTAAGAGGCCGCCGGCCTCGGCCGAGGGGATGCACCTCGACTACACCGGCCTTCGGGTGACGAACCTTCCGCGCGCCCTCGCGTTCGCGGAGCGCGGGCTCGGGCTCCGGGAGCTGCGGCGGGGGAAGGTCCCCGGGGCCGGTACCTGGGTCCTGATGGAGGACCCGGTCTCGCACCAGCGGATCGAGCTGAACCACTACCCGAAGGCGTCGAAGTTCGCCACGCCGTTCGCGGCCGGGGAGGCGCTCGACCACCTCGGCGTGCGCGTCTCCTCGATCGCCGCCGCGGGGCGACGCCTGCGCCAGGCCGGGGCCCTCCGCCGCCACACGGTCCGGTGGCGCGGGACGGTCGTCGTCGAGTTCTGGGAAGGTCCGGACGGGCTGTGGGTCGAGCTGATCCTCGACCCGGCGCTCTAGGACGGCGCGGGCGGCGGATCCGGCTCGGCGAACGGGTCGTCCCCGAGCGGGGGGGTCCCGAGCCGTTCCGGGGCGAAGTAGCCGACCGCCGCGACCGCGGCGCCGACGAGCACGAGGCCGTACCGGAGCGCGAGGGCGATCCCGCCCCAGCCGGGGATGGCGCCCAGGAAGGCGGTGGCGTCCATCTGCCCGTGCAGGAGGGCCGGCACGACGAGGTTGCCGCCCGAGAGGCGGTACGTCGCCGCGAACGCGAACCCGGCGAGGAACAGCGTCGGATAGATGAGCGGCGCCGCGGGGCCGTACGTGAACCCGTAGTACAGGTGGACCCCGGCGAAGACCGCGCTCGTCCACGCCGCGGGGACGAGCCACGAGCCCCCGCGCCCGTTCCAGTAGCCGAAGATCCACCCGCGGAAGATCACCTCCTCGACCGCTCCGACGACGAACGAGAACCCGACGAAGAACCACGGGTCGCTCTTCGCCTGGGCGAGGGCGGGGTTCGACCGCGAGAGGAACTGGAGCGCCGCCGGATCGATGATCTCGTAGACGATCACGAGGACGAGCACGAGCAGGAGGCCCAGCCAGAACAGCGCCGAGTACCACGCGAGCCCTTCCCACGTCGCGCGGCCGAGGCGACGGCGCCACGCGGTGAGCGGCGCCGGGCCGACCAGGACGGCGAAGGCGACGATCGGGACGCCGTAGACGACGAGCAGGTCGCCCGCGAAGCTCCCGTAGACGGCCCGGCTCGCGCGCCAGACGTACGGGACGTAGTACTGGCTGAGGACCGCGACGACGGTGATCGCGACCCCGGCGAGGTACCGCGCGAGACCGGCGTCCGAGCGCGGCGGCGCGGCCCCGGCTCCCGTCACCGCCCGCCCCACGGCGGGCCGCTACATAGCGCCGGAGCGGCCCGGCTCAGGCCGGCGGCGACGATCCGCGAGGCGCGCCGACGACCGCGCGCTCGGCGGCCTTCAGGCAGGCGAAGAGATCCTCGAGCGTCGCCCGGGCGCTCGCGGCCGACGTCGCGCTCAGCGCGATCTCGAGCTCCGCCCCGCGCGTGGCGATCCGGACGAAGTCGGGCGTGTCGACCTGGACCGCCCGCCGGAGCGCTTCGGCCTCGGCCGGCGACGCGCAGCGACGCCGGACGACGACCGTCAGCTCGACGCCCGGCGCTTCGGTTCGGTCGGCGCCGATGGGGACCCTCCCGGCGCCGCGGCGCCCGGGCCGCGATCGAGCGCGCCCGGCACGATCGGGGCCGTCCGCGTCCGGCGCGCGGTCTCCGCCGCGGCCCGCTCGCGGAGGTACGCCAGGATCGACGGCCAGACCGTGCCGTCGTCGCGCTGCTTCGCCTCGAAGTTGTGCTCGCCGATGAACCGGACGAACGCCGCCTGGCTGACGGCGTCCCACCGCCCGGTCAGACGGCCGGAGTAGTAGCCGAGGACGGAGAGGTCGTGCTGCAGCGCCGCCGCCGTCTCGCCCTCGATCCGCCGTACGGTCGCCGGGTCCTCCCGGGAGAGCATCGTGAGGTCGTACAGCCGGAACACCCGGCGCAGCTCCTCGATCGGGGACGGGTGGTCGTCGACGCGCACGTCGACCCACCGGTCGCTGCCCCCGTAGCCGCCGCCGGCACGGCTCGCGAGGATCGCGGCCGACTGCATCCCCCGGCGGTCCCCGCCTTCCCGCTGGCCCGCGGCGAGCGCCGCGAGGAGCTTGTCCAACAGGTCGCCGGGGGTCGACTCGTACGTCCGGGCCATCGCCCGCACGACGGCCGGTCCGAACAGGATGTTCCCCTGGCAGGCGAAGCCGTCGCCGACCTCGTGGCCGGCCCACTCCATGCACTTCGCTCCGGTGAACGACGCCGCGCGCCCCTTCGCGTCGACGACCCCGAGCTGCCGCTCGTCCCGACCCGGGTCGTCGCCGGTGAGGCGGCGCACGACCTCCTCCGCCGACCGACCCTCGCGCAGGAGCGCGAGGCCCCGGGGGCCGTACGCGGGGTTCGCGAGCGCCTGCGTCGCGACGGCGCCGACCCCGGCCTCGGCGTACGGGACGACCGCCCCGACGGCGATGAACTTCGACTGGACGGCGACCCCCCACGCCTTCCGCTCGGCATCGTAGGCGACGATCGAGAACGTCCCGAAGCGGGGCGGGGGCATGCGCGCCCGAAGGGCGACCGGCTTAAGAGGTTAGGAGCGGGCGCGGTCGGCGTCGGCGAGCGCCCGGTCGAGGGCCGCGAGAAGCCGGTCGGCGGCCGCGAGCGCCCCGTCCCGGTCCCCGCGTTCGCGCGCCGCCTCGGCCGACCGCAGGTCGGCGCGCAGCGCTTCGACGTTCACGCCCCGACGCTCGAGGATCCCCGCGAGGCGCGCCGCGAGGAGAAGTCGGTTGCGCAACCGGTCCTCCTCGGGATCGGGGACCGCCTCCGCGGTCCGCGCGGGCACGTAGTCGACGAGCCCTCGCGGCCATTGCGTGACCTCGCCCTCCCCCCGCCGGACCCGACGAGGCGGGCGCGACGATTCGTCGTCCGTCACGCGTCGCCCGGCGCGTCCGCGGCCGGTGCGGGCACGGCCCCGGCCCGGCGCGGGCGGGGGAGGCGCCCGACGAGCGCGCTCCAGAACGGGTCGAGCGCCCCGTAGAACTCGGGAGGGACCCCCGGGCCGGCGAGCGCGCTGCGCGCGGTCGCGAGGTGCGCCCGCAGGTCGTCGGCGGGGACGCCGTGGCCGCTCGCCCACGCCGCCGCCCCGTCGGCGAGCGCCAGCTGCTCCTCCGCCGTCCGGCGGGCGCGGCGCGCCTCCCGCTCCTCGGCCGCGAGGCCGTGCTCGGGGTTCCAGTGCGGCGGCATCGGCGCCGGGATCGGCACGCGCAGCTCGCGGAACGGGGCCGGCAGCGACGGCCAGCGGGGCTCGGCGAACCGGATCGACAGGAGGTCGAGCGCGCTCAGGGCGCCCGCGTAGTCGCCCGCGCGGTACGCCGCCTCCGCCTTCTCGAACGGCTGCATCAGCTCGGGCGCGGGGCCGCCCTTCCACGAGTCGAGCAGGAGCGCGACGTGCGACGGGACGAGGCGTCGGAGCGCGAGGCGCTCGGGGGGCGTCGGGGCGGGGGGCGCCGGGGCCGGCTCCTCCGTCCGTTCGGGCGGGCGGTTCGGGGCGCCGGGCACAGGGGGGAGGGCGGGGCGTTCAGAGGAACGCCTCGAACTCCTTCGTCACCTCGGGATACTTCGAGTGGACGGCCTTCAGGATGTTGTGGACGTTGAGCTTCTCGAGCCGGACGCCGGTGAGCGCGTCGACGATCTTGTCGAAGACCTCGTCGCTCAGCGTGACGAGCTTCTCCTTCGCGAGCCAGTTGCGGTACAGCTTCTCTTCGAGCCGGGCCCGCCAGCCCTTCTCGTACCGCTGCAGGAACTCCTTCGAGACGTCCCCGGTCTGGACGGCCTCGGCCGCGACCGTCCCGCAGATCTTCCCGGCGATGCATCCGTTCGCGATGCCGCCGCCGGTCAGCGGGTCGATCATCCGCGCCGCGTCCCCCACGATCATCACGCCGTCCGCGGCGGTCTGCCGGAGCGGCGGGGAGATCGAGACGCCGCCGCCGACCATGTCGATCTTCTTCCCCTTCGCGTAGCCGGGGTGCTTGTCGATCCACCGGTCGAGGTACGTCCGCGCGTCGGCGGGGCTCGTCACCTGGCTCACCTGGACGCCGATCCCGACGTTCGCGAGCCCTTCGCCCTTCGGGAAGACCCAGACGTAGCCGCCCGGGGCGACCTTCCCGAGGAAGAAGTCGCAGTAGCGGACGTCGCAGTCGACGTTCGTCATGCGGTACTGCAGGCACGTGTCCATGTCGCGGGTCGCGATGTTCGTCGGGAGGCCGGCCCAGCGTCCGACCTGGCTCTCGAAGCCGTCCGCGCCGATCGTGATCGGCGCCCGGAACTCGTAGGTCTCGCCGAACTGCTTCACCTTCGCGCCGACGACCTTCCCGTGCTCCTTCAGCACCGAGACGGCCGCGGTCTTGAGGAGGATCTCGACCCCGGCGTTCGCCGCGTCGATCGCGAGCTGCTTGTCGAACTCGTCGCGCTCGACGACGAAGCCGACCTCGTTCCCCGCGTGCTTCTCGTTGATCTCGAAGACCTTCTCGCTCGGCGAGTAGATGCGGGCCCCCTCGACCTCGAGGTTGATCCAGCGGCCGGGCTTGATCCCGACGTCGGCGAGCCAGTCCTTGCTCATCCCCTCGCCGCAGCGGACCGGACTGCCGATCTCCTGCCGCTTCTCGATCATCACGACGCGGGCGCCCTTCTTCGCCGCCCACTTCGCCGTCATGCTGCCGGCCGGGCCGGCGCCGATGACGAGGACGTCGGTGGTGCGGTCCTGGACCACGGGCCTCGCCCCCCGCTCAGCCGATCTCGATCGCGCCGACGGGGCACGCCTTCACGCAGATCTCGCACCGCGTGCAGACCCCTTCGTCGAACGTGATCCGCGTCTCGTCGAGGTAGATGCAGTTCAGCGGGCAGATCCCGACGCACGCCCCGCAGTAGATGCAGAGCTGCCCGGACGACTCGATATGCAGGCTCTTCTTGCTCGGCACCGCGGACTCCCCGAAGGACCGGGCGCCGCGATATTAAAGTCTATCCGGCGGACGCGCTCCGCCCTCGGAGGCGTCGCGCTCCGCGAGCCACCGTTCGGCGTCGATCGCCGCCATGCAGCCCGAGCCGGCCGCGCTCACCGCCTGACGGTACCGTCGGTCGTGGACGTCCCCGGCCGCGAAGACGCCGTCGACGCTCGTCCGCGTCCCGTCGCGCACGACGACGTACCCCTCGGGGTCGAGGGCGAGCGCGCCGCGGAACACCTCCGTGGCCGGATCGTGGCCGATCGCGACGAACAGACCTCCGACCTTGAGGTCGGTTGTCGGGCCGCCGGCGGCCGGGGCGAGCCGCACCCCTTCGACCGTCTCGCCCCCGAGCACCTCGACGACCTGGCTGTTCAGGCGGAAGGAGATCTTCGGGTGGCGACGGGCCCGATCCTGCATGATCGAGCTCGCACGCAGGCGGTCGCGACGGTGGATCACGGTGACGTGGGTCGCGAAGTTGGTGAGGAACAGCGCCTCCTCCATCGCGGAGTC
>Ga0335080_10008872_pt1 | contig 10492 bp, 7 predicted proteins | sample Lox_Sample_34_FD_206720 | JGI IMG/M metagenome (GOLD analysis project Ga0335080, IMG submission 206720) | Soil microbial communities from Loxahatchee National Wildlife Refuge, Florida, United States - Lox_Sample_3.4 | ecosystem: Environmental > Terrestrial > Soil > Wetlands | place: USA: Florida... | reverse complement strand
GAGGCTCCCTCTATCTTGACGGGCAAGCGGCCTCTTTCACCAGCCCGCATGCTGCCCAGGTTGCGGGCATCGCCATGGTTTTTCAGGAGCGCAGCCTGGCCGGGCCGCTCAGCGTCGCGGAAAACGTGTTCTTCGGGCGTCAACCTGTGGGGCGCTGGGGAGTGATCAATAGCCGGCGACTGTATCGCGATACTCTGGAGGTGCTTGCGGAGCTCGACATCCAACTCGACCCGGACACCGCAGTCGAGTTTCTCTCACCGGCAGAACAGCAAATGGTGGAGATCGCCAAAGCCCTCTCGATCAAGGCTCGGCTGCTGGTGCTGGATGAACCAACCTCCACACTTACGGAAACGGAAATCACCACGCTGTTCCGCGTTATCGGCCTCCTGCGTGACCGCGGCGTCGGCATCATTTACATCTCTCATCGAATGGCGGAGGTGTTTCGGATCTGCGACCGGCTGACCGTGCTTCGCGACGGCGAGGATCAGGGTACATTCGATCTCGGCGACGTATCCGAGGAGCAACTCATCGGCAAGATGGTGGAGCGCGAGTTCCGCTACCGCCAGGCTGGGCCCGTACGTTCGGCCGTCGCACGGGAAGCCGCCTTGGAGATCCAAGGCCTGAGCGACAGGACGTTGTTGCGGGAAATCAGTTTCCAGGCGCATGCGGGCCAGATCACGGCCTTGGCTGGCCTGGCCGGATCCGGACGCACGGAATTGGCGCTGGCCATCTTTGGCGCCCGTCCCATCACCGCGGGGCGGATACTCATCCAGGGCCGTCCGGCTCAGATCCGGTCGCCGCGAGAAGCCATCCGCGCCGGCATCGGCTACCTACCGGAGGACCGCAAGGAAGCCGGCTTGTTTCTTGAAATGGGCCTAGCCGCCAATTTTGGAGCGGCCAGCCTGGAACGCTTCGGTTGTTGGTGGCTGGACGACGGGGCTATGGAAGAAGAGGCCGCCGCCGCCGCCACGCACCTGCGTTTGACGAACCTGCGCGCCCGATCGGTCCACGAGCTCAGCGGCGGGAGCCAGCAAAAGATCATGCTGGCGCGCTGGCTCCTGGTGCGACCGCCGATTTTCATCATAGATGAACCCACCCGTGGCATAGACATTGGCGCCAAGATGGAAGTGCATGAATTGCTGCGCAAACTCGCCGTCGAGGGGGCGACAGTCCTCCTCATTTCATCCGAACTCCCCGAAGTGCTTTCCCTCGCCGACCGCATCCTGGTAATGCGCGAGGGCTCTTTAGCGGGGGAAATCCCTCGCCCCGAAGCTACTGAGGAGACCATCCTGCGATTGGCCGCTCTGCCGCACTCGATTCACGCCCATGCCCGTGCCTGAAGCTACTGCCTCTCCTGTCGCGTCAACCGGGCCAACCGCTCGGCGTGGCGGGTTCCGCTTGACGCGTGAGACCGTGCTTCTGCTGCTGATGCTGGCTGGCGTTATCGGAGCGACGATCGCCTTTCCGCGGTCTTTTCCTACCTGGCCTAACCTGACCGCGCTGCTGCGAAATATGGCCCTGGATGGCGTGATGGCCTGCGGGATGGTGGTGCTGATGGTGGGTGGCGTCTTCGATCTCTCAATCGGGTCCATGTTTTCCATGATAGGAGTGCTCACGGCCTGGATGTTGACCACTGCCCGGATGCCGCCTCTGCTTGCCATCCCAGCCGGGCTCGCCCTCGCCACCCTGGGGGGAACCTTGAATGGTTGGATGGTCGCCAAAGTGAAAGTGAACGCTTTGATCGCCACCCTTGGAACCATGCAGGTCTTCCGGGGTATTGCGGTGCTGGTCGGGGGCCCTGGCATTGCCAATCTCCCTCCCGGGTTTGTGCGGATCGGCCAGGCTGAATGGCTGGGACTGCAATCCCCGATCTGGCTGCTGATGGCGGTGGCGGTCGCTGGCCAGTATCTCCTCGCCAAGACGCGTTTCTTCCGGAAGTACTATTATATCGGCGCCAATCCCAAAGCCGCGCTCCTGTCCGGCATTTCGGTCGAACGGATGCAGATCTTCTCCTTTGGGCTCATGGGGTTGCTCGCTGGTCTGGCTGGAATGACCTTCGCCGCGCGAGTTGCTACCGCCACGTCCACTTCCGGCGACGGCGCGGAACTGCGCATCATCACGGCGGTAATCCTCGGGGGCGCCAGCCTGAGCGGGGGGCGGGGCACCGTTTGGGGCACTCTGGCCGGGGTGCTCTTTATTTCGCTGATCAATAATATTATGATCTTCGCAAGGCTCTCCCCGGAGTGGCAGAGCATCATCATCGGCTGTGTGCTCGTCATCGCTGTCGCCATGGACCGCTTCCTGGGCGCCAAGAGATAAGCTCCACATCCGTAACGTGAGACAGATCAAGAAACCCGAGTAAACGGTCAATCCACAAGACCAACGGCTGCCTTCTTTTTATGAAACAGAACCACCCTCAACAATCCCGGCGCTCTTGGATACGAAACATGGCGCTAGCCAGCAGCGCTAGCTGGCTGGTCTCGTGCCGCCCGGAAGAACACCCGACGCCGGCGGCTGCCGGCAACAAGCCAAAGGCCGATTTCTCCAACGAGGAGTACGTCTGGATATCGCCTCATGCCAATTTGCCGCTTTACAAGGCCCACGACCATCCCGCGCTCGAGCTGGCGGCCAAGGAGTTGGGGGTAAAGGCAACCATCACCGGGCCCAGCACGCTTGATATGGGGATGTTTGTCAGCATGATCGAGACGACCATCGCGCGCCGGCCGGCCGGCATGTTAATCAGCGCCTGGGATCCCTCAGTCGTGATCGCCCCCATCGCCAAGGCGTTCGATGCTCAGGTTCCCGTGGTGACGGTGGATGTGGATGCACCCACCAGCAAGCGCCTGACTTTTGTCGGCACGAACTGGTTCGACCTGGGTGTGCGCCAAGGTGAGGCGATGGTCAAAGCCCTCGCCGGGAAGAAAGGCAAAGTCGCCCTGCTCGGGCTTACGGAACAATACATCGACCAACAAGCCTTTAGTGGATTCAGATCGGTTATCGAGAAAGCGGGCCTGACCGCGATGGAACCTCAACACGACCGTGGCGATTCAGCCATCGCCGCCCGAGTCGGGAGCACGATTATCCAGTCCACTCCCGACTTGGTCGGTATGGCGGGCTTCGATTCCGAAAGCGGACCCGGCATCGGACTCGCCGTGAAGGAAGCAGGAAAAGTTGGGCAGATCGTCGTCACCTGTGTGGACGCCGAACCGGCTCATCTCAACTTGATCAAGGAAGGCATCGTTACGGCCGCTATCGGCCAAAAACGAGAGCTGTTCACGTACCTTGGACTCCGGGTTTTGTTCGACCTAAACCATAGCGCCCTCAAGTTTACCGCAAACGACCGCAAAGCGGGGGTGTTTGCGGCCCCGGAGGTGATCCACACTGGCAGCTACACGGTCACGCGCGAGAATGTAGGCACTTTTCTTAAACCCGCCTGATGCGCACAGTTCTCAAGTTCTCGGGCTTGGCGCTGCTGCTCACCGGCTCAGTTCTTCCCTGGCAGATCCTGGCGCGGGACATTGGTTTAGAGCTTCTCCCTGAGGAGTTGCGTCTGCGGTCCGGGCAACAAACCTGGTGCTTTGATCGAACAGAGAGGGGATGGTCCCTGGGCGGGGTCGAAGTGAAAAGAGGTATCGTCGCCCGGCCGCTGTCCCGCGCCGATGGTTTCTGGCTAGGGGCGGGCGATGCGCCAAGCTACGAAGTGCTGACCAACACCCCGGCTGAAAAAGCCCTGCGTTTCTCCCTCGCGCAAGGCAGCGTGGTTTACCGTGTGCGCTCGATCGATCCCATCCCGGTGATGCATGTGGAAGTCGGCAGCACCAATGAGACAATTTGCGCATTCCGCGGTAACGCCAGCGCCCTGCAGGAACACGGCACCTGGGTAACCCGCGGGTGGGTAGCGACAGATGCCGATGGTGCGGAAGCTTTCGCTGACGCCAGCAACCCCTGGATCTTCGGCCATAGCACCGCCGGTGAACTCGACGTGGCCTATGCCTTCTCGCCGGAAGTGAACAGCCACATTCAAAGGAACGGGCGCACTGAACAGAAAACAGGAACCTTCTTCAAGAGCGAACGCCACCCGGAACCTGGGGGCGGCTTCTGTCCCGTCTGGCAACTCCGTTTGGGCGCAAGCGAACCGAAGGCCTTTGCCGTGGTGTTCGATCGTGACCTGGGTGGCCGTATGAGTGATGTGTGTGAAAAGTACTTTGCCGGCGCTGTTGACATGCTGGTAGACCTCAGCGAAGTCCCGCAATCCAGCTTCGACCCCGAGAAGTGCCTTGAAGTGATGCCCATCCGGTTGGCGGCTCCGGACGCCTTCGTGCCCGGTTGGGGCATAATGATGGACGAGTTTGCTGGCGCTTCGTATCCCTTTGCGCATGACTGTGTCTGGCAAACCCCCGCCTTGTTGGCCTTCGAGGGCTTGGCTACCAGCCGGGATTGGGAGCGTAACTTCGCCCGCTATTTTCTCGATAAGACTCCGCTCGAAGGCCCGGACGGCAAGAGCTTCTTTGTCCGCCGCCCGGGCGGTTTGACGCGCTGGGGGTATTACGCCACTTACCGTGATGGCTTCGTACCGCTCGATGGAGGCTCCTGGTGGCAGGCGGATGTCCTCTATCGCACTGCCTTGGTTTTGAACGACAGCAAGCTCCGGCAGGCCGCCCTTGACCTGGTCCTGCATGACCTCAACGTGAAATTGAACCTGGAGAAGATGAGCTATCCGGCCTGCTGGAGCGCTAGGCAGAATCGTATCAGCGATGATCACCGCGACGATTGGTTTATGACACCCGGACTGGCGTATTGCGCCTACATGGCTGCGCGCGTTGCCTATCCTGAAACCAAAGACCCGAGGTACTTGGCTATCGCCGACCGAATCTGCGAGTGGTTTGCCGGTTACATTGTGCCTGAAACCAAGTTGAACCACCTCCAGGGCCATAACATGCACGCCGTCTTCTCCCACTACCTCACCCTGGCCTTTCTGGAGAAGTACGAACGCTCGCACGAACGCAGATTCCTCGATATGGCCCGAGATATGGCCTGGATTCACATCATGACCACCTGCACAACTGGGGCGAAGGACAACCGAGTTAACTCCCTCACCGGCACCACCTGCGTCGGTATTCGCGGTTGTGTGGATTATGACTGCGCCCCCAATCTCTGCCACGAAAAAGACCTTACCTTCGTTCACATCATTGGGCCGCTGCTAGACCATGTTTCGGGGCCGGCTTACGCGAAATACCTGGCGCTGTGCCGGCTGGTCCTCGACAAGGATTCCTGGAAGAGCGCTTGGGCCATGGAGCTTCGCGACACCAATCTCCGCACGATGTACGACACGTATGCTCGGGGCATGGCCAACCTGATCTATGCCCTTAACCGTTCGAGCGAGCCGCGGGTAAATACTGTGGAGAAGTTGGTTTCCAAGAGTGACGTGAATATTGGCGGGGAGCGCGACCTCGTGGTGGTCAACGGCACCGCACAACCTCGTGACGCGCGAGTGGAGATTCGCTTTCTGCAGCCGGGCAACTACGACGTTCTCATCGACGGGCGAGAACTCGGCCACAGAACCCACCGTGAACTGGCTCAAGGTCTCCGCTTCAGCCTGCCTGCCAACTCGATGAAGAGTCTGCAAGTTCATGCCGTCCAGCTTGATCCGCCAGTGCCACCGAGTTCGAAAGCCTGGGATTCGAGCGTCACCTGGCTAAGCGGGCTGGCCCCCTTTGCCGCTCAACGCGGGACGGGCTTGCCCGAGCTGATATACCGGAGAGACCTGAGTTTTGGCGCCTCTCCGCTAAGCATCTCCGGCAAGACTTACACCAAGGGATTGGGCTGCGCCGCCAATACCGTGCTGCTTTACGAGCTCAAGGGCGAGTTTGCCCGTTTCCAAACCACCGTCGGAGTGGATGATTCTGTCGTCCTGAAGACCGACCCGGCGCCGTCGGTATTCTTCACCGTGTTTGTTGATGGCCTGCTTCGCTTCGAGAGCGGTCCAATGTTTGCCAATACCCCTCCTCGGGAAGTCGATGTGGATGTGCGTCATGCCCGCTGGTTGATGCTCCGCATGTCGTGCAATTGGGATGACAACGGACATTCGGAACACGACCACGGTGATTGGGTCGACGCGCGCTTGACCGGCAGGCTAACGAAACAGCCTTGAATGGGGCCTCAAGCAGTTAGGGCGCCTTGCGGCCCGTCTTTTCCAGGTAGGATATGGCGTCGCCTGAGCCGCTCTTGGCTGCCCGGTTCATCCACTCCAGGCCGAGCTTCTCGTCCTTGTCGGTGCCTTTGCCCTCCAGGTAACACCTGGCCAGCAAGTATTCCATGTATGGGTTGCTGTCCTTCGCCCTGGCCTTGCAGTCTTCAAACTCCTCCACCGCCTTCGGGGAAGCGACCGCCTGACCCACGGACGCCGCCTGCTTCTTGAATGCCGCCGAAACCAGGGTCAGCACGGCTTTCTCCTCTTTGCTGAGCGACGCGTTGGAGAAAGCCTCAACCGTCCGGAAGTCCGTGCCCTCGGAATAGGACTTCACTCCTTCCTTAACCAGGAGCGCGTTGGTGCCGGAGGCATCGTCGGCTCCACGGCCAAAGTCCATCACGAAGTAAGTTGCCTGATCATCCTGCAGCAAGGCATCCCCTTCGGCCAAAGACTGGACCACCTTATATCGAGGTAGGATGCGCAACGGTCTGCCCAACGTGGGCGTGAGGTCGTAGTTCGTGGTTGAGAACGGCAGGAGGATTTTCCGCTGCCAGCTTACGCCGATCCCGCTAGCGGCGATTCCCTTTGCAGCCAGCTCATGCCTCGTTTCCCGGTTGGTGAGAGCCAAGTACTTTGACCGGGCGGCTTTCATGGCCTCGAGTTGCCGCAACTGGGCTTCGGTCTTCGCTTGGAAATAGAGCAAATCCCTATAGCTGAACCAAAACGCAGGGCTGTAAACGGCAGCCAGGCATTCCAGGAAGTGCTTCTGCTCGGAGCGCATCTGGTCGTTGAGATCGTCCGGGGAGGCACGGCTGTTGGCGGTCCCGGCCAGAGCCCCCACGCAAAGGAGCAAACCGGTGATGAAAGTGGGGCGCAGCTTCGTCATCCCGGCCTCAATCTAGCCGCGCGGCTATCCCTGTCAATTAAGAGCAGCGCGTTCCCAGCGCCCGCGTCTAAGCGCTTTGGCGGGCAACGCTCGCCTCTAAATAGCTTTCTCGCCGCGTTCCTCGGTGCGAATGCGCACCGCCTCGTCCACGGGCAAGACAAATACCTTGCCGTCGCCGATCTTCCCGGTCTGCGCCGACTTGACGATGGCTTCAATCGCCTGGGCGACCTGCCCATCGGCTAGAATCATCTCGATCTTGACCTTGGGCAGAAAATCAACGGTGTATTCGCTGCCGCGATAGATCTCGGTATGGCCTTTCTGCCGACCGAAACCCTTCACCTCGGTCACGGTCATGCCCTGCAAGTTCAGTTCGTGCAGCGCGTCTTTGACCTCGTTGAGCTTGAAAGGCTTGATGATCGCTTCAATCTTCTTCATAGGAGCTATTCGTTGTAGGCACTTTCGCCATGTTGGCTCAGATCCAGCCCCAGCGTCTCATCCTCCTCGCTGACGCGCAGCGCGCCAAAGAGGCTGGTTATCTTTAAGAGGATAAATGTGCCCGCGGCCGCAAATACGAGGGTGAAAAGCACCCCCTGGAGCTGGTTGACGAACTGGCGAGGGCAGCCGCCCAGCGAGATGAGTTGGCCGTTGATCTTGCAGGTCGTGCCAATGGCTTCGTTGACCTGCACGTTGGCCAGGAAGCCCAACATCAACATGCCTACGGTGCTGCCCAGGCAATGCACGCCGAAAACATCCAGTGAGTCGTCATACCCAAACCGAGCTTTGAGCTTCGACACGGCGGAATAGCACGCCGCCCCCGCCGCCAGCCCAATCAACAGGGCGGCGGGAACCGACACGAACCCGGAGGCTGGGGTGATCGTCGCCAGTCCGGCGACCATGCCGGAAGCAACCCCCAGTACGCTCGGTCTGCCCTTCTGCAACCACTCGCACAGCGCCCAGCTCAGCGCTGCAGCCGAGGCGGAGAAATGTGTCGCCGCAAAGGCGCTGCTGGCCAGCTTGCCGGCGCTGACGGCGCTGCCGGCGTTGAAGCCGAACCACCCAACCCAGAGCAGGCCGGTGCCGATCAGGCTGAGCACGACATTGTGCGGCGGCATCGGCTCGCGCGGGTAGCCCACTCGCTTGCCCAGCATCAGTGCGCACACCAGTGCTGAAACCCCGGAACTGATGTGCACCACCATCCCGCCGGCAAAATCGAGCACCGGCACCCGTCCGCCCAGCGCCCAGTTGAAGTAACCATCCTTCCCCCAAACCATGTGGGCCAGTGGAAAGTACACGAATGTCACCCAAAGCACTGTGAACATCAGGTAGGCACTGAACTTCATGCGTTCGGCCACCGCGCCACTGATCAACGCCGGTGTGATGATGGCAAACATCATTTGGAACAACATGAAGCTTTGCTCCGGCACGGTCGCGGCGTAGTCGGCATTGGGAGCTGCGCCGACGCCCCGCAACAGGAAGTGCGTGAAGGGGTTGCCGCAGAAGGCATTGCCCTGGCCGAAGGCCATGCTGTAGCCAAAAAGAACCCACAGGATCGACACTACCCCCATCAGGATCAGGCTGTGCATCATCGTGCCCAGCACGTTCTTGGCGCGCACCAGGCCGCCATAAAACAGGATCAGGCCCGGCGCCGTCATCATCAGAACGAGGGCTGCGCTCACCAGCACCCAGGCATTGTCGCCCGAGTTTATTGCCGGGGCAGCGTTGACCCTGGCCTCCAGTTGGGCGACCCGGGCTTCGAGCGTAGGCGCGGAAGTGTCTGCGCTCCAACTGCAAGCAGTGCCCCAAAACAGCAGGAGCACAAATATCCACAAGTAAGCAGTATGCCGATGCACTACGTTTATCACGGGCTGGCATTGGACGCAAAAACCGGGCCGGGGTCAAGGAGCGTTGACACGGTCCTTCGGCTCTTCATGCCCACACCGACTCCGCAAAATGGTGATCCTCTGGCGCCTCACCCTTCGCCACCCTCCCCCTCCCTACGTCGTTGCTTCACCGTAGCCTCCCCGGAGCCTCACCGTAGTACCTCTGCAAGCTTTGCAGAGGTACTACGGTGAAGCTCCGGGGAGGCCACGGTGAGATCTGCGGGAGGCAAGGGCGGGGCGGCCCGACAGGTTGTGCTCTGGTAGGTGCGCAGACCCATACCACAATAGGTTGGGGTCGGCCGAGTGACGTGGGCACGCCGAATGCCCTTTTGGATGGTGCGGGCTTAAAGAGGGCGTTGTGGAAGGGAAGTGCTGGGCTTTGGACTACGGCGGCGAGCCACTGAGGCTGATCTCGGCCAGAGCGCGCTCGCAGGCCGCGATGACCGCCTCGGCGGCGATACTGGAAATATCCGCACCTACGCGAGGCGTGATCGCCCATTCCGGGTGCTGGAAGGGATACTTGCTGCCGGGCACGGTGGACTGGATGATCGCCGCAACCCGCTTACCCATGGCGGTTGCCAGATGCAGCAGGCCCGTATCAGCGGCAAGAGTCAGCGCGCACAGTTTGGCCAGGCCGGCGCTTACGAGCAGGGGGGTCCCAGCGGAGATGGGAAACCCAGCCTGCCGGGCTGGTTCCAGTGCGGCACGGTCGGCTGGACCGCCGCCGAACAAGACCTGGCGGCCATGCTCGCGCCAGGCCCGGGCGACGGCGCAGTAGCGGTCGAGCGGCCAGTTCTTGCTGGGTGTGCTGGTGAATGGCTGAATGAAGAGGGTGGGGCGAGCCAGGCTCAGTTGATTGGCTGCAAAGAAGGTGCGGGCCTCCGCCAGTGCCTTGTCGGGCAGGACAAATTCATTGCGGACGGTTCCGGGCGGCAGCCCGCACTGCTGGAGCAGTGAGAGGAACCACTCGACCGGGTGCATTTGGTAATTGCAGCGGAAACTGCGGGTGTAAGCCCAGTGCCGCGGCGTGCTGTGGACGCTGGCCCAGCGCTCTGGCGCACCGCTGAGGCGCGCCAGCCACGCCGTTTCGCCATAGCCCTGGAAATCCACGACCTGCGAAAAGCGCTCCTGCCGCATCCGCCGGCAGAGGGTGAACGTTTCGGTCAGGATGTGCAGAGGATTGCCACTGCGATAGCGGGCACGATTGAGCACGATGGTCTCATCCACCTCCCGGAAGCCCTCGAGGAGCGGCGCATTCTCGGCGGAGACCAGAAACGTGATTCGTGCACGGGGAAACGACTCTCGCAGCAGATGGACCGCGGGGAGCGTGAACACGACGTCGCCCATTGACTTCAGGCGCATCAGAAGAATATTCGGCTCTGGCTCCATGCTCAAACCGTAGTGCGAACTACGAGGCTGAACGCGTTACTCATGGTAGGGTTGAATTTCGAGGAAGTTGAAAGCTTGCTCCTGGCCGAATGGGGGAGTGGGTTGGTCGGGGGATGGCCAGTCAGAGACAGTCAGCGTGGCGGTGCG
>Ga0335080_10008871_pt1 | contig 10493 bp, 6 predicted proteins | sample Lox_Sample_34_FD_206720 | JGI IMG/M metagenome (GOLD analysis project Ga0335080, IMG submission 206720) | Soil microbial communities from Loxahatchee National Wildlife Refuge, Florida, United States - Lox_Sample_3.4 | ecosystem: Environmental > Terrestrial > Soil > Wetlands | place: USA: Florida... | reverse complement strand
GTCCCGACGGATCTTCGGTGCCGCGACGCTGGCTCAGGGGTCCAGCCTCGGTCCAGGAACCGGCGTACAGCCAGTTGCCGCATGCGGTCGAGCCGTCATCGCGCAGGAAGGCGAATCCCGGGAGTTGCTGCCCAGCCTTGATGGTGGTCTGCGTCTTCTCGTCCGTCACGTCCTGCAGGGCCTTGCCGTTGATCTCCTTGGCCACTTCCGCCAGCGAGGGATTGCCCGGCGTGGTGTAGGCCCAGTTCACGGCAAGAATTGGATCGGGGAACTTGCCGCCTTCTTTCTGGTAGAGCTCGCGGGTCTTGAGGAAGATCCTGGCCAGGATCTCCTGATCCAGTTTGGCGTTGCCCGGCGATGGCACGGCCGCATACTTCCATTGCAGCCAGCGCGCCGAGTTGGTGAACGTGCCGTCCTTCTCGGCGAAACCGGCGCCCGGCAGCCGATATACGGTGGTGTTGATCTTCTGCATCTCCTCTTTAGTCGTGCCCGGCGCCTGCCAGAAATCGCTGGTCTCGTCGGGGAAGACTTCGCACACCACCAGCCAGTCGGCCTTCTTGAGCGCGTCAATGTTCTTCTTGGAGTTGGGGCCGATCATCACCGCGTTCATGCCGAAGGCGAACAGCCCTTTGACCTCGCCGTTGTACATGCGATCGAACATCTCCACCCACGAGTAGCGGCGGTCAATCTTGTACAGGTAGTTGAAGCCGAAGTCATTTTCCTTGGTGGCCTTGTCGCCGTAAAAGGACTTCAGCATCGAGACCATGAACTTGGGGGTGTTGGACCAATAGTTGAACGAGTCCCACTCTTTGGGCTTCGAGGGCCCGGGGGTGGTGCGCTTGTTGAAGGTGGCCAGGTCGGTATCCGCGGGGTTGGGAATCTTGAGATATCCCGAATGGATGTCGAAGACCCCGCCCATATCGGTTGCGCCCTGAATGTTGGAGTGGCCGCGCAGGGCGTTCATTCCACCGCCGGCGCGTCCGATGTTGCCCAGCAAAAGCTGCAGCATGGCGCCGGTGCGGATCATCTGGGTGCCGGAAGTATGCTGCGTCCAACCCACGGCATAAATGATGGTGGCTACCTTCTTGGTATTCCCATCCTTGCGGATCGAGGTGAACAGGTCCGCGGCCTTCAGGAACTGGTCCTTGGGAATGCCGGTGATGCGCTCCACCATCTCCGGCGTGTAGCGCGAGTATTGCTGCTTCAAAAGCTGATAAACGCAGCGCGGATTCTCAAGCGAGAGATCGTAAGCCACAGTGGGCGGCATCGTTGGAGTGGCATTCGATCCCGCAGCTTTGGCCCCGACCGGTCCCGCAGCCTGATACCCACCGCCTTCCGGCCCGTGCCCGCCTTGCGTGGCGGCGACGCTGCCCACCTGCGCATTGGGTGCGGACTTCGCGGGAGTCTTGGTGTGTTCAAAAGCGGCTGTGGGTTTGGTGACGCCGCCTTTCGCAGCCGCGGGGGCAGCCAACGTGGAAGTGGCAGCAACCGCCGCTCCGGCAACCGCGGCGCCCACCGCGGCACCAGCAGGCGTCACGCTGCCACCAGCGTCGTAGTTCCAACTCGCCTTGTCGTAAATCTGGGTATTGGGATCAAAGCCGGAGTACAACCCGTCATCCGGCAGTTTGAAACCTTCCTTCACGATGAAGGCGGCATTGGTGTAGTTGACCAGGTACTCCTTGGCGACGCGTCCGTTCTGCAAAGCGTAGTTGATGACGCCGCCTATGAAGGCGATGTCGCTGCCGGCGCGGATCTGCAGGAAGAGGTCGGCGTTGGCAGCGGTCCGCGTGAAGCGCGGGTCGATGCAAATCAGTTTGGCGTTGCGGTTACGCTTCGCCTCGATCACCCACTTGAATCCGCAGGGATGGTTCTCGGCCGGATTGCCGCCCATGACCAGGATCATGTCGGCATTCTTCATATCGACCCAGCCGTTGGTCATCGCCCCGCGTCCGTACGTTGGTCCCAAACTTGAGACCGTGGGGCCGTGTCAAACCCTGGCCTGGGTTTCGAAGTACGGGACCCCCAGGCCCGCGCGAATGGCTTTTTGAGCCAGGAAATTGAACTCGTTGGTGTCGGTGCAGCCGCCTACCCAGCCGATACCTTCGCAGCGATTGACGGTGTTGCCCTTGGCGTCCTTTTCGATAAAGGTCGCATCGCGCGTCTTCTTCGTCAGGTGCGCGATCTCGTCAAAAGCCTGCTCCCAGGAGATGTCTTCCCAGTGGTCGGAGCCCGGACGCCGGACCACCGGCTTTAGCAGCCGCCGCTCGTTCATGATGTCCTGCTCGAGCGATGCGCCCTTCGGGCAAAGCGTCCCGCGGTTGATCGGATGATCGGGATCGCCTTCCACGTGCACCACCTGTGGCGTGACGTTCTTGGCCTTGTCGCCGATGGTGTGGATGATCAACCCGCAACTGACCGCGCAATAAGGGCAGGTGCTGCGCGTTTCCGTGGTGCGGGAGATCTTCAGGCTTGACGTCTGGGCTACCAGCGGCGCGGCGTCAAAGCCGAACACAGTGAGGCCCACGCCTCCCAGCAGTCCGGCTTTAAAGAATGATCGTCGGGAAACTTCCATGATCAGCCTCCCTGGTGCGACGAAATTTCAGCAAACGAATGACTGCCCGACCGGTACGAGAAAACAGGCATTCCCTGGAAAAGAAAACGAACAGAAAATCCGCAGTCTGCGAGGTTCATCCTCACCTCCGGTTCTTGCGGCTTCCTGGGCCTTGGGGATCGGCCTAAAAAATTGGCAGCAGCCTACACCCGTCTTTTTCGGAAGTCAATGCTGATAAGGGCTTAGACGGAATGCGCGATGCCGGAAGCAAACGCGCCGTCAGCCATCCGCATCCCAAAGTTGGACCTCTCAGACGCCTCAGTGACGCCTTGAGCCCTCCAAAGGAGTGTGATCATGGCTGACCGGGTAATTGCTATTGATCCTGCGCGCCCCGTTAATCGTTGGTTCCAACTGATCGCCGCCATCATCGCCATGCTGGCGATCTCAAACCTGCAGTATGCCTGGACGCTTTTTACCGGTCCGCTAAGAACCGCTCTCCACGCCAGTCTGCCAGAGATTCAGGTTGCATTCTCAACCTTCATCCTGGCCGAAACCTGGCTGGTGCCGGTGGAGGGTTGGCTTATCGACCGGGTGGGACCGCGGCTGATGCTGGCGCTCGGAGGAGTCCTGGTCGGCGTAGGGTGGATCGGCGCCGGGCACGTAACCTCCGTGACCGGCCTGATCATCTTCTATACGATCGGCGGCATCGGCGCCGGCGCAGTTTACGGCGGCGGCGTCGGCAACGCTCTAAAGTGGTTCCCCGATCACCGCGGGTTGTGCGTGGGGTTGACTGCCGGCGCTTACGGCATTGGAACAGCCATTACGGTGCTGCCCATAACCCACATGATCCGCCACTCCGGCTATGCCCACACTCTCGTGGTGTGGGGCGTCATCCAGGGGATCATCGTCATTCTGATGGCGCTGATGCTCACCAAGCCTCCGGCCAACTGGCTGCCGGCAGGTTGGAAACAGAAGGAAGCCAAGCAACAGATCAAAGTGCGCATGTCGCCCATCGACATGACGCCCGGCCAGATGCTGCACACAGGATCGTTCTATGTCATTTATTTAATGATGGCGCTGGTGGCGTTCGGAGGGCTGGTGGTAACCGCGCAGATCGCGCCCATCGCCCGCCATTATCACGTCGCCGATGTGCGCGTGCTGTGGGGCATCACCGCGCTGGTGCTCGCGATCCAACTGGGCCGCATCACCAATGGCATAACCCGGCCATTTTTCGGATGGGTCTCGGACCACATCGGCCGTGAAAACACGATGTTCATCGCTTTCCTGGGCGAGGCGCTGGCTGTTTTCGGCTTGCTGCAGTTGGTTGATCACCCTGTCCACTTCATTATCCTTTCCGGCCTGGTGTTCTTCGCCTGGGGCGAGATTTTCTCGCTGTTCCCCTCGATCATCGGCGATTTGTTCGGCAGGCAGTGGGCCACGACAAACTACGGAATCACCTACACCTCCAAGGGTGTGGCTTCCATCTTTGCCGGACCTGTGGCCGCGCTGGCCTCGGTCGAAAGCGGAAACTGGATTGGAGTCTTCTGGGCCATGATCGCGTGCGATGTGGTTGCAGCGCTGCTGGCCCTGTTCTGGCTGAAGCCGGTGGCCGCGCGCACGATTGCGCGCGCCGAGCAGATGGCGGCTACGGGCGAAGCTAAACCCACGTTACGCGCAGCATGATCGGAAAGAGGGAAAAATTATGTTAGGAAAAATTCTTCGTCTCAAGGAAAGAGCCGCAGATCGCAGCGAGGCGGCCAGAGATCCCGGCCCCAACAACGCCGCGCTCGATGCCCGTAATCCCAGCGCGATGCTTCCGCCTATCACCGATGCGGGCGGGGTGCCGCAGTTCAAATATCCGTTTTCGCTGGCGCATAAGCGGCTTTATGAGGGCGGTTGGTCGCACGAGGTTACGGTGCGTGAGCTCCCGGTTGCGACCACGCTGGCGGGAGTGTCGATGCGACTCACCGCCGGCGGGGTTCGTGAGCTGCACTGGCACACCGCCGCCGAGTGGGCCATCATGCTCTACGGTGGCGCACGCATTACGGCAATCGACAACGAGGGCAAAAGTTTTGTCGCCGATACCTTCGAGGGCGACTTGTGGTATTTCCCTCCGGGCATTCCGCACTCCATTCAGGGCCTGCGCCCGGACGGCGCGAAGTTTCTGCTCGTCTTCGACGATGGGCATTTCTCCGAGCATGAGACCGTGCTGCTCAGTGATTTGGTGGCGCACACGCCGCGCGAGGTGCTGGCGCAGAACTTTGGCGCTTCACGACGTGCGCTGGAGAACCTGCCTAAGGAAGAACTATTTATCTTTCAGGCCGATCTCCCAAAGTCGTTGGCCGAGGATCAACGAGTAGCGGCCGGCAAGCTGGGCGCTTCACCGCGAGAATTCGTTTTCCGCGCCGATCAGCCTTGTCCCACCATACGCACCAAGGGAGGACATGCGCGCATCATCGATTCCAGCGTCTTCAAAGAATCGACTACTGTGGCGGCAGCCATCGTTACGGTCCATCCCGGAGGCCTGCGCGAGCTGCACTGGCATCCCAACGCCGACGAGTGGCAGTACTTCATGGCCGGCAAAGGAAGAATGACAGTGTTTGCCACCGCCGGGCGCGCCCGGACGCTCGACTTCGAAGTTGGAGACGTGGGCTACGTGCAGAAGACTCTGCCGCACTACATCGAGAACACCGGCAACACCGACCTGAAGTTTCTGGAGATGTTCCGGGCGCCGCAGTTCCAGGACCTCTCGGTCGCGGAGTGGCTGACGCACACACCGCCGGAGCTGGTGATGGCGCACCTGAACTTGGATCGCGCAACGCTCGACGCCATGCCCAGGGAGGCGCTGGCCATACTGCCGGGATAGCGCGGGGCGAATTACAGGCCCATCAGGTTGAGCTCGATTTTCTCGTAGCCGCGCTCGGCCGCCCACAGATCAAGCGGGGCGGCCGCGATCTCGTCCACCAGCGGAACCGCCAGGCCGTTGACTGTGAGGTCGATACTCTTCAGGTAGCGCTTGCAGGTGTCGCAGGCCTCAACGCGCACGTGAGGAAAATCCTCAGCGGAATAGCGTGGCAGCTTTTCGTGGTCTTCCTCGGCGCAGTTCGGACAGAGCACGCGGCGGAATTCCCACTCGGTTGCACACGCGGCGCAGACCAGCGAGCGCTTGCCGCCATCGCCTTCGGGCCGAAGCACGCTCAACTGCGGGTGGTCCCCGCAGACCGGACACAGCTGGCCGGTGTAGCCCGCAAATTGCACCTTGCTCTCGAGCGCCAGATATTCCGCCACCGGTTGCTGGCAGGCGCGGGCGAAAAAGTGCTGCGCCAGGTCGCCGTTGGGCGGAGTTTCCAGCAGCGCGCGCCACTGCTCAGGACCCTCCTGGCGCAGGCCGCGGGCGGATCTTGCCAGCCCGGGAGGTCCTTTCTGCTCGACGATCCCGATCAGCGCCGGAAAACGGTTCAGCGTGGTCGGCGTAATCAGTTGCTCGTCGAAGGGACGCGCGCAGTCCGGGCGCAGGTTTTCCGCTGCCGTGGCTTCGAACACCTGCTTCTGGAACGCCGCGACTTCAGCGTAGAAGTGCAGCACCTGGGCCGACGCGGGGTACTGCGCCGCCAGCGTACGAGCGCGCGCGATACGCCTGTCAAAATCAGGCTTGCTCATGGGACCCCGGTCATTATTCACCCCGGGCGCTCAGCGCGCAACGGCTGCGCTCTTTTCCGGCTGCCTGCCCAAGAGCCGGGCGGCGAGCTCGCGGCCGCGCCCCTTCAGCCGCGTGCGCGCGATGGAGAGCAGGAGCATCGCCAGAAAGATTATCGCCAGCCCCAGCGAAGCGCCCCCGATGCTCATTGCGCGCTTCGGCAGGATCGAAAACCGTCCGTAAACGAATTCAATGTGCACCCAGTAGACCAGCAGCGAAGTCTGCCCGAGCTGGATCATGGGGCTGAATGCCCGGAGCGCGAGTCCCCATCGACACCACCCATACACAGCGGACAGAACCACCAGCAGCAGTCCCACTCGAATCAGGAAGAAGTTCGGGCTCGTGTGCCAGAAGTCGTAGACGGCATAGACCTGCCGCGGACGACCGTCAAACCAGCGCGCCAATGCGATGAGGGCGAGGCCGGCGACGCCGAGCAGCGCGAAGGTCCGGACCTCGCGCTTTCTCACCCAGTCGCTCACCAGCACGAATCCCACCGCGAGCCCGGCAAAGGCAAACCCTGTCCAGGGGAAGACCGGGAAGAGCCACGGTTGCGGCTGCTTGAAGGTATGCACGCCGTTTACGTAGGATTCGAGCGGCCAGGGCAACGCATTCAATCGCGTGCTGGTCCAGATAAGTGGCGTCGTCAGCGAGATGGCGAGCGCGACGCCGGCGGCTGCGATTGACGATCGTGCACGGCCCCCGCCCGCCAGCCGGCACATCACCCCCATCAGCATCATGGAGAAGCCGATGGTGTTCAGGATGTCCACCCGCAGCAGATCAGTCCATGGCGCCCAGGGAAAGCCCAGCAAATATTCTTGGAGGCGGAAGAGCAAGCCCAGTCCGAAGATTTCAGCTCCGCGAAGAATCGTAGTTCGCGCAATCTCATTGGCACCGGCGCCGCGCCGCCGCAGCTTATCGGTGACCAGCGCAAACGAAATCCCGGCGAGAAAAAGAAACAGCGGCGCAGGCAGCGTGCCGCCCAGTTGCGACCACATGAAGAAAGTCGATTTGCGCGCCGCGCCGCCCAGCCAGGCGTCGTAGCAGTGCGTCTGGAACATGAGCACGCAGGCCAGGCCGCGCATCCAGTCGATGTAGGCCAGCCGCGAGGTTGAAGGCGCGGTCACTGCAGCTTGGCGTACTCCGCCTTGGCTTGCTGCAGGATCGGGATATCGGGATCGGCGTCTTTCCACAGCGCGAAGAAATCCTGGTAAGCGGTGCGGGCTTTGGGTTTGTCCCCCTGGGCGGCGAGCACCCGCGCCTGGCCCAGGCGGGCCATGGGGATGAAGGCGTCGGTTGGATTGAGATAGCGCAGGTTGATGATCTTCTGGAACTCGGCCGCGGCATCGTTGGTGCGCCCGGCCAGCAGGTAGGCATCGCCTCGCGTGTAAAGAGTGGGAGTGGAGTTGCCATCGTAGAGTTGCGCGGGAACCAGGGCCTCGATGGCTTTAGCGGCATTGCCATGATTGAGTTCGCTGATGGCCTGCACCGTCGGCAGCCACACCGAGTGGACGAAAGTGTCGTTGGGCCGTTGCCTCGCCTGATCATTCATCAGCGCCAGCGCCTTGCCGTCCTCGTGCACCGACGCCATGGCCTGACTGGCGACGGCGACGACCAGCGGATCTCGCGCCAGACCCAGCGCCACGTTGGCCTCCTTCAAAGCGTCTTCCCGCAGGCCAAAGGTCGCTTCGGTCAGCGCTTGCATGGCCACGCCGGTCGCGGCCACTCCGTTGAGATTGGCCGCCCGGTAGCTCTGGGAAAACCGCACCATCAGCTCGCGGCCCTTGTGCACCTGCCCCCGGGCATAGGCCATGGCGGCATCGCGAGAGAGCAGTTCCAGCTCGCCTTGCGGACTGGCCTTCACCAGCGCATCCTCGCGTTCCAGCGTGGCCGTATCGCCCTGGGCAAGAGCAATCTGCGCCAGGAAGAAGTGCGTAAGGTAGCCGCCGATGTTTCTCTTCAGCGCGGTGTTCAGGACCGCTTTGGCTTCATCTACGTGGCCCAGCGCAAGGTGGTCTGCGGCGGTGTTGGTATAAGAAAGGTTTGAGTCCGGATCGACCTGCAACGCACCATTTGCATTCTCTAAAGCCTTGTCAAACTTCCCCAGACGGGCAAACTCAGCGGTCAGGTTGCCGTAAGGGATGCTATCTCGCGGGTAGGTCCGCCTGTACAGCTCCCAGGTTTCGATGGCTTTTTCCATCTGATTGCCGCCGCCGTAGTAATGCCCAGTGATGTAGAGCCGCTCGCGCTCGCTGGCGCGGTCCCTGAGTTCAAACGCTTTCTGCTGATACTGCTCTTTCAGGTCGTCCTGGCCGATGTTGCCGTAAACCGTTCCCAGGCGCGCATAAGCCAGGGCAAAATTGGGGTCGAGCTCGATTGCCCGCTTGTAGAACGGGATGGCCGCCATCTCCTCCTGTCTGAGCATGTGTTCGGCTTCGCCAAGCGTGAACGCTTTCAGCCCTTCCAGCGAGGAAGTGGTGGCTTCTTCCAGCGGCTTGTCGAATTTCTGGATGGAAGCCAGCGACTCGCCCAGCTTGCCGCGCAGTTGGGTGCTGGCCTTGTCCAGCGCCGCCAGCACCTGTTCTTTGCTGTTGGCCTGCGCCTGCGCCTGGGCGAGGGAGTCGCCGGTAGAGGCATTGATGGCTTCGAGGGTGACCACGTACTGGCCGCCCAGGCCGGAGACCGTCCCGCTGAGCAGCGCTTTGATCCCCTCGCGCTGGCAGATCTCGCGCGCCACTTCTGTCGTGACCCGCTCGTCGGAAGAGCGTCCCATGAACTTCAGCGTCTTCTGCACGCGCCCTTCGGGAAAGACGTTCAGGTAGGGCGACTGCTGCAGCTCTACCGTCAGGGCTTTCTTGAGCGTGCCGTCGAAGACTGGATCGCCAGTGGTGTTGATGAAGTCGGCGACCAGGATGGTGTCCTTGTCGCTCAAGGCGGGCGCGCGATGCGAGCGCCAGTAGAGGAATCCCCCGGCCAGAACCACCACTGCTAAGATCGCCGGGATTGCAATCTTCCAGGGAAAAGCTGGCTTCGCGGCGGTGACCGCGCTCTTCGGGTCCGGCGCCGCTGCCATCTTGCCGCTCGAAACTCGTGCCGCGGCCGAGCCCGAACTGGTCGCGGCAGAAACCGGTAACTCATCTTCGGCCACGGCAACCGCGCTGCGCGAAGAATCGGTCTCGCGCTTCAGGCGCTTCAGATCGGTGCGCATCTCCGAGGCCACCTGGTAGCGCAGGTCGCGCTCCTTGTCCAAGGCCTTGCTGATGATTCGTTCCAGTTCGGCTGGTACTTCGTTGTTCAGGCGCACGGGCGCTACGGGAATCTTGTGCAGAATGGAGTCGAAGATCGCGCCGGAAGCGTCGCCTTTGAACGGCAAGGTTCCGGTGGCCATCTCGTAGAGCACAACGCCAAAGGAGAATAGGTCGCTGCGGGCATCGAGTTCCTTGCCGCGCACTTGCTCCGGCGACATATAGGCCACTGTGCCCAGAGTGCTGCCGGGGCTGGTCAGGTGCTCCGGGCCGACTGCGGTTGCGGCTGCGTCCGCCGACACAGCTTGCGCCTTCGCAATCACCTTGGCCAGGCCGAAATCCAACACCTTCACCTGCTCACGCTTGGTGATGAAGATATTCGCCGGCTTGATGTCGCGGTGAACGATGCCGGCGGCGTGGGCGGCGTCGAGCGCGTCGGCGATCTGGATCGCCATGTCGAGCAGCGTCTCCATATCCATCGGCCGCCCGCCGATGTGATGCTTGAGCGTGTCACCGTCCAGGAACTGCATGGCAATGAACGGCTGGCCGTCGTGCTGCCCGATCTCGTAAATGGTGCAGATGTTGGGATGATCGAGCGCGGAAGCCGCTTGCGCCTCGCGCCGGAAGCGCTCCAGAGTTTGCGGGTCCTGGGTCAGGCCATCGGGCAGGAACTTAAGGGCGACGAAGCGGTGCAGGTTGGTGTCCTCGGCCTTGTACACCACACCCATGCCACCGCCGCCCAGCTTCTCGACGATGCGGTAATGCGAAATAGTCTGTCCGATCATAGGTTCACTGCAGCCTGGCGTACTCCGCCTTGGCTTGCTTCAGGATCGAAACGTCCGCATCGGCGTCTTTCCAAAGGGCAAAGAAATCCTGATACGCGGTGCGGGCCTTATTGGTGTCACCTTGCAGCGCATAGGCGCGCCCAAGGCCGAGGCGGGCGAGAGAACCCAGGACAAAATTCAGGTAGATTCCGCGGTGGTCGAGAAAATTCTGGAACTGC
>Ga0335080_10008870_pt1 | contig 10494 bp, 5 predicted proteins | sample Lox_Sample_34_FD_206720 | JGI IMG/M metagenome (GOLD analysis project Ga0335080, IMG submission 206720) | Soil microbial communities from Loxahatchee National Wildlife Refuge, Florida, United States - Lox_Sample_3.4 | ecosystem: Environmental > Terrestrial > Soil > Wetlands | place: USA: Florida... | reverse complement strand
CGATCGAATGCTCTATCAGGACACGCATTTCTTCTATATCTATGGCTACACAATGAACGCAAATATCGGTTTCAATCCTAACTCAAACTTCCAGGCGCTCATGCGATGGACTCGGGATAGCCGCTATTTTGTGGCGGCCTCTGGTACGGCGGCCATGGCATACGACCTCACCCAGCATCGCGAGGCGCGGCTGGAAAGGACCCTGTCGGGCTTGTCTCAGCAACGTTTCGCGTTCGTCGGCTCAGACAAGCTCGTATCAACTTGTGACTGGGGCTTCAAATCAGGATCCGCCGGCGACACTTACCACATGTGCTACACGACCTTCCCGGGCGGAAGAGACCTCGGCAGTTTTCAATTACCGAGGGGATGGCTCTCAGGAACATCCGGCGGCCAGTATCTGCTTTTTGGTCCATTGAAAAGCGCTGCAGCGATGCTCTTGAATCCTGCAACCGGAAAGGCCGGACCCGAATTCCAGATGGAGACCGTCGACTTGACGCGCAACGAATTTGCTGCAGAGGCAAAGAAGGGTGGTGTCGCCGTCGGGAAAATCGGAGAGCAGGTGACCTTCTCCGACCTGCCAGTCACACCTCTGGCAGATCTGGAAGCCTGGGCCTTCAGCCGAGATGGCCATTACCTTGCCATTTCCGACCGCGCTCGCGGCGCAGAGTGGGATCTCGACTCCGGAAAGCGTATCGCCTTGACTTCACCTTTCCGAGCCGTCGCAATTGACGACCAGGGCAATCTCCAGGTCCAGTACGTCCAGCACGAGCTGAAGCCATCAATCGACATCAACATCGATAAAAGAACACATAAGTACACTCCCGCCCTCACCGCCGCCGTGGACCCAGTCCAGTTCGGCACGATCCGCATTCGACTCAAACCACGAGGAGTGGAACAGAGTCTGACCGAGGACGTGGATTTCCAGGCCTATGATGCACCGACGGAAGCTCACTTGTGGACAATGCACTTCGATTTTGCTCTGCCCCAGATCGTCCCGGCCGAGAACGACAAGCTCCTGATCATCACGGACAGACAGAGCAAGGCCGGCTTGGCGGAGTTAAGCCGCGCCCGAGGGCGGTTAGTGCGTACCTCCGACAAAACGCGACAACTGCTGAACGAACAAGGCACCTTGATCGAGATCGTTTCAAGTCGTACGGGGGTCGTGGAACGAGCCGTCCTGGCTCCGCAAATCGCATCCTGGCGTCGCGAGGAGAGAACAGCGACGCTTTTTGGAGAGCTCCTCGCTGTCTATGGAAATAGTAACGACACCGCCGTCTATCGCACTTCCGATGGCAAACGCCTCCTGGGTTTCTTCGGCCGCGTTCTTGCCGGTGACGAAAAGCTTGGCATGATTGCCGCCACAAACCGTCCTCAGGAGCTCACAATCTACGATGTCGGTACCGAAAAACAGCTGGCCCAATTTGGGCTGGATCACAACGTTCTCGCCGCACGATTTGTTCCGGAGAAGAAAGAACTACTCGTGCTTACCGCCACGCAGCGAGTCTACCGCGTGGATCTGCTGGCCCTTCGCACAAACTCCGGTGTTACCCCGGCGGTCAAACACAGCGCTATTGTTTCGAAACGTCTGTCTCATTGTCCTCGCCATCGCGATCTATCAGCTTGTTTAGTGGATCGATTCCAGCCCGCGAAGGCATCTGATCCACCACAACCTCGAACGTCTGCCTGCCCTCGTGAACCCACTGTTTCTTCAGGTAAAGAGGCTTCTCCGTTTCGCGAGGCCCTGTGAAGACTCCGATGTCCACCAGATCGTTCATCTTCATCCGAGTCTCGTTCCCGCTCCCATCCGACTTCATCTTGTGCGCCTCGACTGTGAGCGTGACTTTGTACTTGTGATCCGGTGTCTGACTCACGGTAGCGGACTCCGCGCGGTTGTCGTAAAGAACAATATTCTCGAACGAATCATCGATGAAGTATTGCAGCTCCTGCGGGGTCTGGTCGCGCAGTGCCGCGACAAGTTCACGCGTGTCAGGGTAGGGCCCTGACAGCGACGTTTCCGCATTGGCATATCGGTACTGCATCAGGAAGTTGTGCAGCGCCAGATTGAGTTTGTCTTCACCTATGTAATCGGAAAGCGCATACATGATCTGGCCACCCTTTTGGTACCAGACATAAGCTTCCTGCTGAACCTGCGCCAGTGGCTCTTCCTTGCGAACTTCTGTGCCGCGACCCCGTAGGTATCGATCAAGTTCGTACTTCAGGAACTTGTGCATGTGATCATCGCCGTAGCGATGCCGCATTGTCATTAGCGCCGAATACTCCGCCAGCGTCTCCGACATCATGTTCGACCCGGCCACCCGTCCGCCGATCAATTGATGTCCCCACCATTGATGCCCAAGCTCGTGCGCGGTTACAAAGTAGGTGAAATCGATGTCCGTGGGTTTCTCCATTCGCTCAATGAATCCAATCCCTTCGGAGTATGGAACCGTGTTCGGAAACGATTGTGCGAAGGAGCGATAGCGCGGAAACTCAAGAAGGCGATATTGCTTGAACTGGAACGGGCTGAATGCCTTCTCATAAAAAGCCAGTCCCGCCTTCGATGCGTCAATCATGTCCTGCACGTCGAACGTGTGCCACGGCAGGTGATAGACCTCGATTGCAACTGGCCCATTCGCGCCCTGGTACGTGTCGCGCGTTATCTCGTAGTGGCCTGAGATATAGGCGAAAAAGTCGGCCGTTTGGACGTCACCCATGTCGTAGGTGAAGTAGTGGCGGCCGTTCGCAACCCAGTCCTTCTGCAGGTATCCAGGGGCGATGGCGATCTGATCCGCAGAGGTGCTCACGGTCGTACGGTAGTGAATCCAGTCTGACTGCGGGCTAAACAGATTGGTCACACTTCCAACCGCATCCCCTCGATCAGGTAGCACCTCAAGCGCACCCAGATGTTCCTCCCGACGGCGCCTTGGATCAGTTAGTTCCTGATCCTGGCTATACCCGATCGTCGGAAAGTACCCGGAGTCGAAGAATGTTCCGTTGTAAGCCAGTTCCGCTCGCTCATGCCCATCGAGAAAGCCACGGCTCTCATAGCTCACGTTGAACGTCATACTCGTCGTTTCGCCGGGGGCGAGTGGTTTGTCGAGCCCATAGATCACATAGAGATTGCGTGGACTCGCAGAAACGACATGAAAAGCCCGGTCAAACGCAACATTGCTCACTGACTGCTGTGAATTTGTCACATGAATCTGCGAGATCGGCTGTGAAGTCTTGTTCTCTAGCAGAAAATGACCCGTTCCGCTGAACGACCGCCGCTCCGGAAAAATGTCGACCTGCGCATCGACTGAAACAACCTTCGGTTGCGGAAGTTGCTCATACTTCTTGAACTCCTTTTCATAATCTGCCTGAATATCGCGACGTTCCTTACTCGTCAGGTATTCATTCAGCACATGGGCGTTGTAATAAAACCACCAGCCGCTGCCGACGGCGACCAGAAAGAAGAACGATCCGAAGGGAACGAGACCAGGTGCGTTCTGTCGCAGTAGACGAATTCTGGCGCTGATCGTATCTTCCGCACCACGGCGGGCGAGACCGATCGAGATTACTCCAAGAAGCGCGGCGACCGACAGCCAGTAAACGATTGACCAGAAGAGCGGCGCAACGAAATGTCCATACCCATTCATATCGGAATACGTATATGGCGGTGTCGCTCCAAAAAGGTATAGCGTGTTCTCCCACCCGAAGTTGTACAGGACGGGCTGCATTACGAAGACGCCGATCACGATCCCGTGTCCGACAAACTTGTTCCCCACCACCGTCTGCACAAACAACGCAAACAGCGCAAACGCGAGCACCTGCGGAAATGTAACGACATAGAGCTCTTTCGCATATTGCAGAAGCTCATAGTGAAAATAGCCCGCAATCGTCTGCATGACGATTCCGCACATACCGGCAATTGTCAGCAGTGCCAATTCCACCACGCACAGAGCTGAGAGTTTCGACAGCCAGTCGGTTGCCTCGCTCATCGGTAATGCGTCATGGATGCCCTCAAAGTGAGTGTCACGCTCGCGCCAGATGAGCTCAGCTGCATAGAACGTCGCAACGATGTAGAAAAACAGCACCGCCCCACCCTCAACCGCCTGCAGCATCAGGTAGGTCACCGGCCACACATTCACTCCTTCCACGCGGCCGGCATAATGTCCGTTATTGAGCGCAACGCAGGCCATCAGGAAAAGAAGCACCCAAAAAGGTACGTCGCGCACAATGTTCCGTACTCGTAGCCGCGTGAGAGAAAGGTATTGCGCAAGTCCTGTACCAAATCCAACTATCTGTCGTACCACCGGAATCGCGGCAACTGTCCTGGTCCGCACCGGCTGTAATTCTTCATCCTGCTCCAGTGCCAGCCTTGCTCGCCGACTGCTGGCGCGCGCAGTCAGCGTCTCGAGAGACATAGGGAAGAGCCTCCAGAGAACTACAAGACAGGCAATCCCCATTGCCGTCCAGAGAAGCCGGTTGTAGAAGAACACTCCGCCTGCACTCTGCAGAGACCACGAGTAAAGCAGCGCGTTCTTCTCGACAACTGTCCAATACCGCGTGATCGAGTCATTGAGAATGACTCCCACCGGATCAAGCAAGCCTGGCCAGAACAACGCGACGCTGCGCGTCGACTGAAATGCGGCGAGACCGATCAGGTAAATCATGAAGAGCGCCGCACCCTGCACGTAAACGATGAAAATGCGCCGGGTGAGCGCTGCGACCATAAAGAACAGCGAACCCGTAAAGAAAATCTGGATCAGGACAATCGAGAGAAACGGCTGGATATACCACCACAGCTGAGTTGGTGCGATCCGACTGTGATCCGCCCACGGTGCCAGCGTTCCCAGCATTTCTCCAAAGATCAGCCCGGAAAAAGCAAATGCGGTGACAACAAACGAACCCGCCCAGCGTCCCCCAAGATAGGCGAACTTCGAGATCGGCTTGGTGAATATGATCTGCGTGGTATCACGCTGAAAATCGCGCAGGATTGATGTTCCAAAGATGGCCCCGATGATAATCAATCCGAAAAACGAAGCAAAAATGTCATTGTAGACATTCGCAAAAGGCCCATTTAACAGCACCTTCCCATTCCCCGCCGCGATCGGACCAAAATTCTCTGAAGCGATACAGAGGAAACTGAAGGTAAACCAGATCGCGAAATATACATAGGTCGAGATGCTCTTGAAGCGAAGCCTCAATTCGAAGAGAAAGAACTCCCGGAATAATCGCATGGCGCTCCCTTGCTTCAGTTCCTCGCGTGGCGGGCGAGGCTGAGGAAGTAGACATCCTCGAGTTCCGAGTCCGATGGCTTAAATCCATCACCGGGATCTGAGTCAGAGTAGATACGGACCTCGTGCTGACCGGCGATCAAATGCGTAGACAGGACTTGAAAATTCGCTTCCAGAGTCTTCAGTTCGTCGTCGCTGGCAACCACCTTGGACCAGATCTTGCCTTGCAGGGAGTCAAGCGCCTCGGCGGGCGAACCCTCCAGCAGAACCGTGCCATTTGCGATGATGGCCATCCGCGGGCAGAGTTCACGCACGTCTTCCACGATATGCGTCGACAGGATCACGATCACATCGCGACCAATGGAACTGAGCAGATTGAGGAAACGGTTCCGTTCCGCCGGATCAAGGCCGGCCGTGGGCTCGTCGACAATAATCAGCTTTGGCTTGCCAAGTAGCGCCTGCGCAATGCCGAAACGCTGCTTCATACCGCCCGAATACGTGCCCAGCGATTTCTTTCGAACATCCCACAGATTTGTCTGATGCAGAAGCGCATCCACGATCTCATTGCGTTCGCTTTTCTTCGTGATCCCTTTCATCACCGCCAGGTGATGAAGCATGTCGAGCGCCGATACTTTCGGGTAGACCCCAAACTCCTGCGGCAAATACCCAAGGACCTTTCGGACTTCATCTTTATTGGCAAGAACATCAAGCCCGTCAAGGTTTACTGTTCCAGCGTCAGGAGCCTGCAGCGTTGCAACGGTGCGCATCAGTGTGCTCTTTCCCGCACCATTCGGTCCGAGCAACCCAAACATGTAATTGCCGATTGTGAGGGAGACATTCTGAAGTGCTTTCACGCCGTTGGGGTAGGTTTTTGAAAGGCCGGAGATAGTCAGAGCCAAGTGCTGCGACCTCCTGAAGTCCTGATTTTTCGCGGGGTTCAGAACCGTGCGGCTATGCTATCACAGCCCTGCGGCCGTTGGAGGATGAACGGCACTACCCTCAAAGGCTCGACAAAATGTTGCCAGATACGAACTGCCCGCGACACCGCCACCACTCTGCGGCTGACAAGGAAGAGAAGGAGTGGTATGCTTCCTTCCGCCCGCATCGTGACTGAACAATGATGCCGGTTCTTGCTTCCCCGCCGATCTCATTCGCCCAGGCCCGTTCCTTATGTATGGCACTCTGGAAGTCCTTTTGCCCATAGGATGAATCAGGCCTTCCAAATGATGCGCCGAGACACCTCGCCGAAGGAGCATTGATAAAAACGCCGTGAACTCTGCATCAGGAGTTGCACCAAAATGAAATCGATTTGGCTTCCACCGGCGTCTGTCTCGCTTGTCATCTTCTTGATTGCAGCGTTGGCCGTCGTCGGATGCAAATCGCGCAGGGACGCAGCGCAACCTGCACCCGCCTCAACCCCCTCCGCGAGCTCTGCAGTGCCGCTCCAGAACGGTTCAGGCAACGCCCATGTCACATATCAGTCGAATGTCCACATCATGGAGCAGGATGAAGGCAAGAAGGCTCTCATTGGCGTTTCGACGAATGAGGCCAGCCTCCTGTTCGACCCATCCAACGCAACTGCACGCTCTCTCAAAGCCGGAGATGTGCTGATGATCAAGGGGCTGCTGGCTCGCGTGGTGCTCGGCGCTGAGCAAACTCCCGATGGAATTGTTCTGCTCACGCAACAGGCAGCGCTCACAGATCTGATCCGCGACGGCGAAATTCACATGCAGGTACCCGTCCGGTTCACCGCGTCGAATGCCATGCTCGACCAGCCCGATCCAGGGTTCTTCTCCAGTCTGCCCGATCTGGTTGTACCTCCCCTCTATGCGCAGAGTCCCGAGAATGCAATGGCTGATCAGGCGCGAGCTCAGGGCAACATGGACGCCTACAAGGGACTTCTGAAGGGCGCCGTTCACTCCATCGTCGACGGGTGGAACACGAGCTTTCAATCAACGCCTGCAGACGGACGTACGAACCTGGATCTGCAATTGACGCGCAGCGAGGCCGGCTTTGTTGCCTCAATCACAGGAAAAGGCTCAGTTTCGAATTTCGACTTCGACTCGACCATCGGCGTGCAGCAAAGCAAGATCCAGCAGATGAAAACAGCCTTCAACAATCTCACCGGAGAAATGACGTTTCAGTGGGCGGTAGCCAAGGATTCACCGGGCGTGATGGCCCAGGAGAGCCGTATCAAGCTTCCCGGTGTTGTCGACGTTCCCCTGTCTGAGTTTGTAGAAGGGTTGCCGCTTTATCTCGAAGTTAGCGGCGCGGTCATGATCCACCCCGCCATCACAGGTGGCAAGGAGATCACAAAGGGATCGTTCCGCGTGACCTACAGCGCCAATCAGAGTTTCGTCGTTTCTTCCGGTACTGTGAACTCAGGCGGCGATATCAACGGTAACATCGATCTCGGCGACCATCAGGACATCTCTCCCACAGCGCCCCTGGGTATGTTGGTGGCCGTAGCGGCGCCGCGCATTGAACTCACGCTCGGCCTGAATAAAATCTACGACAAGAGTGACATCAAGAGAGCTGCCGATATCGTCGACAAAATTGCCGACCAGGTCGCAAAACATCTGCTCAGTCCCGACAAATACCGGCAGTACCAACAGAACGGGTTTCACCTTGGAAACACCTTCGCAAATGCCTTGAAGACCGATGGCGCTGCATACTTTCAGGTAATCGGAACGTCGGCTTCCAGCTTCACTGGCTTTTCTGCAATCAGCCCCTGCTCCCGCTACGACCTGAACATTGTGGCCAGCGTGGGCGCCTCTGCCGAAGCATGGGGCCAGTCGATCGGCTCCGTGAATAAGGAAATCTATCGCAAGGCAATCACCAGGATCGATCCACCCGAGATGAGGCTTTGCGAGAACATTGGCTCTCAATCAGGCCTGTGAATTCGCACTGGGTCAACTGAAGGAGAAGTCATGGACGTGTTAATCAGCGGCTGCGACGTGTCGGCGTATAACGGCGTGCTCTCCGCGGCCCACTGGAAAGCGCTGGCGCACAGTCATAAGTTCGTCATCATCAAATGCGGCAATGGTAACGACAAGCCCGATCCAAACTACCTTTCCAACCTCCACGCCGCCAGGGGCGCCGGATTGATCGTCGGAACATACCACTTCGTCTATGTGTTGCCGGATGATCCGGGACATCCGGGTCGGTCCCCCGAAGAGCAGGCTGCCGCGCATTACGCCCACGCGAGTTATATGTCCGGAGACCTCCTGCCGTGGGCCGACGTCGAGTTCCCGAGCCATACTCAGTGGGACCATTGGAAACTCCCAAAGGGTGCACAGAAGCGCGCAGATTTCATCGCAGATTTCATCGTGCGTTACGTCGGCCAGTATGCGAAGCTCAGCGGTCTTCCGATGGGATTCTATAGCTATTCCTGGTGGGTCAAAGCTGCCGGGCTCGAAAATTCGGCCCGGCGCGACGTGCTCACATCGATGCCTTTCTGGCAAGCTGACACGCCGGTCCCGAGAATGCCCTCCTCCTTGCCGGGTGGCGCCGGCCCATGGCGGCACGCCGATGTTTTTCAGTGGACCAACTCACTGCGCGCACCGAATGGAACACGGCTGGACGGCAATGTCTGTCACCCGTCAACACTGAAACGGTTGACCGTCTCGTCCTCGGCGCTCGCACGCTCATTTGCTTCGGCCGCCGAACTGACTCGCCAGTTCGCAGGCAAGGACCTGCCGCCTGACATCACAGTGATGAGGATCTAGGCAGTGACCCTGCACTTGCGTTCGAGATCGCGCATTGAGCAAAAGGGAAGTTGATCGATATACCTTCGAGGGGGATTACGATGGCCGATTCTTGCATTCAATGTGGAGCAGTGCTGACCGAACAGCAGGCATTCTGCACAAAGTGTGGCGCGCGACGGAGTCAGACCTCTGCACCGGCGAGACGTTTCTGCGCGAAGTGCGGCAAGGAGCTCAACCCAACCGTACGCTTTTGCGAGGTTTGTGGTACATCCGCCGCGTCGCCATCCACGAGCACCCCCGGTTCGTTCAATGCAGGTGAGCAGCTTCGCCAGGCCGATTCCCCACCCGCGGCGCCGCCTTTCCAACCAGTCCCCGTCCCGTCTGCTGCAAGCTGCGCCGCACCTTCCGCCGGACCATCGCCTGCAAGTTCAGCCACGGCTATGGCTCCAGGTCTCGGGCAGCCGCCGATAAAGAAGAGTCCAGTCGTAAAAATCTTGGTTGGCGTCCTGGTCTTCCTGTTCCTGATCGCGGCCGGTGTCATCGGAACCGGTGTTTATATCGGTTACCGGATCAAGAAGAAAGCAGAGCAGGTGGCGCAATCATATAAGAAGGCCATCGCCGAGACGGCTTCAGAAACCGGCAGTCAAGGCAAGAGCGAAAGTAGCCCTGACCTTGGAAAGCTCCTCGGAGAATTGAGCAAAGCGAGCGAGGGCCAGTCAGGAAGCGCTCCAGACCTGGGGAAGATGCTTCAGGCTCTTGAGCAAGGCCAATCGGGAGGTTCCCCCGACTTGGCAAAAATCCTCGGAGCCCTCAGTCATCGCCTTCAAGATAAGACTCCCGGTAATGTCGAAAAGCGCCCTGCCGGGACTTGTCCTACTGCCGTTCAAGCCGAGTTCGCTGCTTACACACGGAGCGCTGCCTCAGCCTCCATCCCCCTGGATGAGGGACTGACGCTTACCGACGTCTGGACACCGCGCGCCGACCAGCCGGATATCGAAGTGCTCACCACGGTCAACGCAATTACAGGCAATTCGATCCAGGTGACGGGAAAACGCCTGGTGGGCAACGATGTGTCAAGCACGCGAAACCTGTGCGCGGTCGATCTGCTCAATGGGCGTGAGTATGAAACCGGTTTTGGCACGGCGACACCGAGCACGATTCCCGGCGCAACCATGTTCACCATGTCTCGTGATGTCTTTTCCGACCTCAAGGCCGGTCGTCCTGCTCCGCTGACGTTCTATGAAGCCTACAAGAGCGCCGGCGGCGGTTATGACTTGTACTCCTTCGGAAAGGGCACACTTTCGCGCGTCGAGACGAATGATGTTCCCTACTCAATTATTGTGAATGGGGAACGCAAAGACCTGCCCACCCTTCACGTCAAAGGAGCTCTCGGCACCCGAACATTTGAACTTTGGGTTCTCGACGACATCGCCAATCCGCTCGTCCTCGACTTGAAGGTCCTCAATTCACCATTCCACATAACGTACGTGAAAATCACTTTTCCGCAGAAGAAGGAAGTCGAGCAGCAGCTTGCACAAGCGGGGCGTGCGGATATTTATGGCATCTACTTC
>Ga0335080_10008868_pt1 | contig 10494 bp, 7 predicted proteins | sample Lox_Sample_34_FD_206720 | JGI IMG/M metagenome (GOLD analysis project Ga0335080, IMG submission 206720) | Soil microbial communities from Loxahatchee National Wildlife Refuge, Florida, United States - Lox_Sample_3.4 | ecosystem: Environmental > Terrestrial > Soil > Wetlands | place: USA: Florida... | reverse complement strand
TCGCCTGTTTCCAGGAAGTCGAGCGCGTGGTCGGGCCGGGCCAGAAAGCCGTCTACGCTGACTCCACAGAAGACTGAGAGCTTCATGGCGGCCTCCTGAGCCGACGCACGAACCTGTCGCGCAGACCGCAGCGGGTAGGCGCGATTATCCCTCGCGCAGTTTGTGCTTGGCGAGGTTGCCGAGGCCGTCGTAGGCCGCGTATTTGTACATCTCGGAGAGCGTGGGGTAGTTGAAGCAGATTTCGATGAAGGCGTCGATGTTGTCGCCGTCGTAGAGCGACATCAGGCCGAGGTGGATCAGCTCGGTGGCCTGCTCGCCGATGATGTGCACGCCGAGCAGCTTCCGTTCAGCGCGGGAAAAGATCAGCTTCAGCTTGCCGTTGGTATCGCCGCAGATCTGGCCGCGCGCGTTGTTCGCGTAGTGCGCCACGCCAATGAAGTAGTCGATTTCCTTCTTCTTGCAATCTTCTTCGGAATCGCCGACCGAGGAGATTTCAGGGATCGTGTAGATGCCCATCGGGAGCATGGACGCGACGCGCTGCTTGTAAGCGAAGCCGAAGGCGTGGCACATGGCCACGCGCGCCTGCTCCATGGAGGTGGAGGCGAGCGCGGGGCTGCCGATCACGTCGCCGGCCGCATAGACGCCTTCGGCGGCGGTGATGTAGTTCTCGGTCACTTCCAGGTAGCCGCGCTTGTTCACCGCCAAGCCGGCCTTTTCGAGGTGCAGGCCGTCGACGGCGGCGCTGCGGCCGGCGGCGAAGAGCACCGTCTCCGCCTCGAGCACGTGACCGCCCTTCATGCGCAGGCGAACTCCATCCGGCGTGCGCTCGAATTCCTCCATGCGGTCATTGAAGTAAAACTCCATGCCCCATTCGGCGAGGCGTTGGCGCAGGATTTCAGACATTTCGGCGTCGAGGAAGGTGAGCAGGCGGTCGCGGCCATCGGTGAGCGTGACTTGCACGCCCAGGGCCTGGAAGATCGAGGCGTATTCGCTGCCGATGACGCCGCCGCCCACGACCACGATGCTCTTCGGAATGCGGTCCATGCGCAGGATGCTGTCGGAATCGAAGACGAACTTGTCGTCGAACGCAACGTCTGCGGGGCGGTTCGGCTTGGAGCCGGTGGCGATCAGGATGACGTCGGCGGTGAGCATGCGCTTGCGGCCGCCGGGCATGACCACAACGACGGTGTGGGCGTCGAGGAATTCCGCCTGGCCTTGAATCAGCTCGATTTTGTGCGCGTCCAGGTTCTTCAGAATCTTGCGGCGTTCCATCTCAACCACCTGTCCGAGGTGGTGCATGAAGTCGCTCATCTTGAGGTTGTCGCGCAGCGAATAGTCGATGCCGTAGAGGCCGCGCTGCTTGAGTCCGGAGAAGTACAGCGCGGATTCACGCAGAGTCTTGCTGGGTACCGTGCCCGTATTGATGCCACTGCCGCCCACCTGCGTGGCGCGCTCGATGACGGCGACTTTCTTACCGAAGTAGGCGACCTGGGCGGCGCCCTTTTCACCGGCCGGGCCGCAGCCGATGACGATCAGATCGAATTTTTCCGCCTGCGCCATGACGCTCCTCCCATCCGAGCTTACCCGCCGAATCGAGCGCGGGCGCTTGCCGGCGCCGTGCGGGTGTGGGGCACTCCCAAATGGCAGGGGCAGATTGTAGCGCCGGAAGCATCCGTTGCGCTGAGGTTTTGTTTACTGAAGAAACGTGCAGCCGTCGTTCGATGACGCGTTACGGGTGGGTCATGTCTTCCGGTTTCACCCAGCGGTCGAAGTCCTCGCCGGAAAGGTAGCCCAGTTTCAGCGCGGCCTCGCGCAGGCCGATCTTTTCATGATGCGCGGTATGGGCGACCTTCGCGGCCTTGTCGTAGCCGATGTGCGGGCTGAGCGCGGTCACCAGCATCAGGGAGTTCCTGACGTACTCGCTGATGCGCTCGCGGTCGATCTCCATGCCTTTAATCGCGTAATCCACAAAGCCGTGGCAGGCGTCCGCGAGAAGCCGCACGGAATGGAGAAAATTGTGGATCATCACGGGCTTGAAGACGTTCAGCTCGAAGTTTCCCTGCGAGCCGGCAAAGCCGATGGCCGCGTCGTTGCCGAATACCTGCACGGCCACCATGGTCATGGCCTCGCACTGCGTGGGGTTGACCTTGCCGGGCATGATGGAGGAGCCGGGTTCGTTCTCCGGCAGCACCAGCTCGCCCAGCCCGCAGCGCGGGCCGGAGGCAAGCCAGCGGACGTCGTTGGCGATCTTCATCAGCGAAGCGCCCAGTGTTTTCAGGGCGCCGGAGGCGAACACGAGTTCGTCGTGCGCGGAAAGCGCCGCGAATTTGTTGGGGTGCGAGCGGAAGGGCAGGCCGGTAAGCTCCGCGATCTTCCTCGCGGCACGTTCGGCGAATTCCGGATGCGCGTTCAGGCCCGTTCCCACCGCCGTGCCGCCGATGGCCAGCGCGTACAGGCCATCGAGCGCATGTTCCAGTCTGGCCAGGTCGGCGCGCAGCAACGCCGCCCAGCCGTTCATTTCCTGGTCCACGGTGACGGGAGTCGCGTCCTGCAGGTGCGTGCGGCCGATTTTCACGACTCCGGCGAACTCGCGAGCCTTCGCTTCGATGGCTTCGGCCACCTGGCGCACGGCCGGAATCAGCGCGTCGTGCACCTGCGTCGCGGCAGCGATGTACATCGCCGTGGGGAACGTGTCGTTCGACGACTGCGACATGTTCACGTCGTCGTTCGGGTGAATCGGCTTCTTGGAGCCGAGCACGCCGCCGGCAAGCTCGATGGCGCGGTTGGAAATCACCTCGTTCGCGTTCATGTTGGTCTGCGTGCCGCTGCCGGTCTGCCAGATGCGCAGGGGAAAATGCGCGTCGAGCTTGCCCCCGATCACATCGTCGGCGGCCTGCGCGATCAGCTTCGCCTTTTCAGCGGGCAGCTTCTTCAGGTCCACGTTCACAAGCGCCGCGGCTTTCTTCAGAATGCCCAGCGCGCGGATCAGCTCGCGAGGCATGACGTCGTGGCCGATGTTGAAGTGCAGCAGGGAACGCTCGGTTTGCGCGCCCCAGTAGCGATCGGAAGCAACCTCGATGGCGCCCATGCTGTCGGTCTCTGTGCGCGTGGGCTTGGTGGGCGCGGCGGCAGTGCTGTGGTCAGGCATGGATGTGTCCTCAACGCGGCTTGAACCGCAGGACTCTATTCTAGTGCGTTCCGGACGCGTCCCCAAATGAGACGCCCTTTTCATGCGGGGGCGCCGGCAGGAAGGGGTTCGGCAATTGCTGTGGGGGCGCTGCGTCGGGTGAGGCCGCTTCAAAGAGCAGCACGAGGACCATCGGGAGTTCCTGCGGCTGGACGAGCGTCCAGCCTCTGCTTCTCCAGGCATCAAAGCCGGCCCGGAAGTTCCGGCGGTCTTCCAAGGTTAGCGGGCTGGGATGGTGGAGGATCAACCAGACACGCTTCACCGGCGCCGCTGCGCTTCCTTGCCCGGCATTGCCCCTTGTGGCATCGCCAACCGCGACGTCCCGCGGCCACGCCGGCTGAGGCTTGGCTCGGTCCCGGTAGTAGTCGTAAGGGATGCGCGCGTATTCCGGGTAGATGAAGACGGCATCGCCAGGCCGCGCCTGCGTGAAGATGCTCGAAGTTATCCCGCGCCAGTCATCCAGCACGCCGCTCAAGTGATAGCAGGATTGAAAACCCTCGATGTTGAAAAGGAAGATGGCGCAGCCGAGCGTCCAGGCCACAGAGCGCGGCCGGATGAACGTCAGACCGGCTCCGACGGCGACAAGAAGCGCCGGCAAGCACGGCAACAGGTAACGCGGCACAAAGGGCGGCCAATGCTCCGCGATGGCCAGCGACAGCGCCAACGGCAGGAAAAACCAGAGAAGAACAAGCACGGCTGGCCAGCTCTCGCGTGAGTTGCCGGTCCGCAGCCGGGCGCGTGCAGCGTGAAGGGCCAGCGCGGCGACTGCGATCGCGTCAAGCGCTACGAGCAGGAACCCTCGGTTGCCGGCGGCAACCACCAGGAAGTCGGGCAAATTCGAAAAGCCAACGCTCGAGTTCCAATCCAGCACGTACGACTTCGTCATGATACGCAACGCGGCCAGCAGCATCGGCGTGGTCAGGCAGGCGAACCAGCCAGCGCTCTTCAGCGCTCCTTTCCACGGAATGCCGCCGCGCGGCAGGCACAGAATTGCCACGGCGTGCGCGGCGACGATCAGCACCGTGTACAGATGGCTGTAGACCATCAAAGAGAGGCAGACACCGTAGGCTGCCCAGGAGGCGCGTTGCGGCTCCTGCAGATTGCGGACGAGCAGCCACGTCGCGACCGCGGCCAGAAAAATTGCGAGCGAATACGAACGCGCTTCCTGCGCGAACCGGACGTGGAATGAGTTGACGGCGAGAAGGCCGGCCGCCAGCAGGGCTGGATAGCGCCCAAACAGGCGCCGGCCCAGCGCACAGACGACCGGAAGGGTCGCTACCGAGAAGATCACAGACAGCAGGCGGATGGCGAACTCCGAATCGCCGAGCAGGAGCCAATAGTGCAGCACGCCGTAGTACAGGGCCATGTAGATCTCGCGGTCACGGATCACCTGGAAAAGCGCGGCGATACTGTTTTTCGAGATCGAGACACTGATGGCCTCGTCGAGCCACAGGCCACGGCCTGCCAGCGCGTGCAGACGGATGATCGCTGCTGCGAGGGTGATCGCCGCCAGAGGCAGCGGGGAATGCCCGGTCCAGCGGCGCCAAGCTGCCGCGGAGGTTTGCCGTTCCGTGCCCGCGGTGGTGGCCGGGAATGTGAGACTTTCCATCGCCGCCAGTGTAGTGGGCTTTCCGCGGCGACCGGCGGCGGCCTGAGGCGCAGGTGTCAGAGAGTCACTAAGGAACCGGCGCGCTGTCAGGGTGCGGAGTCGGCCGCGCCGGGCTTATACACACCGAATTTGCGCGCGGTGGGCTGGAGCGTGGGGTAGAACTGCACGAACGAGTGCTCGACGGCTGCGTGATCTTCGTGGCACTGCCAGCACTGTTGTTTCGGCAGAGCCCCTGCCGCGTCCTGCCTTCCGCTGAAGGCGAAGTAGGCCCACTTTTCCGGAAAACGGGCCTCGTCCTTTACCTCGACGCCCAGGCCCATGAATGCCGCCTGATAGCGGCCGCCCTTGTTGATCGAGCCCTTGCTTGATGAGCCGCGCTCCTCGACCACAAACATGGTCTTGTCGGGCCATTTGCCGGTGGCGGTGAAGACGCGATACGCCTCGGGCGTTACGAAGACATTTGTGAACATCGGGTTGTCTTCGTCGCCGCCTCCCTTGTAGGTCATGCCAACCCCGGAGGAGAGATATACCCAGTCGCGATAGTTTGCGGGGAAGAGGATGCGGCCCTGTGCGTCATATCGCGGGGCGTTCTGCGGCCGGGGCTCCGGTGTGGCGTTTTGCGCGGCGGCAAGGGCCGTTGCGACACCGAGAATGCCCAGAATGATCGATGCTTTCGTGGCGAGTCTCATCGTTTTGTCCGCGGCTTTACTCGGAACGCAGGGCCACCATGGGGTCCACGCTGGCCGCCCGCCGGGACGGCACGAAGCACGCCCCGGCGGCCACGGCCAGCACCATGAGAGAAACCGCGAGAAACGTCAACGGGTCTGTGGACTGCACGCCGAACAGCAGGTCCTTCATCATGCGGGTGAGCGGGGGCGCGCCGGCAAATCCGATGACAAGTCCTATGGCGACCAGCACCATGCCCTGCCACAACACCATGCGCAACACGCTCTCGCGCGTAGCGCCAAGCGCCATGCGGATGCCGATCTCGCGAGTGCGCTGGCTCACGGCCAGCGCCATCACGCCGCTGATGCCGGCTAGGGTGATCACCAGAGCGAGGCCCGCAAAAATCGCGATAAGCATCGCGGTAAGGCGCGGCGAGGCGAGCCATTCGCTGCGAATCTGCTCGAGGGTGAGCATGCGCGTGACGGGCTGCTGCGGATCGATGGCGTGGACCTCATGCGCGATCTCCTTGTTCATCAGCAGCGGGTTTCCCTGCGTGCGGATGAGCACATTGGCGCCGCGCATCGGGCTGAGCGCCATGGGAACGTAGAGCTCGTCGGTGGGGGCGCGGTTCAGCCCGTACTGGCGCACATCCCCCACCACGCCCACGATGGTGGCCCATTGTTTGCCCTGATCCGCGGAGACGCGCTGGCCGATGGGATCGGAGTTCGGGAAATCGTGGGCTGCAAGGGACGAGTTGATGATGGCCACCATATCCGACTCCACGCGGTCCGCAGACGTGAAGTCGCGCCCCCGAAGCAGCGGGATGCCCATCGTCTTGAAATAACCGGGGCTCACGATGCGGAAATCCACGCGCGGAGCGGGAGTGCCCTCAGAAACCGGCCGGCCCTGAATCTGAATCTGGCCGTCCATCGAGCCCATCTGGCCGTCGAGCGGGACGGTCATGGAGACGGCCGCACTGACCACGCCCGGCCGGTTCGACAGTGTGTCCAGCAGCTTTTCGTAGAAAGCCAGCGCCTCCTGCGGCTTGTACTTGGTGAAACTCAGGCTAACGGTGCTGCTGAGCACGTTTGCGGGATGGAAGCCGGGATCCACTTCCTGAAGCTTGGCCACGCTGCGGAGCATCAGGCCGGCGCCGATCAGCAGGATGAAGGAGATGGCCACCTGCGCGGTTACCAGCATGTTGCGCATGCGGTGGCGGGCCAGGCTGCCGGAGTTGCGTCCGCCTCCGTGGCTGAGCGCGGCGGCAAGCTGCTGCCGCGAGGCCAAGGCGGGAATCGCGCCGAACAGGATGCCCGTGGCGACTGAGATGCCGAACGTGAACAGCAGCACGGTGCTGTTGATGCCGATGTCGCCCGTGCGGGGCGTGAAGCGCGCGGCAAAGCGGACCAGCATGCTCGTTCCGGCCGCCGCGACAAGCAATCCCAGGCCGCCGCCCACGAGCGCCAGAATCGTGCTTTCTGTCATCAACTGCCGCAGGACGCGGGCCAGACTCGCTCCCAACGTCGCGCGAATCGCCAACTCCTGTTCGCGGCGGATCTGGCGCGAGAGTGTGAGGTTGGCGACGTTCGCGCAGGTGAGCAGAAGAACGAGTCCCGCGGTGCCCAGCAGGATCAGGAATGTGAGGCGCGCTCCCCCGGTCATTTCCTGCAGAATCGGCAGAACGTTCATCGCGTAACCGTCCCGCTTCGGATAGCTGTCGGGGTATTGGGCTTCCAGGTGGCTGGCGATGACGTTGAGGTCGGCTCCGACTTTCTGATTGTCCACCCCGGATTTACGCCGCGCGAACACGGTCAGCATGCGGCCGTTGCGGTTCTCCACGACGCGCTGGCTGGAGCGGAAGGGGCATGACGACGACGGCATGAACATCTGGTTGGCGTCGGGATAGTCCGGAAGCGGTGGCAGCACGCCGATTACGGTGTGCACCTTGTCGTTCATCTCGAAGGTTTTTCCGACGGCCTGGGGGTCGCCGCCCATCACATTTTTCCAGTAGCCGTAGGTGAGCACGAGCACCGGCTCCGCGCCGACTTTGTCTTCGCCCTGCAGGAACAGGCGGCCCAGCACGGGCTTCACGCCCATCACGTCGAAGAAGTTCGCGGAGACCACGCCGACCTGTAGCCGCTGGGCCTCTCCCTGGCCATAGAACGTGAAGTACATCGAGTGATACTCGGCCAAGCCGGCGAGCGTGCTGTTTTGCTGGGTGTAGTCCTGGATTTCCTTCACGGAGAAGCTCACGTCGTCGAAGCCGGCCTTGGGCGCCTGCTGCCGCAGCCGGACGAGGTCGTTCCCGTTTTCATACGGCAGGGGGCGCAGCAGCACGCCGTTGATCACGCTGAAGATCGCCGTGTTCGCGCCGATGCCCAGCGCCAGGGTCAGCACGACGACCATCGTGAAGCCGGGATTCTTCCGCATCATGCGCAGCGCATAGCCGGCGTCCTGCCGGAGCATTTCCCAGTGCTCGCGCGGCGCGGTGGTGAAGATGCCGCGCAGTGTCTCCCACCACAGCCGGAGCACTCCCGGCGCGCCGGCGCGCTGGGCGTCGCGGCGCTGATCCGCAAACGTGTGCTGCATGTCGCGCCCGTAGTCGGAGCGGAAGTCGAAAGGAAACAGCCGCAGCAATGAGCGGAAGATTCTGTCCTGGCGATTGCTTCTCTGCTCGGATTCCATTGGTGCGTCTCCCTTCAAAGAAACGTCCGGATAGGGGCCTATACCGCGCGCGTGCGGGCCAACAGGCGCTGCGCGCGGGGAAGAGCAAGCAGTTTTTCAAGGCGTTCGGCCTCCGCCACGGCCACTTCGCGGCCGAAGTCAGTCAGGCGGTAGTAGCGGCGGCGTTCGTCATCGAGGGCGGCAGCGGGCCGCTCGGTTTTCTCGACGATCATTCCCTCGTTCACGAAGCGGCGCACCAGCCCGTAAAGGGTGCCGGCGCTCAACCGCACGGAGCCGTCGGTCAGGCGGGCGACGTCCTTCATGATGGCGTAGGCGTGCTTGTCGCCGTCAGTCAGAGCCAGCAGGAAATGAAACTCGGCCGGGGTGAGCGGCAGGTACTCGATGGCATCGCGTTTCTTGGCGGCCATGGCGTCTCCAGTCCGGAAGGCTCGCGGGGCGGCCGGTGTTACGGCAGCCGGGCTACTCTATCCGACGTAAGAGTACTACATCGCGTTTCGATATAGTTGGCTTTTTTGAGGGAATACCCCTGCCAGGCTGTTCCTGCTGCCTGCCCTGCCGCCAGGGTTATTTGTTTGCGCTGCCCATGAGGGCCTTCTCGATTCCGGCTTGGGTGTCTTTTGCATGGGCTGGGCCGGCCAGGAAGGTGAGCTGGCGGACAGCCGTGTGCGGTGCGGCACCGGCGTCCTTGAGGCTTTGCTCCGTGCGTATGGCCCTAAGTACCCCGGAAACGAACTCGCGCGCGGTGTCGCCCGTGGCGAACGCGGTTACACCGCCGTCGAGCACCGTAGGCGCGAAGAAAGGATGCGACACGCCCAGGCGATTGGCCTCGCGATAGAACGCGGCTCCGACCGCCTCCATCCGTTGGGGGGTGAACGTCTGCGAGTCTCCCAGGCCGATGACCAGGAGCTTCTTCGCGGATATGCTGCCCAGTGGCGGAACGATCACGAGCGTCTCGCCCAGGTCTCCGCGAAACAGTCCTGGCTTGCGGATGACGTCGAGCAGAGCGTTCAGCTTCAGGTTCGCCTCCGAGAGCGAGCCGTGCAGTGTGTTCTCAGGGTCCGAACGGAACAGACAGATCGCCTGCAAGTCTGTCTTCGTATCCGCCGGGCTCTGCACAAGAATGCGGATAGGAATCGGCTTACGCGATACCTGGATTTCGGTGACTTTGCCCTCGACTGGCGCCGTGGCGGGCGAAGGGCGAGCCGGTTCCGCCTGAACGCAAACAAAACTCACCGTGAGCGTGAGCAACACGGCGTGACGAACCATGCTGTTCCGTCCCGTCATGCCTCTAGTGACACCTGGCAGCCTCCCGAACGCGTGCCTGGATTGTGCTTCAGGTGTTCCGCGACGCACAACAGGATGTGGACTCGGCGGGCCCGGCCTCGGCGTCGACAATGCCCCCGGGCGCAGCCATCACTGCAGGGTTCCCTAAGGAGCCGCGTCGCCTGTTTCCAGCGAAGGCTCCGGCCGCAGGCGGGATGCGGCGGGAGCGCCGCACCGGAAGAATCGCGCCAGAAAGCGGCGCCACGCCATGGCCAGGCCCGTGTACACAAGCAAGGTCCCGCCCAGAGCAGCCGCCACCGCGATCGCCTGCCCCGGGATTCCGCCCGCTTCTCCCGTGTGTGAGAAGCGCAGCCACATGCGCAGCCGGCGCCCCAGGTTGTAGCTCCCAAACGGCTCCCAGCGCAGCGTCTCTCCGGTGCGTGTGTCCACAGAGAGCTGCGAGCGCATGTCCGGCCGGCCTCCATCGCCCTGATCGATGGTGAACACAGCGGGCGCCGAGGGATTTGGAGGAATGCGCAGCGTGATTTTCCGCCAGCCGGGGACCTGGCTTTGCGCGCGTACCCACAGATCATTCATGCGCGCCGCGTCGATCGAAGCAATCTCCGGCCTGACGGCCGGCGCGCGCCGGCTGGCTCCCGCGTTGGCGGCCTGTGCCGCTTCCGGCGGCGCGGGGGGAACGTTGCCCGTGGCGCGGTACAGCAGGTTGTTCGCCCAGGCGAACGACATCACCACGCCGCTCAACGTAATCACCGCCAGCGGCGCCGCCAACCAGAATCCGGTAACTGTGTGCCAGTTCCAGTCGCGCGCGCGGCCCGGCTCGACCTTCCATCGCCACGTCATCGCAGCCCGCAACCGCTGCGCCGACCAACCGCGCGGCCACCACAGGTACGCACCCGTGACCACGAGAAAGAAGAAGGCGAGGTTGCACGTCCCCGTGATCAGCCGGCCGGTGGGGCGGCTCTTGTCCGGCGCGGCCAGCCAGCGATGCCAGTTTTCCACGGCCTGAAAGAAGGCACGCGTTCGTTGCGAGCCCACCCCCAGTTCGGCGGCGGTGTCGGAATCG
>Ga0335080_10008865_pt1 | contig 10495 bp, 9 predicted proteins | sample Lox_Sample_34_FD_206720 | JGI IMG/M metagenome (GOLD analysis project Ga0335080, IMG submission 206720) | Soil microbial communities from Loxahatchee National Wildlife Refuge, Florida, United States - Lox_Sample_3.4 | ecosystem: Environmental > Terrestrial > Soil > Wetlands | place: USA: Florida... | reverse complement strand
CGAAGCGCGCCTCTTCGACTTCTTCTCCGGGGATGCCCTGTGCGGTCGCGGCGGCGTGGAACGGCGCGAGCAGCGCGAGCAATTGCGCGCGCAGCGCCGGCGCGTCGGGGAACGCGCGCCCGTCGCCCGCGCGCAGCGACTGCACGTGCGCCACGTAGGCGCCGGCCAGGCGAGTCAGTCTGCCCTGCCCCACGGGCTAGGCCTCCGCCGACACCACGTAGAGTCGGACGTCCGCGCCCTCGAGCTTGCCGAGCGACAGCGCCAGGGTGCAGTCGTCGCGCACGCGGTTCCAGAGCTTGCCGTGCGGCTCGAGCTTCCAGTACGAGAAGCCGACGCGCGCGGCGATCTCCGTCGGTGCGGCGGGCAGCGGCTCGAGGCGCAGCCCCGCGAGCTTCAGCATCTCGATCGACGGCAGCTCGTCGCGCGCCGCGCACTTGCCGAATTCGCGCACGAGCGCCACGAGCTCCTGCGCGTCGACCGCCGCCTTGATCGCGATGAAGAAGTGGTTGCGCGCCTCGACGAGCTCGCGCGTGAGCTCCTTCGTGGTGTACGCCGTGCGGTCGTGGCGCATCTCGAGCTCGGTGAAGCGGTCGGGCAGCGCCTTCTCGAGCTCGCGCTCGATGAAGGCGATCACCTCGTGGAAGCAGCGGTACAGGTCGTCGTGGTCGTAGCGCGGCAGCTCCACCGGCTCCTGCAGCGAGAACGCGGCGAGTGCGCCTGCCGTCTCGACGAGCGCGGAGTACAGCTCGAACGGCCGCGTCGCGCCCGTCGACAACAGGTGCCGCAGGAGCGGCGTCATGCGCGCGAGCGTGTAGCGCATCCACATGCGCGGCAGGTCGGCGATCGCGATCGTCGCGGTGCGGCCCGCGACCACGCGCATGCGCGCAGCGAGCTGGCCGAGCAGCCGGGCGAGCTCGTCGTCGAGGAGCGGCGACGCCTGCACCGCGAGGAGCGGTGGCGCGAAGTCCTTCGCGAGCGCGAACGGCCGTTTCAGCTCGCCGGTCGCCGCGATGCGCGCCAGCCGGAACGCGTCGTGCTGCTCGATCTCGAGCTTCTCGCCGCCGAGGAAGAGCCGCGCGTTCGGCACCAGGAAGTCGACCTCGGCCTCGTTCGCGCCGCGCGACAGGTCGGGCACCTCTTCGGCGCGCACCCGGTAGCGCACGTCGCGCGCGCCGGCGTCGGCGGACGCGCTTTGCGCTTCGCCGGTCGCGAGCCGGCGCACCGCGAGAAACACGTCGGTCGACGCGGCCGCGGGATCGAACTCGCGCGTCTCGAGCGTGCAGTTGCCCGGGTAGCGCAGCGCGAGCCCGCCGGGCAGCACGGCGTCGAGGCGCAGCACCTCGAAGCGGTGGTCGGAGAGCGCGGCCTCGTTCACCTCGAGCGCGCGCACGCCCCAGTGGAACGGGTCGAGCGAGCGCACCGCCGCCGCCAGCCGTGCGTCGTCGAAGAGGTCGCGCTGCTGCAGGTGCTGCGGGCGCAGGAACATGCCCTCGAGCCACGCGACCGGATGCGCTCCCCACGCCTTCGTGGCCATGGCTAGTTCGCGACCTGGAGGTCGCTCGCCGACAACACGATCTTCGGCTTGCCGAACATGCCGCACTTCGCGGGGACGACGGCGCGGCTCGCGCCGTTGAAGAAGTCCGCCACGATGCCCACGTTCGAGGTGTCGCGCGGCAGCTGCTCGGAGAAGTCGAGCGCCTGGCCAGGCAGGACGCTCGCCTCCCACGGATCGCCGGTCAGACCCGCGGGCTTCTTTCCCTTCACCAAGTCCTGCGCGTCGGCCGCTTGGAAGGCCGCCACGTTCTGCAGCGGGTAGAACTTCAGCACCACCACGTGCGGCTCGCCTTCGTAGAGGTTCAGCTTCGGGCTCGCCGTCACGCCGAGGCACATCGACGACGGCGCCGGACCGCTGGCGCACGCGAGCGCGACGGCGACCCCGCTCGCGAGCAACCGCGTCGCGGGCGCCAACAACGACGCGAAACGGGCGACCCCAAAGCGAGCCAACTCCGCGCGAAGTATGGATGAATGCCTCCGCCGGGGTCAATCGAAAGAAGCCTTGACCCGCGCAAGCCCGCAGCGATAGCGTGGCCGCGGAGTGAACTCCCCATGAGCGACCCCGGACGCCCGCTCACGATCGACGAGCTGGCCCGCATGCGCGCGAAGACCGAAACGGTGGCGAAGCTCCTGCGCGAGCGCCTGGCCGCCCAGCTGGAGGCGCTGCGGCCGGTGCTTTCCCCCCGCCGGCTGCTGGGCCGGCACGTGCGGGGCGGCGGCCGCGACGAGGTGCCCGGCGCCGACCGCGCGCTGGCCCGGCTGAAGGAGCGCTGGCTCGCTGCCTGCGGGCGCCCGTTCAACCTGCCCAAGGAGCTCGACGACGAGCCGCTCTCGGTCGAGCCGATCCTCGACGTGTTCCCGTTCGAGTACGCCCATACACTCGAAAGCGACGGCCGCACGATCGCGATCACCGATCCCGCGCGCTGGGCGATCGCGTTCCGCTCGGGCTACACGCTCGCGCAGCTCGAAGCTGCGCTCGCGAACCGCGCCTCGCTGCGCCCGAGCGACGCGCGGCAGTTCGTGCTGTCGGCGCTGGTGCTCGAACAGCTCCTCGTCGGCCTGCCCGAGATCGGCGAGCTGTTCCGCGAGCTGCGCTACGAGGTGGTGATCGAGAAGCGCGAGTCGCTGGGCGAGCTGCCGCTCGTCACCTTGCGCTCGGCGGTACCGGCCTTCCGACCCAGCGACGAGCTCATCGCGCAAGCGACGCGCTTCTCGGGCGTGCCCGCGTTCATCGAGCTCGTCGACCTCGATGCGCTGCCGCGGCTGGCGGATCCGCTGCGCCAGCGGATCGAGGCCGCGGTGCGCTGACGGCGTGCCCTCGTCCGAGCCGCCCGTCCTGGCCGACGTGCTCGAGGAGCACCTTGCGGAGCTCGACTTCCTGTGGGAGCTGCGCGAGACGTCGATCTTCCGCGCGGGCTTCCGCCCCTTGCATTTGCGCCGGCACGAGGACCGCATGGAGGCGCACCTGGACGGCCTGCTCGAAGGCGGCGTGACGGGCGCGGCGCTGGCTCGCGCGGCGCTCGGGTCCGACGCCTGGAGCCTCGTCGCCGCGGGCGCCTGGACGCTGTTGAGACGGCCGACTCCCGACCCGGGTGCCGTGGCCCAAGCGCTGCGCGGGGCTGCCCTGCCCGCCGCGGCGGGCGCGCGTCACGGACTCCGACACTGTTCGGTGTCGACTTGGGAAGCCGAAGCGCGCGAGCGGCTGGACGGGCCCGCGGACCTGGAGCGCGCGGTCTGGGCCGACGCGCTCGCGTTCCACCGGCGTGAGGTACCGCACGGGCTCGTCGCCGCACTCGGCGCGAGCGGAGCGGCGGCGCTGCGCGCGATCCACTGGGCCGTACGTCTGCGCGTGGGGCCCGCGCCCGACCGCCGCGAGCTCGTCGCGAGCCATGCCGATCCCGCGCCCGAGGTCCGGATCGCGGCGCTCTGCGCGGGCGCGCGCTGGGGCCAGCCCGAGGTGCTGGAGCTGCTGCGCGCCTCCGCGCGCCAGCCCGACCGCGCCCGTGCGGTCGAGCTGCGTTGGCTCGGCGCACTCGGTGCCACGAGCGACCGGCCGGCCCTCGAGGCCGCGCTCGCCTCGCCCGAGCTGGCGCCCGCGGCGCTGCAGGGACTCGGCGCGCTCGGCGACCCGCAGGCGCTGCCGAAGCTCCTGGAAATGCTCGAGGTGCCCGACCTCTCCGCCGCCGCGGCCGAGGCTTTCGAGGCGATCGTCGGCGAGGCGCTCGGGCGCGCGCGGGTGCAGGACGTCGACGCGACCATGTTCGACGCCGACGAGGCCCGCGCGCTGTGGCGCAAGCGCGGCGGTGACTTCGATCCGCGCCGGCGCTGGCGGCGCGGACGCGACGTCGACGCGCTGTCGCTCGGCGAGGTGCTCGCGGAGCTCGACCTGGAGGGCGGTCGCGACGCCTGCCTGCGCCGGTGTCTCGAGCTGGGCACCGACGCGCCGGACGTCGAGCTCGAGTGTTTCGCGCGCGACCGCCGCGCCTGACTCACTCGTTGTCGGGCCAGACGAACTGCTTCCACTTCTTGCCGTCGAAGCGGAGCACGCACTCGTTGCCGCACGTCCAGAGCTCGCCGTCGTCGGCGTCCATGCGGTAGAAGCCGAGCGGCCCGTCGACCTTGGGCTTCACCTTCTCGAGCTCGCCGTCGCGCAGCACGAAGAGGTCCTTCTTCGTGCACACGTAGAGCTCGTCCTGGAACCACGCCATGTCCCAGAACACGATGTCTTCGTCGGGCTCCGTGAGCGCATCCCAGCCGCCCTTCGCGTTGCGGCGGAACAGCGAGTTCCCGTAACCGCACACGTACACGACGCCCTTCTTCGGGCAGAGCACGCGCTGCAGGCCGTAGTCGGTCGGCGACTCGACCGACGACCAGCTCGAGCCGTCGTAATGCAGGACGGTGCCGTTGTAGCCCACCGTCCACAGGTCCGAGCCCGAGGTGCCGTCGATGCTCAAGAGGAGCTTCGTGTTGCCCTTTTCGTCCTCGAGGTAGACGTCGTCGTCGATCGCCGTCCAGTGTCCGGCGCGGTCCTCGCGATGGATGCGCAGATGCCCGCCGACCGCGTACCACTTGCCCCCGATCTGGCGCAGGTCCATGAGCGAGCCGGGCCGCTCCTCGTCGATCATCGCGAACTTCACGCCCGACGGCGACGCCCGATACACGCCGCCGCTCTGCGTGAGCCCGAGCATGGTCCACTTCCCGCTCGGGAACGTACCGATGATGCGCGCGGCGTGGACGATGCCCGACACGTCGAGCGCGCCCCAGTGGCCTTGCTTCAGGGAGATCAGCGCGGTGCGCTTCTCGTCGCCGTCCTCGTAGATGTAGTAGTTGCCCGAGAGCGCGACGGAGTCGTCGCCCGCGCGCGCGATGCTCGTGAAGTACAGCGCGCCGCGCTTCCGCTTCTTCGCCATGTTTCCCCCCTGAAGCTCACGGGCTGCCGAGACCGCCGACCGAGCTCGTGCTCGGCAACACGAGGCCGGAATTGTCCGCCTGAGCGTTGAGCGGCGAGTTCAACGCGATCGAGCCGTCCTGGTTCGCGAGGCACTTCTTGTAGTAGTTGTCGAGCTGCGCCTTCACGCACTCGAGCTGCTTATCGGTGAGGTCCTTCCCGCCGTTGATCCCCGCGGCCGACTCCGCGGCCGTGTCGCGCGCCTTCTTGTACGTCATCTGGTCCTTGGGCGGCTTCTTGGCCTCTTGCTGCTCGATGGGGTCGAAGATGGCGTGGCACTCCTTGTGCGTGCCGTCGTATTGGTTCTCGTTGTCGACGCACACGCAGGGCGCCTTGTCGTGAGAGCAGCCCTTCGGATACGCGGCGTTCCCGCCTGCGGTGGTTCTCGTCTTCATGCAGCGGCCGGGAATCAGATGGTGGCCGGTCATCCCCTTGCGCCCGCACGTCAGGTCCTTGTCGCCGGTGCTCGGGTTGGTGCTCTCGTAGGGCACGAGCTCGAATTTCTTGTTCACGCCCTTGCACTCGCCGAGCTGCGTGAAGCCCATGCGCTCCGAGTTGATCATGGGCACCGCCGCGTTGCCGACCTCGCTCATGTGGTTCGACGTGGTGATGTCGAAGGCGCGCACGACGTTCTCGCCCTCCATCTGCACGTCCATCGACCACATCTTGAAGTACACCTTTCCGGAGAGCGACGCGTTGGCGACGCCCATGCCCAGCGTCTTCGTCGCCGCCTCGTCGCCCGTGCACTTCGAGTAGCACGACTTGTCCTTGAGCATGACCTCCTTGTTGTTCACGGTGACGGTGCCCGATCCGTCGGTCGTATCACTCGACATGGAAGTGACTGGGTAGGGAATCGGGATCGGACCCGCAGGCGGCGTGGGCGGCGATAGACACACGTCGGGGAACGCGCAGATCACCTTTCCGTCGCCCGCCTTGCAGGCGACGTTCATGTTGTTCGCGTAGACGTCGTTGCCCATCAGCCCGCCAGCGCCACCGCAAAGAGGACGGCGCGGTCGCCGTCCGCGGAGCCGCTCTGACACAGCGCTGCCCGGCCGGGCGCGTAGCCCTTCGCAAACGACGCCGCGGCGACCGCGAGCTGCGCGGGCACGCTCGCGGCACCGATCTCGCCGAACGACTCGGCCGGCAGCCACAGCGGATAGTCCGCGTGCGACTCGGCCAGGGTGCGGCTCATCGCGTACTGGGTCTCGACGAACGCGCGCCGCTCGCCGCTCACGTCGCTCAGCCGGAAGTCGGTGTTCCGCGTGCCCGCGCGCGCGTCCGAGAGACACGCGCGGATCGCGGCCGCGAGGCCAACGCCCGTGTTCGGTCGCGCGCGGTCCGCGGCAGCGCTCTCGCGCGCGAAGCCGGCGCCCGCGACCGCGAGGCGCGCGCGGCTCCGCGCGCCGTCGAGCGCAGCGCCGAGCACCAGGGCGCCCGCCGCTTCGCCCGGAATCACACCGTCGGGGTCGTCTTCGCTCTTCAGCCGCTCCGCGGCCTGGAGCTGCGCGAGCGCCGGCGCGTTCAAGAACGAATCGACGCACGCCACGACCACGCGTGGCGCGCCGCGCTCGAGCACGCGCCGCGCCAGCTCGAAAGCGCGCGCGCCGCTCGTGTTTCCTGTTGCGACGACGGACGAGGTCGCCTCGTCGAAGCGCCAGCCCGCGTCGCGGACGATCGCGTCGGCGAGCTGCGACTCGAGCCCCGGCGGCCGGCCCGCGCGTTCGCGTTCGGCGAGGCCCAGGACGAGCGGCGTGCCGTCGGGAATCGGCTCGCCGAGCTGTCGCGCGGCGTCGTCGAGCGCGGCGCACAAGAGCGTCGCGAGGCGCTGCGTGCCCAGCTCGCCGTCGGCCATGCCGCGGATCGGCGCGCCGATCACGGGAGAGCCGCCGGCGTCGAGGAACGGCGTCTCGCGGAAGCGCATGATCCGCGCGCGCAGCGCGGCGGCGGACGCGGCCGCGGTGAGTCCCACGGCGGTCACGAGCCCCGCGGCCTGGACTTCGACCGCGCTCACCGCGCGCTCCGGTCGATGTATTGCTTGCGCGTCTCTACGGCGAGCAGGCGCCCGCGGCTGGGCGTGCCGATCCACACCTCGCCGAGCGCGAGCAGCTTCCCGTCGACGGGCCGAGACGCACGCCACACGACCTGGAAGCGGTCGAGGCCGGGCTCGAGGATGAGCGTGTCGCCGTACATCACGCTCTCTTCGGTGCGGCTCGCGAAGCGGAAGCGGATCGCCAGCGCCAGCGGCGGCAGCCGGAACGACAGGCGACCGTCGGGCGTCAAGTTGCGCAGCTCGACGGGCTCGCCGCCGCGCAGCAGCTCGCAGCGCTGGTCCGGCGGTGCGCCCTGGTGGTACTCGTCGTCGAAGTCCTCCGGCAACAGCGGAAAGCGCTCCTTCTTCCACGCCCCGTCGTACGTTCCCGCGTGACTCGCTCTCGGCTCCCAGCCGCGTCCGACGAAGCCGAGGCCCGCGGGCCGGATGCGTTTGCCCGGGCGGCGCAACGACTCGCCCGGATAGTAGAAGTTCGGCAGCGCGCCCTTCGCGCGCAGGCGGCGCACGAGGCCGGTGCCGACCGGGTTGCGCCGTTCGAAGCGGTGCCGCTTCGGGTTGTCGTGCGAGGTGTCGGCGCCGCCGAAGGCCCGCTCGTACACGATCGGGAGTGACTCGAAGCGCCGCGCCCAACTGACTCGCGACAGAATCCCGAGTCCGAAGCGCCAGCGCCGGTCGCCGCGTACGATGAGTTTCTTGCGCATGCGTCCGACGCGAACCTCGACCGAGAGCCTGCGCACGCCGCGGCCGCGCGCGTGGGCGTCGCCGACCACCACCACGTCGGCACGCGACTTCACCGGCGCGAACTCGCTCTCGTACTTGATGCTCGTGGTCTCGGGGTCGCCGTAGTGCTGGTCGCCGTAGAAGAACGGCACCTGCTCCGCGGCGGGACGCGGCTCGCCGTCGCCGATCTCGAACGTCCCCTTCACGACGACGAGATACGAGTCGCGGCCGTCCTTGTCGGTGGCCAGCGTGATCTCCGCCGGAAAGGGGGTGAAGTTCTGCAGGTTCACGGGCGAGCCGACTAGTTGATCTGGACCGAGCCGCCCTGGATGCGGTTCACGCCCGAGGCGCGGCTCACCAGCTGACCGCCGCGGATCACGATCCTGCCGTCCTGTGTGAGCGTGATGGTCGCGCGCCCCACGCGCAGCACGAGCTGCCGCCCCGCAGTGAGCGCCACGGTCTGGCCGTCTGCGCTGGTCTCGAGCGGCGACGCGGCGCGTGCGCGTTCGGCCGCCGGAATCGCGGCGCGCGTGCGGCCGAGCACCACGGGCCGGCGGGCGTCGCCGGCAGCGAGCGCGAGCGCGACGTCGGCACCGACGTCATCGTCGGAGAGCGAGCCGACGACGAGCGCCGCCACCGGCGCACCATCGGCGCAGCCCTCGAAGTGCACCAGGGGCGCGCCGTCCTCGCGGAACGCGACGAGGCGGCCGAGCACCACGCCGTCCGCCTTCGGCAGCGGCTCCGCGGCCGTCTCGAGCCCGCCGGCCAAGTCGCCGAGCACGATTTCGATCTGCGCTGGGAGATCCGTCTCTTCGCCCATGTTCCCCTCAATTCCCGAGGATCTTCTGGCCCTTCAGCACGATGTTCCCTGAGCCCTTCACGTTGATCTGCTTGCCCTCGAGCGTGATGTCGCCGTTGCTCGAGAGCGTGATCTTCGCGCTGCCCGCCTCGAGCACGATCTCGTCCGAAGCACCGATCGTGATCGCCTTGCCCGACTTCGCGATGTAGTTGCCGCCGACGTCGTCGGTGAGATCGCCCCCGACCTTCAGCCCGCGGTCCGAAGCGACCTCGACCAGGTGCTTCCCGCCGATGTTCACCGACTCGTCGGCGCCGACCTTCACGCCGTGCTTTCCGGCGATCGTGAGGCCGCGGTCCGCGCCGACGTTCACGTCCTGCTTCCCGCCGACCGTCACGGTGTGCGACGAGCCGACGCTCGTGGTCTGCGAACCCGCCACGGTGACGGTCCGCGCCGCGCCCACCGTGACTTCCTGCGCGGCGCCGACGCTGATGGCTTCGTTCACGCCGACCGTGTGCGTGCGCGCGAGCGCGACGGTGACGGTCTCGGCGCCCATGACGCTGCGCGTGCGGCTCCCGCCGACCGACTGCGTGTAGTTCGCGCCGATCGTGGAGCTCTCGTCCGCGCCGACGTTCTTCGTGCGGTTCGAGCCGATGGTCACGGACTCGTCCGCGCCGACGGTGCGCGTGCGGTTCGACGTGACGTCGATGTTCTGGTTGGCGCCGATCGCGACCTTCTCGTCGTTCACCACCTTGCGCGTGCGGTCGTGGCCGACCTCCTGCGAGTCGTCGTTCTTCGTGAGCGTCGAGCGGTCCTTCTGCGCCTGAACGTACAAGAGCTCGCTGCCCGCCTTGTCCTCGAAGCGCAGCTCGTTGAAGCCGCCGCCGCCCGGCGAGCTGCGCGTCTTGATGCCCGTCTGCGTCGAGTTCGCGGGCAGCCCGTACGGCGCGGTCTGCTCGCCGTTGTACACGCGGCCCGTCACGATCGGCCGGTCGGGGTCGCCCTCGACGAACTCGACGATCACCTCCTGGCCGATGCGCGGGTGCGCGATGAGTCCCCAGCCCTTGCCCGCCCAGTTCTGCGCTACGCGCACGCGGCACGAGCTGTTCTGGTCGCGCTTGCCTTCGCGGTCCCAGTGGAACTGCACGACCACGCGCGCGTGCGGGTCGACGTCGATCTCCTGTCCCGCCGCGCCGACGACCGTGGCCGTCTGCACGCCGTAGATGATCGGCTTGGGCGTCCGACACAGCGGCCGCAGCGGCACGCTGTGCGGCCGACACACGAAGGTGTTCTCGTAGCTCCCCTGGTCTTCGGGGTCGACGCTGTCGACCACTTCGTGCACGACTTCCGTGAGCACCCAAGCGTCGTTCGTGTCCTTGCGGTGGTGGCCGCGCAGGTCGAAGCGATAGCCGGGCGTGAACGCGGCACAGCGGCTCGTGCCGCGCGCTTCGAGCGACGCGCTCTCTTCCGCCTCCATGCGGGTCTTGGCGCGCGACTCGCCCTGCGGCGGCAGCGTGAACGTGCCCGGGTGCTCGTAGATCTCGAACTGCTCGTTGCCGCCGATGCCCATGGAGCTCGGCGTCGTGGTGTGCAGCGACAGGCTCGGCTGCTCGAAGTTGAAGTCCGTGTGCGAGTACTTGCCCGCGCGCAACAGCCGCTCGACGTGGAACTCGCTGACCTCGCCCGACGTGCCGCCCGCGTCCGACGCGGTGGCGTAGATCGCGGTCGCCTGTCCCGGGCACGGCGCGTTGCCGTGCGGCGAGTCGAACAGCACCAGCGTGTCGGCCTTCTCGCCGTGCTCGAAGAAGTACGAGATGCCCACGTCCTCGAACAAGCGCGACACGAAGTTGAAGTCGCTCTCGCGGTACTGCACGCAGTACTCGAGCGCCGGGTACGACTTCGCGAAGTCCTGGCGCACCTCGGTGAC
>Ga0335080_10008864_pt1 | contig 10497 bp, 6 predicted proteins | sample Lox_Sample_34_FD_206720 | JGI IMG/M metagenome (GOLD analysis project Ga0335080, IMG submission 206720) | Soil microbial communities from Loxahatchee National Wildlife Refuge, Florida, United States - Lox_Sample_3.4 | ecosystem: Environmental > Terrestrial > Soil > Wetlands | place: USA: Florida... | reverse complement strand
CGGCAATTTCTGAAAAGTGCGGGAGGCCTGGCGGCGGCCGCAGGCGCGCTCGGGGCGTCGTCCCCGGCTTCTGCCGCTCCCGGTGTCGGAGTGGCCGTGGCGGGCGGACAGGTTCACCTGGTCAAGGCCGGACACGCGGACAAGACCGATGTTCAGCCCGACAAAGTCATCTTGAATTCCGTGGGGCTGCAACAGAGCTACCAGAAGTACGGGACCTGGCTGCTCTCGCAGGCATTTCCCGAAGGGTCGCCGATGCACCCGGCCTATCCGGCGGGGCACGGAACCGTAGGCGGGGCCTGCATCACGCTGCTGAAGTTTTTCTACGACGGCAACTTCGTGATCCCGAATCCGGTGGTGCCCGCCAGCGACGGCCTCTCGCTCCTGCGCTACAGCGGATCCGATGCCGGGCGGCTCACCGTGAATGGAGAGCTGAACAAACTCGGCCACAACATCACCTTTGGCCACGGAATTCACGCCGGCATCCACTGGCGCAGCGACAGCGACACGGCGTTGTTGCTGGGCGAGGCGGTCGCCCTGAGTTTCCTCCGGGACCGCGCGCAGACCTATAACGAGCCGTTCACGGTCCGGCTGACGAAATTCGATGGAACGCCAGTCACGATCTCGAATCAGGGCAACCCGTAAGGCGCGGTGCGGTCACCCAACTGGGAGAGATGGCTGGGAGAGATAGCACGGTTTGCCGGGCAGGCTGGGATAGAATGAGGAGGATCTCCTGAACATGGCGAAGAAGAAAACCACAGACCAAGACGCTGAAGCCGCTCCGGCCGCTCCCGCTGCCAGCTCCGGCGGGGCCGACAAGAAGGCCAAAAAAGCCGCTGCCGCGGAAGCCGCTGCCGCAGCGCAAGCCGCTCCCGCGCCGCCGCGTGCGCCCGCTAAAAAGAAAATCCCGAAACTGGCCAAGAAGAACAAGTCCCGTTTGCCACGGAAACAGAAGAAAGCGCTGAAGAAAGCTCAAGCCGCGGCCGGGAAGTAGGCGAGCAAGGCCCCGGCAAAATGGGGGGGCGTGAACCGTTGCCCGAACCGGCCTTCGCCAGATGGAACTAGCCGTGCTGCGGGAATGGTCACCGGAATCAGGAAACGAAATGCGGGTAACTGTAATCGGAACAGGATACGTCGGAACCGTGACCGGGGCTTGCCTCTCCTACCTGGGTCATCATGTGACCTGCGTGGATAGCGACGCTTCCAAAATCGAGAAGCTCCAGCGCGGCGAATCCCCGATCTACGAACCCCACCTGGAGGAGATGCTGCAGTTGGCATCCCGGCGTGGCGGCATCGATTTCACCACCGAACTCGCGGGGGCAGTGGCGGAGAGCGAAGTCATCTTCATCGCGGTGGGAACCCCGCCTTTGCCTACGGGCGAGGCCAACCTGGAATATCTGGAGTCGGCGGCCCACAGCATCGGGGCCGCCATGGACGAATCCCGGTTCCGCGTAGTGGTGAACAAGTCCACCGTTCCGGTGGGCAGCGGTAACCTGGTGGAAACGCTGGTGCGCGAGGGTATCTCCGACGCCCATCCCTCGAAACGCCCCAACATTCGCTTCGGAGTTGCCAGTAATCCGGAATTTTTGCGTGAGGGCTCGGCCGTGGCCGATTCTTTGTACCCGGACCGCATCGTGGTGGGAGCCTCGGAGGCTGAGACCCTGGAAGCGATGCGCGGGTTGTACCGCCCGCTGGTGGCGCAGAGCTTCGATCCGCCCCCCGGGCTGCCGCGTCCCGCGTCTCTCCAGGCGACCCCGCTGTTCACCACGACGCTCACCAGCGCGGAAATGATCAAGTACGCCGCGAATGCGTTTCTGGCCATGAAAATCGGGTTCGCCAACGAGATTGCCGGCATCTGCGAGCGGGTGGGCGCCGAGGCTACCGAGGTGATGGCCGGAATCGGCATGGATTCGCGCATCGGATCGAAGTTCCTCAATCCCGGGGTGGGTTGGGGAGGCAGTTGCTTCGGAAAGGATATCCAGGCGCTGCTGCACACCGCGCGCGAGTACGGAACGAACGGCAAACTGCTGCAGGCATCCTGGGAAGTGAACTGCGATCAGCGGCAGGTGGTGATTCAGAAACTGCAGGAGAAGCTGCGAATCCTGAAGGGCCGCACGATCGGCCTGCTGGGACTGGCATTCAAACCCGATACGGACGATCTCCGCGACGCTCCCAGCCTGTTTATCGCCAGCCGGCTGCTGCCTATGGGAGCGCGGGTGAGGGTTTACGACCCGATCGCCATGCCGGCATGCCGCAAGCAGTACCCCGATCTCAAGATCCGCTATTGCGATTCTCCGGAAGAGTTGGCTGCCGAGGCCGACGCCCTGGTGCTGGTCACGGAGTGGCGGCAGTTCCGCGATCTCGATCTCGAAAAGCTGGCGCGATCGATGGCTATGCCGGTGCTGGTGGACGGGCGCAATCTGTTCCATCCGGAAGCCGCGGTGGCGGCGGGTTTCGACTACACCGGAATCGGACGCGCGACCGCATCGCGAGCCAGGGCGTTACCGGCTTTCACCAACGGCCTGGCCGGCGCGGCTCACTAATGTGGCGGTAGGGCAGCGGCAGCGTGCCCGCTGGCGACCGTTCATTTGGTGACAAAATCAGGCTCTCCCCTGAACGGTGAACGAAATCCGCTCGCCATCAATTCGGCCGTCCGAAATGGGTGCCTGGCCCGGCCAGCCGAAACCCACACTCGCCGTGCCGGTCAGTGTATGGCCGGCGGCTTTGAAAATGAAATCGGCGACCGGATCATCCGTGCTATCCGGGTGGCCCTGTAACGTAGGGGTTCACTGTTTCACGAGGGGCTGCGGACCGCTGACAGCCGGTTTGTCAATGACGGGGCTGGGAGGGGAGGCCGGCTCCTCTTCCATCGTCCGGTCGCCTGGAATAGCCGGCACGGGGGTGTGGTTCCGGCGCACGCAGAGTTCCAGGTATAAGCGGTGCGTGGCGCTGCCTTCGAACGCCCGGCCGTTGGCTACCAGGTTTTCGAGGATGGGCAGCACGGCCTGCGGCGCGCGCTCGGACAACACATAGCCGAAGGCCGCCTCGGCCTGCGCGGCGCGCCGCAAAAATTCCTTGGTCTTCCATTCGGCCGATGCGAAGCCGATCAGGGCTTTGTCCACCACGGGGTCTTTGGCAATCAGGGCGTACCAGATCAACGTGCGCAGCACCACGCGGCCGGCCACGCTCAGGCGCAACGGTGGGCCGCTATCGAACGGTTGGAACCATTCCACGAAGCGGCGGCGGAAATCCTCGGGGCGAATCTTGCGGAAGGCAGCTTCAGCAGCCTTCATCCACTTCCCGGGAGGCTTGGCTGTGGCCATCAGGCTGGTGTTGGCGATCAGCGCCAGCCATGCACCTCTCTCCCCGGACGGCATGGTGCGAAGGTCGCGCCTGATGCGGTAGCTCCAGCAGTCTTCCAGCCGGATGGGCGCAACGTCCTCGAACCAGAGAAGCCAGTGGGCCTGGATGCGCAGATACTGGTCCGAATTGCCGGCGCCGAGTTGAGGCATAAACTCGCCCAGAGCCTCTACCAACTCGGCACACCAGCCATGTTCGGCGACGTAGGTCTGGCACATTTCGAAACTCTTCCGTGCACCGCTGCGAAGAGATCTCAACAGATCTTCCAGGCATAGCTCGCCGACCTCGGAGACACTTCGCTCGATCAGACCGCCGGCGCAATCCAAGGCCATGAACAGTTGCCACCAGACGCTGCGCAACTCCTTCGAAAACTCGTCGTGGTGAGCGGCAATCCACTCGTGACGGATGGTGGCGGCGCGATGCAAGGCCGCGGGGTCGGAGGAGAATTCCGCGACGATCGCCTCCCGCATGGTCTGAAAGGCGGTATAGGCCTCGGGTGAAGCCCGGAACTCCCCGTTCTCCCAGTGGCCTTTGGCCACCGACGCTGCGCCCATTTGCAGAAGTTGATCGATGCGCATCTGATGGGGCGCGAGCGCGGGATCCGTCTCCAGCGGAAAGCCATCCGCGCCCAGCCTGGCGGTGGGAAGCTCGCGCACGCCCATGGTAGTCGCCAACCCCTCATACTGAAGCTGCACATGGCGATCCTTTGCCGCCACAGGATTCATCATCAAAGCTTCCAGGCACGCGAACCTGCGATCCAGCGGACGCCGTTCGAGTACGCCGCCGTTGTTAAACCCGGCGTAGTACATCAGCCAGGGTCCGATTTTCTTCCACTTCGCGGTGGCGATGCGATAGAGGAGATCGTCGCAGGCAGCACCGTCGAGGTGCTCGCAAAGCGCGATCACGTGCGGCAGGAGCATTTCTCCGATCTTCGAGAGCTCCAACTCCTCTGCTTGTCCCAGGAAACCGATCCACCGCCGCAGGGTCTGCTCCACTTCCGCCGGATTCAAGCGCTCGAACCACAGGCGGCTTTGCTTGCGGTTGAGGCCGTTGACCCAATGCGCCATGTCCGCGATGACGCGCAGCCACAGATCCCGGCGCTTCTTTTCCATGGCGAACAGATCGCTGTGTACCTGGGTGCTCCAGCCAAAGTCGATCGCCGCCAATCCGGCTTGACTGCGGAAGAGCGGCCAGCCGAACCATTCCCGATGAGTCTCTTCCAGGGACCAGAGTCTCTGCGCAGCGCGAATCACGTCCGCGCTGAGTCCCGGTTTCTCCAAACCATGCAGGTAGCGCCCCATCTTGAGGGAAAAGTTCGCGCAGTGCATGGTCATCAGCGCCTGCGCAGGTTCAGCCAGTTCGAGAAACCGGGGCTCGTTCACCTCTCTGGTAACATCCAGGGCGTGTCCGATCATGCCGGTGATCAACAGGAGCCAGAGTGCTTCGGGCTCCGGGTGCGTTTGGTGCCACACGAAGCGGCGAACGAGCGGCATGAGCCAGCCGGACCGATCGGTAGCGGCGAAGAGCTGCGGGAAAAAATCCTTACGCTCAACCTGCAAGGTTATATTCGGGTGGAAAACACCCATCGATTTCACGATGGATGCGCGGTGCGGCTGCGCCTTCAAATATTCCTGCGTGATTCGGGAGGCATTCTGCAGATCCGAGTCGATCTTCAAGTGAATCTGAAAGTCCGGATCGGAGGACGGCACGTCGAAACGATCGACCATAGTCGATTGTAGTGTCAAAGGGCGAGGTGGAAAGGCATTACCCTTCGAGAGTTTGCAGGCTGTCGACCTAAGTTATCCGACCGGGTGCCCCAGGCTGATGCACCCGCCTCAGCAGGCAGAATGACAGAATCGCGGCGCCGATCAGCAATATGGAAGCCGGCTCCGGCGCCCCAACCACATTGATCTGCACGGCAACATCAAGCGTGCCCGCGGAGATAAAGGAGGCGGGATCGAAATTCGGGTCGTTGGGATCCTGCGAGAAGATGGAGTAATCGACCCCGATATCGCCTGAGATCGGTCCCGGCGGAACGACGGATTTGAGATCGAATTCTCCCAAGCCCAGCGGCGGAGTCGCAGACGGGGTCCAGTCCTGCGTCACGCTCGACGATTCCGGCGCAGGTCCCGCAACGTACAGGGGGGCGCCGGCCAGGGTCAGGTAATCGATGTAATTCCCGAACACGGTGCTCCCTGTGAAGAAGGAGTCGTTCAGAACCACGAAATCGGGGCCCGTATAACTCAGGGTGAATCCCCAGCCCACAACCGTTCCAGCGGATCCCGACACGTTGCCGCTGGACGGCAAAGTCTGGATCATCGGCAAAACCGGACCGGCGTATGTCAGGGCCGCGAAAACCGCCGTCAAACCAATGGTGGAAACGATGCGTTTCATAGGTCTTCTCCCTTCGCCGCGGTTTACCGGAACTGGTTGGCGCTGAGCGCGGTACCGGTGTCCGCGCCGTTCGCCGAACTCCACGGCAGGCTCAAGGTAAAGCGCGCCAGGCTGGCGCATCCGGTGAAGTCGATGGTGAACTGGGTAGTGGCCGTACTCTGGGCGGCAATATCGCCCAGGGCCACCGGATAGCTGGAAGGCGGCGTCACCACCGGCGTGCATGCCGCTCCCGCAGTCTGGGTCAGGGTGAAGCCCATGATCTGGGTGGCATATGCCGTTCCGTTGCTGGGATTGGTGGCCGTGATGGTCCACACACGGGCATTCTGCGCCCCCGCCTTCGCCGAGACCTGGAAGGTCAGGCCAAATCCCGGCAACTGGGTGGGATCCACGATTCCCCAATAGGCTGATTTGGCCTGCAAGCCGGTATCGAAGGGAAGTGGTTCATCCAGGTGATTGCAGGGGAACCCGGAAAGCCAGGTATCGTCGTCCGCCATTCCCCAAAGGGTCACCGCGCTCAGCTTGCCCTTCAATTGCCGGAACGCCGTGAAGTACTGGCCGTAGAGCCAGCCCTGCTGGGCGAGGATGGACGGAGGAACGGCGCCGCCATTGGCGCCGTAGTTACTGGCAGCGCACGCGGTGGGGTTGGACGTCTGGCTGGTGGTATAGACACTCAAGTCCAACTCGGTGATCTGCTGATCGATGCCCGGCACCGCATTGGCCACCGTGTTGATGGCATTCACCATGGCATTGACGGAGGGATAGTTGATGGCGTTGTGCATCTCGTGGCCGACGCCATCGATCGGAATGCCGCGGCTCTTCAGGTCCTGCAGGACTTGCACCAGGCAGGCGAGCCGGTTGGGATCCGCCGTGCTGTAGTCGTTGATGAACAGCTTCGTGCCCGGCGGTGCGTATTGCCGCGCAGTCTGCAGGGCGATATCGATGTAGCTTTTTCCGAGCACCTGGTAGAACGGCCCATGGACCAGGCAGTCCGGCTGGTTCGGGTCGAGCGGCTCGTTGACCACATCCCACACGTAGACTTTGTTGCCGAAATGCGTCACCTCGTTTTGAATGTGCTCCTGGATGTTGACGGTCACGGTTGCCTGGTTGGCGGGGGAATTGGTGCCATCGCCGGTGGCGTAGGAGGGCGTCTGCGCGCCGGTGGCCCACACCAGGTTGTGGCCGCGCACCAACATGTTGTGGCACACGGCGAGGCCCACCTGGTTGTCGGCGGCACCGAAGGTGAAGGTGCCTTTGGTGTTCTCGACCGAGCTCCACTTCATGTCGTTTCCGGACACGATGCTGTTGAAGTGCTGGGTGAGCAGTTGGGCATGCGGGCCGGAAAGGTCGGCGCTGTCGATCTCCGCGCCCACCGGGAAGAAAAATGAGAGCGTCTGGTAAATCGACGGCAGATTCGTCTGTACGGTGGGCGGCGCGTTGTAAGTGAGCTGGAAGTCGTCTATATAAAACGACACGAAATCGTTGCCCGACGACGGCACGGTCTGCAAATAGAGAAATGCCTGGCCGCTGTCGTAGTTACTGGCCATGTTGTACGCGGGCACGCTGATCAGGTGCCAGTTGCCGTCGGCCGGCACGCTCACCCCAGGGTAGCTGGTCACGCTCGGGAAACTGGTGTTGCCGGAGAGCGTCACCTGCAGGCTCATGTTGAGGATGTGGGTCGAGCCGTCGGTGGGCACCAGCTTCACCCACACGCTGATCGCGTACTGGGAGCCGTTGTACATTTTGTTGCTGACGTTGATCTGCGGCCCATCGTAGTTGTGGGTGCGGCCGGTGATCAGCAGGCTGTTGTTGCCGCTATGCGCCGTCGCCGTGGTGTTGGTTACGCTGCTGCCCGCCCGCCCACTCCAGCCGTCCACCCCGCCATCCTCGAAGTTCGTGCTGATTCCCGTGTTGTCCTGCTGGCTCGGATTGGGCGGCGGCGGCGCCAGCTCGCTGATGACGACGTCATCGATATAGAAGGAATCGGTGGCGCTGCTCGACTGGATATACAGGACCAGGCTGGTCGGCGGGCCAGGGTTGTTGCTGAAGCTGAAGGTGCCCTGCACCTTGGTCCACGCCGTGCTCGAGAGCGCCCCGGAAGTAGCAATGTTGCTGAACGCCCCGGAGGTATTGGCGCAGTTAGTCAGCTTGGTGCTGATGGTGGCGGTGGGATTACTGGAATCCGGCGCGGCGAGCAAGATGTACGCCGACACCTGGTAAGTTGCGCCGGCTGCCAGATTGAGCGCCAGCAGGTTGATGCTCGGGCCCATGAACCCGGCGGTCCGGTTGGTCGTCAGCAGGGTGCGCGTATCGCCATTCGGATCGAGGACGGGAGACGCCGCATTCGTGAGGGTCGGGGTGCCGAACGGCGTCCAGCCGTCGAGGCCGCCATCCGCGAAGGTGTAGGTGGCGACTGCCGTGCCGCTGGGCGGAGGGGCGGTCTGGGTGATCACCACGTTGTCGAGATAGAACGACGTTGCCGACGTGGGGCCGATCAACTGCGCGTAGAGGGTCAGCCCCGTCTCGGTGGCACTGACGGTATAGGAGCCGCCGATCTGGGCCCAGCCGGTGGCGGTGACCGCAACCTGAAAGGCGCCGATCGTGTCGAAACAGGTTCCACCGGAACAGGCCGGATCGGTGCGCCGGATAGTGAAATTGGCGTTGGTGGCGCTCTCCCCGGAGGTCAGCATCACAAAGCCGGTGATGGTATAGTTGGCGCCCGGCTGCAGGATGGCAGAGGAGAGGGAAATGCCGGGACCGCTGGATGCGCCACTGCTGTTGGTGGTGGTCAGCAGGCTGTGGGTTCCGGATTCGGCCGCGGCAGTGGTGTTGGCAGGCGAGGTCGCGCCGTTGAACGAGGTCCACCCCTGGGTGGTGCCGTCCTCAAAATCGTAGGTGGCGATCACCTGCGCGCCGGCGGTGCGGAGGCCCAACAGGGTGAAACAGAGAATGCTACAGCCGGCGAAGAGTATCCCGCGCGGAAACATCATGGTTCCTCCGAGTACCGATCGAGTCGGGAATTAGTGCGAAGCACGAATTATATCACCGGCATGGCGATTCGGGTCCGGTTCGGGGGTGTAAAACGTTTTGCGCCAAGCTGGCATCGGCATCGAGGCGGACAGGATCCCTGAATCCGGCGGTTTAACTCCTTCTCTTGCTGTTCTTGCTCGAGCCTACAGCTTCCCCATCCTCCGCGCCGCCTCCCGCATCGCCTGGCGTGCCGCCTCCGAGAGCGGCGCGCCAAGCTCGAATGACTCCACGCCAATGCCCACCAGGAATGCTTCGGGCGCGTGGCCGTAAACTTCGCGTGCGAGACGCAGCAGGGAGCCCGGCGAGCAGGAATGCGTAGCGGCGCTTTCGCCGTCCACCGGGAGGATTTCGACTGTTCCGGGAGCCAGATCCGCACGCGCATCGATGAAGACCACCCGCTCCTCCTGGGCGATGCGCTCGGCAAGCTCCGGCAGGAGCTGATGGACCGCGATGCCGCCTTGCGCCCGGGCCAGCGCAGGGCCTACGGCATCGTCGCCGCGCAGGGAGTTACCGTACCCGATGAACAGCGGGCGGGCACGGGCGGCTTTACCCCCGCGCTTCATCCAACAGCTCTCCGCCGGGTGCGAACAGCCGGACCGTCACCAGCGGCAGGCCGCCGGCATGCGTCGAGCAGCTCAGGCACGGATCGTAGGCGCGCACCACCGCCGAAACACGGTTGAGCATGCCTTCCTGCAGCTTGCTTCCGTCGATGAAGTGCATGCCCACCTGCTCCACGCTTTTGGCGATCGCCAGGTTGTTGTGGCCGGTCGCCACGATCAGGTTGGCCCACACCATGGCGCCGTCTTCGTTCACCTTGTAGTGATGGATCAGCGTCCCGCGCGGTGCCTCGATCATGCCCACGCCTTCGAGCGCATTCACCGCGGCCCGAGCGCGCACGTGCTTGTCGAGGATGCGCGGATCGTGAAGCAGCGACTCCATGCGCTCCAGCGCATACAGTACCTCGATCAGGCGGGCGTAGTGATACAGGAACGCGCTGTGCGGCGTGCGCCCGAAGCGCTGGCGGAATTCGGAGAGTTCGCGGTCGGCCTCCTCGGTGCCGCAGCGGTCGGCTGCGTTCAAGCGCGCCAGAGGGCCGACACGATAGACGCCGGCCGGGTAGCCGCGCGGGCGGAAGTAGGGCGACTTCATGTAGGAGTCTTTGGCGGAAGCCTCTCCGATGAACGAGGCGTACTCTTCCGCGGGGACGCGGTCTTCGAGGATGGTTCCATCGGCATCCACGAAACGCAGATCGCCGTTGAGCAGCGCGAGCCCGCCCTTGCGGTCGATCATTCCGGCGTACATGGTGGGGGCGGTGCCGAAGTTGCGGATCTCTTCGTCGAAGCGGTCGAGGACGCTCTTGAAAAAGGCCAGAGTGCGGCGCGCGATTTCCTTGGCCTGCGGCAGAGACGCCAGCAATTCATCGCGGGTGGCCGGCGCCAGAGGCTCGTTCACGCCTCCCGGCACAATCCACGAAGGGTGCACGCGCTCCTTGGCCAGCGCTTCGATGGTGTGCTGGCCGAATTTGCGCAGCTCGATGCCGTCGCGCGCCAGTTCGGGATGCTTTTCGATGACTCCTACGACGTTGCGGCGTGCCGGGTCGGAATCGAAGCCCAGCAGGAGGTCGGGCGAGGAGAGGTGGAAAAAGCTGAGCGCGTGCGACTGCACGATCTGCGCGCAGTGGACGAGGTCGCGCAGCAGGACGCCGGCCCTGGGCACCTG
>Ga0335080_10008862_pt1 | contig 10498 bp, 9 predicted proteins | sample Lox_Sample_34_FD_206720 | JGI IMG/M metagenome (GOLD analysis project Ga0335080, IMG submission 206720) | Soil microbial communities from Loxahatchee National Wildlife Refuge, Florida, United States - Lox_Sample_3.4 | ecosystem: Environmental > Terrestrial > Soil > Wetlands | place: USA: Florida... | reverse complement strand
GGTCATCTACCGAAGGGACCGGAACCCCGCACGAACCTCCTCTGAGAAGAGTTGAGGCTCCTGCCAGGCTGCGAAGTGGTCGCCGCGGTCGACCACGTTGTAGTAGATCAGGTTGGGGTAGGCCTGCTCTGTCCAGCTCCGTGGTGCCTGGTAGAGCTCCCTGGGGAAGACGCTCACTGCGACCGGCACCGACGAGACGCCCTTGGCGTCGAAGAACCCATGCGCGTTCTCGTGATAGAGGCGAGCCGAGGAGATGCCCGTGTTCGTGAGCCAGGTAAGGGTGATGTTGTCCAGGACCTCGTCCCGCGTGAGGTTGCCGACAGGGCGTCCGTCGACGAACGCGTGGGTGATGTCCTCGTAGCTGCGGGCGTCGTGGTCGACCATCCAGGCGGCCAGCCCGACGGGCGAGTCGGCGATTCCGTAGAGCGTCTGCGGATGCAGGAGCATCTGGATGGCGTAGCCGATGCCCTTCGTGTACACGTCGCTCAGGTCCTCATAGCAACGTTGCTCGTCGGCCGAGAGCCCGGCCGGCGCCGGAGCGACATTCACCGGCGCGAACCGCTGCGCGATCTCGGGCGGAAGAATGCCCGGCATGTTGACGTGGATGCCGAGCAGCTCCGGAGGTGCCTGCACGCCCATCAGATCTGCGATGACCGCGCCCCAGTCGCCCCCTTGCGCCACAAAGCGCGTGTAGCCGAGCCGCTTCATCAGCTCAAGCGAGGCACTGGCGACGCGGTCGGGACCCCAGCCGCTGCTCGTCGGCTTGCCGGAGAACCCGTAGCCCGGAATCGACGGAATCACCACATCGAACGCGTCCTCGGCGCTACCGCCGTATGCGGTCGGGTCGGTAAGCGGGCCGACGACGTTCAGCATCTCGACGATCGAGCCAGGCCAGCCGTGGATGAGGATCACCGGCAACGCGTTCTCATGACGCGACTTGACGTGGATGAAGTGAATATCGAGATCGTCGATCTCAGTCAGGAACTGCGGCAGGGCGTTCAGCCGCGTCTCGATCCTGCGAAGGTCGTACTCGGTGCCCCAGTACCGCACGAGTGCCTGCATCGTCGCCAGCTGCACGCCCTGCGAAGCATCTTTGACGGGCTCCTTCTCGGGCAAACGCGTCGCCACGATGCGCGCACGCAGGTCCTCGACTTCCGGATCAGGGATCTCGACCGTGAACGGCCGGATCGCCGTCGCGCCCGCTGGGTTCTCGGTGGTAGCCATGTGGGTCCTCCTTGGTGACGTGGTGGATGACTGCAAGCGTGAGCGCCGGGTGAGAAACTCGCCTCCGTCGAGACCCTGGGATTGGTCCCCGGGGCTGCACCCTGGGTGCTCCCTGGGCTGCACCCTGGGTGCTCCGCGGCATTTCCGATCACCGAGTTCCCGGAGAGCACGAAGTTCCATCCGCAGGGAGATACGCCCGATCGTTCTTGCTGTCTTGCTACGCGTCCGTGACCGAACGCACCGCAACCGGCCCGGCTGCCGGCCGCGCCCGCCCGGATCCGCGAGGCATTCGCACCGTTGCCGTTCAATGACGCTGCCGCGTCGGTGCCTTCTGCCCGGGCGGAACGCGGCCGACGCGACAGAACCTCCCGCGCTCTCACGCACCTGCGCGGGTACAGGGGCTTCTCCGAGGGCTGAGTTCAGGCGGTGATCACCCGGAGCTCGACAGCGCGTGCGTCAGCTCCTGGCGCGAGTGGATCCCGAGCTTGGTGAACGCGTTGCGCAGATGCCACTCCACGGTCCGCGGGCTGAGGAAGAGCCGGGTACCGATGTCCGGATTCGATAGGCCCTCGCGGGCCAGGCGCGCGATCTGCAGCTCCTGGGCGGTGAGAACGTCGCGCGTCGCGACGGTCCGCTTGCGCACTTTCTCCCCCGTCGCAAGCAGCTCACCCCTGGCCCGCTCGGCGAATGCCTCCATCCCGATCGACGCGAACTGGTCGTGGGCGGCACGAAGCTGGACGCGTGCGTCGACCCGGCGGTTCTCGCGGCGCAACCACTCCCCGTAGAGCAGATGAGCCCGGGCGAGCTCGGGACGCCGCCGGGTCCTTGCCAGCCTCTCGATCGCCTCGCGATACAGGCGCTCGGCGCTCTCACCCTCGCTCAAGAGTGCCCGGCAGCGCGCTTCCATTCCCCTGCCCCAGTCGGTGCTGGAGGGCGCGGTGGCCGCCATCACGCGCTCGAGCGCACCGGCCGCGAGGTCGGCCCTCGCGGTGCGGACCGCCGCTTCGATCAGCTCAGTCAGTGCCCAGGGGGTGACGTGGAGGTGCGGCGTCTCCTCGGCCGCTCGCTGGGCCGAGGCGAGCCCCCGGTCGTAGCGGCCAAGCCCGTTGAAAAGGATTGCGCTCACCCACTCGGCCCACTGGACGCTAAGCCCCTGACCGCCTGTTCCGGCGTCACGGATCGTGGACTCGATCAATGGCAAGGCGTCCCTTTGGCCTCGGAGCGCGGCAAGCAACAGCTGGGCATAGGGTGCAATGTGGGTCCCAGTCGCCTTTGTGATCGCTTCGGCCTCGGCGATCGCGACGGCAGCAGCGCCAAAGTCGCCGCACCACGCGACGAAGATTCCCCAGTCGGCCAGGTCGATCGGCAGTCGGGCCAGCGCGCCCGCGTCGCGGGCCTCCTTGAGATTGCGCGCGCTGATGGCATGCCAGCTGTCCTCATCCCAGAGGATATTGGGCGGGATTGTCGTCATCCAGCCCCAGCGGAAGTTCTCCTGGCCCGGTGACGCTTCGTCCGCAAACGCGGCCGTTGCCCGCCTCAGCACTGGCGCCGCCGCGGCATGTCCTTCCGTGACGAAGGTGGTGAGCCCATCGAGCAGCAGATCGGATGGACGGAGCGGGCGGGTCGGCCGCGGAGCCGATGTGGCGGCACGGGATACCTCGACCAGGCTGCCGGCGGAGGCCAGGCGACCGGCGAACAGCGCAGCTCCCCACGCGTCGAGGTAGGTCTCGCGCGCGAGCTCGGGGTCGAGCCGCTCAAGGCGTTGGGCAGCTTTCAACAGCAGTGCCGGCGCAGTGGTCCCCATGCTCGACGCGAACGCGATCTGACCCCTGAGCAACTCCACATGCGCCATCTGCAGCTCGTCTGGCGTCGAGGCCTCGGCCAACGCCAGAAGCTCGAGCGCGCCTTCAATGATGCCGGCATGCAAGCTTGCTCGGGCAGCGGCAAGCCCACGCCGCACCCGCTGCTCGGGATCGCCCGACAAAACGACAGAGCGATGCAGGAACGCGGCTGCCGCGGCCAGGCCGCCGCGCGCCTGCGCACGGCTGGCGGACTGCTCGAGCGCCACGGCGACCGGCTCGTTCGGCCCCGCTGCGGCTGTGGCCAGATGCCACGCGCGACGGTCGGGGTCGACGCTGCGGTCGGTCGCCTCTGCCAGGGCCAGATGGATCTCCCGGCGTTGCTCTCTGGTCGCTGTTCGGTATACGGCGGAGCGCACCAGCGGATGGCGGAAGGTCACGCGCTGGCTCAGGGCCAGGAGCCCATCGGTTTCCGCATCAACCGCCGATACCGCGATGCCGAGTTGCTCCGAAGCACGCAGCAGAAGCAGCGGATCACCGATGGGTTCTGCCGCCGCAAGCAGCAACAGACGCCGCGCATCGTCGGAGACCGCGCTGACACGTCGTACGAAGCTCTCCTGGATCCGCCCCGACATTGCTTGCGCCTCCGGCAGGCCGAAGCCTCCAGCCAGCTGCGCCGCCGTCAATCCGCGTGGCAACTCAAGCAACGCCAACGGATTTCCGCGCATCTCCGCGATGATCCGGTCAAGGACGCGCTCATCCAGCTTGAACCGCAGCGTCGAGCGCAGCAGTGCACGGGCATCACCGTTGCGCAAGCCGCGCACATCCAGCCCGTCCACGTGCTGGAGCTCCAAGCCCGGTTCACGCGCTGCGAACACGAGCCCCACCCGCTCAGCGAGCAGGCGGCGAGCGACAAAGGCCAGCGTCAACGCGGAAGCCCGATCCAGCCACTGTGCATCATCGACGACACACAGCAGCGGACGCTGCTCCGCCTCTGCCGCGAACAAACTCAGCACCGCCAACCCGACGAGAAAGCGGTCCGGCGCGGTCCCGTCGCTCAGCCCGAACACGGTCTCCAGCGCGCGACGCTGCGGAGCCGGCAGCTCCTCGATGCGATCGAGCAACGGTCCGCACAACTGATGCAAGCTGGCGAACGCGAGCTCCATCTCCGACTCCACCCCCACCGCCCGTACGACCCTCAGATCTGACGCCGACGTGACGAGATACTCCAACAGCGCCGTCTTCCCAATCCCAGCCTCGCCCCGTAGCACCACCGATCGGCTCTCGCCACGGCGGATCGCCGAGACCAAGTCATCCAGCAACGCGCACTCACTCGCCCGCCCGCGCAAACCACCCGGCGGACCCGGTACGTGAAGACCGCTCTCCATCAGCAGTGCCTCGGTGAGGTCGGCGCCGCGCGACTACCGTCAGCGCCGCGTTCGCTGCCGCCTCGGTGTTCATCACGCTGCCATCGGACACGAACAGGTTCGGCACATCCGGCGCGCGGCCGAACTCGTTTCAGATGCCCGCCCTCCGGCTGCGCGCAGATGCGAGCGGTATCGGGGTTGTGACCAGCGGGATATGGCCCGGACCCGGAACGTGCGCGTCGCATCGCGGCGCCGTAGACCGACCCGCCCGCGACGTAGGGGCGTTCGCTCATCGCCAAGTAGTTCCGGTGGTCGTTGAAATGCACGTTCGGAACCCGCAGGCCGAACCGGTCGCGCACGTCGCGCTTGAGCGTGATCCGGTTGCTCTCTTGCGGCATGGCTTCGCCCATCAGCCACCTTCTGACCATGTGGTCCTACTCTCGATGATCTCAGCGAAGCCGCCTCTCCGGGCCCCCGGGATCGAGAAATCGGCCAGGGATGCGCGCCCGAGCGAGTGCAGCTGTATGTACTAGCGGCCGACGAAGCCCTCCAGCACCTGGAGCTGCTCGTCGGCGAGAGAACAGACGGACGGCCGTCATTGGGGCTGAAGCCCCCTCCTCGATCGTCCGCGCGGCCACGGGAACCTCGCACGCGACCTCGGCTATCTTTTCGCTGTCCCGCACGTTGACGTCGCCGGGCAACGCTTCGAGCGGGTACATCGTGGGAGCGGCAACGGTGATCGTCGCGATCGTCCGACCGCCCCTAAGAGGGCACGCGGATAGGTGAGTGATCATGGTCGTCGCGCCGGGCGGCCATTCCACCGGTAAGCGGTCCATGCCTGGCGGATCAGGCTACGGACGGTGATGATGGCGTCGGCAAGGTCGAAGAACGCGTCGATGACTTCCTCGCGCCGTTCGTAGCAGCGCTGCAGCCGGTTGAACGCGTTGTGCCAGGCGTTCGTCCGCTCGACGTGCCAGCGCTGGCCGGCCTGAATGGGGGCTTTGTCGCCCTTATGGGCGATTTCCCCGGTCATCTTCCGGGTGGCGAGCTCTTCACGGGTCTTCTGCGAGTCGTACCCGGCGTCGAGGTGAACCCGGATCTGATCGGGCAGCGGGCCGAGCTCGTCTAGTTTGTCCAGCGTGGCGGCCAGCAGCGGGGAGTCGTGCCGGTTCGCCGGGGCCAGTACCCGGTCCAGCGGGATGCCGTGCCCGCCAACCATGCTGGATCGCTTCATGCCGGATTTGCCGCGGTCGACAGGGCTGCGGCCTGCGCATTCCCCGCCCCCGGGGGCCTTGGTGATGCACCCGTCGACGGCGATGTCCTCCAGGGCCAGGCCGACGATGCGGTCATAGGAATCGCGGGCAATCTGCTTCAGCTTCGCGAAGATCCCGTCCTTGATCCACTCGTCGCGGCGCTCCCGGATCGTGGTAGCCGAGCAGGTGCAGTCGGCGATCGAGTCATACGAGCAGCCGAACCGCAGAATCTGGATCAGCTTTTCGAAAATGATCCGGTCGGCGATCCGCGGCCGGTGGCAGCCCAGCGGGTGAGCCGGATCATAGACAGGCCGGTCGGGCAGCAGCGCGGCGAACTGGTCCCATAGCGGTTCCAGCAGCCATGATGGGATGGCAGGCACAGGGACTCCCGTGATCACAGAGCGTAGAGAACTCCGATGATCACGGACCTGTGCCTGTCTCGTCTCAGGACACGCCGAAGCCCCGCAGATCGCACCAATCCGCGCGACCTCTAAGGCGCGTTATCCAGGACACCCGCCTGCCGCAGCACTACAGCACAGAACCGTCGGCTCGGCGCGGCGCGAACGCGATGCCGGGAAACGGGAGCTGGCGCCCAGATCGGCGGATATCGCGCGGCAGCCGTAACTAGCGATTGTCACGATGCGTCACCGCTTGTCCAGCACATGAGCGATCCGGATCGCCGAATCGGCGCCTCTGCGTTTGAGTCGTGGTGCATCTGGATCAGCGGCGCAGAGCTGCTGGTTCGGCGCGAGGCCGGGCAGTCGTGCTGGCTGGGGTCGCGTGCTATTGGGGGGGTGTCCAGTGCGTGATGCGGGCGCCTGCCTTGATCGTGGGACCGGCGGGGATGAGCCGCCGGACGGTGTTGCGGGCCGGCTGCCGCCAGCCGTCACCGAGCTCGAAGCCGGCCCGGGCGAGCAGGATCGCCTGGCGAGCGAGCTGTTGGCAGCGCGGCCGGCGGACCTGATCGAAGGAGGCGGTCTGCGCGGTCGCCTTCGACGGTCTGCGCGTCCGGCGGCCCGCTCGCCGGGCCTCACGCCAAGCCAGGGCAGTCTTCGGGCAGCCCTAACCTTGGCCCTGGCCGCTGTTATCGTCGGGTCCGGACCGGATCGGGCTAGCACCAGCCGCGGTACCGGGGCCGCCCTGCTCGCGCGAGGCCTGCGGGCGGACCGGCGTCTGCTCGAAGATGTAATAAACAGCGACGAGCCCGACCAGCGCAGCGAGGCCGGCGCGCTGACGAACGCGATGCCGATGCCCGCGATGTAGATCAGGCTGCCGAGGCCGAACCGGATCGTGGCCTGCCGGGCGTCCCGCGCGGAGAGCGCGGCCTTCAGGTGGTCGTGCCGGATAGCCCACCAGAACATCAGCGTGAAGCAGATCGACATGCCCTCGAGCACGCCTAGATACAGCGCCGCGGCCAGCGACGCATCGCCGGTGCCTGCGCGCAGGTAGGCGGCGATGGTAGCGGTGGCGAACGGGATGGAGACGACGAAGAACAGCAACAGGAGGTTGACGAACAAGAGCGTCCGGTCGATCTCGGAGATGTTCCTGAACAGTGCGTGGTGGTTGACCCAGATGATCCCGACAGTGGCAAAGCTGACGGTATAGGCAGCGAAGGCCGGCCAGTGATCGGCTAGCTTCGCGGCCAGCGTCGGCTGGTGCGGACCCGGGCCGCCGATGGCCAGGTTCAGGGCCAGCAGGGTTATGGCCACGGCAAACACGCCGTCGCTGAACGCCTCGAGCCGTCCGCTTTCCACTATGGCCGCCGTCCGTTGCCGGCAGGCGGTCGTTTTCCGGCACCATCCCCCTGCGCTGCCAGCCGGCTGTGCGCGCGGGCAGTCGGGGGGCGCGGGGGTTCATCGGGTTTCGAGGATGTTCTTCAGGACGTCGAGGTTCTTCGCGACTGCGTGTTTGACCTGGGGGCCGGCGATCGCGGCGGCGGCCTTGAGGGCTCCGGTGGCGCTGAGGTGGAAGGTGTTGACAAGCTGGGTGGTGTGCTGGTCAAGCGGGGTCAGCTGGTAGGTGGCGGTTCCGGTGAACGGGCCGAAGTCGCCGTCGATGGTGAGCAGGTTCGGGGGGTCGTACTCGGTGATGCGGAAGTGCTCCTCGGCCGGGCGCGGGAGCGTGCGGGTCTGGCGGTAGGTCGTTCCGATCCCGACCGGTCCCGGGGAGGTCTGCTCGGTGGTCTCGAGCGCGTAGTTCCAGCGCGGGAGGTTCTCGGGCTGCGCGAGGTAGGCGAAGACCTTGCCGGCGGGCGTGTTGATGGTCAGGGTGTTCTCGAATTGCATGGTCGTTTCCTTCCTTGGCGCGCGGCCGGCGGGTCGCGTGCGGGTCGTGGCGTCAGCCGGGGCCAGGCGTTTGCTGAGGGCCTTGCCCGAGGGCAGGGCGTCGATGAAGTTGTGCAGGAACGCGAGCATCGCGTCGACCTCCAGGCCCTCGCCGGCGGCGTCCAATGCGGCGTAGAGGAGCTCTTCGATGCCGGCGACCTCGGTGGCCAGGCGGCGGCCCTCGAGGGTGAGGCTGAGGTGGAGGTAGCGGCGGTCCGCGGCGTCGGTGCGGCGCTCGACCAGCCCGGCCGCGACGACACGGTCGACCAGCCGGCTGGGGTTGGTGCCGCTCTCGCACACCAGGAGCTGCCCGAGCCCGTTCAGGCTCAAGGTGCCGTGCTGCTGGAGCAGGCGCAGCACCTCGGCCTGCGACGGGGTGATGCCGTGGGGTTTGAGGGCCTGGGTCAGCAGCCGGTTGCCTTCGCGCTGGGCTGCCAGGATCGCGAACCGCAGGTGTTCGGCCCTACGCACGGGCGGCCTGCCGGGCGGTCGGAATGGCGGCGAGGAAGTCCCTGACCGCCGCGGCGCAGGTGACCAGGCGGGAGAAGCGGACCATGTGGCCAGTGCGCGGCAGCGTGACCTCCCGGGCGTCGGGGATGCCCGGGAGCATGGCCGTGGGCGCGTCACCGCAGGGGGCGAGCTGCCCGGCGCTCCACTGAGCGCCGGAGAAGCAGGGGATGAAGGCCAGGGTCGGAGTCTTCTCCGAAGGGTTCATACCGAATATATTACACGACACATGTGTCGTGTAATAAGTGATCCGCGTCATACTAGGGATCCGCCCATGCGCCCGCCGGCCACGCGGTCACGGCGTCGAAGCGGGCACGACTCCCGGGCCGATGACGTGGAGCGTCTGGCGGCAGGTTCACTCCTCCCCGGCGGTGTGCGGGTCGCCCAGCGAGCGTGCGCCGGGGGCCGGAGTACGGGTGAAGGCGTAGCGGCCGAGGAACTTGACGTGGTCGAACTGGATGGGCGAGAGGCGGGCGAGCAGGGCGCCGGTGACGGGGAAGCCGTCGTCGGCGAGCCGTTTGACGGCGGTGTCGATATAGAGGGTGCTGAACCGCAGATGAGATCACGGGCCGGATAGGGCGGTGTCTGCTGGATCATGACCGAGGGCCCTGCAGACGGCCAGGCTTGCCGCCCCAGGCCGACTTCCGCACAGATCGGCCGTTCGGGTGCGGCTCAGACGGCATGTTGGCCGACTGGGACTTGGCGCCAGCTACGGCGGGACTGTGCGTGTTCTCCTGCCCTTGCACATCACTCAGCGTCAAGCTCTTGATCGACGAATCTTGAGGCCGTCCTACGCCTGATCCGCTGGAGGCTTCACCGGCCGCGGCCAGGCGGTCCGGTTCATGATGTCTCGCAGCAAATACGCTGGAGTTCGTCATGACGAACCCCGCCGGCCAGATTGGCCAGCTCCGTGAGGACGAACTGCCCGTTGTCCGGGTGATCGTCCCGGCCGATCCGGGCGGCCGACTGTTCCAGGATGACCTGGATCCGGGCGACCTGGTATTCGACGGCATGCTGACGCCCATGCTCGTCTGGCATGAGCACTACCCGATCGGCCGCGGCTGGCGATCCGGCTGGGTGCTCAGCTATGACACCGACGGTCACGGGAACCCCGACGACTACATCGTCGGCCTCCGCCTGCCCGATGTCGATGCCGCCGTGGTACAGGCTCGCCAGTACCTGCGTTCCGTCGGCTACCCGGCCGCTGGGTGGCAGTCGTCATAACCCGCGTAGCAGGCCGGCTCCACGCCCCGGCAGGGCATCAAGGCAGCGGCAGCCAGGCACGGAATGCATCCTGCTCACCAGCGGAACGGCGCCGTCCACCGCAGCCGGCCCGCTGCGCTGGGTCCGGTCGCTGGACGGTTACCGGCTCGCCGGCAGCCACCTGTCGGCCCAGCTCTGAACGAAACGGACCGGTTACCCGGGCTGGCGGCCGCTGCCAGGGCGGGGTGATGTGGATGTTCATTACCGAGACAGCGGTGCCAGGCCAGCGGTGTTTTCGGCGTGACCAGTCGGCCGCTCCGCAGTCGGGCTGACAGCAGCGGGCAAGAGCCGCTACGCGTCTACCGAGCCAAATCCCAGCTCAGGGACCATGCACCGAGTAATGGATGGATACAGGCGCCTGCCCTTGCCCGTCGGCCAGTCAGCTGCGGCGAACCCGGCCGATCCAGCCGGTCACGGCGATGATCCGCCAGGCCAGGTGAGTCGGCGGCAGCCAGGAGCGGATATCGGCCGGTACCAGGCAGCCATGATCGTGATTCACGGTGCGGAGCGATCTAGCCACAATAGTGTTATTTCGTGGCATTAGTCCCAAACGGGGACGACGCACCGATATCTGTGTCACAGCAGGACGGACTCTTGCGTCAGTCATCTTGTCGTTTCCGGTGAACCTTTCCCGCGTGGGTTTCGGCTAGGGAAGCTTGGGCGACGTTAGTCGTGAATTTTGAGTCAAGTCTCGTGTTTTCTGGTCAGCTTTGTGGGCTGGATGCCCGCGATGGTCAGGCGGCGAGGCCGCCTTGCCTGGC
>Ga0335080_10008856_pt1 | contig 10500 bp, 11 predicted proteins | sample Lox_Sample_34_FD_206720 | JGI IMG/M metagenome (GOLD analysis project Ga0335080, IMG submission 206720) | Soil microbial communities from Loxahatchee National Wildlife Refuge, Florida, United States - Lox_Sample_3.4 | ecosystem: Environmental > Terrestrial > Soil > Wetlands | place: USA... | reverse complement strand
CGGGTGCCCGGGCGGTCGGTCGGCGCCTAGCCACGATGACCGACACACATCAAAACCGTAACCGTTCAGTCGTCGGGGCCTTGGGGAGGGATTCCTTGTTGGTGCAGCGAATCTTGCGGGCATGGATCGTGCCGAGGCGGAGGCGATCTATGACTCGGGTCGTGAGGCGTGTGTGGAGTTCATCCTTGAGCTGGCGGGCAGGGTCCGGCAGCACGAGGATCGGCTGAAGCGTCTGGAGGGGCAGGCGCGCCAGGATTCGCGCACTAGTTCCAAGCCGCCGTCGAGCGATCCGCCCAAGACTCGTGCGCAGCGGCGGGCGGAGGCGCGGGCGAAGGCGAAGGAGCTGATGCGGGGGGAGCGGGAGCGTCGAGCGCCGGGTGGGCAGCCTGGCCACTCGGGTGCGGGTCGCGAGCTGAAGCCGGAGGATCAGGTGGATGAGATCGTCGATCACTATCCGCAGGCGTGTGGTGGTTGCGGGCGACAGTTCGATGAGGAGCAGCGCCGTCCGGGCGGCCGGTTCGGCCGCCACCAGGTGTGCGAGCTGCCGCCGATCAGCGTGAGCGTGACCGAGCATCGCACGCATCAGTTGCGCTGCCGGCACTGCCGCGCCAGGACCAGCGCCCGGTTGCCTGAGCTGCTCGCCGGCTCGCCGTTCGGGTTGAGGTTGCAAGCCGCGATCGTGACGTTGACCGCTCGGCACCGAGTCTCCCGCCGCGGGATCTGCGAGTTGGCTTCAGACCTGTTTGGCGTGACGCTGTCCAGTGGCGCGGTCGACGCGATCTGCCAGCGCGCGTCAGTCGCATTGGCTGGCCCGCACTGCCATTTGCAGGACTGGGTGCTGGACCAGGACGCGGTGCACGTCGATGAGACCGGCTGGCGAACCGCCGGGGATGGACGGGCGCTGTGGACCGCGACCACGCCCGCGGCGACGTTCTTGCAGATCGCCGAGCACTGCAACCGCGAGCAATTCGACGCGCTCATCGGCGCCCATCCGGGGATCGTGATCTCTGATCGCTGGAACGGCTTCGAGCACCGCGACCCGCACCAGCGCCAGGTGTGCTGGTCGCACATTCAGCGCGACTTTCGCCGCCACAGCGAAGGGCTGGGCGAGCAGAAGACATTCGGCGAGCAAGGCCTCGAGCTCACCCGCCGAGTGTTCGCCGCCTGGCGCGCCTTCAAGGATGAGCACCACAACCGTGACCGCTTAGTAGCGGAGATCGCTCCGATCCAGAGCGAACTACGACAGCTGCTCGAAGCCGCCAGCCCCAAGAGCAAGCGCACGCGCTGGCACCGGCGGTTCGCGAACAACCTGCTCAAGGTCTGGCCCGCGCTCTGGACATTCCTCACCGTCCCAGGCGTCGAGCCCACGAACAACCCCGCCGAACGCGCGCTCCGCGCGCCGGTCATCCACCGCAAAATCTCGCTCGGCACCCAAAGCAAAAACGGTGAACGATTCGCCGAACGAGCTCTCTCGGCCGCTGGCACCTGCCGCCTGCAGCGCCGCTCGCTGTTCACCTATCTCACCGAGCTGATCACCGCCCACACCCGCGGCGATCCATTCCCCGCGCTCGCCTAAGGCCGCAGGGGCTGAACGCTTACTCAAAACCGGCGCTTTCCAGGACTTTACGTCCGAGGCGCTTTGTAGTCTACGAACATGTGTTCGATCCTCGTCAATCCCACTCGCCCGCCTCCGCCCTGCTAACTTCTTGCCTCCCGCGGCTGTGGCGGAATTGGTAGACGCGCAGGCTTCAGGTGCCTGTGTTCTTCGGGACGTGGAGGTTCGAGTCCTCTCAGCCGCATCGGAGGGCTGCGCGCGCCGCGGCTCGAGGGGTGCCATACGATTGCGCCGTGCCGTTCACGCGCACGAACATCAGGAAGGACGTGGAGGACCTCGGCTCGAGGTTCGACGGCGCGCCCGACCTGGAGTTCCGCGCGGCGACTGCGGCGCTCGGGCTCGAGGAATCGGCCCTGAGCTACCAGCGCGTTCCGGCTGGCTACCGCTTTCCGTATGGCCACACGCACAAGAAGCAAGAAGAGGTGTACGTCGTCGTGCGCGGGAGTGGGCGGATGAAGGTCGACGACGAGATCGTCGAGCTCGAGGAATGGGACGCGGTGCGGGTCCCGCCCGGTATGTGGCGAGGCTACGAGGCCGGGCCGGAGGGCCTCGAGATCCTCGTCATCGGCGCGCCCAATCTCGGCGATGCTCCGCGCGCGGATGTCGAAGGCCGGCGCGACTGGTGGTCTGACCCGTAGGCCTGTCCGTCCGCGACGGCGCAGCGAAGTACGTCACCCCTCTCCCCTTCTCACTTTATAACCGACGGGGGGGCTTGATTCAAGCCCCCCTGTGTGCCGCATAATCGCCCGCCGCAGGCCAGAAACCGGCGGAAACGGGAGGCGAGGGATGCGTGTCTTGACGAGGTATGGGTCGCCCAGGGAGGCGACAGGTGACGCCGACGGAAGGTCCGGTGATGGACGCTGACGTGATCATCGTGGGCGCCGGCCCGACCGGTCTGATGCTGGCGTGTGAGCTGCGCCTGGCTGGGGTGGGACCGCTGGTGCTGGAGCGCCAGCCGGAGCACACAGACACTCCGAAGGCCAACGGGTTCGCCGGGCAGATCGTCGAGCTGCTGCGCTACCGGGGGCTGATGGACCGAGTCGAGGCGGCTGGCATCGGCCCCATCCACACGGCGCCTCAGGTCCCGTTCGGTGGCATCCACGTGGACCTCTCACGGCTGCCGGACTCGCCGATATGGGCCATGTATCTGCCTCAGCCGCGACTCGAGCGGGTGCTCGCCGGCCGCGCTGAGGAACTCGGCGTCGAGATACGCCGCGGGCAGGACGTCGTCGGGGTCAGGCAGGACGAGGCGACCGCCACCGCCGAGGTCCGCGGCCAGGACGGGCCGCACAACCTGACCGCGCCATACGTCGTGGGCTGCGACGGTGCGCACAGCAGGGTTCGCGAGACCGCCGGGATCGGGTTCCCCGGCACCACCTATCCCGAGGTGAACCGGCTGGCCGAGGTCACCCTGCCCGACTCGGTGACCTGGCCCGACAACGGCGACCTGGATCTGCCGGGCGTGGGTCGGATCAGTCCGGGCTTCACTCGAACCGAGCGCGGGGTGTTCGGGTTCGGAAGCCTCAGCCCCGGGGTGCTGCTCATGCAAACCACCGAAGACGACCAGGCCGAGGCCGACGACGACGCGCCGATGACCCTGATCGAGTTCCAGGACAGCATGCGCCGCGTGCTCGGCGGGAGCCTCCCGATCGAAGAAGTGACTCGGTTGTCGCGCTATCGGTTCCAGGCTCGCCAGGCCAACCCGTACCGCAAGAACCGGGTGTTCGTGGCCGGCGACGCGGCGCACCAGTTTCCCGCCACCGGCATCGGTATCAACTTCGGCATGCTCGACGCGGTCAACCTCGCGTGGAAGCTGGCCGCGGAGATCGAGGGCTGGGCGCCCTCCGGCCTGCTCGACACCTACCACGACGAGCGCCACTTCGCCGGCGCGCGCGGACTGCTCCAGACTCAGGCTCAGGTGGCGCTGAGGCGCGGACAGGACGCAGCGGCCGAGGCGCTTCGCGACCTCTTCGTGGAACTACTCCAAGACGAGCAGCCGTCGCGACGCATGGGAGCGCTGATCGCCGGCGCCGACATCCGCTACCCGCTACCCAACCCGAACGCACACCCGTTGACCGGCACGTTCGCACCCAACCTCAACCTGCAAAGCCGGCAGGGCACCACCACCGTCGCGGAGCTGATGCACACCGGACGCCCCGTCCTCCTCGACCTCGCCGACCGCCAAGACCTACGGGCCGCCGCCCGTGACTGGCAGCACCGAATCGACTTCCACAGCGCGAGCACCGCGAGCACCGCCCCGGCCGACCACCCGCCGGCCGACGCCCTGCTGATCCGCCCGGACGCCCACGTCGCGTAGGCCGCGACCCGAGGCGAACCCGCCGACACCGTGGTGCCCGGCCTTCGAGAAGCACTCGCCTGCTGGTTCGGCGCGCCAACCTCCTAGAGCCAGCCCTTCTCCTCCGCGATGCGCACGGCCTCCGCCCGGTTGCGGGCATCCAGCTTCTGCATCGCCGAGGAGAGGTGGTTACGGACCGTTCCGGGTGACAGGTACAGCGCCTGGGCGAGGTCCGCCACGGTGGCGTGCCGGCGAGACGCGCTGAGAACCTCGTGCTCGCGCGGGGTGAGCGGGCTCTCGCCCTCGCTGAGCGCCGCCGCCGCAAGTCCGGGATCGACCACGCGTTCGCCGGCCACGGCGCGGCGGATCGCCGAAGCCAGCTCGCTCGCCGGCGCGTCCTTCAACAGGAAGCCGGCCGCCCCACCCTCCATCGCGCGCCGCAGGTAACCGGGACGCCCGAAGGTGGTCAGGATCAATATCCGGCAGCCGGGCAGTGCCCGCGCGAGGTCGTCGGCGGCATCGAGCCCGGTGCGACCGGGCATCTCGATGTCGAGCAGCGCGACATCGGGCACCGCGGCGATGGCTGCCGACACCACCTCGTCGCCCCGCGAGACCTGCGCCACCACCTCGATGTCCGGCTCCAGGTTCAGCAGGCTGGCCAGTGCTCCGCGGACCATCGTCTGGTCCTCGGCCAGAAGTACCCGGATCACGCGTGCGAGACCGGGACGGTGACGGCCAGGCGGTAGCCGCCGCCGGCGAGAGCGCCGGCCTCGAGCGTTCCGCGCACCAGCCGCGCTCGCTCGGCCAGGCCGGCGAGGCCGTGCCCGGTCCGGCGGTCGCTCACGGCCGCCGCGGCGCCTCCGTTCTGGCCGGATGAAATTCCACCGCCGACGCGCTCACGGTCACCGACGCCGTCGTCGATCACCTCCACCCCCGCGTCGGTCAGGCTGGCGGTTATCCGCAGCGTGCAGTGGTGAGCGCCGCTGTGGCGAATCACGTTCGTGGCGCCCTCCCGGACCGTCCAGGCCAGGACGGCCTCGACAGCCGGGTCGAGCGGCACCTGTGTTTCCTGGACGGTGGCGTCGATGCCCGCCGCGGTGAGTGCCATTCGAGCGCCGGCAAGCTCGCCGGCGAGGGTCGGCTGGCGGTAGCCGCTGACCGCGTCGCGCACCTCGCCGAGCGCGGTGCGCGCGACCTGCTCGAGCTCCCGCACCTCGGTCGCCGCGCGGTCAAGAACGTCCGTCTCACTTTCTCCCGAATCCGAAGAGCCGGGGTTGGCGAGCATCCGACCGGCCAGCTCGGCCTTCAGCGCGATCACCGACAGCGAGTGACCCAGCAGGTCGTGCAGGTCCCGGGCAAAGCGCTCGCGCTCCTGCGCCACCGCCAGCCGCGCCAGCTCGGCCCGCGCGTCGTTGAGCTCCTGGTTGCGATGGCGCAGGTCGCTCATGACCAGCATCAGCAGCCCCACACCGGCCGAGCTCGCCACGAAGCCGATCACGGTGCCGCCGTCGGCGCCGGCGATGGCCGAGGTGACGGCGGCGAGGATCGAGCACAGCGCGACGCCGTAGAAGCCCTTGGCCCCGGGCAAGGCGATCGCGACACACGCGGCGCAGTAGGTGAAGAGGAACCCCCAGCCGGACGCCTGGCTGAGGGTCAGCGCGATGGCCAGGGCGAGCAGCAGCCCGATCAGCAGCAGTGACACCCGGGAGGGCTCGCCGCGGCGCCACTGCATCACGAGCGCCGCGTACGACGCCACGAACACGGTGGCGCCTCCGATCACGAGCCCATGCCCGAGCGGCGAGCCGTGCTTGCCGATCGCGTTCAACACCGGAAAGACGATGAACAGCAGCCAGACCAGAGCCGCCAGGTGCCGAACTCCGCCCGGGGAGCGGCCGAGGAAGGAGCCCCTCATCAGGGGCGGACGCCAGCCGCGCTCATCCGGGCTTTCGCAGCCATCGGAGGCGCCGCCGGCGTCCGCCACTGAATTCACGTCCGAGCCCACAACGATCCCAGCGCCAGCTTCTTGCCTGAGCCTCCGGACACGTCACCCTGCGGCCGGCGCAGGAAGCGCAGCATCGCGAACACGCCGATCACCGTCCAGATCGCGAGCGTCCGCAGGTCCTGCGCGTTCAGCCCGGACCCGACGGTGCGCGGGTCGAAGGCGTACTCGAGCCCGTCGGCCAGCGCCCGGATCGGGAAGATCTTGGCGATCTGGACCAGCCAGTTGGGCATCCCGTTCGGCGGGAACCAGATGCTCGAGATGAACGTGAGCGGCAGGATCACCAGGTTCACGACGACCGGCGCGGCCTCGGCGTTCGGGATGAAGCGGGTGATGCCGATCCCGAGCGCGGTGAACGCCGCCGTGCCGAGCACGAGCGTTGCGAGGAGGCCTGGAAGCGTCGAGGTGGGGACGTGCACGTTGTAGGCGATCGCGCCGAGCGCGAGCACCAGGACCGTCATGAGCAGCACGATCACGACGGTGGACCCGATTCGCGCCACCACGTATGCCCACGGCGGCAGTGGCGTGCCCTGCATGCGCTTGAGCACTCCCTGGTCGCGGAGGATCGCGGTGCTGATCGCCATGTTGACGAACGTGGTCGCGATCACGCCGTAGGCCAGGATGCCCGGGACGAAGAAGGCGTCGTACGGGATCCCACCGCGGCTCGAGATGTGCGCCCCCTGGTTCAGTGAGGCGAAGATCACCAGGAACATCAGCGGGAACACGAACGTGAAGATCCCTCGTCCGCGGTTGCGCCAGTAGGCGCGCTGCTCGTAGCGGATCTGCCAGGCGATCAGGCCCAGGTCCCGCTTGAGGGAAGACGTGGTCACGGCACTCATCGAACGGCCTCCTCGGCTGAAACATTCTCTCGCTGATCCCCGGTCAATTCGAGGTAGATGTCCTCGAGCGTCGGCTGGCTGACCGAGAAGTGCCCCAGGTCGACGTCGTGGTCGAGCGCCCAGGTGGTGATCCGCTGCGCGGCCACGACGGGCTGCTTGGTCATGACCACGACCCGGTCGCCCTCGAGCAGGCGCTGCTCGCACGGCAGATCAGGCAGGTCGCCGAGCGACCACTGCGGCGGCAGCGAGAAGCGGATTTCGGCCGGCCGCAGGTCGCGTCCGCCCAGCTCCTCGGGCCGACCGATGGCGATGATCTGACCGGCGTTCATCACCGCGACGCGGTTGGCCAGGTGCTGCGCCTCGTCCATGTAGTGGGTGGTCAGGAACACCGTCTTCCCGAGGTCGCAGAGCGAGCGGATCGTCGACCAGGCGTGTCGACGCGCCCCAGGATCGAAGCCCGTGGTGGGCTCGTCGAGGAAGATCAGGTCGGGGTCGCCGACCAGCGCCAGCGCCAGGTCCAGGCGCCGGAGCTGGCCGCCCGACAGGAACCGCGCGCGGGTGTCGCGCTTGTCATCGAGCTCGACCAGGTCGAGGAGCTCGTGGACCGGGCGCCGGCGCTCGTGGTAGCGGCCGTACATCTCCAGCAGTTCGGCGACGGTCAGGTCGCTCTGCACGCCGCACTGCTGCAGGACGATCCCGACGCGCTCGCGCAACTGGCGCTGCCCGTGCGCCGGGTCCATGCCCAGGACTAGTGCCTCGCCCGCGCTGCGCGTCCGGTAGCCCTCGAGAATCTCGACGATGCTCGTCTTGCCGGCGCCGTTCGGCCCAAGCAGACAAAACACCTCGCCCCGAGACACTTCGAAGCTCACCCCGCGCACAGCGTCCACCTCGCCGTAGGCCTTGCGCAAGGCGCGCACCTCGATGGCGAGTCCGTCTGTCTGTGTATGAGTCGTAGTCATGCATCGCAGAGTAGGAAGCGCGGGCCGCGCCGGTAAGTGGCGCGCGGCCGAAATCGGGGGTGACAAACGTCACGCCCCGTCAGACGTCTGACTGATTAACCGGTCAGGCCGGCCGCTACGCCGGCGCGTCGTTCCAGAGGCGGATGACCTCGGTCTCGCGCTCGAACCCGAGGACCGAGAGGGCACCGGCCTTCAACGCCAGCCGAGCACCACCCGCCACGGGCAGCGCGATCCAGCGTGCCGACAGCACGCGAAAGATGTGCCCGTGTGCGAACGCGAGCACGTCGCCGCCGGCGCCCCGCATCCGCTCGATCGCCTGGTCCGCTCGCGCGCCGACCTCCAAAGGCTGCTCGCCACCGGGGCACCCGTCGGTCCACAGGTTCCAGCCGGGTGTCGTCTCGCGGATCTGCGGCGTGGTCAGGCCCTCGTACTCGCCGTAGTCCCACTCGCGCAGGTCATCGACGATCTCGGCCCGATCGCCGTACCCCGCCAGCTCGCACGTCTCGCGCGCTCGCCGCAGCGGACTGCAGAGCACCAGAGAGAACTCCCACTCCACCAGCTTCGGACCGAGCGCCTCCGCGCGCTCTCGCCCCACCGGCAGCAGCGGCAGGTCGGTGCGGCTGGTGTGCTGCCCGCTCAGGCTCCACTCCGTCTCACCGTGACGAACCAGGACGATCTGCATGCCTCGAAAAACCCCCCTCTAAAAGATCCGAACCAGACCGGCGACAAGAACCAGAAACGGTCAGGCGTCGCCGGCGTCGTACGCCTCGCGCGCTATCAGCTCGCGCGTCTGCGCCTCCTCGATGGCGTTCTCCCGATGCTCGCGCGCATAGTGCTCCTGAATCTGCGCAACCAGCTCGTCGTTGTTGGCCGCCGACAGCGGCTCGCCACACAAATTGCACTCGATCGTTCGCTTCATCTACGAGCTCGCTTCCTCGTGGGCCGTAAGAGGTTCCCGTTCCGACGGCAGCCCGTCCACGTGACCGCCGGATTTCTCGACTTCGTGCGCGGCGAGCAGCGCCGCCCCCAGCACGCCGGCGCGTACGCCGTGCCAGGCCAGCCGGATGTTCGCGCGCCCTCGCAACCCGGGCACCACGTACCCAAGCGCGATCTGCCGCGCGGGCTCGAGCAGCATCTCGCCGGCACGCGCGGCTCCGCCGCCAATCACCACCTCCTCGGGATCGAAGGTGTTGATCGCGTTGGCGATGCCGATCCCGACCCGCTCGGCCCAGATCTCGACGATGTCCCTCGCAACGGGATCCCCGGCCTTGGCAGCCTCCACCGCATCGGCGCCCAGGACGGGGAGACCCTCGGCCCGGCGCTGCCCCAACGCGGACTCCGGGCGTTCCTGGGCGGCGTGGGCGGCGAGCCGGTCCAGCCCGCGCCCCGCGGCGGCGTACTCGAGCGACCCGTGCTGAGGAAAGCTCTGACCCGGCGCCGGCACCCGCGCGTCTTCGTCCACCGGCATCCCGACGAGGGTGTGCCCGAACTCACCCGCGCCACCGGTGGCGCCCCGGTAGATCCGCCCGCCGAGCACGATGCCCCCGCCCAGCCCGGTACCGATCGTCAGCATCACCAGGTTGCGCGCGACCAGCCGGAGATCCATGTCGTGCGCCTCGGCCAGCGCGGCCGCGGTTGCGTCGTTGTCGACGAACACCGGGACACCGAGCCGGTCGCCCAGAACCTGTCGCAGCGGCACGTCGGTCAGCGGGATGTTGACCGACGAGACGACCCGCCCGGTCGCGAACTCCACCACCGACGGCACGCCGATCCCGACCGCCGCCAGATCGTCGGGTCGGATCCGCCCCACGACCGCGACGAGCTGATCGATCAGCGCACCACTGGCCGAACGATCGGTCGCGTCGAGGACCGAGTCGCCCATCTCCCGGCCGCGCAGGCACGCCGCGACGACCTTCGTCCCGCCCAGGTCGACGCCGATGACCGAGCTCACGCGCGCACCGCCACCGACTCCACGAGGCGTCCCGAGTCGCGGTCCAGCAGCACCTTCACCTCGCGCGCCAAGGGCGGCAGCAATGACGACGGCACGTGTGGGTCAGGCTTGGCGTCGGGCCCGAACGCGGCCGCGACCGCCTCGGCCTTCGACGAGCCGGTCGCCAGGAACACGACCTGGCGCGCCTTCGCCAGCGCCGGGAAGGTGAGCGACACTCGGGAGACGAACGGCTCCAACCCGGCGTGCTCAACGCCGACCGCCAGCCGCGAGCGCTCATTCAACGCGGCCTGGTCGGGAAACAGCGAGGCAAGGTGACCGTCGCCACCGAGACCCAGCACGACCAGCTCGAAGCGGGGCGAGCCCGCGTCGCGCAGCAAGCGGTCGTACTCGTCGGCGGCCGCAAACGGCCCGAGCTCGCCGGACATCCGGTGAACCGTCGGCAACGCGCCCAACGCCTCGAGCGGCTCCAGCAGGGTCGAGCGCACAAGGCCGTAGTTCGAGCGCTCGTCCTCGGGTGGCACGCACCGCTCGTCGCTGAACCACAGCTCGCACCTGGACACGTCGACCCCTACCGATCGCACCGCGTCGACGAACTCGCTGTACGCCGCCCCGGCGGTGTTCCCGCCGGTCAAGACAATGTGCCCGGAACCGGCCGCAGCGCCCACCAGCATCGCGGCGCACGCGCGCGCCGGGTCGTCGAGGATCTCGATCTCAACCGGCACTGCCGCACAGCTCCCTGGCGGCGCGAAGCGCCGGACCGTAGGTGGGGTCGCGCAGCAGCGCCTGCCTGACTCCCTCACCCAGGATCCCGCCCTCGCCGCGGGATGCGCCCAGCACCAGC
>Ga0335080_10008855_pt1 | contig 10500 bp, 7 predicted proteins | sample Lox_Sample_34_FD_206720 | JGI IMG/M metagenome (GOLD analysis project Ga0335080, IMG submission 206720) | Soil microbial communities from Loxahatchee National Wildlife Refuge, Florida, United States - Lox_Sample_3.4 | ecosystem: Environmental > Terrestrial > Soil > Wetlands | place: USA: Florida... | reverse complement strand
TCCGCGGCCTGGAGCTGCGGCCCGTCGGCGAGGATCGCCGCACGCTCGAGCGCGTTCGCCAGCTCACGCACGTTGCCGGGCCACTCGGCACGGGCGAGCGCGGCCGCCGCCTCCTCCGACAGGCTCAGCCCGGGCCGGCCGAGATCGCGCCGGATGCGGTCGAGCAGCGCCCGGGCGAGAGGTGGAACGTCCGTGCGTCGCTCGCGCAGGGGCGGCAGGCGGACGGGGAACACGGCGAGCCGGTGGTAGAGATCCTCGCGGAAGCGGCCGTCCCCGACCATGGCCTCGAGGTCGCGGTTGGTGGCGGCGATCCAGCGGACGTCCGCCTCGAGGGTCCGGTTCGCGCCCACCCGCTCGAACTGCCGCTCCTGCAGCACCCGCAGCAGCTTCGCCTGCAGCTCGACCTTGAGCTCGGCCACCTCGTCCAGGAAGACACTGCCGCCCTCGGCCAGCTCGAGGCGGCCGCGGCGGGTGGCCACGGCCCCCGTGAATGCGCCCTTCTCGTGCCCGAAGAGCTCGCTCTCGAGGAGACCCTCGGCGATCGCCGCGCAGCTCACGGCGACGAAGGGGCCCGCCGAGCGGGCGCTCCAGGCGTGCACCGAGCGGGCGGCCAGCTCCTTGCCGGTGCCGCTCTCGCCGAGCAGGAGTACGGTGGCGTGCGTGCGGGCGACCTTCTGCAGCGCCTCCGTGACGGGCGCCATGGCCGGGTCGCCGTAGCCGAGGGGCGGCAGCTCGGAAGCGGCGCGGACTGAGCCGTCCCGCAGGGCGAGCAGCGAACGGCGCTCGAGCGCGCGGGCGGCGAGCATCCTCAGCTGCGCGGGGCTCGCGATCGGCTTCTGCAGGTAGTCGAAGGCGCCCAGCCTCATCGCCTCGACCGCGGACTCGACGGTGCCGTGGGCGGTGAGGACGATGATCTCCATCTCGGGCTGCTCGCCGCGGGCGAGGCGCACCAGCTCCAGCCCGTCCATCGCGGGCATGCGGAGATCCGTGATCAGCAGCTCGAACCCCTGGCGTCGCAGTTGCTCGGCCGCCTGCCGTCCGTCGGCGGCCTGGGTGACCGCGTGGCCCTCGTCCTCCAGCGCCTCGGCGAGGAACTGCCGGATGCCCGGCTCGTCGTCCGCCACCAGGATGCGGGCCATCTCAGCCTCGGGGGAGCTCGACCTCGAAGAGCGCGCCGCCCTCCGGGTGGTTCGTGGCCCGGACGGTGCCGCCGTGCATCTCGACGATGCGCTGGGCGATCGCGAGGCCGAGGCCGGTGCCCTTCGCTCGGGTCGTGAAGAAGGGCTCGAAGATCCGCTGCTCCTCGCCCGCCGGCAGGCCCTCGCCGTGGTCGCGGACGGCGAAGAGCAGCCGTCCCTGTCGCGAGGCGACGCCCGCCTCGACGGGAGAGCCCTCCGGCGAGGCTTCGACGGCGTTGCTGAGCAGGTTCGTCAGGACCTGCCGCATGCGCGAGCCGTCGAGCGGCCATCGGGGCGGCGCCCCGCCGGAGTCGACGCGGATGCGCGACGCGTCGACGCTGCTCGCCGCGGAAGCGAGCAGGGCCAGAGGGTCGACCTCGGAGCGGGCGATCGGGCCGGAACGCGTGAAGTCGAGGAGGCTCGCGCTGAGCGCCTCGAGCCGTTGAGCCTCGAGCACGATCGTCTCCGCCTTGGTGCGCTCGCGCCCCGCCGGCAGGCGCTCGACGAGGAGCTGCGCGTGGCCCTTCAGGGAGGCCAGGGGGTTGCGCAGCTCGTGCGCGAGCACGGACGACATCTCGCCGAGCGCGGCCAGCCGCCGGCCCTGCTCGTAGCGCCGCTCGGCGACCTCCCGCTGGAGGAGCATGCGCGCGAACAGGATGGCGATCACCAGGAGCACGGCCGCCGCGGCGGCGCTCCAGCGCAGGGCCCGGACGGCGTCGGACTCGAGCTGCCGTGCGAGCACGGGTTCGTACTCGATTGTGATCGTCGGCGGCGCGGGGCGACCGGGGCGGGGAGGGTCGGGCGGCTCGGGTCGCAGGACCAGGCGGAAGCGGTCGTCGAGCCGCCGCACCTGCGCCTCCCGCGACGGGGCGGCGCTCGTGTCCGCCGGCCCGCCGAGCGGGCGGCCGGCGGCGACGAGGCGCCCGTGGTCGAACACCGCGACGTACTGCAGGCCGGCCGTCCGCTGCTCCTCGACGAAGGCCTGGAGATCCGCCTCGGAGGCCTCGTGGCGTCCCAGCGTGAAGAGCGCGCGCAGGAATGCGTCCCCCTGGGAGCGGGTCACGCCGGCGGACGCGGCCATCACGCTGCGGTAGCTCGACCAGGAGGTGAGGAGCAGGGCGGCTCCCATCGCGAACGTCGCCGCGAGAAGCCCCCACGCGGCCCAACGCGTCCCCATCGCGGACAGCTTCATCGGCGGCCGCCTCCTCCCGGCCGCTGTGGTCGCAAGCCGAGTGCCAGCGTAGGCGGGCTCCGCGCGGCTCGCAAGTCCGCCTGGCGGCGCCCCGGCGCCCGACGCGGGGCCGCGAGCGCCTCGCGTTCGTGCGGAAGTCGCACGACGAGGATGCGGAATCCGCAGGACCGGCCGGCGAAACCGCGGCGCCACGGCCGCAAGTCGTTGGCGGCCTGGCCTCGGTGCCCCGGCCGCAGCGTGGCAGGGTCATTGCTCCGGCAGGAGGCCGAGGGGAAGCCGAAAGTGGCGAGAAACGACGAAGCGATCGCGACGAGAGGCGCGGGGCCGACCCGCGAGTCGGTGGCGCAGACGCTCGGCGTCGACCCGGACCGGCCGCGGCCGGCGCGGCCGCGGCTCCGGCTGCTCGGCGCGGCGGCCGCGCTGCTCCTGATCGTCCTGGTCGTCGCCTGGTCGCGGGCCGACGGTGGAGCGGCCGTGCCGTACAAGACGCTGCCCGCCGAGCGCGGCGAGCTCCGCGTCGCGGTCACGGCCACCGGGACGCTCCAGCCGACGAAGACGGTCGACGTGGGCAGCGAGGTCTCGGGCACGATCCTCGAGGTGCTCGTGGAGGAGGACGACCACGTCGAGGCCGGGCAGGTGCTCGCCCGCATCGACCCGAGCAAGCTGCAGACTCAGGCGCAGCAGCTCGAGGCGGCGCTCGCCGCGGCCGAGGCCCGGCTGCTGCAGACGAGGGCGACCCGCGAGGAGTCCGCGGCCCAGCTGCGCCGGCAGGAGGAGCTCTACCTGGAGAAGCTCACGTCCCAGCAGGACATCGACGCCCAGCGGGCGACCGCCAAGCGCGCGGCCGCCGACGAGGCGAGCGCGCAGGCCGCGGTCTCACAGGCACGGGCGAGCCTGCAGACCCTGCAGACGGACCTCGGCAAGGCCGTCATCCGATCGCCGATCGACGGGGTCGTGCTGACGCGGACCGCCGAGCCGGGAGCCACCGTGGCGGCCCAGTTCCAGGCGCCGGTCCTCTTCAAGATCGCCCGTGACCTGGGCGTGATGGAGCTGCGCGTCCACGTGGACGAGGCGGACGTCGCCCGCGTGCGATCGGGCGAGGACGCGACCTTCACGGTGGACGCGTACCCCGGCCGCTCGTTCCAGGCCCGGATCCAGAAGGTGCGCCAGGCCTCGGAGACGACCGACGGCGTCGTCACCTACGAGGCGGTGCTCGCGGTCGACAACTCGGGGATGGCACTGCGCCCCGGCATGACCGCCACGGCCGAGCTGACGGTGTCGCGGCTCAGGGACGCGCTCCTCGTCCCGAGCGCCGCGCTGCGCTTCACGCCGCCGGGCACCGCCCAGCCGGCGGCGGGAGAACGCAGCCTCGTCAGCCGGCTCCTGCCCGGGCCGCCGCGCCGGCGCCCCGAGAACGGCACCGACGGCGCGGCCTCGGAGAGCGGCAAGGCGCAACGGGTCTGGGCGCTCAAGGGCGGCCTGCCCTCGGCGATTCCGGTCGAGACCGGGGCGAGCGACGGCAAGCGGACCGAGGTGGTGCGCGGCGAGGTGAGTCCCGGGCTCGCCCTGATCGTCGACACGGTCGGGAAGGAGTGACGACCGTGGACGCCCCCTCCGGCGGTGCGCTCATCGAACTGCGGCAGGTCACCCGGGTCTACGGGACGGGCGACGCGAAGGTCACCGCTCTCGGCGGCATCTCGCTCTCGATCGATGCCGGCGAGATGACGGCCATCATGGGTCCGAGCGGCTCGGGCAAGTCGACCTGCATGAACGTGCTCGGCTGCCTCGACACCCCGACCTCCGGCGAGTACCTGTTCAGCGGTGTGGACCTCGCGAGGCTCGACATGCGGCAGCGAGCCCTCTTCCGCCGGCACTACCTGGGCTTCGTCTTCCAGGGCTTCAACCTGCTGGGCCGCACCTCGGCCCTGGAGAACGTCGAGCTGCCGCTGCTGTACCGCGGCGTGCCCGCGGCGCGCCGGCGCGCCTCCGCCCGGGAGGCGCTCCGGCTGGTGGGCCTCGAGGGCCGGGAACGTCATGCGCCGAGCGAGCTCTCGGGCGGCCAGCAGCAGCGCGTGGCGATCGCCCGCGCCATCGTCAGCGACCCCGTGGTGCTGCTCGCCGACGAGCCGACCGGCAACCTCGACCGGGCGCGCAGCCGCGAGATCCTGGAGCTGCTGACGTGGCTCAACCGGGAGCGCGGGATCACGGTGCTGGTGGTCACGCACGACCCGGAGATCGCGGCCTGCGCACGCCGGACCGTGCGCTTCGTGGACGGCGTCGTCTCCTCCGACGAGCGCCGGCCGGAGGCCGCGGCATGATCTGGAACGCTCTCGTCCTCGCCGTGCGCACGGTGAGGCGGAACGTGCTGCGCTCCGCGCTCACGATCCTCGGCATCGTCATCGGCGTGGGGGCCGTGATCGTCATGGTCACGCTCGGCAAGGGGGCGACGGCGCAGGTCACGAGCCAGATCGCCAGCCTGGGCACGAACATGCTCATGATCGCGCCCGGCGGCCGGCCGGGCCCGGGTCAGGCCGCCGCCCCGTTCCGCGTCGAGGACGCCGAGGCGATCGCGGCTCAGGTCTCCGCCGTGGAGGCGGTGGCGCCGCAGGCGCAGCAGTCGGCGACGGCCGTCTACGGCAACGAGAACTGGAACACCACGGTCGCCGGGGTGGACGACGCCTACTTCCAGGTGCGCCACTGGCCGCTCGTTTCCGGCCGCACCTTCAGCGAGGCCGAGGTGAAGGCGGGGAGCGCGGTCGCGATCATCGGCGACACCGTCCGGAGGAAGCTCTTCGGCGCCCAGGACCCGCTCGGAGCCAAGGTGCGCCTGGGCAACGTCTCCGCTCAGGTGGTGGGCGTTCTCTCCGCCAAGGGACAAGCCGGCATGGGCGACCAGGACGACACCGTGCTGATGCCGCTCAAGACGGTGCAGCGCCGCTTCACCGGCAACCGCGAGATCCGGATGATCCAGGTCTCCGTCCGCGACGGCGCGTCCACCGCGAAGGCGCAGGCCGAGATCGAGCGGGTGATGCGCGTGCGCCGCCACATCACCGGAGTGAAGGAGGACGACTTCCACGTGATGGACATGAAGGAGATCGCCACCATGCTGACCGGCACCACCCAGCTGCTGACGGCCCTGCTGGGGGCCGTGGCGGCGGTGAGCCTGGTCGTGGGCGGGATCGGGATCATGAACATCATGCTGGTCTCGGTCACCGAGCGCACCCGGGAGATCGGCATCCGCCTCGCCATCGGGGCGACGCAGGACGAAGTGCTCACCCAGTTCCTGGTCGAGGCGGTGGCGCTCTCGTCATTCGGCGGCGTGCTCGGGATCCTGCTGGCGCTGCTGGTCTCGGCGATGCTCGCGCGGCTCCTCGGCGTGCCGTTCATCCTCGACCCGGGGGTGGTGGCGGTCGCCTTCACCTTCTCGGCCGCGGTCGGTCTGTTCTTCGGCTACTTCCCGGCGCGCCGGGCCGCGCGCCTCGACCCGATCGAGGCGCTGCGCTACGACTAGCGCCTGGACGACCCCGGCGCTCCGTCTGGAGCACGGGTCCGTTTGAGATCGCGTCTCTCCCCGGGTATAAGCGGCGCGTGTCTTCGAAGAGCAGGACCACGGCGTCGGGGGAGATGGCCACGCTCCTCCTGCTCCTGGCGGTCTCGGCCGGGGCCCAGACCCGTCCCCTCCTCACCGAGCAGGCGACGACCGGGCCGACGGGGAGGCTCGTCTTGGAGACCGGCTTCCAGGCGATCGCCGACGAGCCGAACTACCTGACCGGCGTCGAGCGCACGCGCTGGGAAGGTCCGCTTCTGCGCCTCGTCTACTCCGCGGCCGACAACGTGGACTTCGGCCTCGAGTGGGCGGGCGTCGTCGGCACGACCAGCGTTCCCGGCGAGCGCGCCGTCTCGGCCGGCGGTGACGTCACGCTCCGAGCGAAGCTGCGCGTGCTGAAGGGCGAGGGACGACGCCCGACCCTGGCCTCACGCTTCGGGGTGATCCTGCCCGACACGCCCTTCAACGACAAGCAGTTCAACCCCCTGGGCCTGGGGCCGAACACCTTCCGCTTCTTCCTCGAGGGGGTCGTCACGTGGCCGGTCGGCCCGGTGCTCCTCGACGGCAACGCCGGCCTCTTCCTGCAGGACGAGGTCCTGCGCCCGCACGAGCAGCGCGACTTCCTGTCCTACGCCCTCGCCCTGCGCTGGCCCGCGAAGGCCGCCCTCGAGGTCGTCGGGGAGTTCGCCGGAAGGGCGGGCATCCCCGAGCCCGGCGCTCCCCGCCAGTCCGAGGTCCGAGTCGGGGTGCGCCTCGGTCACGGGCCGGTCCGGTTCGACGCCGCCCTGCGCCGGGGCGTGATCTCCGTGCAGGGGACGTGGGGTGGGACGGTCGGCTTGAGCTGGACCGTGCGTCCCGGCCACTGAGCGCACGGTCGCGCCTGCCCGGCTCGGACGGCGGTCAGTAGAACGTGCCCGGCCGGCGCGTCCCAAGCACGGTGTGGTCGCGCTCGGCGATCGCCCTCACCACGAGGCCGCGGTCCCGATAGAGGGAGCGCTCCCGGTAGTTCCGCGCCGCGAGAGCGGTGTTCGCGACGAGCCCAGCCACCAGCACGACGGCCGCGAAGGCGAGCCAGCGCTCGCCCTTCAGGAAGAACGCGTAGCAGTAGAGGGAGTAGAGGAAGGCGACCGGGAAGACGAGGTAGAAGGTGAGCGCCCACGGCTCGCGGACCGTGAACAGGAAGGCGCCCCAGGTGAGGAGGAGCGTCGCCATCATCAGCCACTTCATGCGCCGCCAGCCGGGCGCGCTCTCCGCTCGCCGGAGCCAGAGGAGCAGCATCACGATCGGCTGGAGCAGGCCGACCGCGAGGGTGAGACCCGCGAAGGGCGTGACGCGGAGATCGGAGAGGGCCCAGGCGAGCCGCTGGCGGTTGTCGGGGCCCATGAAGCGGGGCATCTCGTAGCTCGCGAAGGAGAGCACCTTCGCAATCACCGACCCCAGGTCGCGGGCGTTGATCGGGTTGAAGCGGACCGCGATCCCGGTGTTGGCGGCCGACGGCAGGCCGTAGACGACGAGCGTCGGCACGAGGAGGCTTCCCGTCGCCGCCGCCCCCGTGGCGAAGGCGCCGAGGGCCCGCAGCCCATCACCCCGCCGGGCGCGCAGGACGAGGGCGGCAGCGGCGAAGGGCAGGAGCAGCGTCCAGGACATGTGGAGCTGCAACACCCACAGGAGGCCCATGCCCATGAGCGCGTCGGCGAGCGGCTCGGGCAGCAGGGGGCTGTCCGGGAAGACGAGCGCCTCCGCCGCGCCCACGAAGAAGAGCACGCTCCCCGCGAGGACGTAGGACGGGTTCACGACGCGGGTCGAGTAGTGGAGCGTCCAGGGCAAGGTGAGAGCGAGGCCGAACACGAGCCAGCGGGGAAGGGCGGGGACCCGCCGCCAGCCGTACCAGGCGAGGAGGACGAGCGCCCCGAACGACAGCAGGTTCAAGAGGACGAACGGGGCCTCGGGGATCGGCAGCACGTGGAACGGCAGGCCGACGAGCAGACCCTGCAGCGCGCCCGGGATCTGGTAGATGCGCTCGTGGCCCTTGAGCACGAGGTCGGGGCCGAAGTAGGGCCAGCGGCCGGTGGTGAAGAACTTGAGGCCGATGAGGTAGATCTGCTTCTCGTCGATGAACCAGAACTCCGAGCACAGGCCGAACGCCAGCCGGTAGAGGAAGAGGAGCGAGAGGAGCGCGATCGCGACCGGGCGCCGGACCAGGTATCCGTCGAGGCGGGCGAAGAACGTCATCGGCCTCCATCTTAGGACGGACACGGGGGACAGGGCTTCGGAGCTCCGGAGGGACGCCAGGGACAGGCTCGAGGGAAACGGCTCGGTTTACACTGGCCTCGCGACTCTTGGCTCGACCGATCCCCGAAGCGCGCGCTCTCCCGGCCGCCGGCGCCCGCCGGCGCCTCGCGGGGCTCGTCCTCGTCTCGCTGCTCGCGGTGGCCAGCTACCTCGACGGCCTGGGCAGCCAGCACATTCCCAAGAACGGCGACGAGTACGCGTACGAGCACATCACCCGCATGACCGCGGCCAGCGGCGCCCTTCTTCCCCTCCGGTCCGATCTCCCGGACATGCGCAACACCAAGCCGCCGCTCCTCTTCTGGCAGGGTATCGCGTCGACCGGCTGGGGACGCCACTGGACGCTCTGGAGGTTGCGGAGCCCCAGCGTCGCCTACACGCTGTTCACGGCGCTCGTCGTCTTCGTTCTGGGCTTCCGGCTCTCCGGAGGGACGGACACGGGCCTCCGGGCGATGCTCGCGTTCCTCGCCTTCTACAGCACGTATCGCTACGGGCGGCCGTTCCTCACCAACCCGCCCGAGGTCTTCTGGCTCTTCCTGCCCTTCGCCGTGCTGCTTCTGTGGCGCCCGGCCGCGTTCGGCTCGCGCTTCCTCGTGCCGACCCTGCTCGGCGTCCCGATCGGCATCGCCTTCCTCTACCGGTCTTTCGCCCTGGCCCTGCCCGCCGGCCTCGGCCTCGCCTGGTGGTTCCTGCGCTTCCGGGACTACCGCGTTGCCGACTTCCTGAGGAAGGACGCGGGGAAGGTCGCCCTCGCGATCTCCGTCGGCCTCGCGATCTTCGCCTCGTGGCTCCTCCTCGACCCGGACCCCGGAGGGGTCTTCCGCGAGTTCGTCCTGGGCGAGAGCCTCGGTCGGTTGAGCGTGGCCGGCCAAGGGCTCCGACCTTCCGGGGGTGGCCCAGGAATCTGGAGCTACGTTCTCGGCTCGATGAGCCACGTCCTCGGCTATCCCGTGAACGCCGGCCTTCTCGCGTTTCCGGTGGTCGCGTTCTTCCTGGCTGCCTTCGAGCGGCGGCGCGAGCTGAGCGAGGCGGAGCGCCTGCTCTGGATCTGGATTCTCGCCGTGTTCGTCGCGTTCAGCTTCGCCACCCCGCGCTCGAGCCGCTACCTGCTCGCCGCCATGCCGGCGCTGGCGCTGCTCCTGGCGCTGGCCTGGTCGCGGATCGGAAGGTGGGCCTTCGTCCTGAGCCTCCTCGCGACGGCCGCGGCGATCGCGGCGATCGCCCTCCTGTCCCTCGGCCTCGAGCGCGAGCTGCCCGGCCTTCGGCCGTACCCGCCTTTGCACTGGGCCCTTCTCGCCGGCGCCGAGGCGATCGTCCTCCTCGGCCTCTCCGTGCCCCCGCTCACCCGGGAGATCGTCCTCCCCGGAATCTTCCTCGCCTACGTGTCCCTCGCGTCCGCCCTCGGGCCCTTCGACGGGCCCCTGGGGCAATTCGGCGCGGCGGCACAGGCGCACGCGCGGGGACGGGACGTGTGGGTGCCGGTCGACTTCATCGCCAAGGAGGAGCGCTACCGGTTCCTGCTTCCCGGAGCCGACCCTCACGGGTACGGCGAGGAGCGCGGCCTCTCCGCGGCCGACCTCGTCTCGCGCTACCCTCTGGTCGCCGTCCAGGCTCCGCTCCGCGCCGGCGCGCCCGAGGGCGCCATGGTCGTCGGCCGCCGCCTGGACCTCCGCGGCCGCCAGACCGCGGCCGAGCTCGCGGACATCCTGACGGGAAAGCTCTCCCCCGGTCTCGTCGTGGAGGAGCTCCTGGTCGAGGGCCGCCGCGCGAGCCCGGAGCCCTCGGCCGCCGGTGCGGAGGGCCGACGCTGATGGCCAGAGTCGGGCCGCGTCTCTCTCTGGTTCGCCTCGGTCGGGAGGGTCGGGATCGTCGCGACCTTCTCGTGCTGGCGCTCGTCGTCGTCGGGTTCGGCGCGGGGTTCGGGAAGGCCCTCGGCCGCGCCCGACCGTCCCTCTTCCGGCCTCGCCTGGCCGTCGAGGCGCGGGACGAGCCACCGCGGTTCGAGACGCGGTTCGTGACAACCCGGCCGAACACCCTCGCCCACGCGGCGTGCCTGGTGGAGCTCGGCGACGGGAGGATCCGCGCCTTCTGGTACACGGGCAGCCGCGAAGGGGCGCCGGACGTCGAGGTCCACACCGCCGTCTACGCGCCGGAGCGGGGGGTCTGGAGCGCAGAGAAGACCGTGGCGAGCCCCGAGAGCACTCGAGCGGCCCTCCGGCGCTACGTCAGGAAGGTCGGGAACCCGACCGCGATCCGCACCGACGACGGAACGCTCTGGCTCTTCTACGTCACGG
>Ga0335080_10008853_pt1 | contig 10501 bp, 8 predicted proteins | sample Lox_Sample_34_FD_206720 | JGI IMG/M metagenome (GOLD analysis project Ga0335080, IMG submission 206720) | Soil microbial communities from Loxahatchee National Wildlife Refuge, Florida, United States - Lox_Sample_3.4 | ecosystem: Environmental > Terrestrial > Soil > Wetlands | place: USA: Florida... | reverse complement strand
CATAGCCGGCAGCTTCGTACGCAACGAAGGCACCCACAACGAAAGTCCCGAAAGCAAAAAATGGGCGACGTCGGAGTCGACCGGACGATAGAAGAGACGCGATTCTCATGGATGTGGCGCCACGCCGTAGCAGCCTAACTATTGCCGACTCTTAGCGATTGCGAAAGAGCGATCCTCGTGCCGCGTTCCGGCTGCTCCTTCGGTCGCCGTTCCTTGTTCGCTTTCCGCCCCCGCCGTATACGAGGCGACCGGCAAACGCCGCAAAGAGACCGCGAGGGTAAGAATGACTGAAGCAGCGCAACTCGTTTATGCCCTCATTTTACGGGTAAGTTCGTCATCGGCGCGGACAAGCCAGAGAAAAAGCAAGACAACAGAGGCAATCCCGAGGACAAAACCAAGGAGACAGCCGAGAACGAAAGACAGCAGATAAAATTGCGCAGCCCCGCCTACTCCAATCACAACTTCCATTATATATTCTAAATCGGTTCTGAAAAGGCATTTATGATTAATAAACACGGGAATGACAACCACCGATGAGGATTTTAATCTATTCACACCACTTTGCGCCTAGCGTCGGTGGAATCGAGTCGATCGTGATGTCCCTGGCGCGTGGGTTGCTTGAAGTTTCCGAACTTCAGCATTCGCCCTCCATCGAGCCGATAGTCGCGACACAAACTGGGGCAGGTAGTTTTGATGACGGTGAGCTGCCTTTTCAGGTTATTCGTAAACCGAGTTTCGCTCGCCTGCTCTCTCTGGTGAGAGGGTCGGACTTGGTCCACGTCGCCGGACCAGCACTCGCGCCGATGCTTGCCAGCTATATTCTCGGGAAGTCATTCGTCATTGAACACCACAATTATCAGTCTATTTGTCCAAACGGCCTCTTGATTTTGCACCCCAGGCGATCGATTTGTCCCGGATATTTCCGGGCTCGGAAATACGGGCAATGCCTCTCGTGCCGAGCCATTGAAACTGCTTCTTGGAAAGCCGCGCTCAGCCTGGTCGCAATGTTCCCCCGCCGGTTCCTGTCCCGTCGCGCGCTTGTTAATATCGGCGTGTCGCAGCACGTGGTTAACCGAATCGCACTGCCCAACAGTCTTGCCATATATCACGGAGTTGCGGACCCGCCGCTGGCGTCTGTCTCCGCGGCAGTACCAACGATCTTCGCTTTTGTCGGTCGCTTCGTTCCGGAAAAAGGAGTCCCCGTGCTTCTAAGGGCGAGCACGATTCTCAGGTCCAAATGTGCAGATTTTAGAGTTCGTTTGATCGGTGACGGTCCCGAGCGGAGGTCAATCGAAGAAATGATCTCCTTCCTGAAGCTCGAAGGTGTTGTGGAAATTATGGGCTTTCGCTCCGGGCCAGGTCTGGAGGAAGCCCTGGCCGACGTGGGCGCCTTGGTTATGCCATCCGTTTGGGAAGAGACGGCAGGACTTTCGGCGATGGAACACATGATGCGGGGACGACTGGTGATTGCATCGTCCGTTGCGGGACTAGCAGAAATGCTTGGCGAAGCAGGATTGCTTTCAACCGTCGAGAGTCCAGAGAGTGTAGCCGATTGTATGTTTCGAGTTATCCAGAATCCTGACCTAGCCGGCACATTGGGACGCAAAGCAAGGGAGAGGGCTTTGCGCCTATTCTCACGTACGCGGATGATCGAGGATCACATCAAGATCTATTCTTCACTGCTTGCGGACAATCCTGAAGCGAGCTGCGAGTACCACTGGGAAACCGGGACGAAACAGCGGGCCGATCGTAAGGAGCGGCAAAGGCAAGTGCAATCCCATGCCGCTAAACCAGAGTAGAAGCCAATTAGGGTCGCGCTAATGAATGATTCTTCTGAGGCATTGCGCGAGCATCGCGTCCACGCGGCGGAATCTAGTCGAGGGCGGAGCTCCGATGTGATCTATCGTTCTATTGAACATGTAATTTCAGAGAACAAGCTCGGAGGTACCGTATTGGACTATGGCGCCGGGACGGGTGAACTCACTCAGCGGCTCCTAGGCATGGAAAGGTTCGAGAGCGTTACGGCGGTGGACATTATGGCCGCTCCAGGGCTTGACCTTGATTCGGAATGGATCGAGCACGACCTGAACACCCCTCTTCCGATCAGCGAAGGGCAGTTCGACGTGGTCGTCGCGGCCGAGGTTATCGAACACCTGGAGAATCCACGGTTTGTTGCACGCGAGTTATTTAGATTATTAAAAAAGGGAGGTTCAGCAATAATTTCCACGCCGAACAACGAAAGTTGGCGGTCTCTCCTGGCGCTGCTGGTTCGTGGGAACTTTGTGGCCTTCACGGAGACCTCTTATCCCGCTCACATCACGGCGCTGTTGCGTCAGGACATTCAGCGAATCTTTTTGGAAGCTCAGTTTGCCGCTCCCCGCTTCTATTTTAGCGATTATGGTGGTCTCCCAGGGAGGCCCAGCCTCACCTGGCAGGGAGTCAGCTTCGGTATTCTTCGCGGGCTCCGCTATAGCGACAACATTATCGCGCTGGCGAGGAAACCTTCGTGATTCGACATGGCCCTTGAGGCTTCCGTGGGCTCGGGTTGAGGCAAATTCTCTGGCTTGCGATATCGCCATCTGGACTCACGCGCTCTGGATGGCCACACTTCGCACGATCCAGTTTTTCGTGGCTTTACGCGAATCTGGCTCGCAAAATTGCCAGCGGACGCTGACCGTGCCTTTTCAAGACGGCTGAGAAAACCAGCAGCCTAAAGCTTCACTTCCAGAATCTCGACCGGCGTGAGTTCGCGCTGGCTGGAGATGCGCAAGCCGGCAAAATCCGTGACTACCGTTTCGGCAATCGGCACAAGGTGCCCCTGCTGCTCCAATGCTCGCAGGGGATTTGCAACCGCTTCTGGGTATTCCGCGCCGCGCACCACCCAGCGAACATTCTGCTGCTGAAAGAAAAGGAGCCATTGCGCGGTTGTTCCCAGGCGCGCCGGGTCAATCGCCCAGCTCGAAGTGGGATCGCAATTCAGGTAGGGCCCGCGAAGGTAGTAGAGGTGGCGGAGGAAGACCGCGGTTTTTTCGTTTTTTGTACTGCGCGCGAGGGCCTGGTTTACAAATTCCGCGGCGGCGTATTCCGATGCGTGCTGTTCGAGGTATTGCTGGCGCGATGTGAGACCCGAGGCAGCCGCCAGAGCGCCACGCGCGTATAGAGCAAATGCTCCGGCGCCGAAGAGAAGAAAAATTGTAAGGGTTGCTAGAGAAAGATATCGTGTGGCTCTCCAAGCCTTACCTGTGGTCTGGGCTACTGCGCTTAGAACTGCCGCCAGCGCAATCGGCAAAAGTGGGACCATAAATCGCAGCATTCCGGAAGCAGCACCGATTCCGAGCGCACTGACAATCCAGATGGTCAGCGCGGCACGCCAGCTCGGCGTGTTGCGGACAACAAAAACAAGCAGCGGCGCAAAAACGAGGACAATAGGCCCGAAAAATTGCCAAAAACCGAGATGTGTTTCGTCAATTGCGGCGAAGAAAGGAAACTTCATCAACTGCCATAGGCTGTGGTGACCTTCCGCCCCAGTGTCCGCACGCAGAGAAGCCAAGGCGAAGGCGTTCACCTTGGCTGGCGAGATCCAGCGTAGGAGGAACGGAAAAACGGGGTCGCCGGTCCAGACCAGATTTCGAGCGTAGGGATACACGCCGGCAACCAGTGCGCCGAGAAAAAACAGGAAACCTCTGAGGAGCGACCGGGCTTCCCAAAAATAAGCTAGCGCCAATGCAGAGGCGATCGCGCAGCCGGTATATTTTGTTCCAGCAATGGCCCCCGCCAACGCGCCGGTAAGGAGTGCACCGGAGATACCAGGTAGCCGGTACGACTCGGAAATCATCATCAGGCCGGCGACCACAAAGAATGCCATCCAGATGTCTGGTGCCCCAGCTGTTGTGGTTTGCCAAAACACAACCGGAGTCAACAGAAAAACCAAAGCGGCAGTCCAGGCCCATGCAGGGCTGCCCCAGCGCGCAGCCATTGCGGCGGTGCCGAGCGCGGCCAAAACACCACCAAGAAACAAAAGGCCCATAGCCAGCTGATCGCTTCCGAGAGCCAAGCCCGCTAGGATCAGGAGATGCCCTTGCCCCGTAAAAAAGCCGTGAGAGAGAAAGAAATTCGCATGCAAGCCGTTTTGTAACGTTAGAAGAGGTGCCGTGAAGTGATAATGAAGCGCGTCCGAGCCGGTAACCGGAGCCATGGCCGCCCATCCCTGCAACAACAGAACGATTGCGGTTAGGCCGGCAAGTCCTTTTTCTAGCCGAGGTGCAGTCGCCATCCGCTGCCACAAGCTTTTGATCGTTTCGAACACACGGCCGGCGTCGCCGAGTCCCGCCAGAAAAGCCAAAACCAAAACACAGATTGTACCCGTGCGGATTTCCCCGGTGAGTTGCACAAAAAACAGGAAAGTCTCCATGCCTATCACTCCCAACGCGGCACCGCACAGAAGGTGCTCGGCGTCCGAGAACAGGCGTATCCGGCAAATTCGTAAGACACAGTGTCCTAAGCAGGTGGCGACCCACGCGAAGAGCAGAACCGCGAGGAGAATTCCGAGGGAAGCAACTAGCGCCATACTCTATGAAGGAGAGGAACTAAGGCGTCGTGAAACTGACTGCGGAATTGGGCGTAATACCAGATTTGCGCAACGACGATCCAGGCGCACACCAAATATTGCAGCCATTGCTGTTGTCGCGGCTCTTCTGGTGCCATTACGGGCCGAGAGTATAGCATGCGCTCGAGCGGCCAAATTTGATTCGAAGTGCGACCATCGCGAAGTTGAGTTGTTCTCTAACGCACCTATTCGTGACGGAGGGCGAGCATAGGGTCCACACGAGTCGCGCGGCGGGCTGGTATATAGCAGGCCCCAGCGGCGACGAATGCGAGGAGCAGCGCTACGCCTGAAAAGGTGATTGGGTCCGTCGTGCTTACGCCGAAAAGCATGCTGGCCATGACGCGGGTTAGCGCCAGCGCGGCCAGAAAGCCGATGGCCACGCCGAGCAGCGTCATTTTCATCCCTTCGCTGAGAATCATGCGCAGCACATCGGGCGAACGTGCGCCCAGCGCGATGCGAATGCCGATCTCCTGCGTGCGCCGGCCCACCAGATACGAAACCACGCCATAAATGCCGACCACTGCCAGCCCGAGAGCCACAAAGGCAAACACGCCGAGAAGCAACATGGAAAAGCGCCGCGCGTTCAGCGAGTTGGCGATGATTTCATCCATCGTCTGCGTTTCGGTCATGAGATGTCCGCTGCTAATGGAGTGAACCGCTGACCGCACGGATTCGCCGACTGTAGCAGCCGCCGCGGGTTGATAACGCAGGAGAACTCCGGTGCCATTCCAGGAGAGCCGCATGGCGGCGTCCGGGAGCTGCATGTACGGGACATACAGCTGGGCACGCAGCGATTCGGTATCGTCCCTGTCGAGGCCCCACTGCTTGACGTGGCCGACGATGCCGATAATTTCGGCGCTGCCGCCTTTGTTCGGCACGACGATGCGTTGCCCAATGGGATCCTGGTCGCCAAAATATTGTTTAGCGAAAACGTCATCGATAACCGCCACGTGCGGCGCGGTTTCATTGTCGTGCGCCGTGAAAAAGCGGCCGCGTTCCAGGGGAACGCCCATCACGCGGAGATAGTCTTCCTGCACGACGTAGCTGAGCGCCATCTTCATTTCATTTTCAGTGGCTGGCTTGGGCTGGCTTTCGATCCAGAAAAGGTCCTCGTCGTCGCCGCCCAGGGGCAGCGCGCCCCAGGATAGCGAGACGGCAGTCACACCCGGAACGGCTTTGATCTGTTGGTCGACGTTGCGCAACGCGGCACGAATCCCGTCAGCGGTGGCGATACGCATCGAGGGTGGCAACGCAACGCCGAAGGACAGAACATTGTGCGAATTAAAACCGGGATTCACATTCCAGAGCGCCTGCAAGCTGCGCAGCATGAGTCCGGCGGAGATTAGCAGCACCAGCGCCAGGGCCATTTCCGCAACGACCAGAACTCCTTGCGCCCGGTGGCGCACGCCGCTTTCCCCGCGGCCACCTTCTTTCAGCGTGTCATGTAGGTTGGTGCGCGCTCCGCGAAGCGCCGGAGCGAGGCCGAAGAAGAGTCCGCACGCGAGCGTGACGATGCTCGTGAAGAGAAGCACACGGCCGTCCAAACCGACTTCACCGGCACGCGGCAAACCCGCAGGCAGGCGCCGCAGCGCCGCTTGCGTGCCCCAAGCCGCCAATAAGAGCCCAAGGCCGCCGCCAACTAAAGACAGCAGGAGGCTTTCGGTAAGCAGTTGGCGGACGAGGCGACCTTGACCGGCACCCAATGCGGTACGAACCGCAAATTCCCGCCTGCGTGCCGAAGAACGAGCCAGCATGAGATTGGCAACGTTCACGCAAGAAATCAGCAGAACGAACCCAACTGCACCAAGCAGAACGAAGAGCAGGACGCGCACGTCATGAACCATATCCTGCTTCAGAGGGAACATCGTTGCGCCGATCCCTTTGTTCGTGTCCGGATAGGTGGCCGCCAAGCTCTGCGAAATCGCGGCCAGATCGGCGCGTGCCTGCTCGATCGTCACGCCCGGTTTCAACCGGCCAATACCGTGGAAGCCCAGGCCGGCGCCGCGGGTCGGCAGCAGCGGATTGTTCCACTGGCCAACCGGAAGATAAACGTCGATGCTGTTGAAACTTCCGAGCGTGAGTTTGAAACTTGCGGGAATCACGCCCACGACCGTGTAACCTGTGCCGTCAAGTGCGACCGTCTGACCTAAAGCACTCGGCGATGCAGCCAATTTGCGTCGCCACAAGCCTTCACTGATCAAGGCAATGGGTGCGCCACCGATACGATCTTCACCGGGCGCGAACACGCGACCGAGCAGTGGAGTGACGCCGAGGACCGAGAAAAGGTCGGACGTGATGAAGCGCGCACGCAACTGCTCGGGCTCGCCGCGGCCGGTCAGATTTACGAGATAGCCCCGCGACATGGCCATGCCCGAGAACGTGTGATTCTCGCGTTGCCAGTCCAGGAAATTCGGAAGCGAGATCGAGCCGGTGGCGAAATTCGGCTTGCTTTCGCTCAAAGTCACCAGTTGCTCGGGATGCGGGTAAGGCAAAGGATTGAAGAGCACTCCGTTGACGACCGAAAAAATGGCGGTGTTCGCGCCGATGCCCAACGCCAGGGTTAGTACGGCCACGGCCGTAAATCCCGGAGCTTTCACCAGAATTCGCAAGCCGTAGCGCAAATCCTGCGCCAGCCGTTCGAGCGAAGCTCCGCCCCACATCTCGCGCGTCACTTCTTTGATCAACTCAGTGTTGCCCAACTCCTGACGTGCAGCAGCGGCAGCGTCGTTCGTCGACGCGCCACGCTCGCGCCGGTCTCGTTCAGCCATCTGCAGATGGCTTTGTAATTCTTCGTCGAGTTCGCGATTCCTGTTTCGCCGTCCAAAGAGCTTCATGCTGTGCTCCCTTTTTTGGCGGCGTTCAGAACGCCGGCGATGGCATCCGAAACGAGTTCCCAGCGCGACCGTTCGGACTCCAATTGTTTCTTGCCTTTCGCGGTGAGCCGATAGACGCGCACCCGTTGCTTATTTTCCGAAAGCTTCCAGTCTGCCGCGATCCACTTTTGGCGCTCCAGGCGGTGGAGCGCGGGATAGAGCGATCCTGTATCGACCTGCAAAACGTCTCGGGAACTCGCGCGGATGGCCTGGCTAATCCCGTAGCCATGGAATGGACCCCAACGCAGTGTTTCCAAGATCAGCAGGTCTAGTGTTCCCTGCAGCAATTCGGTGCGGTTTTGGTAGCGTGGCTTCATGGCAGCAGCCTCGTCCGTTAGGGATGTAGATACTCTACATCCGAGGGAGTAGAAGCTCTACACCCTAAGCCGGAGCAATCAGCATTCCAAGCCGTCCGCCGCCAACTTACTGTTGTCACGCCGTTTGTTTGGTCCGAATGCTCGGTCCGCGCTAGTACCGCCGCGGAGATGGGACGGAGTGTCTCGAAAGCGGTCACCTTTAGCCCGGCGTTCTGCGGATCGACGGCTTACAAGGCGGAGAGTTGTGGAGGGTGGTTACCGAAAGTAGGCGCGAGACTGGCCAAAGAGAGACCCCCTGGAGGATCCGGCCTTTGCCGATGCCTAAAACAATCTGCTGCTAACGGATGAAAGATTAGACTTGCAGAGATCTAGAACTTAACGCCCCAAAAAGACGCGTCGGGCTTTACTAGCTCCAGACCAACGTCCCACGCTTCGTGATCGCGCCAGACGACGTGGGCATCCGCGCTTCGTCCGCTGGCGGCATGAATCAGGCGCACACGTCTACGCAACGGAAGACCCGCGCCGACTACAGCCAAACACCCGGATTTACTCACATCGACAGTTACGCCGTTGGCGGACTGGTGGGCGGCGCCATCCTCCCACTCCACGCGGAATTTCACTCGGGAAACGACTCTCGGATAATTGCGGAGCTTTTCCCAGCGTGCTTCCAGGGCTTTGCCGGTGGGAACTTTGGAGGTGAGCGTTTCGGTTTCGGTCGGCATGCGAGGCCTCGCAAGGTGAGCTGTCTACTGGGGCCGAATCAGCACAAACCAAGGTATTTCCACGCAGGAGGCCAGTCAATAGTACTTTTATTAAATTCGTGCGATTCAATCTACAGGAAAACCTCTATAACAAAACTGTGGCGCTCAATATAAGCCTTTTTCTCCCAATAACTTAGCATCTAGGCCGCGAATAGGCCGCTTTCCTCTTTCTCCTTTTATTCACCGAGGTGCGTGATCGGCGAAGGGCCCTTCCTTGCTTTAAGCAGCAGCACACAGTCTGTACTGAGGATACTGATAGGGCTGCAACTCTTGGTGCAACTTTACTCTTGCTTGAACAATCTCTATTGATGTAGCGTTCGCGCCAACGGGTCTCCATGGGTTTAGCTCTTCAGATTGTTTTCCTCGCCGTCTGTCTGACGTTGGTGTCGGACGACGCCCGACCAAATCCGGCCGCATTGCCGCCGCCTCCGCCTGCTTCGCCAACCGCGATTGTGATTGGGTTCGTCGGCGGTTTCGTTCGTCACGACGATCGAGTGCACACCGAAGTGCTACTCGCGAATCGGCTGCGCGGCGACTTTTCCAGCGTGGCCGTTCAACTCTTCGAAAATCACCGCGGCAAGGATGCGCATGATTCCGTTCTGCGTCTGCTACATGCGGGCCGGCCCGGAGCACTCTCGCCGGAAGAAAAGCAGAATGCGCGGATCATTATTTTCGGGCACAGCTGGGGCGCCTCGGAGACGGTCGAGTTGGCTCGCCAGTTGGAGAAAGACGGTATTCCCGTAGCGCTAACGATCCAGGTGGACAGCGTGTCAAAATTTGGCGAAAACGATTCGCTGATTCCCGCCAATGTTGAGCAAGCCGTGAACTTTTATCAGATCGACGGGCTGCTGCACGGCAAATCGCTCATCCGCGCCGCGAACCCTTCGAAAACGCAGATTCTGGGCAATTTTCGTTCGGAGTACAAAGATAAGCCGCTGAGTTGCGGACAATATCCCTGGTACGACCGTACTTTCATGAAGCCGCACATCCAGATTGAATGCGATCCCAACGTCTGGAATAAGGTCGATTCGCTGATCCGCACGAACCTTTCCGTCGAGGCACACGACACGAGTGCAAGGACCGGAGCGCCGCAGAACACCGCGAATCGCTAGGAACTTCAACGTGGGGTTCTTGTCTAAAAATCGCGTTGCCCGTCCACAGAGCGCACCAACATCAATTAACCGGTTTCGATGATCGAAAAAGGTTAGCCAGGGAAACGAGACTGGCCGGTTCTTGGCGGCTTCGTATTTAACCAATAGGCTAAATACGCGGGCGCCTCGGCAGCTCTTCACCCTGTCTTGCGCGACGGACTGTTCGTCAGGTTTCCAGGCCGATCAAGCGCATCAACTCCAGCGCATTGCTTTTTTCTACCACGCCTTCGCGCAGCCGATAGTCAAAGCGCATCTTTCCGTCCGCCACTTGATCCTCGAAATGCATGTTCTTGAGCACATCGTCGACGGCGGGAGCTATTTCCGTTAGCGCCAAGTCGTGCGTGGTGATAATTCCGATAGCGTTGCGGTTGAGCAGTCCCTTGACCAGTCCTTCGGCACCGATTCGACGGTCTTTCGAATTCGTACCCTCCAGCAGTTCGTCGAACAGGAACAGCAACGGAGTACCTCCATTGGCGTACTCAAAAACCTTGCGGATATGCAGAATCTCGGTAAAAAAACTCGAACGGCCCTCTTGCAGAGAGTCGGTGCTGCGAATGCGTGTACCAACCTTCAGCGGCGTCAACCGCAGCTGCTTGCCCCGAATAGGCGCACCGGCCATGGCCAGCACCGTATTGATCCCGGCGACGCGCAAAAACGTGCTCTTGCCGGACATGTTCGAACCGCTCACCAGCAGGACGCGCGTTTGCGGATCAAGCCGCACATTGTTGCGCACGCAGACGGCTTGCGCAATCAAGGGGTGTCCTAGCGCATCGCCCGCAAAGAACCCGACGCC
>Ga0335080_10008852_pt1 | contig 10502 bp, 7 predicted proteins | sample Lox_Sample_34_FD_206720 | JGI IMG/M metagenome (GOLD analysis project Ga0335080, IMG submission 206720) | Soil microbial communities from Loxahatchee National Wildlife Refuge, Florida, United States - Lox_Sample_3.4 | ecosystem: Environmental > Terrestrial > Soil > Wetlands | place: USA: Florida... | reverse complement strand
GAGATGGGAATTTCGTCAACGCGAACCCGCGGCAATCGAAGACGTCGACTATTCAATTCCGCGCGACGAGATCTTGAGCATGCACGGATGGGCAAATGTCATGCGGGCCTAAGAACCGCAAATGGAACGATGTGTCAGCACGGGCCGAACTGACAGATTTATCGGAGGTTCACAATGAGAACTTCCATTCGGTGATCACATTCCTTGATTGAATCACAACCTCTCACTAATTTCCGGATGTGTTCATTGAAGGTCGGCGCTATCGATTGGCGATAGTAGCCGACCGTCGCTTTTTCGGTGAGCGTATGAAGAACATTGTTCTCATTACTATTCTGGTCATTGTCGCATCGATCAGGCTCACTGCCCAGGATAGCACGAAGGCAGACATTTCACGGGCTGATACTGCCACGATAGCCGCGGCGCGCCCGAATGTCGATCGGCATCCGGCACACGTCGTTCACGTGATTGATCAGGACTTTCTACGCACGCTTCCATCGCGAGGAATCAATACTCCAATCGTCATACTGCCCGGCGTACTGACCGAGGGGTATCCGGGAATCGCTAACCCCGTCCTGTTTGGCAGGGGGGGCCATGACGGGGAGTACGAAGAACGACTCGAAGATGCACCGATCAGCGGCTTCTTTACGAGGAGTCGGTCGGTGACGATCACCGCGGAGGCGGTCGAACAGATCAATGTGCATGCCGGGGGCGACGCCGCGGAGTTCGGCGGATCGAACGACGGGGTCATCATGACCCGGCTTCGGACCGGCGCACCTGACCAATGGCGCCTGATGCTCATGGCCGAGACTGACAGATACGCCCCCATGGATAAGGGAGGGCTCGGAGGCTATTCTTACGGCTACTCGGACTGGACGGCAACGGCCGGCGGGCCGGCGCCAATACTTGGGAACACGCTCCTCCTGTTCGGAAGCGTTCAGAACACGTTCTACCGGGATCCGGCTGTAAGCGCCCGATCCGGATTCAACTTTTCGGGTGCGAATGCGCTCATCACGCAACCGATATATTCACAGTACCACCCCAATGCCCTTCTCCCCGATACATTGAACTTCGTCCTTCCCGGAGGGAACACACCCGGCGGGCTTGACAATCGCTGGGTTCTCACAGGGACCGCCCTGCTCGATATTTCGCCTGTCGAGCTGCGCATTGCCGGATCGTATTCAATGGACCGGAGCCGGACTCCATCCGACCTGGCGAACCTGCTTAACCAGAGTCGACTTCCGCTCAACATTGACAGGAACGGTTTCATCAGCTTGAAACTCTCTCACCAGGTTGTCCCTGCATTCCGTTACGATGTCGGGCTCAGCTATGCCGCCAGGTCGTACGTGACCGAGGATCCACAGTTTCTCGATACTGTGTTCGCCTACGGCGACCCCGCGGCGAACCAGGCGCTGGGATACAGCGCGTATTCCCACTCCTGGGAAAACTCGAACTGGCCCGCGTTCAATCTCTGGGACGGGGTCTTTACAATCAACGAACCCGGAACGCAGATCGCGGGATTCGCCAAATCCAGAGAAGAGTGCCTGAGCGCGAGAGGCGCCTTCACAGTATCGGCGAAATCGCATGAGGTGAAGGGGGGATTTGAATACAACCAGTACACCGTCCGGATGTTTGATCCCCCCGATCCGGGGTCGTGGTACTATTTCCGGCGCGTGGACACTGCACCCGGCGTGCTTCCTCACCAGCTCGCCGTCCAGCAGGCATATTCCGGGTTCGGGTACGACGTCTTTGGAAATGAGATATCGTCGGATGACGTACGGGACGGCTATATGTATACACTCGGTCCGAGGCGGCCGTATTCCTGGGCGGCGTTCGTGCAGGACAGAATGCAGAGCTCTCACTTTACGCTCTCGCTGGGCCTGCGCTACGATGTCGTCAGCCCGGATGTGAGGCAATTCCCGGACCTTTATGCCCTCTATGAGTCCATTGTCGGCCTATTCACACAGGCCCAGTTCACGACCGCCGGTCCGATTTCGCAGTTGAGTCCCCGAATCGGGGCAGCGTACGCCTTTGGTGATGCGTTCTCCGTTCACGCGCAGTTCGGGAGGTTCATGCACCGGGATGAGATGCTCACGGGCGAAAGCCCAACGTTGATCAGGACCACGCAGTGGGAGGCCGGTGTTTCGTGGCAGGTGACAGACAATCTGTTCGTCGATCTCACGGGATTCCTCAAGTATATCGAGAACCAGCAGACAGAGATCGCCATCATTGCCGGCAATTCGCTCGTCCCGAATCAGTACTCCCAGATAGGCGATTATTCGGATACCAGGGGCGTCGATCTTTCGATACTGCTGGCCCGCACCGGCCGCCTATCAGCCAGGGCCGGCTACACGCTCCAGGACCCCGGCACTTACAGGCCGTCACAGGGGGGTATCCCGCTCGCACTGATCCCCTCGTATCCTGGTCCCTACCCAATGTACGTTGACGAATTCCGCGAAAGGCACAGGGGAAGCGCGCAGATAGATTACAGGTTCGGGGAGGATGACGGTGGACCGGTGCTGGAGCGCACGGGTCTCAATTTACTGCTGACGTTCAATAGCGGACACAGCTACTCGACGTATTCGAATTTCTGGGCTGTTCCCGTTGACCCGCGATTCCGATACCCGGTTGGCTCCCCGGAGGAAGTCAGGACACACTGGTTCTGGCAGGTCGACGGCAGGGTGGACAAGTCACTGAGGCTTGGCCCGGTGGATGTGGATTTCTATGTTTATGTGATTAATCTGCTCGGTACTGACAATCCCGTGAATGTTTTTCCCTACTCGGGTGATCCGGGGAACGATGGCTGGCTATCGACAGCCGGCGGCGCTTCAACCGCTTCATACTACGGACCGCAGTATGCGGCGTTCTACAATGCCGTCGTCAACGGGAAGAACTCAGGCAACTGGGGGCCGCCGAGACAGATCCGTTTCGGGGCAAGGCTCGAGTATTGATGCACACGGGCGCATCAGCGACGCTGCGCGGACTGGCGGTGGTCCTGGGGGCTTTCCTGGGCGGATGCCAGATGCATGATGTACTGAAGCCTGAGCAGATGCGGGATTCAGGCGGTGAGATCCGTGTGCTCTCCATTGAATTGAACAACGGGCAAACCATTAGGTTTGACAGGGACTCGCTTGGTCTCGCTGTCTTTCAGGACTCCGCGGTTTCCCGGTTTTTACCGAACGGAGGAAGAGAGGTCTACAACCTGGGCTCCATTGCCAGGATACACACCATCCGGCCTTCGACAACGGCCGAAGACGTATCAATGGTATTTCTCGTCGGAGGGATCGCCTTCCTGCTCGTTCTCATTTCGATGAGCAGGATCGTCTGGCGATTTGGATGATCTCTCGTAGTGTATTGATCCTCTCTCCCGGACAGGCGATCCTACATAACGCGGAATCCCATTGGGAGTGGTTTCTTCCATCGAAACGCAATTGACCGAGGTAACTCTTTCCCGTCCTCCACCCTGGTGAGAAGTATGACTTTATTCCTGAATGGTTGTAAATACTCTATTACGGTGAATTACATCCGATTCGGTTTCGCCGGCCCGACCCGCGGTATCGTCGTTATGACGACGCGCTTCTCAACCTGGAACACCTTCGAGGTCACCGCCTTGATTCCGCGCGTCTGGGCGAGTATCTCCTTGAGATCTCCGACCAGAAGAGGGAATCCGCCGGGATTCTTCTCGGCATTGACACGGTCGAATTTCTCGCTCCGCGCAAACGCCTGTATCATCTCGGCGCCGAACGGCTCACCGCACACCGCATCATTGAGGCGTATGCGCTTGTCGACGAGGCCCGGCTCGACATAGGAGTCGTCTTCTCCCGTCATGAGCCACCGTTTGCCGTCGGCGCTATTGTATATCACCCGAATGTAACAGGGCTGGTTCACGCGAACAAAGACCGCGAGCGTGTCGCCGTCGTCGTAGAGGACATTTTCCGCCCCGTGGCTGGTCCAGACGTCGAGCTTCAGGGGGCCCGAGCTGATCTCTCCTTTAGCGATCACTCCCTCATCGTGCGTGATGCGTTCCACGTTGCCAGGCCGGGAAGGGACACCGGCCAGGTTCAGCGCGGCGGCGCGAACGCCCACCTCGGTCGTATTCACGAGTCTGCGGGAAGGGAGCTCTTCGAGCGTCACGAAGAACTGCGCCTCTCCCCTGTACATCCAGTAGCTCCCGCCCAGCCGGTACCGCGCCCCGGAAGCGCCGTCGAACGCCAGGGCGGCCTCCTGTGTCCCGGGATCCACGTTGGTGGGGGGGAGGACCACCGTCCAGCCCGGAACCTTTGCGAGGCGCGTTTCAAGCATTCTCTGGAAGTACCGGGCGAACGCACTCGAGGCCTTCGTATCCTGGAATGAGAGCGGAACGAGCAACACGCCTCCCTTCTGAACGGGCGCGTGACGTCGCAGATCATCCACTACGTATGACGCAAGCTGGGAGATACTCGCCAGTACAGGCGCATGAGCGTCCATGACGCGCACAGGCGGGGAGATCGAACCCGCGAGCGGATCAAGCGTGAGGCTGACCGCCAGCGAATGCCCCGCCGCCAGCGCGACGGACGTGTCCTTTGACACGAAACCATCCATGTGCGCCGTCACGCGGACATTACCCGCCCGGAGGCCGAATGTCTCCAGGGGGGAAGCCCCGAGTGACTGCCCGTTGACCTCAATCACCGCTCCTTCCGGGGCAGTGGCAACCGAGAGGCTTCCAGTCCCGGGGGAAGCGATCTTCATCGCCAGGGCGGCGAGCAGGAGCAGCGCCGTGGCGATTGCGCACGCAATGCCCCATCGCGCGACGGGGGACATGAATCGCCACGCGGGCGGGTGGAGAATACCCGAAATTATCGATGACTGCCGAACCCGGAAGAGGAGCGTGTTCGGTATGCGCGTGGTCGTCGAAGCCTCCCGGTAGCGCCGGAGATCGGCTTTCATGTCGGCGAGCGTCTGGTAGCGGGCCGACGTGTCGGTGGCGATCGCCTTCATCACGATCCGGTTCAGCTCCGGGGCCATACCGCGGCACCTGTTGGAAAGCTCTTCGGGAGGGTAGTTCGTCTTTGCGTACATCAGCGCCGCGTTGTGATCCGCCTGCCACGGGATATCGCCGCAGACCAGTTCGTAAAACACTATGCCGACGGAGTAGATATCGCTCCGCTGATCCGCTTCCTCCCCGCGTATCTGCTCGGGAGCCATGTAGCGCAGCGTCCCCAGCGTCGAGCCCGCCGTCGTGAGATGACTGTCGCTCCGCAGCTTCGCCAGCCCGAAATCCATGATCTTGACGCGGGACTGGCCGTCCAGCATGATGTTCTCGGGCTTGATGTCCCTGTGCACGATCCCCTTCTGGTGTGCCGCCTCGAGCCCCTCAACAATCTGCGTCATGATCTCCAGCACCACCTCCTCGGCGTGGGTTGAAGCGCCCCGGAGGTTCTTCTCGCGCGACTGGAGCCATTTCCGGAGGGTCGAGCCCTCGACGTACTCCATCACGATGATCGCGTCTTCACCCTCCTCAAGGACGTCATGGATCGTACAGATATTCGGGTGATTGATGGCGGAGGCGGTCTGCGCCTCCCGGAAAAACCTTCTCTGGTATTGCTGTTCGCCCGACAGGGATTTCGCGAGGACCTTCATGGCCACCGTGCGGTGCAGGAGAAGGTCTTCCGCGCGGTAGACCACCCCCATTCCCCCCTGCCCGAGATGCGAAACGATCCGGTAGTGAGAAATCTGCCTCCCGATCATCGTGGTGGCATCCAGTGTGATCTGCCCGGGGAGGACAGGAACATCCGTATGACGGCTCATGGCAGGTCCTTCGCGAGGAGTGTGGGGTGTCGGAGCAGCGGTCAGTAAACGTACATGAGCTGAATGCCGTATTTCTTGATCAACCCGCGGGACACCACGCCGCGATTGTCGGCGGAGTAGAGCTCAGCGGGAGCAGCCACGAACGACAGCAGGTTGGAGGCATTGATGTAATACTGGACCCCGAGCCCCGAGCGGCCGAAGTCGAAGTAAAGCGAGCCGGCCGCCTCGACGGGGAGAAGGTTCGCAACGACGATCCCGTTCTCTTTCAGTGTTCCCTTCTGCATCATTGCCCCGTCGGCGCCCAGATTGACTATCGTGATACTCCCCCTCGCCGTGAGCCCCATCCCGTTCCGGAACATATGCGTGTACGAGGCTCCCACGTCGAGCGCGAAGGGGTCAAAGACCGCGACGTAGTACTTGATCACGCTGGTCTTGAAGGGCCCCCAGGGAGCCCCGAAATCCGCCGAACCCAGGGCGATGCCCAGCCGGAATATTCCCTCGAAGCCAAACTGCAGCTGATCGTTCATCCCGAACACGATCGGGTCGAAGGATCCCAGTCCGTATGTGTGCGTGTACACCACCCCCTGCTGGCGCATGAACAGGTCGGCAAATTCCTGCTGCGCGGGGAAAACGATCGTCGTGCGCAGCAGTCCGAAATCGCTCCCTCCCGTCTTCGGCGTGTAGATGTCCAGGTTCCCCGCCGCGCTCGTGATCTGTGCCGGGGCGTCCGGACCGTTCAATGCCAGTATGGCTCCGACTGCAAAGAGGAGGATGCGTTTCATGGGGGCTCCCGGGTTCCTTGATGATCCTACTTTTGTTCAGTGGGTCGCTTGATGAAGACAAAATCGCCGCCGCCCGAGTCTTCGGCTTCCTGGATGACGCCGTACTCGACGGATTGAAGATTGGGACTGTTGCTCATCACCTGGTCGTGCAGCGAATTGTAGAGCACCGATGTCCGGAAATGATGCGCGTCGTTCGTCCTGAGGAACTCGATCAGGTAACGGGTAAAGACGCTCTCGTCGGGGACGTCCTCTTCCCCGCTCGTCAGCGCGGTGCGGCTCCTGTTCTTGTACGCCTGGGCCGTGGGGATGTCCGCGTTGTCGATATCGGCCCCCCGCGAGGTCCGGAAGACGCTCCCGCTGAAACACGCGTCGCAGATCAGCAGCGTATGCTTCGCCTTGATCCGTTTGATCTGATCCCTGAGGTCCGCGTTGGAGATCCAGTTGGAATGGATCGTCGAGTGCGCATCGGCGGGCCACCAGTATCCCTGCTGGGCGTCCTTGTCCAGGTAGCCGTGTCCGGCGTAGAAGATCAGGAAGTTGTCCTCACTCTGGATTTCCCCGTGAAGTTTCTCAAGGGATTCCATGATCTTTTCGCGGGAAGGGTTCTTCAGGAGCGTGACGTTCTGCCGGTCAAACGTGTACTGCCTGACCAGGACGTCGGCAAGGCTCTCGGCGTCGTGGACGGGGTTCTTGAGATCGGGGATTCCCGGGGCCTTGTAGTTCTGAACGCCGATCACCAGGGCGTAGAACTTCCCCGAGACCGGTATCGTGACGGACTCCGGCTCCAGGACGAACGCGTGGGCGGGGAGGATGACCGAATCGATCGATATGTTCCCGCTCGTGTCCACCGCCCTGACGTAAATGGCCCTGAGGCTGTCCGTGGAGAGATCGTAGTGGAAAACTCCTCCGGCGATGCTGTCCACCCTGTGGTTGTTTACGTAGATCGCCGCGATGGACCCTTCGTCGGTCACAGTACCGCCGACCCGGAGCGTCGCCGTCTTCGGTAGGAGCCTGATGCCACGCCCTTTGAAGGGCTGCGTAATGTCGATGGACGGACCCGTCGTGTCGGCATGCGAATCCTGATAGATCGCCAGGAGCGTGTCCCTGGGGTTGCGCTTTTTGTCAAGCGCGTGTACCTGGACGTAGTTCTGTCCCGGCTTCAGGTGGACGAGCGCGTTGAATTTGCCGCCGTGAAAATTCGGGACCACCGAGCCGTTGAATGCCACGGAAAACACCCCGTCGAGGTCGGTCACGGAGCCCGTCACCCATATGACCGTGTCGCGAACGCGGAATTTGTATCCCGGCTCAACCGGGCGGAACGGATCGAGCGTGATGACGGGCGGAATTGTATCCGCGATGATCTTGATATGCAGCGGCGCGCTCCTGAGCTCAATCTGTGATCGCTGCGCGAAGCCGGTTGAAGCCGCCAGCGCAAGCAGGAAAAGGACGAAACGTCTCATGTTGTGTCTCCGGTAATCGTATGGCACAGCTTACCTGCGCACGACGCGGAAGCCGATATCAGGATTGGATCTTCCGGGGTGAATGAAGCTGCGATCCGTCGTCCGAATCCCGCGGGAATCGTTCCCGAATCCCCCTCCGCGGATGACCTTTGCATGCCCGAACCAGGGACCGGCCGGGTTCGCTTTCGGATCGTAGAGCGACACGGAATAGTAATCGGCATTGTACCAATCCTGGCACCACTCCCACACGTTCCCGCTCATGTCATACAGACCGAGACCGTTCGGGGGGAACGTCCCGACGCGCGTGCATTCCCGCCTGTTCCGCGTTTCGAGCGACGCCTGGCGAAGCGTGTCATTGGAGGCGTCGTAGTTGATGTCCTCGGGGTCGGCCACGTCCTTGCCGTTGCCGTACCGGACCTGTTTCCCCTGCACGCGCGCCGCATATTCCCACTCGGCCTCGGTGGGCAAACGGAAACCCTCTTCCCTGCAGAATTCGTTCGCCCCGAACCAGGTAACTTCGCTCGCCGGACAGTCTTCCATTCCCTGGGGCACCGTCCACGCAGAGCCGTCTTTGTGGATGCCTTTCTGAGACTCGACCAGTATCAATTCTCCCGAGAATGGACCCGATTTGACGCGCGCACTCTGATACGCATTCAGGAACTTGCAGAACTGCAGGTTCGTCACCTCATAGAGCCCCATCTCGAAACTGCTTACCACGACGCTGTGGACGGGAAGTTCATCGGGATCGCCCGTGCCGGCGTAGTCCCCCATCAGGAATTCTCCACCCTGGACGGGCACAAACTCCACTTCGTCGCTGATTCTCTGTATGTACCCGAGAACCTTGCAGACCACGCGGTCGCTGTTGAGCTCGATGTTTTCCGCGAGCGGCGCCCAGATGATATCGTGCGGTACGCCGACGCGCACCATGCGGTCGAGCCCCCTGGCGAACTGGGGTTTGATGGTGAATGTGAGACCTCCGTCGGTCGAGACCCAGAGCTCCACCTTACAGAGATCGCCGGGGCGGCCCGCGTTTATCGTGTAGTGGATCCTGAGCGTATCGTTCGACTGATCCACAATCACCTCGCCCGGGTTCTGAGCCCGGACGGTGGAGAGGGTGAGCAATGAAGCGAGCACAAGTAACGGGACGATGATTCCAGGATCTCGCTTGAGGAGCATATGCATTGTCCGCGCGGATGAGGGAGAAGAGCGAATCTTGAAAAGTTCTGCGGCGAGCGCGTTAGGGGAAATACAACCACAGGGGGATAGCTACATCTGTAGGGGGATGCCGAAATCCGGCGAGAGGATATTCAAATTTGATCGGGAGACCAGCGGATAATTCCTGGACTGCAGAGAAATCTGTAAATCCGGGCTCGTGGGAAACTGCTAGTGTTGCATGTTCAGCGAGGCCAACGATTTGACCAGGAGCGCAACCGTCACGGCGCAAAGCGCCGAGAGTAACGTCCCGACAAGAACATACTCTGCGAAAGGCCGATGGTCCATCTCCTTGAACCGGGCGAGACCCTTGACCGCAAGGACAAGCCCTATGGCGGCCACCTGGTCGGTCATCACAGCCGCGTATATCGCCGACCTTTCCAGGAGACCTATGACCCTCCCGGTATTGTATTCGCGCCTGTCGGCCGGCGTCATGTTTGCCGCAGTCCCCGTCCCCGCCACGGGTCCGACGCGAAGACCTGCCAGCGAGAGTCTCAGGAAGAGATTCGACTCGTTCAGGACGAGCAACGCACCCATGAGCACGGCCTCGCTCCCGTGGCGCGAGAGGCGTTCAATCAAGGGAACGACGAGCGTGAAATTGCCCGCGCGCGCGACCCAGGCAAGAAGAGGTCCGTTGTAGGAGATGCCGAACCACGGAGAAAAGAATACGCTCACGATCAGGAACTCCGACGCCAGCTCGACCAGTCGAATTCCTTCGGTTCTCCTGCAGCGTGTCTCAAGCAGGTGAGATGCCAGTGAAACTGCGAGAAGAGCGCCAAAGAGAATCACCCACCAGAGCCCCGGATTGAACGCCAGGAGCCCGAGAGCGAGAACCCCGATGCGAATCGCGTGGGCACCCACGCTCAAGGGCCCGTCGCGAAGAAGAAAAACGAGGCGGGACACGAGTACCACGTTCATCGCAAAGAAGAATTCCGAACTCACGGCTCCCCCAGCTCATGTCCGATATTCCGCACGATTTCTTCGAACAGGGGCACGATCGTCCTGATCGCCCCTGCCTCGATGGACTTGTACACCGCCTGGTCCGTCACACGGAGCTCCCGGGCGATTGCTCCCACGTCGGCCTGTTCGCCGACTCTCTTCAGTATGACGAGCCTGCTCCTGGGCCATTTCTTGAGCAGGTGCGAAACAAGCTCGAGCGAGCGATCGGCCAGGTTCTGCACGTCCGCCGACAGGCCCGTCACGGCAAAAAGCTGTTTCGCCTTCTTCAGGGCCTCGACAGTCTTGCGGCTATCGTAAAATGCCG
>Ga0335080_10008850_pt1 | contig 10502 bp, 9 predicted proteins | sample Lox_Sample_34_FD_206720 | JGI IMG/M metagenome (GOLD analysis project Ga0335080, IMG submission 206720) | Soil microbial communities from Loxahatchee National Wildlife Refuge, Florida, United States - Lox_Sample_3.4 | ecosystem: Environmental > Terrestrial > Soil > Wetlands | place: USA: Florida... | reverse complement strand
TCGGCGTAGGTGTCCCCGTGGGCGGCACCGGCGTCGCCGTCGGAGTCGCCGTGGCTGTTGCCGTGGCCGTCGGCGTAAACGTTGGAGTGCGGGTCGGCGTGGACGTCGCCGTGGCTGTGGCCGTCGCCGTGAACGTCGGCGTCTGAGTCGGCGTCGGCGACGGCGTGATTGTTGGCGTCGACGTGAAGGTCGGCGTGAACGTCGGGGGTACCGGCGTCGGCGTCGAGGTGAAAGTGGCCGTCGGCGTAGCCGTTGAGGTCGCCGTGAACGTCGGCGTCGAAGTCGCCGTTGCCGTGGCCGTCGGTGTAAACGTCGGTGTGCGGGTCGGCGTGAACGTCGGGGGTACCGGCGTCGGCGTCGAGGTGAAGGTGGCCGTCGGCGTAGCCGTTGAGGTCGCCGTGAACGTCGGCGTCGAAGTCGCCGTTGCCGTGGCCGTCGGCGTGAACGTCGGCGTGCGGGTCGGCGTGGACGTCGCCGTCGGGGTCGCAGTCGACGTCGGTGTGGAAGTCGGAGTCGGGGTCGGCGGTGCGCACGTGGCGCCCGAGCTCACGCCCGGAATCTGGCCCGGCGTCACGGCGCTGCTCGTCGAGCCGGCGGCGCCGGAAGTCGCGCCGTACGCGATCTGATCCGTCGTCGTCGTGCCGTTGGCGCCGCCCGAGACGTCCGCGGACGCGGGCGCGCTCGACAGCAGGACGATGCCGCCTCCCCCGCCGCCCCCGGGACCGTGGTAGTTGCACGCATCGCCGCCGGGGCAACCGGTCCCGGGACCCTGAGCCGGCCAGCCGTCTCCGCCCTGGCCGCCATGCGCCGCGACCGACAGACTCGAGAGACTGCCTGAGGACGTCGTCACCACGATCGTTCCGCCCGCGCCGCCGCCGCCGCCCGCGTCGCTGACGCCGCTCTGGCCGTTCGCCCCGTTGGCCGTGATCGTTCCCGCGCCGCTGACGCTTCCCGCGCGCACGAGCACGAGCCCGCCTCCCGCACCGCCGCTCGAGGCATCGCCCGAGTCGTTGTTTCGGGTCCCCGCGCCGCCGCCGCCGCCCAGAATCACCAGAGACGCGGTGGCCGCGAAGGAAAACCCTCCGAAGCCGCCGCGCGCGAGGTTCGAGGACCAGGTGTTTCCGCCCTGACCGCCGACGCCGCCGTTCCCGCCGCCGCCGCCGCCGGAGTTTCGATCGTTCTGGCTCGTGCGGCCGTCGGTTCCGCCGCCACCGGCGTTCCCCGGTGCGCCGCGAGCCATGCTGCCGTTGGGATATCCCTCGACCAGGGTCGAGACGACGGTGCTTGTCGAGGGATCGAGCACCCACATCGGCGTGCCCGCGATGCCCTCGCCCTTACTGCCGTGGTAGTCCTTCGTCGACACCGAGCGGTAGTCGGTATTGCTGCCCCCGGTGTCGCCGTTCAAGAGGCGTCCTCCGCCGCCGCGGAATCCGGTGCCGTCCACGCTCACGGTCGCGCCGCCGAGCGTGAGGACTCCCGAGACGTCGATGGCGAGGATTCCGCCGGTCGTTCCGTTCCACCAGCCGGCCGTGAGCGTCGAGCCCAACGTCGCGCTCGAGTACTGCGGAACGCGCACGACCTGGAAGCGCCGCTGCCCGCGCGTCGCGGTCGCGGCGGCGTTCGAGTAGCCGTTCAGGAGTCCGCCGGCCGTGCCGGCGCCGAGGATCGACACGGATCCGCCGGCGAGCGTGACGGCGCTCGTGGCTTCCACGTACTCGTACCCCCCCGTGCCGTTCAGGCTCGACGCGCCCTGCCCGGGATCTCCCGCGACGCCATCGCCGTACGAGGACGTGTTCGTCGAGTTGATCTCCGCGTCCTGCATCTGGATCACGAGGAGCAGGTCGCCGGAAGCGATCGCCGTCGAGGCTCCGGTCGCCGCGCCGAGCGTGATCGACGTCGCGCCGGCCGCTACCGAAGCCGTGCCCGGATAGTAGGTGTTGACGACGCCGGCGAGCGTGCCGCCCGATCCGTCCTTGCCGGGGGTCGCGCAAACCTGTCCGCTCGCGACACCCGATGAGACAAAAGAGACAGTCAGCGCACACAACGCAGCGTGCACAGAAGACGGCCAAGGCCGCCGGCGGCTAACGGCGATGCTCGGAATTTGTTGTACATTCTAAGTACAAAGTTTTCCTATGGCAAGGCCCCACTTTTTTCCTATTCCCGAGAGGGAAATGGACCCGAAATCGGGTCGCCGGGGCTCAGGCCGGGGGGGTCGTCAGCCCGACTGCTTCTGCTCGGACTTCGGCGCCGCTTCCGGCGCCGCGGCCCCGAGGCGCGCCTGGCGGCGCTCCTCGTACCGGCGCATCGCCTGGACGGCCACGAGGCAGGCCCTCGCGATCGCGACGGTCATCGTCGGAGATCGATGCTGACCGAGAGTCACGAGAGGTGTCACCGAGGGACGTCCGGGGCACTGCCAGGTCGCGGTGTAGCCCCACTGGTCCTCGGAGAGGACGAACCGCCACTCGGGATAGAGCTGCTTGACCTTGCGGACGACCTGGTCCGCGGCCGCGCGGTCGGCCGAATAACGCGGGACGACCGTTCCGGACCGATGGCCGAAGATCTCCTCGTCGATCTGGAAGTCGAGCCTGCGGAAGCCGGCGGTTTGCATGGGGCCTCGGGTCGGATGTTAGCAGTTCTGCCGCGTCACGAAGGTGGTCGGCAATCAGGACAGGCGTAAGCCCCTGGCCCCGGCCACATTCCGCGATTCCGGCGGCTCGTCCGCCCAGGCTTCCGCGGCCTCCGGGCTCGGGTAGGCCCTCCGCAGGATCGGGGTCGTGATGACCGTCGTGAAGAGCGCCATCGTGACGAGCCAGAAGAACGCGGCCGGCGCGACCACGCCCATGTCCGCGCCGATGTTGATGACGACGAGCGCCATCAGCGCCCGCGTGTTCATGAGCAGGCCGATCGAAAGCGATTCCTTCCAGGGCAATCCCGAACCCCGCGCCGCGAGGGCCGTCGCGCCGAACTTGGACGCACAGGAGAGCGCGACCACGGCCGCGAGCGCGAGCCACAGGCGCCCGTCGGTGCCGAGGCTTCCGACGTCGGTGCGCAGGCCCGAAAAGACGAAGAAGATCGGGAGGAAAAGCACCGCCACGAGATCGCCGATCGAGGTCTTGATCGCCTCCCGCAGGTCCCGGTTGAACGAACCGGCGATGCCGCAGAGGAAACCCCCGAAGATCGAGAAGACGCCGAGCGCGTTCGTGATCATCGCGCAGGTGAACGCCGCGGTCAGGACGCCCGCGAGGGCGCCGGCGCTCAATCCCCCACTCGGCGTGCGCGGCACTTTCAGACGAGTCAACCCGTAGCGTCCGAGCGCCCAGAATCCCGCTCCGAGGGCGAGGACGCCCGCGAGGGAGAGCCCCAGACGTCCGAGATCCAATTCGCCGTGCGTCACGGTTGCGACCACGGCGCCGAGGAGCAGCCATCCCAGGACGTCGTCGAGCGCCGCCGCCGTGATGGACGTCAGCCCCATCCGCGTGCGCGTCAGCCGCGTGTGGATGAGGATGCGGCCCATGATCGGAATCGCCGTGATCGACACCGCGGTCGCGAAGAAGAGCCGAAAGGCCCCGAGCGAAGAGGCGCCCGGAGCGAGCCGGTAGAGCCATCCCGCCAGCGCGTAGCTCGACGCGAACGGCACGACGATGCCCGCGACCGCCACGGAGATCGAGGCCCTCGCCGCTTGCCGCATCCGGTCGAACGGGAATTCGAGGCCGATCAGCAGCATGAGCAGGACGAGCCCGATCTGCGCGAACGCCGAGAGGAGGGACGCCGTCTTCGGCGGAAGCAGCGTCTGGATCACTCCCGGGTAGAGGCGGCCGAGGAGCGACGGCCCGAGGATGACGCCGGCGAGGATCTCTCCCACGACCGGAGGCTGGCCGACCTTCCCGAAGAGCCAGCCGAAGAGTCGCGCCGCCGCGACGATGATCGCGAGGTCCGCGCAGAGGAGGAGGAGCGTCTTCTCGAGCGCGAGGTAGGAGTCCATCGCGTCGGCGGGCGGTTACTTCGCCGGCGCCGCGGCGGCCGCCGCGATCCGATCGGCGACGGACTTGCTGAACGGCGGGAGCTCCTTGAGTTTCGCCCCCGCCGCTTCGTAGGCGCGGAAAAAGGCGACCGGTCCCTGCGCGAGCGTCCGGCGCAGGCCGTCGACGCCCGAAATCTGGGCGATGCCGTCGGCCATGTAGGCCCCGGCGGGGCCCGCGACGCGCCGCACGAAGTCGGGGCGCTTGACCTCGCTCGAAAGCGAGACGCGCGTCTCGAGGTCCGCCTCCGACTCGATCAGCCTCTCGGCCATTCGATTCAGGTCGTTGACGCTGCGCAGCATCGGCTCCTTGAGCCACGTCGACAGGGGAAAGAAGCTCTCCTCGATGCCGTAGAGCGCCACCGGCCCCGACTCCGCCGTGACGCGGACGAGCGGCTCGAGCGAGCCGAGCGCCGCGGGCAGCCGCCCCCAGGCGGGGCTGCCTTCGCGGTACGCCGCCCAGGCGATCCGAAAGGCCTCGCCGGAAATCAGGCGAACGAGCCGCGAGACCTGATTCGTCGACGCGGGCTCGACGTCGCCGAGGACACGCGCCAGATCCACCACCAGCACCGGCGTCCCGTCCGGCAGCTTTGCGGCCAGGTGATCGGCGAGGCCCGCGAGGCCGAAGCTGACGTACACCGTGAGCTTCGCGGAGATGATCCGGTCTCCCGGCAGGAGCGCGGCCGCCCGGCGGGCGCTTTCGCGCTGGAGCTCGGCGCGGCCCGAGTTCACGGCTTCGAGCAGCACCTGCCACCGATCGAGCTCCTGGCGGATCGACGCGAAGTCGAAGACGGCGGTTCGGTTCTCCGGGTTCCAGGCGGCCCCGAAGTCCCGCTGGAACGCCTCGTCGTCACGGCCCGAATCCTGGATCGTGAGCCGGATCGGCGTCATGTCTTCGAGGAGCTTCATGTCGGTGGGCTCCCACCTGGGCCGCGCCAGCGACAGGAGAATCTCCCGGGCGGCGCGCGTGTCGACCGTGACGCGGATGTCGTGCGCCGCGGCCGGAGCGGCGGTGAACGGAGCGTTCCCCGGAGCCGCCGCGGAAGGAGCCGCCGGAGACGCGGCCGCCGACGCCGGAGCCGAAACGGGCGGAGCCGAACCGGCGCCGCCGCCCGCGCAGCCGAGCGACGCGAGCGTCAGAAACGAAAGAACCGCGGCTGCGCGTCTCATCCGAGGATCGCCGCCATCCCCGCGTCCACGTCGGAGAAGTCCGAAAGCAGGGCGTCCGGGCGCTCGGAGGCGAGGCGCTCGGCCGGCGTCGGTCCGGTGGCGACCGCCACGGAGCGTACGCCCAGGGACCGGCCGCAAGCGACGTCGTGCACCGAATCGCCCACGATCACGACCGCCTTCCCGGAGAATTCGCGGCCGCTGTGCTCGCGCGCGCGGGCCACCGCTACCGGCGGCAACTCGTAGCGATCCGCGGAGTCGCTTCCAAAGGCACCGAAGGGAAAGTAAGCATTGAAGCCGGGCGGCTCGAGCTTCAACCGCGCGCCGGCCTCGAGGTTTCCGGTCAGGAGCGCGAGCGTGACTCCCGGCCGCGCCGCGAGCCGCCGCAGCAGCTCCGCGATCCCGGGCTTCGGCACGACCGCCTCGGGACTCAGGCGGCGCCGCAGCTCCTCGAGATACCGCGCCAGGGCGCGCGGCAGTTCCGCCTCGCGGCGCTCGATGCCGACGCGGTCGCCGACGAGCTCGCGCACGATCTGCGGGTCCGTCTTGCCCGAGAAGTCGTACTTGCCTTCCCGCGGGGCGTCCGGATCGGACTTCCAGCCATAGACCGCTTCCAGCGCGGCGAGCACGGACTCACGCGCGGCGCGTCCGGCGGAGAGCAGGGTGCCGTCGATGTCGAAGAGGACGAGGCGGTGGCCGTTCGATCCCGACGCGGTCATCGGTCCGAATCATACGAGAACTGACGCGCGTGCCACCGCGCCATCGGGATCAGGGCACGGCGCCAGTAAGTCCAGTCATGGACGCCGGGCTCGAGCACCGCGGTCGCCGCGATGCCGTGGTCCGCCGCGAACGCCGCGAATTGCGCCGCGACGCGCCCGAGACCGTACACGTCCTCCGTCCCGCCGCGCAGATACAACGGAAACGGCGATGCGTCGAAATGCGAAGCCGAGAGGAGCCCCCAGACGTCGTTCTCCGCCAGCGTGTTGTCGGTGCGCGAGCGCCCGAAGACGTGCAGGATCGTCCAGCGCGCCAGGAAGCTGTAGCGCTTGAGGTCCTCGCGGCCGAACGGAATGAGCGCGCCGGAGAGCGCCGAGACGGAGCCGTAGAAGTACGGGTATTTCAGCGCGATCTTGACGGCGCCGTAGCCGCCCATCGAGATCCCCGTCGCGGCGCGGGCCTTTCGCCCCGGGATCGCGCGATTCTTCTCCTCCATCCAACGCGGCAGATCGTCGCGCACGAACTTTTCCCAGAGATCCTTCCCGTCGTGGGAGTCCGAGAACCACGACCCGCGCGCCCCCGGCGCCGCGACGAGGAACTCCGGCAGGTCGCCCGAGCTCATGAGCCGGAAGAGCTCGTCGGCGACGCCGTATTCCTCGAGCGCCGTCTCGTCGCTCCAGGCGTCGTGGAGGAAGTAGAGCACCGGGTACCGCCGCTCGGGATGCGATGCGAACGAAGGCGGGCGCAGCAGCAGGACGCGCGCGGGCTGCGAGAGGCTCGTCGTCCGGATCGTCTCGTAGGTCGCGGGGGAGGCGCCCGTGGCCACGGACGCCGCGGCGAACAGCACGGACGCGAGCAGGCGGGCGCGCTTCAGGGATTCGCTGGCGGACGGAAGAGCGCGTCGTTGCGCGTGGAGGAAACGGATGTGTTCTCGAATCGGATCGACACCGGCCGGCCCACCATCGGCTTATCGAGTGAGAGCCAGATGCCGCCGAGCTTCTGCCAGTCGTTCCACGCCACCGTCGTCGGCGCCTCGGCGGCACCGTTCAGGACGTACTGCCACTGCACCATCCGGTGGTTGTCGCGCGCGATCCAAAGCCAGTACGTGTCGCGCGGCGTCAAGCCCACGTTCTCTCCGAACGTCAGCTTCAGGACGTCGCACACTCCCCCGGCGGGACAAGGTTTCTCGCCGTCGTAAGAACGGTTCACTCCCGGATCGAAGACCTTCCAGGGGGCGAGGAGCCAGTAGGTGTCGTTGATGAATCGTTCATAGGCGTTCTCGAGGTGCTGCGCCGCGGGCTCGCCTTCAACCGGTCGGCCGTTGACGAGCACCTTGCCCTGACGGTTGTTGACGTTGAAGTAGACGGCGAAGGGTGCGCCGGCCTTGTCCGTGCCGGTCAGGCGATAGTCGCCCGTGTAGCGATCCCAGGCGTGCGAGAACCGGGCGATCACCTGGCCATCCTTCTCGACCACGAAGTCGAACTGGAACTGGCGCGCGGCATCCCAGGCGGCCTGTCCGCCGAGCGCCGCGACGAGGTCGCGTCCCACCGCGTCCGCTTTATCGTCCGCGGCCGCCGCGGCGGCCAGGAGCGACAGGGCGAGCAAAGCGGCGAACCGCTTCATGCGGCGATCATATGCCCCCGACTCGGAACGCGCGGGTGGACGTTACACTTCTCCGGGTATGAAGGAGTTCGATCGCCTGCCGTCGGAGCTCCTGCGAGCGCTGTCGGGCGAGGCGTTTCGCCGGCGGCGCCGCCTCGTGCTCCCCCTCCTGACGGCCGACGCCGGAGGCTTCCCGCGCGCCGCGCTCCTGACGCCGGGCGAGGTGCGCGCGAACTCGCCGACCGAGCTCGCCGTGGCCGTGCTCGCGACGAGCCGCACGGCGGTCAACCTCATCCGGCGCCGCCGCGCGACGCTTCTCTATCTCCATCCGGCAATGACCGCCACGGTCCAGGCGCGGGTGGGCCGCGGGCGCGTGTGTCCGCGCGACCCCGAGCGGCACCTGTTCCCGCTCGTCGTGCACCGCGTTCGAATCGACCAGCCGCCCGCGCGCGAGGGCGACGTGCGGCTCCTCGCCGGCCCCACGTTCACGGGCGGCGATTCCGGAAGACTGTTTCAACCCGATGTCTTCGACGATCTCGCGAAGGTGCGCGCGTGAAGTTCCGCGATCGGACGGTCATCGTGACGGGCGCGGGCCGCGGCATCGGCCGCTCCGTCGCTCTGCGTTTCGCGGAAGAGGGCGGCAAGGTCGCGCTCGTCGCGCGAAGCGAGAACGAGCTCGAGGAGACGGAGCGCCTCGTGCGGAAGGCGGGCGGCCGCGCGCTCGCGCTTCCCGCCGACGTCACGGCGCGCGACGCGGCCGAGGAGTGCGTCCGGCGCGCCGAGGCGGAGCTCGGGCCCGTGGACGTCCTTGTCAACAACGCGGGAGTGTTCGTCTGGCGTCCCTTCCTGGAGTTGACGCCCGACGACTGGGACCGCGTGATCGCGACGAACCTCACCGGCGCCGCGAACTTCTGCCGTGCCGTCCTGCCGGGCATGGTGGCCCGCCGCCGCGGGCGCATCGTCAACGTGGCGTCCGTCCACGGTATCCGCGGCGACGCCAACGTCTCGGCGCAGAGCGCCGCGAAGTTCGGGCTGATCGGCCTGACGCAGAGTCTCGCGCGAGAGTTTCGCGAGCACAACATCGCCGTCAACGCCGTCTGTCCCGGCGCGGTCGAGAACCGGCTGGACGAGACGGGCGCGGCCGAACGCGCATCGCCGCTCGCCGAGAAGCTCTGGCCGCGCGACGTGGCGCGGACCGTGCTCTTCCTCGCCTCCGACGACGCCGCGGCCATCACCGGCGCGGCCCTCGAGATCCTCGGCGGCACGCACGTCGTGATCGCGACGTGAGACGAGTTGTCAGTTATCAGTTGTCAGTTGTCAGTTTTCGGTTCTGGCCGAAAGCTGAGAGCTGACAGCTTTTCTCAGTTCACCGGCCCGGCCGTCGCGACCGGCCGCAGCGCCACGTGGCGCTCCTCGCGTCCCTCTCCGTCGCGCAGCCGGAGCGCCGCGTCGGGTGCGTTCGTCGTGATCGAGGCGACGCCCGCCGCCGCGAGCCGCGCGACTTCCTCCATCTCGTCCACCGTCCAGACGTGCACGGAGAGATTCGCGGCCGCAGCCTGAGCGAGCAGCGGCGCCGCCACGAGATCCTTGCGCGGCCCGATGGCGTCCACCGGCGGGAAGAGCGGCGTCGCGCGGCCCGGCTCCGGAAGCGCCACCGGGCGGTCGAAGAGAAAACTCGTCGCGATCGACGGATCGGCGTCGCGCATCTTGCGCAGGAACTCGGCGTCGAAGGACGCGACGAGGCAGCGGTCGGCGACACGGTAGGCCTCCGCGAGTCTCGCGACCCGGCGCGCCATCGTCGCGAGATTGACGCCGGCCGAGGTCTTCACCTCGACGACGTAGCGCTGCTTCCGTCCGTAGCGGTGGAAGACCTCCTCGAGCTTCGGGATCTTGTGCTCGCCGAATTCCGAGGAGAACGTGAGCTTCTCGATCTCGCGCGCGGTGAAGTGACGCACCGGGATGCGCTGCGAGCCGAGCGCGATGTCCTCGTCGTGGAAGACGACGGCCTCTCCTTCGCGCGTCTGGCGCACGTCGAGCTCGATCGCGTCCACGCCGAAGCTCTCGGCCCAGTCGAAGCTCGCGATCGTGTTTTCCCGCGCGCGCCGGGGCGCCCCGCGGTGCCCGACGATCCAGAGGGGGTGCGGGGACTTCCAGTCGCTCATCGGTAAGATTGTATTTCGTCTCGAGGACATCTCGGCAAGTCGGCGTGTCGGTCGGCTTTGATGCATTTGCATCGAGTCGACGTGTTGCCGAGCCGCCACCATGTTCCTGTCTGACGGCTGTCGCGCTCTTGTCTTCAAATGAGGTGGACGTGTTCAAAATTCTCGTGAAACGGGCGCTCGCCGAAAACGTCACTCTTTTCGAAGTGGCGGCGCCTCGCGTGGCCCGACGTCACCGCGCGGGACAGTTCGTCATGGTTCGCCCGCACGCGCGGTCGGAGCGGATTCCGCTGACGATCGCGGACGTCGACCCCGCCCGGGGAAGCGTCACGCTGGTCGTTCAGGCGGTCGGCAAGACGACGCTGGAGATGACGGAGTCCTTCGCCGAGGGCGACGCTTTCTCGAACGTCGCGGGGCCGCTCGGCAATCCGACGCACATCGGGGTGCCGGGCAAGCCCGAGGGCTTCCGCGGGACGGTCGCCTGTGTCGCGGGAGGCATCGGTGCGGCGCCGATCCTTCCGATCGCGCGGGCCTTTCGCGACGCCGGGCACGAGGTCGTCACGATCCTCGGGGCGCGGCGCAAGGACCTCCTCGTCTTCGAAGACCGCCTGCGCGCCGCCTCGAGTCAGCTCCTCGTCTGCACCGACGACGGCTCCTCCGGCCGCAAGGGCTTCGTGACGGACATGCTGAAGAGCCTCATCGAGGGGCGCCGGGCGGAGGGCCGCGACGTGGATCTCGCGATCGCGATCGGGCCGCCCGTGATGATGAAGTTCTGCTCGAAGACGACCGAGCCCTACGGCGTGCCGACGCTCGTGAGCCTGAACACGATCATGGTGGAC
>Ga0335080_10008849_pt1 | contig 10502 bp, 10 predicted proteins | sample Lox_Sample_34_FD_206720 | JGI IMG/M metagenome (GOLD analysis project Ga0335080, IMG submission 206720) | Soil microbial communities from Loxahatchee National Wildlife Refuge, Florida, United States - Lox_Sample_3.4 | ecosystem: Environmental > Terrestrial > Soil > Wetlands | place: USA... | reverse complement strand
CGATGCCGACGGCGCGCCGCTGCGCGGCGGCGTGCTGCACGTGTCGCGCGACGGCGAGGCCACGCTGCTCACCGACATGCCGCGCCAGATCGACGTGACGGGCAAAGTGGTGGTGACGGCCGAGCGCGACCCCTCGGCCGAGCAGCCCACCACGGCGGCGAACGCCGTGCTGCACGGCGAGCTTCAGCACTTCTAACCTTCGCCGCGCTCCACGCTTGGACCGGCCCGGGGCGGCATGGTCTACTGCCGTCCGCGATGAGTGCGTGGACGGACGGCGGAACGCTGCTGACAGGTGCCACGGGGCTGGTCGGCGGCGAGCTGCTGCCGCGCCTGCTCGCGGCTGCGCCCGACTCGACCGTGCACTGTCTGGTGCGCGCGCGCGATCGCGACGAGCTCGCGCGCCGCGCGGCCGAGCTGATCGGCGGCGCGGGCGTGCCGGGCGGCTGGGTGAAGCGGGTGCGCGTGCACGCGGGAGACGTGCGGACGCCTGGCCTCGGCCTCGACGAGAGCTCGCGCGCCGCGCTGCTTCGCGACGTGCGTTCGGTGGTGCACGCCGCCGCCACCACGCGCTTCGATCACGAGCTCGAGGATGCGCGCCGCACCAACGTCGGGGGCACCCGCCACGCGCTCGACTTCGCGCGCGCCGCCGGCGCGCGCTTCCACCACGTGTCCACGGCCTACGTGGAAGGCGATCGCCGCGGCGGCTTCCACAACAGCTACGAGGCGAGCAAGGCGGAAGCCGAGGCGCTGGTGCGCGACGCCGCGGGCGAGCTACACACCACGGTGTACCGGCCGAGCATCATCGTGGGTGACTCGCAGAGCGGCCGCAGCCCGCACTTCCGGGTGCTCTACGACCCGTTCAAGTGGGTGATCTACGGCAAGACCAGCCTCTTGCCCTGCCGGCCCGAGGTGCGGATCGACGTGGTGCCGGTCGACTTCGTGTGCGACGGGCTGCTGGCGCTCGGCGGGCGCGCCGAGTCGGCAGGCGCGACTTACTGGCTGTCCGCCGGCGCCGCGCGCGCTCTCTCGATCGGCCAGATCCTGGAGCGCGCCGAGCCGATCGTGAACGGCTGGCTCGCCCAGCGCGGCCAGCCCACGGTCGCGGTGCCGCGCATCGTCTCACCTGACCACGCCACGCCCGAGCAGGCGCAGCTCTTCGCGCTGGGCGCCGCGGTCATGCGCACGCACGTGCCCTACATGCTGGACGAGCTGTTGTTCGAGGACGCTCGCAGCGAAGCCGCGCTGGCGCGGGCCGGGGTCCGCTGCCCGCCGCTCGCGCAGTATCTCGAGGTCCTGCTCCACTACGCGCTCGAGCGCCGCTTCGGTCTGCCGTAGATGCTGACGGCGCTGCAGTTCGGGCTGATTGCGGCGGTGCCGCTGCTCGGGGCGGCGGCTGTCTCGGTGCTGCGGCCGCGCTGGATCGTCGACTACCCGCGCACGGTGCTCGCGATCCACGGGCTGTTCACGGTCTTGTTCGCGCTAGCCTTCTTCAAATTCGAAGCCTTGTTGCCGCATGGGCACCCTACCCATGCTTCGTTCGGCGTCCGGCTCGGGATCGACGCCTCGAGTGAGCCGCTCCTGCCCGAGAACGACCCGGGCGAGCCGGTCTACCAGCGCGCGATCAAGGCCTTCGGCGACGACGACGTGTTCGTGGTCTCGATGGAGACCGACGGGATCTTCACCGAGCAGAACCTCGGCACGCTGAAGGCGGTGGCGTCCGAGATCCAGGGGCTGCCGGGAGTGCGCGGCACCGAGAGCCTGGTGAACGTCTACGCCTACCGCTGGAACGCGCAGGCCCAGATGGTGCAGATGGGCCGCTTCATCGACGCGGTGCCGAGTGACCCGGCCGCGCTCGACGACCTGCGCAAGCGCGCACTCGCCGATCCGCTCTACCCGCGCACGATCGTGTCGCGCGACGGCAAAGTGGCGGCGATCAATGTGACCTTCGTCGCGATGAGCGACGACGAGTTCGTGAAGCAGGATCTGGATGGGCGGATCGCCAGGATCCTGTCCGACGCCTCACGGCCCGGGGTCACCTTCCACGTCACCGGCCGGCCGCACATCCGCGCGGAGGCGCACGAGCTGCTCGTGCACGACCTGTCGCGGCTGGTGCCGCTGGCCGTGACCGTGTCAGTGGTCGCGCTCTGGCTGATGACCGGCTCTCTGCGCGGCACGTTCGTGCCGCTGCTCTTCAACGTGATGGCCACGTTCTGGTCCTACGGCGCGATGGCGCTGATCGGCTCGAACCTGAACCTGATCACGCTGGTGATGGGCCCGGCGCTGATCACGATCGGCGGAGTCACGTGCGTGCACAGCTTCGCCTGCTACGAGACGATCGCCGCCACGTCGAAAGACGCGCGCGAGGCCGCGCTGCGCACGCTCGAGTACACGGCCGAGGTGGTGCTGATCGCGGGGCTCACCACGATCGTCGGCTTCGCGGCGCTGCTCATCAACGAGATCCCGGCCACGAACGAGCTCGGCGGCTTCTGCATCTTCGGCGTGGCCGCGATCACGGTCATCTCGCTGACCGGCCTGCCCGCCATGCTGTCACTCCTGCCGCTGCACCACGCCGACAGCGGCAAGGCGCTGTACGCGGCGCAGACCCGGCTGGCCGAGCGCTTCCAACACACCATGGAGGGGCTGCTCGAGCGACTCGGCGCCTGGCAGATCGAGCACCGCAACGGCGTGCTCGCGTTCTGGGTCACGCTCGGGGTCCTGGCCTGCCTGTTGATGCCGCGGATCGTGACCGACACCGACTTCATCACCTTCTTCCGCGAGAGCTCGGCGGTGCGCCGGGACTTCAACGCCGTGAACCAGCGACTCACGGGCGCGGTGCCGCTGTACGTGGTGCTCGAGGGCGAAAAGGAAGGGACGTTCCGCGATCCGGAGGGCCTGCGCGCGGTCGAGCGCTTGGAGGCGCGGATCGAGAAGCTGCCGGGAGTCACCGCCGTGATCTCCGCGGCCGACCTGGTGAAAGTCGCGCACCAGGCGCTCGAGCAAGGCGACCCGGCGCAGGCGCGCATCCCCGACACGCGGCCCGAGCTGGCCGAGCTGATGTTCCTGATACCGAAGGAGAAGCTGCGCGCGTTCGCGACCTCGAATCACTCGAGCGCGAACCTGATCGTGCGCTCCGACCGGCTGGGCTCGGCGGCGCTGCGCGATCTCGAGGACGCGATCCACGCCGAGATCGCGGCCGAGAAGCTCCCGCCGGGCGTCACCGGCGACGTGACCGGGAACGCGATCCGCATCAACCGCGGCGCCGACGGCATCGCCGGCAATCAGGTCGCGCAGCTCACGCTCACGATCATCTGCGTCTTGTTCATCGTGACCCTGGTGTTCCGCAGCTTCGGGCTGGGCATCCTGGCCATGCCCACGAACGTGCTGCCCGTGTTCCTGTTCTACGGCATGCTCGGCGCCGGCGTGGCCACGCTCTCGATTCCGATCAGCTTGATCGGCTCCGTGGCGCTGGGCATCACCGTCGACGACACCTGTCACTTCCTGCAGGGCTTCCGGCACAGCCGAGCCAACGGCACGAGCCCCGAGCGCGCGGCGATCGACTGCACCATGGAGGTGTGCCGCGCCATGGTGGTGACTTCGACCATGGAGATCACCGGCTTCACGGTGATGATCTTCTCGAGCTTCGCCACGCTGCAGCAATTCGGCTGGCTCACCGCGATCACGATGACGATGTGTCTCGCGACCGACGTGGTGATGCTGCCGGCGATGGTGGTGAAGCTGCAGAAGCTGTCGGCGCCGGCCAGCGAGCGCCTGGCGGCGGGCCTCGCGCGCCAGACGACCGACCCGGCCTAGCGCCGAGTCACTTGTCTTCCTTCACTGCTTCTTTGGCCTTCTCGTAGGTCTCGTCCATCTTCCGGCCAGCCTTCTCCATCGGGCCCTCGTTCGGGTGAGTGAGCTTGTCGACGGTCTCGTCGATCTTCTCGCCCGCCTTCTGCGCAGCGCCCTTCTCTGGACAGCCGGTCATGCACAGCCCCAGCGCAGCGAGCGCGGCGAGACTTCCCCGGGTGATGGTCTTCATGCACGCATTGTATGCTGCACGGGTGAGCGACGAAGAGACGATCCGCTTCGCTTACGACGGCTCGAGCGTCGCGTTCCAGGCGCTCCAGGCCTGGGGCTGGGGGGAGCTCGTGAACCTGGGCTTCTATCCGCTCTGGGCCCTGCCCGCGCTGCTCTTCGGCATGGCTCCGTTCCAGCAGCGCCTGGTGAGCAAGGCGGTCGAGCTGCTCGCGCCCGGTCGGGGCGAGCGCATCCTCGACGCTGGCTGCGGGCGCGGCGGCGGCTCGGCGACGATCGCGGCGCAGGGCGCCGACGTGCTCGGGCTCGACCTCCTGCCCGACAACGTGGCGCAGGCCCAGGCGCGCTTCGGCACGAGCCCGCGCCTGCGCTTCGCGGTGGCCGACGTGACTCGCCTGCCGGCGCGCGCCGCGGGCGTCGACCTGGCCGAGGGATCGCTCGACGGGATCCAGTGTCTCGAGGCCGGCTTCCACTTCGGTGCGAAGGGCCGGCGCGCCTTTCTCGAGGAGAGCTGGCGCGTGCTGCGGCCCGGCGGGCGGCTGGTGCTCGTGGATTTCGTCTGGCGTGACTCGCAGCCGGAGCGGATCGCCGAGCTCGACCCCGAGCGCCGGGTGCGAGACACCTGGCGCTTCGCCGAGTTCGAGCCGCTGGAGCGCTACCGCCAGAGCGCGCGCGAGCTCGGCTTCCGGCTGCCCGCCGAGCGGGACTGGACCCGCCAGGTGACCGACCGCTTCCAGCACATCGCCACGTTCCTCGCGCGCGCGGGCAACACCCGTCCCGGCCGCGCGTTCTTTTGCGCGTTGCGGCCGCGGCTGGCGCGCATCTCGCGCGCGGACTGGGCGACGCTGGTTCCCTTGATGCGCGCGCACGATCGCGTGCGCCGGAATGCGCGCTACGTCGCGTTCCGCCTCGAGAAGCCAGCCTGAGCTTGCCGCGCGCCGCGCGCCGGTCCGCCGCGCTGCTCTTCGTCTGTGCGGCGCTCGCGCGCCCGGCGCTCGCGGAGGGCGGCTGGACCGAGGTCTTCCGCGAGGATGGAGTCACCGTGCTCGAGCAGCCCGTGCCGCAGCGCTCGCTGCCCGACTTCCGCGGCGAGGAGACTCTGGACGCCGAGCTCTACGACGTGCTGGCCGTGATCCTCGACATTCCCCAGCAGACGGAGTGGATGTGGCAGTGCCGCGTGAGTCGCGTGCTGCGCCGCGAGGGCGAGGCCAGCGTGGTCTATCAGGTGCTCGACGCCAAGTGGCCCGCCACCGACCGCGACGTGGTGTTCCGCAGCACGCCGAGCGTGGTCGAGCCGGGGCGCGTGCTGGCGGTGCGCTTCGCCAGCCTCGAGGATCCGAGCGTGCCGCCCGTGCCGAGCCTGGTGCGCATGCCGGAGCTTTCGGGCGACTTCCGGCTCGAGGCGCAGGACGGGACTCACACGCGAGTCACTTACACGGTGTCGGCCAACCCCGGCGGCCCGCTGCCCGCGATGTTTTTGCGCGAGACCGTGCGTCAGTCACCGGTCGACACCTTGGTCGGGCTGCGGCGCCGGCTCGGCGAGACGCGCGGGCGCTACGCGGCGGTGGCCAACGATTGGCGCTCGCGCGGCGCTTCGACGCGGTAAGATCGCGCGCGAGGGATGGGCACGTCGAAGAAGCTGCGCGACCTGGCCGAACGCTATCGGGTGACCGACGGCCGTCACTTCCGGCTGCGCGACGTGGACCCGGGCGAGACCGCGCGGATCGAGTCCGAGGACGAAGCCGTACAGGAGCTCAAGGCCAGCTCCGAGAAGCTGCGCGACTTGCAGGAGAAGCTCTACGCCGACAACCGCTGGGCGATCCTGATCATCCTGCAGGGCATCGATGCCGCCGGCAAAGACGGCACGATCGCGCACGTGATGGCGGGGGTGAATCCCGAGGGCTGTCAGGTGTGGTCGTTCAAGGCGCCCTCGAAGACCGACCTCGATCACGACTTTCTCTGGCGCACCGCCTGGTGCCGGCCCGAGCGCGGGCGGATCGGTATCTGGAACCGCTCCTACTACGAAGAGGTGCTGGTGGTGCGTGTGCACCCCGAGCTGCTCGACGCCGAGAACCTGCCCGAACGGCTGGTCAGCAAGCACATCTGGAAGGAGCGCTGTGAAGACATCGCCGCGCACGAGCGCTATCTCGCGCGGAACGGCGTGGTGCCGGTGAAGTTCTTGCTGCACATCTCGCGCGAGGAGCAGCGCCGCCGGCTGCTCGCGCGGCTCGACGAGCCACGCAAGAACTGGAAGTTCGAGGTCGGCGACGTGGCCGAGCGCGAGCACTGGAAGGACTACCAGAACGCCTTCGAAGACATGGTGCGCCGCACCGCCAGCGAACAAGCGCCGTGGTACGTGGTGCCGGCGAATCACAAGTGGTTCGCGCGGCTGGTGGTGTCGCGCGTCCTGATCGAGACGCTGCTCGGGCTCGACCCCAGTTACCCTCGGGTGGATGCCACCCGCAAGCGCGAGCTGACGAAGATTCGCAGCGCCCTCGAACACCAGAAGTGAGATACTGAGCTCGGGCGAAACCCCGCAGGAGAGGTGGCACGATGAGTCTGCTCGGCGACTTCAGAGACTTCGTCAACCGCGGCAACGTCATGGACCTGGCGGTCGGCGTGATCATCGGCGCGGCGTTCGGGAAGATCGTCTCGTCGCTGGTCGGCGACGTACTGATGCCCGTGATCGGGATCGTGATGGGCGGCGTGAACTTCGGCGGCCTCGCCCTGCAGATCGGCGGCAGCGACGCCGCGCCCGTGCTGCTCAAGTACGGCAGCTTCATCCAGGCGATCATCGACTTCCTGATCATCGCCTTCTGCGTGTTCATGCTGGTTCGCTTCGTGAACGCGTTGCAGAAGCCGAAGGCGGCCGCTCCGGCGCCACCGACCGCGCAGGAGAAGCTACTCATGGAGATCCGCGACCTTCTGCGCGCACGCAGCTAGCTCGAAGCCGAGCGGCAAGTCTCTCGCAATACACAGGCGCGTCCGGAAGGCGTAGGATCTCGTCCGCCGAGAAGGAGCCCCCCCGACCATGCGCCGGAGCCTGTGCGCACCCTTGTTGCTGCTGCTGTGCCCGAAGCTCGCGCTCGCGGCGCTCACGATCACCAACGTGTCGCCGGCGGACCCGGCGTTCGTGAAGGCGACGCCCATCACCGTGACTGCCACGGTGACCGGCGCGACCGGCACGGTCAGCGTGAAGGTCGACAACGGCAACGGCACGAGCGTCGACGCGATCAGCGCGGGAAACGTCTGGACGGCGTCGAACGTGCCGCTGGCCTTCGAGTTCACCAACGATCCGAACCTCGTGAACACGCTCACGATCACCGCCCAGGACGACGACGGCCCGGTCACCCAGGTGATTCACGTGACCCTCGACAAGACCGTGCCGACGGTTGCGATCACCGTGCCCGCCGACTCGGATCCGGACACGGCGGGCAAGCAGTTCACGACCGGCTTCGCCTCCATCGACGTCAGCGGCACGGCGACCGACAACGATCCCAACGCGACGCTGACCGTGGGCGCCGGCTTCTTCCCGTCGCCCGTGACGGTCGACAACGGCACGTGGACGGACAAGCATGTGACGCTCTCGGCCGGGGCGAACACGATCACCGCGACGTATCGCGACCGCGCGGGGAACGTCGCGAGCGACACGATCACGATCACGCGCACGACGGTCTGCGCGCAGCCCGACTTCCCGCTGCCGACGGGTGACCCGAACGACCCGAAGTCGTTCGCGGTGGACCGCGACGACGACCTGCCGGATGCGCGGCCCGACGATCCGAACACCTGCGACGTCCGGCCGGCGTTCCGCGACATCCCCACCGATCCCAACGACGCGCCGTTCCAGCCGCCGGCACAGGTGGGCTCGTGCACGCTGCGCGCCGCGGTGCAGAAGGCGAACCTGCACCCCGGCCCGGACTACATCCGGCTGTTCGGCGCGCGCAAGATCGTGCTGACTCGCAGCGGCGCGCACGAGGATCAGGCCGCGCGCGGCGATCTCGACATCACCAGCGACACCAGCATCATCGGCAGCGCGCGTGACTCGGTGGTCATCGACGGCAAGAAGCTCGGCGACCGCGTGTTCGACGTGGCGGCGGGCGTGCGGCTGCAGCTGATCCAGCTGACCGTGCAGGCCGGCCACACGCCGAAGCCCGACAAGAACAACCCGAACAGCGTCGAAGCAGGCGGCTGCATCCGCAGCGCGGGCCGGCTCGAGCTGAACAACGTGGCGCTGCTCTCCTGCGGTTCGGACCAGGACGGCGGCGCGCTGGCGCTCGAAGACGGCAACGCGGTCGTGACCTGTGGCGTGGTGGCCCGCAACCAAGCCAAGGGCAACGGCGGCGCGATCTCGTCCGCCAACGTGCCGCTCACGATCCGGAACTCCACGCTCTCGCTGAACTCGGCCGGCGGCCGCGGCGGCGCAGTCTCGATCGCGGGCGACGACGGGTCGCTCGATCTGATCCTGACCAACGACACGCTGAGTCAGAACAAGAGCAAGGCCAGCGGCGGCGCGCTCGACGTGGGCGACATGGTCGACGCCACGATCAACAACCTGACCTTCGCCAACAACTCGGCCAAGGCGGGCTCGTCGATCTCGTCCTCGGGCAGCGGCGCGGTCTCGTTCTCGAACACGATCTTCGGCGACAAGTCGAAGAGCTCGTGCGATCCGAACTCACCCGAGCCGGTGGTGTCGCAGGGCAACAATCTCGAGCTCGGCGATTCGTGTCACTTGCAGACGGCGACGCTGGACGACCACCCGAACACCGATCCGCAGCTCGAGCCGCTGGCCACCAACAACGGCACGCCCACTCACAAGCTGAAGGACACCAGTCCCGCCGTCGACGCGGGCGGCACAGTGAAGGCGTGCGAGGACCTCGACCAGCGCGACGTCGAGCGCGGCGACTGGCCGGGAGTGGCGGGCGATCCGAACACGGCGAAGGCGACGCCCCCGTTCTGCGACATCGGCGCGCTCGAGCTGCGCACCGCGGCGCCGCAGTAGTTCCGCGCGGGCGCCTTTACCCAGAGAGCCGCGCGGGCTAGCCTGCCGCGCATGAAAACATTCGCCGCCACTCACCGCCTTCGCCGCGTGATCGCCGTCACCGTCCTGTGTTCGTCCACGCTGTTCGCGAGCACCGGCTGCTTCGGCAGCTTCGTGACGCTGAACCGCCTGTACCACTGGAACAACACGGTCGACGCCAACAAGTTCGCGAAGTGGGGCGTCTTCGTCGCGACCGTGGTGGTGCCGATCTATCCCAGCGCCACGCTGTTCGACATGATCTTCACGAACTCCGTGGAGTTCTGGAGCGGGCGCAATCCGATGGCGGGCGAAGCCGACGAGCGCAACCTGCGGAGCGAGAACGGCGACGAGCTGAGCATGCGCATGCGCGACGACGGCGCGATCGACGTGGCGATCCGTTCGCCTGACCGGCCGGTGACTCGCCTGGTGGTCGTGCCCGATGGCGACGCGATCGCCGCTTACGACGGCGACGGCCAGCTCGTCGCGCGCGCGGTCGCGGCCTCGCCCAGGTAGCGCCGGCGCCACCAGTCACTGCCGCATGAGTGACTCGGGGCTGCACTACGACTCCGGCTTCGCCTCGGCGGCGGACCGCGCGGAGATCCGGGAGTGGCTCGCCGCGATCCATCCGCTCTGGGAGCAGCGCTGGAGCGAGGCGCAGGCCGCCGCGCGCGGCGGGCAGCGGCGGCTGCTGCGGCCGGTGTACTGGCTGGGCGGCTGGCAGTTCGCGTGTCTCGACTACTACCGGCCGCCGTCCGGACTGCTCGACCGCTGCGTGACCGCCGAGCCCTATCCACCGGTTCTGGCGCGGCTGGTGGCCGAGATCGAGCGGCGCGCGCGCGCGCGCTACCACGGCGCCGACCTGCCCAGTGACTGGCAGCTCAACACCTGCCTGGTGAACCTGTACGGGAGCCGGCTCGAGCACGGCAGACGCGTCGACTGCGCGCGCCTGGGCGAGCACCGCGACTTCGAGCCCGGGCCGGTGGCCTCGCTCTCGCTCGGCGAGCGCGCGCTGTTCCAGTTCGTGCGCCGCGGCGCCAAGCACGAGCCGACGCGCGTGATCGAGCAGGAGTGGCTGGCCGACGGGTCACTGCAGATCTTCGGCGGCGACGCCTGGAAGAAGCGCGCGCTGCACCGCGTGCTGCGGGTCGAGACCAAGGGCGGCTTCCGTTTCGACGTGCGCGTGCCCGGCTTCGAGACCCGGCGCGTGAACTTCACCTTCCGCTACGTGCCGCGCGCCCACATCGTGCCGTTCGCAGAGCTCGGCGAGACGGCGCGGCGCGACGTCGCGGGCTACGTGGCCGAGCTGGCCCGCGGCTCGGCGTTCTGGGCGGGCCAATCGGCCTGATTGGCCTGGTCCATTTGGCCTGGTCTTGGCCAGATCGAATGGGATTTGACCCGGCCAATCCCATACATCTAACCTGCCGCGCATGCTGATCCCGATCGAGCGCCGTGG
>Ga0335080_10008848_pt1 | contig 10503 bp, 7 predicted proteins | sample Lox_Sample_34_FD_206720 | JGI IMG/M metagenome (GOLD analysis project Ga0335080, IMG submission 206720) | Soil microbial communities from Loxahatchee National Wildlife Refuge, Florida, United States - Lox_Sample_3.4 | ecosystem: Environmental > Terrestrial > Soil > Wetlands | place: USA: Florida... | reverse complement strand
GCGCTGCTGGGCCTGGAGCCAGCGCTGGCGTTCCTGCGCCTGGCACTTGGGACAGCAGCGCGAGCTGCAGGTAATGGAGAGCTCTCCATTACGTGCCTTATGGGGAGTTTTTTGTTGTGGTGAGTTCGACGATGAAAGGGCGTGCAGAGTCTTCCCCGAACGCCCCTCTCACTCCCCATTACGGTTTGGCTTTCAGGAGTGCGATCAGTTTATCCTCGGGTCGGAACCTGCCTTTGCGAAGATGCGGCGGAACGACGGCTTCAATGGCCTCGAGTTTCTCACTTGGATCTGCCCGAACGTAGACCTCTGTGGTGGCCAAGTTGCTGTGCCCTAACCACAGTGAGACTTTTCTGATGTCCTGCGTCGCCTGAAGCATGATCATTGCGCAGGTGTGCCTCAATACGTGCGGACTGAGCTGCTTGCCAATCAGCGAGCTGCATTTCTTGGTTGCGGTTTGGGCGTGGCGCCTCAGAACATACGCGACTCCCCAGCGGCTGAATGGTTCACCGCGTGCATTAACAAACACTTCGTCTGCGGCGACAGCGCCACGTACAGCCAACCATGCGCGCAACGTAGACGCGGTTGTTTTCCAGAGCGGCAACGCCCGCTCACGACGGCCCTTCCCATACACACGGATGCTGACTGACTGCGGCGCGATATTGTCAATTCGGAGTCCCGTCAGTTCCGATACTCGAAGTCCAGCACTGATTGCAAGGTGTAACATAGCCCGATCGCGTACTCCATCCCGCGTAGCGGGATCGGGCGCATCCAGCAAAGCCTGCACTTCTTTCTGGTTCAGATATGGAACCAGCCGGCTATCTGTTTTCTTGAATGGAATCGCCAGAACACGACGGACCTGGGCGAGTGCGGCTGGTTCCCGGTGCTGAAGAAAGCGGAAGAACGATCGGATGGCCGCCAACCGGATGTTCCGTGTGTTGCCCGAATTGCCGCGGGCGATCTCCAGGTGTTCCAGAAACGAGCAGATCAGCGCAGCATCCAACTGTTCCAAAGCCATCGATGAGGGTGGTACCTTGAGTCTTTGCGAGGCAAATTCAAACAATGCCTGGAAGGTGTATGCGTAAGACTCACAGGTATGCCGGCTGTTGCCGCGATGCCGGACAAGATGCTCGCGGAGAAATGCCTCGATGTGCGGTGCGATGGAGGTCATGACCGCCCTCCGTGCAGGAAGCTCTCCCCTGCCACAGCGATATCCTGCATCAGATCAGGGGTGGCGTTAAGGTACCAAAATGTCGAGTCGATGTTGACGTGGCCCATGTACGTGGCCAAAGCCAGCATGTGCTGTCCGATTGATCGACGGCCGGTTGGACTTGACTCCAGAGCCCTTGCTGCGAAGGTGTGACGCAGCTCATGAATCCGCGGCCAGCGTCCATTATGAGGCTGGAAATTTGCAGACTTCAGCAGTTTGCGGAACATCCGATTCACTCGGACGTAACCGAGCGGATCGCCACTGTTGGAGACAAACACATGGTCCCCACCAATGCGGAATCTGTGCCGGCTAGTCAGATACCGGTGCAGTCCTTCTACTGCGGTCTCGTGTAGCGGCACCATGCGGGTTTTCTTGAATTTCGTTCTGCGGATCAGCAGGCCCTGCGGCGTTATGTCAGATATGAGCAAGTGCAGTGCTTCTGAGATTCGAAGGCCTGTCGAGATTAAAAGGCTGATCAAGGCTACGTACGTTAGAGGCTGAAGGGAGCTGACCGGAGCAAGCTGCGAAGCAGCAAGGATGAGACGCTCGATGTCAGACTTGGAGTAAATGTAGGGTACGCGGCGGGTCTTCCGATAGCCGAAATGATTTGGCGGGAGCAGTTCGTGCCGGCTGTCCTCCAGCCGGACGTAACCGGCGAAGCTGCAGATAGTCTGATACCGGGTGTGCCGCTGTGCCACCGATCCGCTCTGGCTGGACCAATCTATGGCGGTGGTGCGGCGGACATGTGTTTCCTGACGAACAGCGGCAAAACGGGCAAAGCTTCGCAATCGGTATTCCACATTACTGAGGGAAAAGCCGGAAGCGCGCCCTGTGGCCAAGTATCTTTCGATGGCGGTTATCATCAGTTCACCTCCGGCCAGGGCTGCGCGACTTGCTGGAGGAGAGCAGAATCCACCTTGGCATAGTAGGCCGTCATATCGATGCTGCGATGGCGCAAGACGAGGCCAATCTTGTCGAGCGGGACCCCGTGCCGCAACATCTCCGTTGCAGCAGTGTGGCGCAACAAGTGAGCACCTTTTGCCTGGCTCTGAATACCCGCTCGTTGAAGAGCGTGCTTCACCACGGAGGAAACCCCGTCGCCAGAGGCAAATGGCTTGAAAGGAGCGATAGTGCGAAGAAACAAGCGACTGGGATCGTCGGCTTGAGGCCGGCATTTCAAGTATTGAAGCAGAGCGTCACCGACATCCTGGGGTAAAGGCAAACGCACTTGGCGTCGGCCTTTCCCTGTGACTACTACGGTGCCTGTTTTCCAGTTGATATCCGTAATGCGAAGCTGGGCTACGTCGCCAGCTCGCAGCCCGAGTCGGGATAGCAGCAACACAATTGCACGGTCGCGAAGACGCCCTGGGGTAGTCCCGTCACAAGCGGCGATGAGACGGTCAAGTTCCTGTGCCGAGAGACACCGCGGAAGCGTGGCCAGCCGCCAATGAGCGATCGCCGGAACGGCGAGGTCGAGATCGTCTCTGGCCTCTCCGCGGAATATGAGATACCGCAGGAAAGCTCTCATAGCCGTAATCAACTTCTGTGTTGTTTCGGTTCCACACTTGCTCGCGCGATCCAGCAGAAAGGCGCGCACTGCCTGGGCACTCCACTGGCTGACATCGTCACCGAGTGCATGGATTAACTCTGCAGCTCCGCGAGTGTACTGCCGGAGAGTCGGTGTGGTGACGCCACGGTGGACCTGAAACCAGTCGCGAAACGCTGTCACCAGTGCGGGCTCATTGTTCTCAACTTCGTCATCCTGATGGTTCCGGCATACCCCGCCCTGAACCAAATGCCGGTAAAAAAGCTTCACTCCGCAGCTTGGGTGAAAGCCAGTCCTTTCATCGTTAGACTGAGGGCAGCGACAATGTTGGAGATGTCGGACAAACGCATCCAACATGGACATATCCACATCTGCCAGGGTGCATCCTTTGCGCTGCACAAAACAGCCGAGATGGGCTGCGGCGCGCAAATAGCGAATCGCCGTCGAATGAGCATAGCCTTGTTTTTCGAGTGCGCCCGCGAAGTCATCGATATGGGGCCCACTGCTACCCGCACGCAAACGAGCGAGCGCTTTTGATGCAGAAAAGTACTTCTCGATCATGGTGTTCTCCTCCTTCTGTGATGTGCCAGTAATGGCCGCACCACAGTAGCAGGAGGGTCACCAATCTTATGGTGAGTCTGAACACTCGACTCGCGCTCAGATGACCGATGTTTCATCCACTTGCGCGTCGCACTCCCCACAACGAAATACTCCCCATAACACACGAGTTATATGAGATGGCGACAACGTGGCCGCAGTCTGAGCAGCGATCGCGATGACCACCGAGCACAGCCGTGCGGCAGCGCAGGATCGCCAACAGGACCTTGCGGTGCTGCCAGGTGATCCAGCGCTTACTCTTTTCCAGGAAGAACTCTCCTGCACTGCGGATGATGTCGGCCACCTCCAGAGGTGGCCGGTTCATTCGTGCTTTGCTCGTTCTCCCTGTTCGCGGATGGTGAGCGCATCCAGGGGACTGGCCGTCACACTGAGATGCTTGCTGGACAAGTGCAGGTAGATGGTTGTCTCTTCGAGGTCACGATGGCCGAGCAGGATCTGGATCGTGCGCAGGTCAGCGCCGGCCTCCAGCAGATGCGTGGCGAAACAATGGCGCAGCGTGTGGGGGTGGATGTGACGATGCGCCAGTCCAGCGCGTTCAGCGGCGTGCTGACAGGCCATCCACGGAACCTTCGTCGTGATCGGGCGACTGCCCGTATGCCAGCGGTTGCCGGGGAACAACCACTCAGTCGGCTTGCGGCGAAGTCCGCGCCAATAGCCACGAAGGGCATCGAGCAGTCTCTCGCTTAACATGACGTCGCGGTCGCGGTTGCCCTTGCCCCCATGAATGTGAACCACCATTCGACGGCTATCGATATCACCCACCTTCAGATGCGCCACTTCCGCACGGCGTGCCCCCGTCCCGTAGAGTGTCATCAGAAGGATGCGATAGAAAGGCAGTTCCGCCGCATCGATCAAGCGTGCCACTTCGTCCGGACTGAGGACCTGTGGCAGCCGGATCACCTTCCTCGGATAGGGCGTTTCGGCAACGCTACAGTTCTTCTTCAACACCTTGATGTAGAAGAACCGCAGAGCGCCAAGCCGTTGGACTACAGTGTTGGGGCTGAACTTCAACTTGCTGAACAACATCGCCTGGTACTGGCGAATATGCTCCGGGCCGAGTTGATCGGGACGGCGATGAAAGTACCGGCTGAAGTGTTCAACACCATGGACGTACGAACGGATGGTGGTCTCGGCGAAGTTGCGACGCTGCAACTCCTCAATCATGAGCTGACGTAGATGGGTCACAGAAAGGACCTCCTTCCTGTGACCCAAGCTAGTCGGCAGCCCTCAATGTCGGTTCACGAACACGCGTAAGCGTCCGCCGCCGCACCGGCTTCGTTCAAGTCGGCATGTATTCAGGAATCCAAACGGGGCGTTGTCCCTCTGTCCTCTTTGATGAATAGCTGCCCGAGCAGACGAGGAACCCAGACGATGTGCGGAATACGAGTAGATATCAAAATCTAAGCGCCTCCAATCCGGGATTTCACGGTTACTGCCGACGAGCGGGAACTTGGGGTTATCCTCTTGGCTGCCAACTCTCGCCTGTGTGGTCTATTTGCCGTTCTGCTTGATTGGGCCAACCTCAGCGCCATCGAGAACCGGGCCGCGGACGAGTTGCGTAACGCGGACTGCGAGGCCCTGGTCCTTGTACTGCCGCACCTGGGATATTCCGTCGGCGTGTCCATGGTGCGTGCACTGCCTGAGTGGGTCGTCACATTGGGCCAGAAAGTCGCATTCACAATTCCGCTAATTGGTTCGGCTTTGGTGTTCCAAAAGGCTTGCAGCACCTTTGCAGCCGAGTGGGTGAAGGAGACACACAGCCGAGTGCTGGAGATGGCCGCTTTAGCTCCACACGGGCCGGGATCACCACCAACTTTAGCTGCGAGTCATAGCTTGTGCGGTAATCCGCGGCGCTCTGCACATGGTGCAAACGTCGCAAAATGGGGACTCAAAAATCTGAAGTCCGCACGATGACCCGCCTCTCCTGAAACGGATGTTGCGCAGCGGAAACTTCCCGTCCCATTCGGAAAGCCCCCCCATTCGCGATCGTTACAAAAATCGTTGCAATACCGAACGAAGGGCGAGCATCGCAGTCGGGTGCTTTACTACAAATGCTTTGTTTGCTTATTGGTGCGGAAGGCGGGACTTGAACCCGCAAGCCTCTCGGCGCTAGCTCCTAAGGCTAGTGTGTTTGCCATTTCACCACTTCCGCACGGGGTGCGGTTGCACACTGGGCGGCCCGATCGGGTCGGCCCGCCAAATCAAGTCTATAGCAAATCCGGGTGCCCGGAAATGCGGTTCCTTCGACGGCAACCGGCGTGCCACGCGCCGGATTCGGCTCGGCTGACAGCGCATCACGAGATCCTGGGCAGCCGGGGCGGCGGCTCTTCATGCAACTCGTGATGCAGTTCATCCACCTTCACCCGTGCGTTGCTGAGCGCCCTGCGGCCGGAGGACGTGATCGCGTACATACGGCGGCGGCGCCCGTCGACGTTCTTGAGCTGGGACTTCAACAGGCTGTCGCGCTCCATACCGTGTAGCAGGGGGTAGAGGGTTCCCGGGCCGATGCGATAGCCGTGGCGGTTCAGTTCTTCCATCATCGCCAGCCCGAAGACGGGCTCGTGGAGAGCGTGAACCAGCACGTGAATGCGGATCAGGCCGGTAAACAGATCGCGGGGTCGGCTCGGCTCAGGCAAGGGGTCCCTCCCATGGTCAGGAACTATGTTATATCGAATTTCGATGATATGATCCCGTTGAGCCGGTCATTTTCCCCTGATCTGAGTTTGCGGTTGCCTTCATGCACAGAGGTCTTCCGTTGTCGCGCGCGATTCCGCTGATGTTTCTCGCTGCCACCAGGCTGCATGCCCAGCCCGGACAGGGCGCACTGACGCTGGCCCAGGTGATGGAGACAGCCAGGACGCAATACCCGGCGATAAGGGCGGCACAGGCACAGCAGCAGGCCGCGGAAGGCGCCGTCGGGCTGGCCAAAACGGCGTATCTGCCGCACGCCGACATCCTCTGGCAGACCAACCGTGCCACCGCGAACAATCTCTACGGGCTGCTGCTGCCGCAGAGCGTGATTCCCAACATCTCCGGGCCGGTAATTGCGGCGGACGACACTCGCAGCGCCTGGAGCAGCGGGGCCGGGGCGCTGGTGAGTTGGCAGCCGTTCGACTTCGGCGTGCGCAGCGCGAGGGTGGACGCAGCGAGGCGCGGAAATGAAGCGGCGGCGCAAGCGACCGCGGTCACCATGCTCGAAGTAACAGCCTCGGCCGGAAGCGCGTTCTTCGATCTAGCGGCCGCGCAGCAGCTTGTCACCGTGGCCGAGGCCAACGCAAGACGGTACGAGGCGTTCGCGAAGGTCGTGCACGTGCTCGTCGATAATCAACTGCGCCCCGGCGCCGACGCATCGCAGGCCGATGCGCAACTGGCGCAGGCACGCAACCAATTGATCCAGGCGCAGACACAGGGGACGGTACGGCGCGCGGCGCTCGCGGAGTTTCTCGGAGTACCGACCGATCAGGTCTCGATCGATGCTGCGGAAGTACTGGGCGGCGCGCCCGCGAGCGATCTCGAGGCAAATCCGGCCGCTTCGCACCCGTCTGTACTCGAGGAAAATGCATTATCAATGCAGCAACTAGCGCAGAAGCGCGTTCTCGACAGGAGTTATGTGCCTTCGTTCAGTACCCTTGGCGCGGTGTCGGGACGCGGCGCCGGCACTGGGCTCACGGGCCACTTCCCCGGCGGAACCGACGGCCTGGCGCCGGATACGTTCAACTGGGCCCTGGGCGTTCAGGTAACGTTCTCTGCCTTCGACTTCTTCGGCCTGCATCAACAGAAGAAGATCCAGGAGGCAAACATCGAAGCCGAGCATGCACGTTACGATCTGTCATTGAGCGATGTTTCGGCAGCCGTTGAGCAGGCGCGCGCCACGCTGGCTGGGGCGCGGCAGATCGCGGCAAACACGCCTGCGGAGCTGGCCGCCGCGCGAGCCAGCGAACAACAGCAACAGGCACGTTATCGTTCGGGACTGGCCACCGTGGTGGATGTAACCGCCGCCGAGGGCGTGCTTGCGCAGGCGGAAGCGGACGATGCCATTGCGCGGCTCAGCGTGTGGCGGGCGGAGCTGGGCGTAGCCGCCGCGCAGGGAGACCTGCAGCCCTTCCGTCAACTGCTCGAGTCGAAAGGAAAGTAGTCCATGGGCCTAATCCGCATCGCGCTTCGGCGGCCCATCACCGTGATGGTGCTGGTGGTGGCACTGGCGCTTGTCTCGGTACTGGCCATCCTGCGGACACGAGTGGATATCCTTCCCAATCTCGACCTGCCCGTGATCTACGTGGCGCAGCCCTACGGCGGCATGAGCCCGCAGCAGATGGAAGGTTTCATCTCGTACTACTACGAGTACCACTTTCTCTACATCAACGGGATCGAGAACGTTGAGGCGAAATCGATCCAGGGAACGGCGCTGCTGCGGCTCACGTTTCATCCGGGAACCAACATGAGCGAGGCGCTGGCGCAGACGATCTCGTATGTGAACCGCGCCCGCGCGTTCATGCCGCCAGGAACCGTATCGCCATTTGTGATCCGGTTTGACGCGGGCACGCTGCCGGTGGGGTATATCGTGTTCTCCAGCCCCTCGCGAACGCTGGGCGAGATCCAGGACCTCGCCCTGAACCGTGTGCGGCCTGTCTTTGCAACCCTTCCGGGCGTGTCATCCCCGCCGCCCTTCGGCGGGAACCAGCGCACCATCGTCATTAACGTGGATCCGCAGAAGCTGCAGGCATACGGATTGTCGCCGCAGAGCGTTGTCCAGGCGCTGACCAGCAGCAACAGCATTCAGCCCGCCGGCAATGCGGATATCGGTACGACGCACACGCTGGTGACCACGGATTCCACCGTCACGCAAATCAGCGACCTGCTCGACATTCCGCTCAGACCGGGCGCCGGCGCATCGGTCTACATTCGCGACGTGGGGAGCGTGGCGGATGCATCGGACATCCTGGCGGGCTACGCGCTGCTGAACGGCAGACGAACCGTATACATCCCGGTGACCAAGCGTCCGGATGCTTCGACGCTCACGGTCGTCCAGGAGGTTCGCGACAACCTGGCGCGATTCCAGTCCCTGGTCCCCGAGGACATCAGGATCACCTTCGAATTCGACCAGTCGCAGTATGTGCGCGACGCGCTGAATGCGGTGCTGCGCGAAGGCATCATCGGCGCACTGCTGACCGGGTTGACACTGCTTCTGTTTCTGCGCGACTGGCGTTCGTCGCTGATCGTCGTCATCACCATTCCCTTTGCGCTGCTAACTGCCGTGGTCCTCCTGCGGCTGGCCGGGCAGACCATCAACATCATGACGCTCGGCGGGCTCGCGCTGGCCGTGGGCGTGCTGGTGGACGAAGGCACGGTGCTGCTTGAAAACATCCACGTCCATCTCGATGCGGGCGAAAACGTGGCGCGCGCCGTGCACAATGCCAGCCGCGAAGTGGCGCTGCCGCGGCTGCTGGCCATGCTGGCGGTGCTGGCGGTATTCATTCCGTCGTTCTTCATGACCGGACCGGCGCACTCGCTGTTCCTGCCGTTGTCGCTGGCCGTGGGATTCGCAATGCTGGCATCTTACCTGCTGTCAAGTTCGCTGGTTCCGGTGCTGACCAATTGGATGCTCAGACCGGCGCCTGAAGAAGAACGGCGCAAGGAGCGCGAGGGCGGTTTCGCGCGATTCCAGCGTCGTTTCGAACGAGTGCTGGAGCGAGCCATGGGGCGGCGCACGATTCTGCTCATTGGATACGCGGTGGTTGCCGCCCTGGTGCTGGCCGTCATTGCGCCGCGGATTGCCGAAGAGATTTTTCCGTCGGCCGCCTCAAAACAGTTCCGTCTGAGGATGGATGCGCCGGACGGCACGCGCGTGGCGGAAACGGAGCGGCTGGTCAAGGAAGTGCTTGCGACCATTCACGACACGGCGGGGGAAAGCAATCTCGATCTGAGCCTGGGTTACGTCGGCGTGCAGGGCTCGTCCTACCCGATCAATACTGTGTTTCTATTCACCAACGGCCCACAGCAGGCAATCATCAATGTCGGCCTGCGGCGCGACAGTTCGCTCAAACTCTTCGACCTCGAAGAACAACTCCGAAAGAAGCTGCCGCAACAGTTTCCTCAGGCCCATTTTTCATTTGATCCCGGCGACCTCGTGAATCAGACCCTGAATTTTGGATCGTCGTCGCTGGCGGAGGTCGCGATCACAGGGCCGCAGTATGCCGATGTGGCGAGCTACTCCGAGAAGGTTCGCCAGAGACTCGCCGGCCTGGACGACTTGCGCGATCTCGTGTACGAAGAGCCCCTGCGCTACCCCACGATAGATATCCGCGTGAATCGCCAGATGGCTGGACAACTTGGAACGACCGCCGATGCCGTGGGCGCGGCTGTCGTCTCCTCCACCGCATCGAGCCGCTTCGTGGCTCCGAGCTACTGGCGCGATCCACGCTCGGGCGTGAGTTACCAGGTGCAGGTTCAAGTGCCGCAACCAAAGATGACGTCGCTGGACGATGTGGCGAATATCCCGGTCGGCAGCTCGACCGGCGCACAGCCGCTGGTGAGCCAGCTCGCGGACCTGCGCACGACTACGGTTCCGGGCGAACTCGACCGGCAGAACGGGCTATGGATGCTGTCCCTCTCGGCGAACCTGGGCAGCCTCGATCTGCGACGCGCAAACCGGGACATGAGAAAGGCCATAGTGGACGCGGGCCCACCGCCGCGCGGAGTTGCTCTCCAGGTTCGCGGACAGATAAGCGCATTGCAGGAAATCTTCGGCGAGCTCGCCATCGGACTGGTAGCCGCGATTGGCGTGATTCTGCTGTTGCTGACAGCCAACTTTCAATCCCTGAAGCTCGCGCTCGTGGTTGTATCCACCGCGCCCGCGGTGCTGGCAGGCTCGGTGCTGATGCTGCTGATCACGGGAACCACCCTGAACCTCGAGAGCTTCATGGGAACCATCATGGCCATCGGCGTTGCGGTCGCGAACGCGATTCTTCTGGTCACGTTCGCGGAGCAGAACCGCATAAGCGGCGCGAGTGCAATCGAGGCTGCGCGTGCGGCCGCGGTCGAGCGACTGCGGCCGGTGTTGATGACCAGCCTGGCCATGATCGCCGGCATGATCCCCATGGCGCTGGCGCTTGGCGAGGGAGCGGAATCGACC
>Ga0335080_10008843_pt1 | contig 10504 bp, 7 predicted proteins | sample Lox_Sample_34_FD_206720 | JGI IMG/M metagenome (GOLD analysis project Ga0335080, IMG submission 206720) | Soil microbial communities from Loxahatchee National Wildlife Refuge, Florida, United States - Lox_Sample_3.4 | ecosystem: Environmental > Terrestrial > Soil > Wetlands | place: USA: Florida... | reverse complement strand
TCAGTCTAGCATCATGGGTTGCGGGTGCGATGGACCCATTGGTCAGGGACCTTAGCGGACTCCAGCTGTGGCCTTTTCGATGGCGTCCACGTCCGCACCAAGAGGCTTACCGTCGGTGCCGGTGAGCCCGGGAGAGGCTTGTTTGCAGGCGGGCGTTTCCCCTTTTTGGCGGCACAAACGATAGTCGCCGCCGTGTCCCTCGCGGAAATCGCGAATGCCGGCGGCGCTGGCGTCCTTCACTACGATATTTCCCGCCGGCCAGCCGCCGGATCCCCCGATAATCAGATTGTGGGTGAAGACCATATCGGCAAAACAGTTCTTGATCACGGCATTGACGTCGTCACGTCCGAGCGCGCAGTTGGTCTGGCCGCCACCTCCTCCCAACATTTGCCGTTCGCCGGCGCTAAAGACGCTGTTTGTGATCGAGAAATCCTGCAGCTTGGGTTTATCGCTCGCATTGACTACCGAAATCAGCGCCTTTTGCGGAAAGGCCGTGACATGGTCAATGTGAACGCTCTTAAGAGGCGGGGCATTCGAGACAATTCCGAGGAAATTCCCAAACCCCTTGTAGGCCTGGGAATCGATATCGTCCACCAACAAGTCGTGGACACTGAAACGCTCGCCGCCGGAAGAGGGCACCTTGATTTGCTTGGGTAACGCCGTGGCCATTAGAATCGCGCCCGCTACGTGGCTCACCTTGTTGTAACGGATGGTGATATCAGTGACACGGCACGAGGGACAGTGTCCCCCCTGATTGCCCGGCGTCAAGAGAATGGAAAACCCCGACTGCGTGAATCCCCCCCAGGTATTCTCAAGCACATTGCCTTCGAAGAGCACCCGTTGCGCATTCTTCAACTCGAAATGATTTTTGACGATGTAAGGCTTGCCCGTATAAGTAGCGAGAAAGCCAGGCTCCCCCGGTTTCCAGACGATGGGCTTAAACAGATAGTTACGGCGGATCTCAATATCGGTGGGAGTGGTAGTGCCGGGAGCGCCGCCAAACATGATCGACTCGCCCGCCGCCTCCAGAAAGTTGTCGACGATCTTCCAGACACTGCCGGTGGCGTCGCCACCCCCGCCATTAATGTCCTGCGAATCGACGCAGGCACCCTGACCGGCGATGCAACCCAAGTCACTGAAGTAGGAGTCCACGACGGCCGCAGAACTGAGGCCGGTCAGGTGCACGCCAGCCTTGGTCTCGTCTCCGGCCGTGCCATGGATCCAAACGCGATCGAAGACTATGTGGTGCCCCGTACCCTCGGGTTCTCTAAGTTGCACCAGGTTGCGCAGGCGCACTTCCTGCGGCAAGTCCCGGGTGATCTCGAGACCAATGAAGCGGTAATGATTCGCTCCGTTCAGGAATTGGATGGGTCCCCAGCCCTTCTTGATGTCCAGGGCAATCTTCGCCATGACGTTGCGCACAGCGGGGCAGTGGAAGTCGGGACGACCCGGGAGAGAAGCGACGCCGGCGTAACAGGGATTGACGCGTGTGCCCTCAGGCGGAAGGCTGTCATCGGAGGCACTGGTGCGCAGAATAATCCAGTGTTGGTCGTCGCAGGTTTTGGCAGGAAAACTGAACAGCCCGCCGAAGCTTGCTCCAGCTTCCAACTTCAGAGTATCGCCGCACTGGGCCCCATTGATTGCCTCCTGAAGGTCCTCGCCGGCCTTTACCAGCCGAACCCGGCCAGGAGCGGGCGTATCCGCAAGTGCCGTTTGCATGTAGGAGCGGGGAAGTTCGGCAGGGCCGTCAAAGCGCTCTGTGGCGGGGGAGCCACTTGCCTGGTCAGGGACACCCGCCAGAAGGGGAATGGCAGGCATCAAAAGCGGGAGGGCCAACGCAACGCTGAAGACCGAGAGTCGAGAACCCACCCCAAGTCTCATTTGAACACGGTCCTTGGTCGCACACATTTTCCTGTCGCACAGCGCAGATTTTCTTGATCATAACACGGCACGATCTTGCGCCCGGCGCGGTCTCGCGATTGAGGAATTGCGGGCGGCTCAGGGCGCGCAAAATGCTGCTGCCATGGGAGAACGATCTTCAGAAGAGAGTGCGCGGGCCAAACCCGTTCCAAAGGAAAGCTAGCCGCGATTCGCGGACAAGCTAAGCCATAACATCAATAGACGCCGGCGATCGCGGCTTGGATGGCGTCGATATCCGCACCGAGGTCCTTGCCGTCGCTGCCGGCGTTCTTATAAGGGCTCGAGGGCGACAGATGATAGTCCCCGCCGCTGAAGTTTACGAACTGCGTATCGTTGAATCTGGAAGGGAAGAAGTTGTTGGCCGGCCACGGAGAAGCCATGAATTTCGCGGGGACGCCCACTACGACATTGGAGCTGAATACGTAACTGGAGAAACAGGCGGAGAGACTCTGTAGGATTTGCACCGGACGGGCGTCACAGTTTGTCGTACCACCGCCCGCACCAATGATCGGGGCCTCCCCTGCTCCCACAATATTGTTGGTGAAAACGAAGCCCGACATTTGGGGCTTTCCCTCTGCGTCTCGCAGACTGAGGAAGTGCGAAGTGGGATCGGGAAATCCGGTGATGTGGTTGATGGTCACGGTGTTGAGTACATTTTGATCCCAGCCATTGAGCATGGCGATGAGCCCGCCGTACCCGTTGTAGTGTTTCGCGTCAATGTCTTCGACAGTCACATCATGGATGCTGATGCGTTCCCCGGCCAAAGCCGGGACCCCGTAACCATCCCCCGAAAGCGCGGTGGCGATGTCGATGCCGCCGCCTGCATGGCTGACCGTGCTATAGCGGATGGTCACGTCAGTGACCTGACACACGGGACAAAGGTTGACCGTGTCCGTCCTCTCCTTCGTAGCTGTCTTTCCCTTTGGGGTCAGCATGATCGAATACCCGGCTTGGGTGAATCCGCCCCAGGAATTTTCCAGGATGTTGCCCTCCAGGAGTACGCGGGTGGCGTTCTTGAGCTCGAAATTATTTTTCACCACGAAGGGATGTCCTGAAGCCCCTCCCACAAAACCGGGCGCGCCGGACATCCAGATCATCGGGCGGAAAAAATGGTTGCGGCGGATTTCAATGTCAGCCGGGGTGGTGGTGGACTTTCCGCCGCCGAACATGACGCACTCGCCCGCGGCTTCCAGAAAGTTGTTCACAATCTTGTACGGACCTGCGGGGTAATCGCCGCTGCCGCCGGCGATGGACTGGGAATCGGTACAAGCGCCGGTCACAGCCGTGCAATGAAAATCACTGAAATACGAATCCACCATGGCGGCATTCGTAATCCGGTTCAAATAGACCCCACGCGCGGTATCGTCCTGGAGACTGCCGTGCAACCAAACCCGGTCAACCACGATGTTGCTTGCCGTGGCTGGAATTGTGTCGGCAATTACCAAAGCGCCGACGAAACCCGAGCCGGTGGCGCGGGTGAGTTCAAGTCCAAGCAGACGATAGTGGTTGGCGCCGGCGGAGAGCACGATGGGGCCGCTGCCCGCTTTGCCCGAATAAATGATCCGCGGGATTACTCTTACCGAAGTGGGGCAAGCGAAGGCCGGACGTCCGGGTAGCGACGGCACGCCCGCGTAACAAGGGGTCAGTCGCGTCCCTTCCGGCGGCAAGCTGCTGTCAGGCGCATCGGTACGCACGATAATCCAATGCTGATCGTCGCATTTCTTGCCTGGCAGCCGGAATAATCCCGAGAAGGTGGCGTCGGCTTGCAATTCAATGGTGTCGCCGCAATTGGCGGCATTGAGCGCGGCTTGCAAATCACCCCCAGCTGCTACGTGGAGGGTATTGCCCGGGGCTGGCGTATCCGTCAACGCGGTCTGGAGATACACCCGGGGCAGTTCGGCCGGCCCATCAAAGTTGCTGCCTGAACTATTGGAGGAATCGACGGAGAGGGCAAGGCTCGCACTGCTCACGGCGGCGACCGAATCGGTCACTTGCGCGGTGAAGGCGAATGCTCCGGACTGGGCGGTGACCCCGGAAATCTCTCCCGTAGCCGGGTTGAGCTGCAAACCACTCGGCAGCGACCCGGTGGTGATGTTCCACGAATAGGGCAGCGTTCCACCGGTCGCCGTCAGAGAGACGCTGTAAGGGACCGAACTCGTGGCCGGCGGAAGGGAAGCAGCGGCAATCGCCAGGGCCGAGCCCTGCGTTGGAGAAGGAGAAATTGTGATGAACGCCTCCGCCCGGACCCAGGGATCGACTACGCTGGCCGCCATAACTCGCACTACCTGGGGGCTGCTGACGCGAGGGGCAAGAAACAGCCCGGTCGGCGAAACTGTCCCCCAGTTGGCTGACCATCGCACGTCGGGGTTTGCGGATTGCCGAACAATGGCGGCGAATTGCAACGTGCCGCCGGAACTCAGCGTCGCCACCGTCGGGGTGACTTCAAGCCGGACCTGAGTGGGCGAATTCGGTGGATCGATGGGCACCATGCGAAGCCCGGTTCCCGGCGATGCGTTAGCCGCCCGCCCCGCTGATGTGGCGCCGGCTTGCAGCGACTGGTTGCAACCGGTCGTGACCAGTGACAAGGCTGAAATCAAAGTTACAGAGAAGATGCAAAACAGGCAGGCTGGGTGCGCGCCTTTGGACCGCGCGGCAGCGCGAAGCTGAAACATGATCTACCTCGGAAGTTAGTTGGGGGACTTAACTTTCCCAGTCCTTGGCCAGACTGTATCGAGAAGGGAGTAACCGAGGTAGGTAACTGAAGTTCGCAGATGACGGTCAGAGGGACATGGCCACGCGGCGCAGTGCGAGCGGAAAATGGCCTATGGTTAGTCGCCGGTTGTAAGACCCAACACGGTCTGCCGCACGCGATCATAGAGGCGGTTTCCCAGAAGTTTCCTGGTCCGGCGGCGTAGCGTGTCCGCCGCTTTCAGGCGCCACAGGCTTTCTCCGCGGCACGCTCTCATAAACTCCGGTAAATCGAGGTTTCGCATCACCGCGATGCGTCCGAGCGCAAACGAATCTGTGGAAGAGGAATTTGATCGTATTTCGCTATTGGCCAGGCTGCGATAGCCGGCCCGCTGAACGGTCAGGGCTACGTCCCGGCTCCAGCGTCCGCCCGGACATGAAAAATGCTCGACCGCTTTCCCGATAATGTTTTCGAGGTTCTGCCGGGCGTCGACAATCTCGCGATGCAGGCCGGCGCGATCCAGGTCGGTGAGGTAGTTGTGAGTCATGGAATGACAACCGATTTCAAAACCGGCGTCACTCAGTTCCCGCAACTGCGCCGCGGTCAGATACCCTGGTGTGCCGACGAATCCGGCGGTCACGTAAAACGTAGCTCCAAAACCCAGGCGGGCGAGAATCGGAGCTGCGGCCAGCAAATCGGTCTCGCAACCATCGTCGAATGTGATGGCGACTTGCCTGGGGACCGAATATTGCAGGGCAGAACTAACACTTACTCCACCCCAAGCCGACTGTTGCAGACTCCGCATCTGGGCTTCGAAATCTCCGGCGCGCAGAACGTAGCGCACGTAGCCAGGTTCGGACTGGCACAGAGCATGGCCATGCACTTCGAGTTCGTGATACATCAGGAATACTGTGCTGACCTTTGCCATGAAAGAATCCTAATACGCAAACAGAATGGCGCAGCGGCTAGATGTCCTGCTGGAGATTTTCCATCGGCGCACCCACCAGGGGTAGGGCTTTCTCTTCCGCCGCCAAATCTCCAACCCGGAACAGGCGACCGGTAACATACGCCCAAAGCAAGCACAGTCCATAAACCAGGCCGCCCGCCAGCAACTGAACCGCCAGTTGCCGATACGTGTGGGCCACAAACCAGCGCCGCATCAGCAGCAGAACCGCCACCAGCGGAGCGCAAAAGAGTACCGGCAGTCCGAATGCCTGTCGCACGAACGTGCCGAGGGGGATCCCCAAGCGCTTACACAAGTGTTGGGGCAGGAACAATACGTAAGTGCAAGTCATGGGAATAGCGGTGCCCAAGGCATCGCCGACAATTCCATAAGGACGCACCAGCAGAATGCTGAGAATCAGATTGGCAATGCCCTCCACCAGAGCAACGATGGCCAGGGTGCCGTGCTTGCTCATGCCGAACAGGATGCGGCCCGAAGCGCCCTGGATCAGCATGAGGGTGAAGGGAAGAATCATAATCACCAGTACGGGATAACTTTGGGCGACATAGCGGCTGCCGACCCACACCTCGATCACGGACTTCCCCAGAATGACCAGGATGGCGCATATCGGCAAGATGGTAAAAGCGCAGGCGCGATTGCCGGCCACGAATATCTTGCGCAGGCGATTCCGGTCGCCCACGGCGTCCGACTGGCTGGACATCGGCACAAAGATCTGGGCCAGGCTGGTGACGACCTCCCGGGCATAATCCACAATACGCGCGCCGATGTTGAAGTGCGTGATGGCCGCGGTGGAAAGAAAAGTCCCAATCACAAGTTCATCCGTTTTGAACTTGAGCTGGCCAGCCACAATGATCATGAATGTGGTGCTGCTGTAGTTTGCAATCTGGCGAAAAGTCGCGCGGTCAATGTAGCGGAACCCAAGCGGGACAGGCAGAAGGTGCCTTGCTACAGTGCCCCGCACCAGGGATCCGACCAGGGGTAGGGCAATGGTGATCAGTGCGACGGTCAGCAGGCCATATCCGCGGCGCAAGAACGTTACGATCAAGGCGGCGCGCAGCAAGGTAGAGACCACATTGGTCCAGTTCAGAACATAAAATTTCTGCAGGCCTTCGAGAATTCCGCCGAAAACCCCCAGAGGAAATCCCAGCGCCACGGAACTGCCAACCATCAGAAGGAGCCAGCGAGCCGTGTCGTGAAATTCCACCGGAATCCGGAACAGCTTGTCCACCTGGAAGCTGAGGACTACGGTGACCACCAGGGTCAAGAGGCCGATGCATGTGTAGCCGAACAGGCTGGTGTTGATCAATCGAGTCAGACTGTCCATGTCTTTGGTGGCGGCTGACTTCGAAACATAGCGGACAATCGAGGAACGAATGCCCAAGTCAAAAAGACCGTAGTAGCCCGTGATCGAGAAGATGAGCACCCAGATGCCAAAGGCGGAATCGCCCAGCCGATGGAGGATGAACGGAGAAAGAAGAATCCCCACGGTTACGTTCACGCCGAGGGCAAACCAGCTGGAACTTACATTCTTGATGATTTGAATTTTTTCCAGCTTACGCATCAGCGACCCCCGCTTCGGATGCGGCGTTCCGGTTTTCCGCGGAGATGCGGGAGCGAGGGGATGACAGACAAGAAAGTGTCAGGAAATGTAACGTGACATTAGCGGGCATCAAGGTTCGGGAGATATGGCCTCGAGCGCTGACTTCCTCGGCCAGTCGCGATTCGGTTTTTGTGGGGGCACATTGGTGGTTAGAGCGTAGCCCACATGGGACATCAGCGGGCCCCAGGCGGACTCAATTTCCAGCGTCGCCGTCGCCGGCAACTTTGACTTCCACTCCCCGTTGACCGCAGGCCCGATGAAAGGGATGTCGGGACGTTTGTCTCTGGTGGCGACCCACTGGCCGCTCTGCGTTCTTTCCAACTCCCGCATTCGGTCAGCGGAACTCTTTTGAATGGCGCTACGAAGGCGTTCGGGAACCGGATCGATACCCAGAAACCGCGCCACCGTGGCCAGTTCGGCCTCGGTATTTGCCTTGAGGTCTTCGTAGCGAAGCAGGTGGAAGCCGGGCCGCCCGCGGCGGGCGGCCAGCCACGTCCCTACGTTTTCCGCCCAAGTGCCCCAGCCGGACGAATTTAACCGTCCGTTGACGAAGTCGTGGACGTAAGACTCCAGCGGATATCGGTCGGGAATATGGCGGTATTTTCGCGAAAAGTCGTAGTAGGAAAGCACCACGTCACGCGGATCCCGAACGATGTAGAGCACTTTGGCATAGCGATGGTCGAAGTACTGGTGGCTCTTAATCAGGCGCGGACTGGGAATGCGCTTCAGGTAGCGGCTGGATTGAGCCTCCGCGTCAGGGATCAGGCGCTCCACATTGGCGAAGGTCACCGCTTCTGTGGGATGGAGAAGATTAGCCACCAGAAACCGGATCCAGGTGTTGCCCGATCGAGGGTAGGAAACGATGAAGGTGTCATCGGGTCGGACGGAAAGACTGCGTCCGGCAATATCGGTACCCAGCGCGTAACTTACAATTTTCTTGATGCCATAGATCATCGCGTCCCCAGCAGGGCCTCCAGGCTGTCTGCGCCTCCCGCGTTGGACGCCGGCGAACTTAACTCGTAGCCGAGGTAATTCATCTGTGGCGCCCACGCAGCTTCAATCTGCCGGGCCAGAGGTTCCGGCAGACTGGATTTCCAGTCCCCCTTGCCGGCGGCCCTCACAAAAGGAAGGTCCTTTCGTGAATCCTTGGTCAGGGTGGAGATGTGACTTTGTTCTTTCTCGAGCTTGCGCATTTTATCGGCAGAACTGCGCTCGACGGCCTCCGCCAGCACCTGGGGACTTGCCGTGATGCCCAGGAACGATGCGATCTTTCCCAGTTCCACTGCTCCGTCCGCGATCATGTCCTCGTATCGTATGAGCAGAAACCTCGGGTCACCACGCCGGGTTGTGAGCCAGGTGATGACATGCTCTCCCCAGGACCCGTGCGGGCAGGTCTGCCCGGCGAGAAAACGGGCGACGAACTTTTCCAACGGGTAATCGTCCTCGATTTTTCTGCACTTGCGATGGTAATGGTACTGAGAAATCGCCACGTCGCGGGGGTCGCGAACGATGTAGATGACCCGCGGATAGCGGGGATCGAAACATTCGTGGCTCTTGATGACTCGCGGGCGGGACGCTCGCTCGAAGTCCCGCTTGTTGGTGCCGAACGGGTCGGGAACCAGAGTGCTGATGGTGGCAAAATCGGCCGCCCGTTCAGGACGAAGAAGATTGGCAATCAGAAAACGGGCCCAGGTGTTGCCGGACTTGGGGAATGAGACCAGAAACACGTCATCGGGAAGGATGATGAGATCGCGGCGCGGGTGATACAACCCGAACAGACGCCTGACTCCACTAATCAAACGCTTAGTCATTCAGTTCCTCACCTATTTCCCGCCTCCGAACGCACTCCCCAAAGTCTGACAGCGGCATAGCGAAATGTCCAGAACGCAGCTCCCTACGAATCGCGTCTCTTGAGCCCTCTGGTTTCTTAAACCGCTGAATCGCTTCTCAATCGCATCCAGCAGGAAAAAAGTTTGTGGGTCGCCGCGGGGGCAACTCTCAGGCCGAGCAGCGCCAGGCTTAATTTCGGTTGCCGGGAATTCTTGTTTGCTTCGGAAAAAAGCTCTGCGGCTTTATCGAACTGGCCCTCGGACAATTTGGATTTCCCCTCTTCCACCAGGTAGCGGACCTTGATCTGCTCAGCGCGCTTGCGAACCAGATCGCGATCAGACTCTTGCAGTGGCAGAGTTTGGCCGGTCTTTTCCAGAATTCTCCAGTAGGCTTCGGCCATCTTTGATCGCGACTGGCCGAGGGAGCCGGGCCGGCCGATAAAGAGCCGGGCTTGCACCTTGCGGCTGTACTTGATTCTGGCGCCGCAGAAAGCGGAGCGGACCCACATATCGTAGTCGTCGCAGCGGGGAAGCCTTTCGTCGAACAACCCCGCTTCCACCAGCGTGTGCTTGCGCGCTACTACGGTGGAAATCGGAATCTGGCAATGTTCCATGATTAAAGCGGCGAAAGTAGCTGGCCCATGGGATGGGCACTTCTCCATAAACTCCTGCTCGCGCGCCGGATCTCCCACGAGGAGGGCGTTGGAATAAACCAGATCGAGCGAAGGATCCTCGGCGAACAATTGCATCTGCGCAGACAGATGGCCCGGCGTCCAACTGTCGTCACTGTCCAGAAAAGCGACGAATTCACCGCGCGCCTGCCGGATGGCGTTGTTTCTTGCTCCGGCGGCGCGTTTGTTCTCCTGCTTGATGTAAACGATCGCGTGCCTATACGGCTCCAGCACTTTTTCCAGATCGGGTGTGTCGGGAGAGCCGTCGTTGACCACGATGGCTTCGAAATCCGTATAAGTCTGCGCCAAGACTGAATCGAGACACGCCGCGATCAGATCAGCCGTGTTGTAGCTGGGAATAATCACGCTGACCCGGGGAGACGGATTGGACCTGGTTGTCGGCACAATTTTGTTTACTCAGGAACCGTGAAAAACCGTTTCCTTCTCCCCGGCGACGATGTGATTGACCGCCTCTACACCCATCATTACAGAATGGTCCATGTTTCCGATTTCATAGCGCCATGCGCCGAACCGGCCGCGCGAGTAGATTCCGTGCGCCATCAACGCTTCCTGCAACACGCCCAGCGCCCGGTCGCGCTGAAGGGTCGGAATGGGGTATGAGTAATTCACCGCGTGTTGATAGCGTGACACGATGCGTTTTCGGTCAGACTCTTCCAGAATGCCGGCGCGAATCAGCCCGGCAGTCACCTGCTCGATGATGCGGTCGGGATTCGGCGATTCTCCCACCCGGAAGGACATTTCGCACATGATCGAACTGTAGCGCTCGGTATCTCCGCCGGGGACATTAAAGGGCGAGTAGTTGGAGAAATA
>Ga0335080_10008842_pt1 | contig 10504 bp, 6 predicted proteins | sample Lox_Sample_34_FD_206720 | JGI IMG/M metagenome (GOLD analysis project Ga0335080, IMG submission 206720) | Soil microbial communities from Loxahatchee National Wildlife Refuge, Florida, United States - Lox_Sample_3.4 | ecosystem: Environmental > Terrestrial > Soil > Wetlands | place: USA: Florida... | reverse complement strand
AGCCCATTCACGCAGCCGGGTCGAGCGCAGATACTGGTCCGGGGACAGCTTGTACTCGCGAACCACCTGCTCGAATTCGGTGACCGTCGGGATAACCGGCCCGATCGGCTCGGGCTTGCCCCAATTAGGATTTCCGCGTCGCTTAGCCATGAAAGATTGCGCCTCTCATCATAAGATGAAAATTTGTATCTTCAAGTTGGATTCGCCAACTCCTGACGGGGATTCACTTTACGTCATCCCAAGAATAGAATCGACATTCCAACCAGCTTTTATCGAGTTCCCGGGAAACTCGTGATTCTATGGGGATTCCGCCCGAAAAGTCAATTATCTATTCATATCCCAGACCGCGCCGATTAGTTATAAGTGCAATAAATTGAGCAGCTTATAACGAAAGGCTTCGGTCATCCAGAATTTTGTATACCAAAACGTGGGCAAACCTATTTTGGAATGCTTATCCAGAAGGGGAAATCCCCCACGCGCCGTCGACTACAACTTTTTCCACAGACCCAGACGCCGGTTCGACGGAAAGGAATCCTCATATGGCAAACTGTCGAAGATTACAGTGGTAATCGGGGGAGGGGCCTGTTGCGTTGACTCCGGCCCAAGCGGGTAACTACATTGCTAGCAGGCGCTAAGGCGGGCTCTTCCACACCCTGGGGGCAATGAATCACGATGAAGTTGCAGGCGCTCGTTCTATGTTCTGACGAGAAGATTCTACGAGTGCTCCGCCGTGTGCTCAGTGACCTCGAAATCTCAATCGACCACTGTGCCGAGCCCGATGCCGCTATCCACAAGATCACCCGGCAAAGGTACGAAGCGATCATTGTGGACTGTACCAGTGAGCAGGTAGCTTCCCAAATCCTGCGGGGCGCGCATTCCGCCCCTTGCAACAAGCGCGCCGTGGCACTGGCTATTATCGATGAAGAAAAAGCCATGAAGAGCGCCTTCGACCTGGGTGCTCACTTTGTGCTTCACAAACCTATCAACCCAGAGCGGGCGAAAACCACCTTTCGGGCCGCCCGGGCGCTCATGAAGCGGGAACGCCGTCGCAATACACGCCTGGCGGTGGAACTCGCCGTGCAAATCTCCTTTAAGGATGGGCAGGGGCTGCAACGGACCTCGACCTCAGACCTGAGCGAAGGTGGAATGGCGGTACAACCGGCACCTGGAGGTAAATATCCGGCGCCCATGATGGTGGTATTCACCCTGCCAGGCGCCAACCACAAGATCGAGTGTGTAGGAGAGATGGCCTGGTCGAACTCCAGCCGGCAGGCGGGCATCCGCTTCAAGGACATGTCGGTCGAGAGCGTGACTCAACTCAAAGCCTGGCTTGAAAGCCATGCGGCGGACCTGGAACCCGACGACCCACCTGTTCCATGCAAGCTGACCGACCTCAGCCCCGCTTGCGGCTACTTCGAGACCGCGGCGCCGTTCCCGGTCGGCAGCAAAGTTTCGCTCGCGGTCCAAAGGGGCCTGGGCAAGGTGACCGTGCTCGCCATCGTGCGGGTTGCGCATTCCGAGATTGGAATGGGAGTGGAATTCTTGCGGTCGCTTCCCCAGCAACAGCAGGAGCTGCAAAAATTCATCGAAGTTCTGGTCAACAGCGGCGAGAATCTGCCCGAGATTCTGGTTCAGCCTGAGGGGCTCGGCGATGACGAGAAGGCGGGAGATGGGTCGGGGCCGGCCGGAACAGCAGCCGACCCCCTGCTCGAGTTTTTCCACAAAAACGCCGGTTTAGCCCCAGCAGCGTTTCGTACTGAATTGCGCAAGCAGCGAGTCCCAGAAGCGGCGGCTGCACCGGCATAATCCGGAACTCTTCGAAGCTCATCCCTTCGCACTTCGCTCAAGAATGAACTGACAACTTGGGGTCTTTAAGTAGAGAAGGGAGATTTTTTTAAAATCGCTGGCCTTGGTTCATGAAAGCCCTGAACTGAGGCGAATTCCGAAGTCTCGATGCAGGCAAGGCACAAAAGTGGTGCCCGGGACCGGAATCGAACCGGTACGTTCCTCTCGGAACTCGGGATTTTAAGTCCCGTGCGTCTGCCAGTTTCGCCACCCGGGCAGTAACGTTATGGTACCTGATTGTGGAAATCGCCTTCCGGCAATAACAAAAGTTTCGATTTTTCTGTAACAAACAATTAATCCCACTTTTCCACCAAAATGCCGGTTGAACAGGGTATGCTTTGAGCAGTCACCCACAAGCGCCAAGGGGAAGCGTCCGGGTAACTCGGGGGTTTTCCAGCCGTGCCCGAAAGCATTGCCGTCTTTATCCTCGCCGAAAATCGTCTTCTGCGGGAAGCCCTGACTCGAATCCTAAGCAAGAAAAACGACACTCGAGTTGTCGGCGCCTGCGCGTTCTCAATGCAAGTCGTGGAGCAGATCAGCCGGGAGGCGCCTGACGTTCTCCTGGCGGATTCCAGCGCCTCGGCTTTGCCTGGCCTGCAGCTGATCCCGGAAGTGAGGGCGGCGGTACCGGGTTTGAAAGTTGTGATGATCGGTATGGACTCCGACCGGGAGACATTCCTGCGCGCGGTTCGCGACGGGATTGTGGGCTACGTCCTGAAAGAGGCCTCGGCGATGGAGGTGGCTACGGCCATTCGTTCGGTGGCAAACGGGGAGGCTGCGTGCCCCCCGGGCCTGTGCCTCACGCTTTTCGAACATGTTGCAGCGCAGGGGCACCACATCTTCCCCTTCCGAATACGCCATAATCTGGGCTTAACTCGTCGCGAACAACAATTAGTGCAACTGATCGAGCGCGGATTGACCAATAAGGAAATTGCCTCCCAGCTGAATCTCTCCGAACAAACCATCAAGAATCATGTTCACCGCATGTTGCGCAAACTGGGAGCTTCCGACCGCTTGGCTGCCGTAGAACTGTGCCGGTTGCCGGGGGCGGTTTCCTGAATCGCAACGGCCCTCGTTGGTACTTTTCTGGTACTGGCAAATCCACCTGCGAAGTTATGCAGGCACTCCTCAGTGCACACTCTTAGGTACTCGTTTTTCACAGGTTCATGGTTCAGATTTGAACCTTACCTGATTTCCGCTGGCGCACGATACTGTCCGCTACGGAGAGTCGTGTGCCAAAACTAAGAGTGCTAGTCGCAAACCGGCCGCGTTTCATGAGGGACTTGGTCTTGGCGACCATCCGGGACCAACCTGACATCGAAGTAGTCGGCGAAACTGAAGACGAAGCCGAGATCACCGAAATGGTGGAAAGCTTGCGCCCGGATTATCTGATTTTGGCTCTGGAGGGAGCAGAAGTTCGGCCGGATCTCTGCGGCTTCCTCCTCGGCCGCTATCCCCAGATGAGAATCCTCGCAGTGGGCTCGGAAAAAAATCACAGCAGGTTTTATTGGGCATTCGTGGATATCCGTTCCAAGGTTGTGGAAACGTCGGAACAGGGCATGTTGGGTGTCTTACGAAACCGGCCGGAAATGGTTCCGATCTAGATTGAAGATTGCCAATCCATGATGAACATGCCACAGCCGCAACAATGGGCTGGTTTGGGGTTTTACAGTCTGTGCGCAAGAAAACAAATAGGACGCGTTCCTGGGTTATGCGGTGAGCCGCTGAGGTAGTCAGAAGCCTCGATTCGCCGGTCACCAGTAGTTGGAGCAGGTTGCTTCGTCAGATCGGGTTAGCTCACAACAGCCCTGTAAGTGAGAGGGCGGAGCTATGAATGGGTCGGAGAGCATCGCGAGGTTCATGCGAGCTACGCTCTCTTTGCTGTGTGACGACCCCAGTGTGACCGGAGCGGACCCGTCGCTGGGGATGGGATGGCGTTCTCGCTCGTAAACAGAAATTCCGCATGGTGCTCTCCATAGATCGATCCAGCGTGCAGTAGCGATTGAAGTGGAAGAGGCCGATATCGAGGCGCTTCCCCATGCTGGATCCGCAAGCAAGCAAACGTCGCAAAGAGGCAGTCATGAAGAATAGTGAGCCTAGAATTCGTCGGCTGATTCGGTTGTCGGGCGGTGTGTTATTCCTGGTGGTGCTTGCAGGACTGGTTTCGTCTGGGCAGGTTGGAACGCTGGATCGCTCTCGGGCGATCGACGCGGATCAATCCCGAGCCCAGCAAGCTGCCGATCAAGTAGTGTCGCTTTCAGCCGACAGAATCATTCAGCTGTTGAGTCAGGAAACTGGCTTGTTTTTGCAGGTCAAGAAAGTCCTGGTCCGCAAGGCTTACGAGCAGGGGAGGCTGCTCGATCCGCAGGATCTTACGGATGAAGCCTTGTTCCGGCTGGTTAGGGAGGATGAGAGCGTTCGAGTGTTCATCACCCGTGAGATCGAGGATCGCGCTTATATCCGGGCAAAGCCGACCAAGGAGGAGATCGTTCGCGGGCTCGCTGTCCCTTCGCGAAACCAGCCGCCAAAAGAGGCCCAAGCAACCGACCGGGTGGGTCGCATCCAAACCCAGGAGGAAACATACTGGGCGACGCATCAGGGAATCGAAGAGGTTGCCCCCTTTCCGAGCCTGCAGCAGAATCAGACTGGGGAGCCTAACAACCAGTCTCCCGCCTACAACCCGGCACAACCGCCGCAAGCCTATCCGGGACCCTATCCGTGGCAACCAGAGCCCCAGCCGGGGACTCCCGGTGTTGGAGATCCCCGTCGGCAGTTGGAAAGAACTGACCTGCAGCTGCAGGAAGGCGACTACCCAGAATCGTTCCCCGGCGGCTCTGCGCAGATGCCGCGGGTTGCTCCCGATGAATTGCCGCAGTTACTCGCCGCGAGCCGAGTCGATGGCATTTCGCCGCTTGCAGGCTCGATGGGCGGCTCTCCCGCAAGTAATAGGTCCGGTCTGAACCAGCCTGCTGGCTCTTTGCCATCAACCAATTCTTTCCCCAGCGGCGGATCTGTGCTGGATCTCCAGTCTTCTCGACAGCAGCCATACCCACAGGAAGCACATCAGCAAATGCCCCAGTGGCGCATTCCGATGCGCTCGTTCGAGCAGCCGCCAGCGCAAACGGCTCTACACCATCGCCCCAATCCCTACGCGGATGTGCCCTCACTCTACGACCTGTATTCGCAGTACTCGGGAAGACCCGCTAAACTAGAGCGTTTTGGGGCTGAGATATTTCGTAACGGAACCGGAAATTTTGAACAGCTGCCGATGGACTTGCCCGTCGGTCCGGAGTACGTCCTCGGGCCGGGAGACGGCCTCAGCATTGAGCTCTGGGGCGGAGTCTCCGAGCGCCTGCTGCGGGTGGTCGACCGGCAGGGCCGGGTCGCTCTGCCGGAAGTAGGAACGCTCGAAGTTTCCGGAAAGAGCTTGGGCGAGGTGCAGCGCCAGGTTCAAACCGCCCTGCGCATGCAATATCGTGATGTGCAGGCGGACGTTTCGCTGTCGCGCTTGCGCAGCGTGCGGATTTACGTTGTTGGCGACGTGCAACGGCCGGGTCCTTACGACATCAGCGCTCTCTCGACTCCGCTGAATGCTGTTTATACAGCCGGAGGCCCAACCTCGAACGGTTCCCTGCGCACTATCCGCCACTATCGCGGCAAGCAACTGGTGCAGGAGACTGACGTTTACGATCTGCTGCTGCACGGCATTCGCTCCGACCTGCAAGGCCTGCAGCCGGGCGACACGCTGCTGGTTCCACCGCTGGGTCCGGAAGTGACCGTCGAAGGCATGGTGCGGCGCCCCGCCGTCTACGAACTGAATGGAGAGAAGAACCTCTCCGAGATTCTCGAATTGGCGGGCGGAGTTCTGCAGTCCGGCACTCTGCGCCACGTGGATGTCGAGCGGGTGGAATCTCACCTCAGCCGCACCATGTTGCGGTTGGACATTCCCGAGGACAACAACCAGGCGGCGGTGACCAAGGCGCTCGACGATTTCCAGATTCAGGATGGAGACAAGGTAAAGATTTCACCCATCCTGCCGTATGCCGACAAGACCGTGTATCTGGCGGGGCATGTCTTCCGGCCGGGCAAGTTTGCCTATCGCGACGGCATGAAGTTGACGGATGTAATTCATTCCTACGGCGACCTGCTGCCCGAGCCTTACAAGGCGCACGCCGAGATCATTCGGCTCAATGCCCCTGACTACACGCCTCAGGTGTTTGCCTTCAATCTCGAAGACGCGCTGGCGGGCAAACAGGACTTGACGCTGAAGCCCTTCGACACGATCCGCGTCTTCGGACGGTTCGATTTCGAGGACGCGCCGGTCATAACAGTAACGGGAGAAGTAAGAGATCCCGGCGACCACATCACCAATGGAGCCACTTACCTGCGGGACGCCATTTATCTTGCGGGAGGCACGACGCCCGATGCCCAGCTCAGTGACGCGCAGGTCTTTCGCAAAACTGACGACGGGAAGCTGGAGGTCCTGAGCGTCAACCTGAGCAAGGCTCTGGCGGGTGAGGCGACCGACAATGTATTGCTGACCCCCAAGGATCGCGTCTTCATTCACAAGAATCTGGCTCGCAGTGATCCGCCATCGGTTTCCATCCAGGGCGAGGTACCGCGGCCGGGAAAGTATCCCTTGGGTGAAAACCTGACAGCGGCTGGACTGGTGCGGCTGGCAGGCGGTCTGAAGCGGGGCGCCTTTGCGGAAGAAGCTGATCTCACTCGCTACCCGATCGAGCAGGGAAGCCAGGTGGCCAGCGAACGCGTCACCGTGCCCCTGGCCAGGGCCTTGGCGAATGAACCGGACGCGGACGTCCGTTTGCACGATGGAGATGTTCTGACGGTTCGCCAGCTTTCCGGGTGGAACGATATCGGCGCGACTATAGAAGTTAAGGGCGAAGTCGTACATCCGGGAGTTTTCGGAATTCAGGAAGGCGAGCGCCTGAGTTCAATCCTGGCGCGCGCCGGCGGTTTCCGCAGCAGCGCTTATCCGTACGGGGTGGTTTTCGAACGCAAGCAAGTACGCGAGCTCGAAGAGAAGAATCACAGCCAGCTGATCCGCGATTTGCAGGAGCAGGGAGCCGCGCTGCGCCAGGCGCCTGACTCTGACGCCGATCAGAAGCTGGCGAAGGAAGCGGCCCTGCAGCAGTGGCAGGATGCGGTGCAGAAACTGCAAAACACTCCTCCCGAAGGCCGCCTGGTCATTCACATCTCGTCCAACCTCAAGCGTTGGGTGAACACACCCTACGATATTCAGGTGCGTGCCGGAGATTCGATTTACGTCCCCAAGAGGCCGAACACGGTGATGGTGGACGGAAGTGTGTATAACCCGACTGCGATCACTTATAAGCCCGGCCGGAGCGCGGGATGGTACCTGCATCAGGCCGGTGGCCCGACCAACATCGCGAACAAGAAGGCGGTATTCGTGATTCGCGCCGATGGCTCGGTTGTGGGCGGCAGCGGAGGATTATTCACTGGCGGGGTTGAGAGTGCCGACATGCGCCCCGGCGACATGGTGGTGGTGCCGCAGAAGGCGTTCAGCGCCAACTCTCGCTTCAAGAGCATCCTCGAGGGATCGCAGATCGCCTACGCAGTCGGCATTGCGATCCAGGTCGCGCGCAGTTTCTAGCCGGGAGCCCATGATGTTTCGGGCGGTGATCTTCGCGGCGGTGTTATTGGCAACTGTGGTGATGACAAAACCCATGTGGACGCAGGACGAGAGTCGGGCTGAACAATCGCATCCAGCCGATGCCAATTTGGCCCCACCCTCACTGTCCGGCGGGGACTTGCAGCCCGATGTGGGAGGCAGTTTCCTGCCTCCGGGGGAGGACCCGCAGAATCGCCTGGGCTGGCCGCTCATGCACCATGTGGCTCAGGATCAGCGCTCATTCTGGACATCTCCTTCGCGTCTTCGTACTGAGGACTTGCGCTGGATATTGCCTTCAGCGGCATTTATGGGCGGAGTTTTCGCCAGCGACAGTTGGATCGCCAGGCAGGTGCCCGACAGCCCGAGTCAACTGAAGCGAAGCAGGAACATCTCTAACTACGCCACGTTTTCTCTCATGGGGCTGACGGGCGGCTCTTCGCTGCTTGGCTTAATCAAGCACGACGATCATCTGCGGGAAGCGGGACTGCTCAGCGACGAGGCCGCGGTCAACAGCATCGCAGTGGACTACTTGTTGAAAACCATTACGCAGCGGCCCCGTCCGCTGGAAAGCAATGGGCATGGCTCGTTCTTTAGCGGAGGCGCTTCTTTCCCTTCTGAGCACGCTGCCAGCGCCTGGGCAGCGGCCAGCGTCTGGGCGCATGAATATCCCGGGACACTCAGTCAGATTCTGGCCTATGGGCTGGCCTCGACAGTGACGCTAACTCGGGTCACTTCGAAAGAACATTTTCCCTCCGACGCTCTGATCGGCAGCGCGCTGGGTTGGTACCTTGGACGGCAGGTTTACCGGGCGCATCACGATCCAGAGATCGGGGGCGCGCCCTGGGGGAGCCTCCTGCCCGAACCGGCCGCGGACAAGGTTCGAAACCCCGACAGCATGGGGTCTCCCTCGGTGCCGCTCGATAGCTGGGTCTATCCGGCAATGGAGCGGCTGGCCGCGCTTGGCTACATAGACTCGGCGTACTTAGGCATCCGCCCGTGGACGCGGATGGAGTGTGCCCGGCTGCTTGAAGAAGCAAGCGAAAAGCTGCCAGGCGGCGGCCAAGACAGCAAAGCGGCTCAGGTCCTCGAGGAGTTGAATATCGAGTTCGCCCCCGAGAATGCCCGCCTGGCTGGCGCTGCCAATACAGGCGCGGCCCTGGATTCGGTTTATACACGCCTAACGGGAATTTCGGGCCCGCCATTGCGCGACGGCTACCATTTCGGCCAGACGATCATCAACGATTACGGTCGTCCCTATGGCGAGGGTTTCAACAACGTGACTGGCGCAATCGCCCATGCTGAGATCGGTCCATTCGCGTTTTATGCGCGAGGCGAATATCAGCGCGCTCCGGCGGTGCCTTCCGCTCCGCCGCAGGTCCTGCAGGATATTGCCAATGCAGACTTCACACTTCCAGTACCCAACGGCAAGGCAGCGGCAAGCCAGTTTGACCTCCTCGAAGGATCGGTGGCGGCAAGCGTGCGCAATCTCCGCATTTCCTTTGGGAAAGAAAGCCAATGGCTTGGCACCGGCGAATCCGGTTCGCTGCTGTTGACCAACAACGCCGAACCAATCCTGATGCTGAAGCTGGAGAATGTTTTTCCTTCGCGGATTCCCCTCCTATCTAGACTGCTGGGCCCCATTCGGACGGAATATTTCCTCGGCCGTCTCGCGGGCCATCAGTTCGAGGTGAACGGTGATCAGTTGCTCGGACCTGGAAATATCAGCCCGCAGCCTTTTCTGGACGGCGGAAAGATCAGCTTCAGACCGACTCCTAACCTTGAGTTTGGGATGGGCTTTACCGCGCAGTTTGTGGGACCGGGGCTCCCATTCACCTGGCGGGATTTTCTGCGGACATTCTACGTACACACCCAGACCGGTCCCACGACCGCAGCCAACAACCCAGCCAAACGGTCGTCCTCGGTCGACTTCAGCTATCGGATACCAGGCCTGCGGAACTGGCTGACTTTTTACGGAGAGGCGCTGGCGGTGGACGAAATTTCTCCGATCGGATCATCGCGTGCGACGGTCAATCCCGGCATCTATATGCCAAGGTTTCCCAAGCTCGATCGGCTGGAGTTGCGGGCGGAAGGAATTCACGAGCCGCTCACCAGTGAGTTTGCTCCCGGTTTTGTTTACTACGGTGTGCGGCGCTATCGCTCGGGTTACACCAACGATGGAAACCTGATGGGCAACTGGATCGGCCGTGCTGGCCGAGGCGGGCAGGGCTGGCTTACTTACTGGTTGTCGCCGCGCTCCAGCGTGCAACTGAGTTATCGCCTGCAGGAGGTCTCGAAGGACTTTCTCGGGGGCGGCAGATTGGCCGATTACACGGCCGCAACCAACGTCATGCTCTCACGCGATGTCTCGCTAGCCGGGTACCTGCAATATGAGCAGTGGAGGTTTCCGGTGCTTGCGACCGGAGTGCAGTCGAACGTCACGGCTTCTGTGCAGGTAACGCTTTATCCGAAGAAACTCTCGTTGCACCACTGAGGTTTTCTCGCGCTGGTTGTCCGGGAGTGTCGGGCATTTGCTTAGTTTGCGGCTTCCGGGTTGGATGAAAGGACTTAATGTCTTCCTCGGTTGGAGTATCAAAGGCTCAGGATGAATCGACGCAGCTCGCCTTTGAACCGGTAGCGGCACCACGTCTCGAAAGGCGAACCACAGCGGCGCAGTTCCGGGGCGCGGTTGTATTATGCGAGATCGCGGCCGACCTTTTGACAATCGTCGCCGCGGTGCTGCTCGGCTATGCGATTTACGATGCGATCGGATTGGGTCATCATATTTACTACCCCTTTAGGGCCGTTTTATCGGTTGCTTTTGCCTTCGCAATTGTAATCGTGTTGATGTTGGATCGCGTGGGCGCCTACCGTCGCGGCAATAGTCTGCTGCGCGTGAGAGAGACTGAACAGGTGCTGCGAGTTTCGGCAGAAGCGTTTCTCGTCGTTTTCGCCGTCAGTTTCTTCACCAGTTTCCTGTTCTCCCGTTGGCTGTTGGTGCTGTGTCTGGGG
>Ga0335080_10008841_pt1 | contig 10504 bp, 9 predicted proteins | sample Lox_Sample_34_FD_206720 | JGI IMG/M metagenome (GOLD analysis project Ga0335080, IMG submission 206720) | Soil microbial communities from Loxahatchee National Wildlife Refuge, Florida, United States - Lox_Sample_3.4 | ecosystem: Environmental > Terrestrial > Soil > Wetlands | place: USA: Florida... | reverse complement strand
CGATCTCCGGGCTGCCGGCGGCGGTCTCGGACCAGGTTCAGTTCGTCGGGACGCTCCTCGCCGGCGGCGTCGCGGCGGCGCTGTGCGGGTTCCTGGTGGGGCTCCCGTCGCTGCGGCTCCGCGGCGATTACCTGGCCATCGTCACCCTGGGGTTCGGGGAGATCATCCGGGTCATCGTCCAGAACCTGGACGTGTTCGGCCGGGCGCTCGGGCTCTCGGGCATTCCCCAGACCTCGAGTCTCTTCGCGGTCTGGTTCTGCGTCTTCCTGGTGGTGCTGGTCGCCCGGCGCATCGTGGGGAGCACCCACGGCCGGAGCCTTTGGGCCATCCGCGAGGACGAGGTGGCGGCCGAGGCGATGGGGGTGAACACCACCGGGTACAAGGTCCGGGCCTTCGTCATCTCCTCGTTCTTCGCCGGAATCGCCGGCGGGCTGTTCGCCCACTTCGTGCCGATCATCAACCCTGGCTCGTTCACGTTCGTGAAGAGCATCGAGGTGGTGGTGATGGTCGTCGCCGGCGGCCTGGGCAGCACGACCGGGGCCATCGTCGCCGCGGTGTTCCTCACCCTCCTTCCGGAGGTTCTACGGACGCTCTTCCTCCAGCTGGGCGGGCTCGACACCGGTGCCTCCCTGGCCCAGAAGGTCGATCAGATCCGCATGCCGGTGTACGGCATGCTCCTCGTGCTTCTGATGCTGGTCCGCCCCCAGGGGCTCTTCGGGACCCGCGAGATCTGGGACGTCCTTCCCCGCTGGTGGCCCGGCGCCCGGAAGGGAATCACGTGAGCGAGGCCCTGCTCCAGGCGCTCCAGGCGGGCATCGAGTTCGGCGGCCTGCGCGCACTGCACGGGTTCGACCTCGAGATCCGCCAGGGAGACCTCAAGGGCCTCATCGGCCCGAATGGAGCGGGGAAGACCACCGCCTTCAACATCCTCACCGGCGTCTACGAGCCCACCCACGGGGAGATCCGCGTCTGCGGCGAGGTGGTGAACGGGCGCCAGCCACACCAGATCAACCACCTGGGGCTGGCGCGGACCTTCCAGAACATCCGTCTGTTCCGGGCGCTCTCGGCGCTGGACAACGTCCGGGTGGCTTGTCTCTCCGACGAGCGGCCCATCTTCTCCCAGGCCCGCATCGACGAGCTGCGCCGCCGGACGTCGCGCTGGAGCCCGCTGGCCAGCGCGATGGACGCACTCAACAACTACGTGGACTGGTGGCGGGCGCTGCTGCTCACTCCGGGCTTCCAGGAGGAGGAGCGCGAGCTGACCCGGCGCGCCGAGGCGCTGCTCGAGGTGATGGGCCTCTCCCACCGGCGCAACGAGGAAGCCCGCAACCTGCCCTACGGCGAGCAGCGGCGGCTGGAGATCGCCCGGGCGCTCGGGACGAGGCCACGCGTCCTCCTGCTCGACGAGCCCGCCGCGGGAATGAACACCCGCGAGAAGGGCGACCTGATGGTCCTCATCCGCCAGCTCCGGGACCAGTTCTCGCTCGGCATCCTGGTCATCGAGCACGACATGAAGCTGGTGATGGGGATCTGCGAGGACATCACCGTGCTCGACCACGGGGTGACGATCGCCCGCGGCGCGCCGGAGGCCGTGCGCCAGGACCCCAAGGTCATCGAGGCCTATCTCGGCGACAGCTACCTCGCCGCGCACGGGATGCCGGTGCCCGCCCGCTCGCCGACCACGGAGACCCCGGCCACATGAGCGCGTCGGCGATGCTCGGGACGCGCGAGTCCCGGCCGCAGCTCCTGGACGTCGAGGAGCTGCACGTCTCCTACGGGGCGATCACCGCGCTCCGCGGCATCTCGCTCACCGTCGGGCAGGGCGAGGTGGTGGCACTCATCGGCGCCAACGGGGCAGGGAAGACGAGCACCCTCCGCGCCATCTCGGGGATGCTCCGGCCGCGCTCGGGCCGGATCCGCCTCGGCACCCAGGAGATCCAGGGCCTCAAGTCGAACCTCCTGGTCCCGAAGGGGATGGCCCATGCTCCCGAGGGACGGGGCATCTTCCTGAACCTCACGGTCCTGGAGAACCTCGAGCTCGGGGCCTACCTCCGCCGGGACGCCGCCGAGATCAAGAAGGACCTGGACTACGTCTTCGGCCTCTTTCCCCGGCTCCGGGAGCGGGTGAAGCAGCAGGCCGGGACCCTCTCCGGCGGCGAGCAGCAGATGCTCTCCATCAGCCGGGCGCTGATGAGCCGGCCGCGCCTGCTTCTCCTCGACGAGCCATCGCTCGGGCTCGCGCCCCAGGTGGTGGAGACCATCTTCCGCATCCTGCGCGAGGTGAACGGCCGGGGGGTGAGCATCCTCCTCGTGGAGCAGAACGCCCACCTGGCCTTGAACCTCGCCCACTTCGGCTACGTGCTCGAGACCGGCGAGGTCGTGATGCAGGGCCAGGGGAAGGCGTTGCTCGCCGCGCCGGAGATCCGCAAGGCGTACCTCGGCGAGTGACCCCTTAGACAACTGCGCCCACCGCCGCCCGGGAAGGGGCAGGGGTGGGCGCAAGGCCGGCAAGCGCCGGCGTGCAGGTGAACTCAGGAGGGGACTTCAGTTCACCTTGACGTTGATGCTCTTCGGCTTCGCCTCGGCCCGCTTGGGGACGAAGATGCGAAGCACGCCGTTCTTGTGCTCCGCGACGGCCTTCACCGCATCCAGGGTGGCGGGGAGGGTGAAGCTCCGGGCGAACGTCCCGTAGGCCCGCTCGATCCGGTGATAGCCCTCACGCTTGTCCTCGCGCTCGAGCTTGCGCTCGCCGCGGACCGTGAGGGTGCCGTCCTCGAGGCGAACGTCGACATCCTTTCCATCGACCTCGGGGAGGTCAAACTTGAAGGTCACACCCTCGGCATCCTCGAAGACGTCGACCGCAGGGGCCCAACCGTACGACTCGGTGTTCCGGGGGAGACCCAGGTTCGTCTCGAACAGCCGGTTCACCTCGTCCTGAAGGCGCGAGAAATCGCGCGCGGGGTTCCAACGCTGGATGGTGCTCATGATTCGAGTGCTCCTCTTTCTAGAAGTCAGGCTCGCCTCTTCCGCTCGAGCATTGCGAACGTAAGGCGGGGATCAGGAGCGTCAAGGCGAGCCGGTGAGGATCGATCCGGCAAGTCGTGACGGGGACTTTCGCCCCGTTCAATGCGATCGAAACGGAAGCCAGCTGGCTCGTCCGGGCCGGCCGGTGGCGGCCTCTAGGCCCGGGCGGCCAGCGTCCAGCGCCGCAGCTCGGTGTGCACGGCTCCGGAGGCGAGGGTGTCGGACTTCACGAGGGCGATCTCGCCGAGCACGAAGGAACCCTGCAGACCCCGCGGGAGCGCCGAGCGGCACCGCCCCAGCAGGAGGTCTCCTTGCGCCGTTCGTGCCCGTGCCACCGTCAGGTGAGGGCGGAAGGCCCGCTCCGGCTCGAGCGGCACCAGCGTCGCCGCGGCGCGGCGCGCGTCGGTGACCAGGCCATGGAGCGACTCGACCTCCCCCGCGAGAGAGGTGGCCAGGACCTTGGGCGCGCGCGAGGGCCCGAACGTCTCCACGCCGGCGAGGGCGAGGCGGACGGCCTCGTGACGGCCGCAGACCCCTCCGAAGGCCTCCTCGAGCGGAAGGACCGTCGTCTCGGGCACCGAGCCGAGGAACACCAGCGTCAGGTGCAGGCTCTCGGCCGGGAGCCAGCGCGCCTGCGGAGTCGCGGCACGCACCGGCTCCAGCTGCGCGTGCAGCGTCTGCTTGATCGCGTCCGGAACCACCCCGGCGAGGAACAGGCGCACCGCCCGGAGATGCTAGCGCCGAAACCACCTCGATCCATCCGTCCCTCGGTCGATCCGATTGGTCTCGGCGTGACTCCGGCCTGGCTCAGCGGTTCGCGGGCGGCGCCACGCCGGCGGCCTGGACGGCGACGTGCCGGGCGAAGGGGGTGATCTCCAGCGCGGCGTGAATCTCGTCCGGGTAGAACAGCGCCCCGTCCTTCACCGTCAGCCGGCCCCTCCGGATGGCATGGATGTCGGTCAGCGGGTCGCCCTCCACCAGGTAGAGGCTGGCCCGCTTCCCCACGGCGATGGTCCCCATGTCCGCCTCGCGCCCGAGGAAGCGTGCGCCGCCGAGCGTCGCCGCCCGGAGCGCGTCGACCGGAGCGAGGCCCGCCGTCACCCACGACTCGAGCTCGCCGTGGAGCACCAGGCCGGCGACCTCGTCGGTGCCCGGGACGAGGGGGATGCCCTCGCGGTGCAGCGTCAGCAGGATCTGCTCGAGCTTCTTCCAGCTCGCGTCGTAGCGGGCGTACTGCTCGGGCTTCACGTCCAGGACCAGCGTCCTCCGGTCGCGCTGCACCGCCACGGGAACGTGATCGATCCACGGAGCATCGGTGGGAGAGCCCTTGCCGGGCCGGCCGACGAAGAGCGGCGCGAAGGTGGCCATCGTCGGCTCGAGCGTCGTTCGCCGCTCCTTCATGAGATTGACCAGGCGGCGGAAGTCGGCTCCCTGGAGATCCAGGTCCGCCAGTCGCTCGCCGATCACCGTGAAGCGGACCGGGGTCCGTGGGTCCTCACCCTGCCGGAGCACGAACATCAGAACCAGCTGGTTGATGTGGTTGATCTCGTCGTAGCCGTCCCGGATGGCCTGCTCGGAGGTCATGAACGCCGGGACGTGACCCGAGACGTGGAGCCCGAGGCGGTGGGCCTCCTCGGCCATGGGCTTCACGAACGCCGGAGGCATCGAGTTGTAGATCTTGATTCCCCAGAATCCGTGGTCGGCGTACCAGCGCACCCGGTCCACGGCCTCCTCGACCGTCTGCACCGTGAAGCCTCCCGAGGCTGAGAAGGGAGACTTCCCCTCGAGGAATCCGCTGGGGAAGACGTGCGGGCCGATCAGCTCGCCCGAGTCGAAGCGCGGCATCAGCGCGAGGAGCGAGGTGTTGTCGTTTCCCGGATCGCGCACCTGGGTCACTCCCGAGGCGATGTCCAGGAGGCCATCCCAGTCGCTGGTGTGCGCATGCGAGTCGATCAGCCCGGGGAGGAGCGTGCCCCCCTGCGCGTCGATCACCGTCGCTCCGGCGGGAGGTGAGTCCGCGCGCAGCCCGACGATCCGATCCCGGTAGAGCACCACGTTCTGTCCGGCGGTGGCGGTGCCCGACACCGGGTCGAACAGGCGGGCGTGGGTGATCCAGACCGGACCGTCCGGCCGATGGGTGAGGCGCCGGGAGAGGTCCTGCAGGAGCGTCGCGTTCAGCTCCCGGGCGATGGCCGACAGCTCGGCGAAGCGGCCGGCATGCTCCTCGCGGGTCAGCGCCGAGTACGGGCTCACCAGGGCCACCAGCGTCGATCCGCGGACCAGGAGAAGCGGAGGACTGCCGATCCCGGTCCCCCAGAGGGCATACGCCTGGAGCCGCTCCTTCGACGGGCCGACGGTGACCTCGCGGAGCTTCTGCAGGCGCAGCGTCCCCGAGGGAAGGGCGGCGCGGGTCAGGCCCTTGCTCTTCAGGAGGACCTGGACGAAGTGCGGGAAGCTCCAGGGGCTTCCGCGGTTGTCGATGTAGAGCGCGTTGCCCGCCGGGGCCTCGCCGCTGTCGTCGATGCTGGTCCACCGGGCCCGACCGCCGTCGACGGTGAAGGACTCCTTCACCGGGGCGCCGAAGGTCGAGGTGCCCTCGATCGCGCGGGACACCGGCAGTCCGTTCGCCCCGAGCACGATCCGCTCATGAATCTTGGCCCCGCGGCCGTTGTCGTCCACGCGCCAGTCCACCTCCACCGCTCGCCCCTCGGTGGTGATGGCCAGGGCGCCGGTCCTTCCGGTGGCGGTCACGAGCGCGTACCGCTCGACGGTGGCGCCCCGGGCGAGCGCCGAGACGACGAGGGCGATGGTGAGCAGCGGGCGGAGCACGGAGCCTCCCTGGGGTGCGGGCCGGCGAAACCTACCCCGCCCAGCCGCTGCCCGGGCGCCCCGGTCCGCGAATGGCGATCAGTACGCCTTGCCCCACACCCACGCGCCGGGGCTCGGGTTGCCGCACACCACGCAGCTCCCCGGCTCCTGCTTCAGGTCGAACGGGCGGTTCCGGGAGGTGACCCCTCCGGTTTCCTCCTTGACCCGCGCCTCGCAGGCAGGGGAGAGGCACCACTGCGCCACCAGGAACCCGTCGTCGGCGCGCTTCCTCATCTCCTCGAGCGAGCCCACCGGGAAGGTGTTCGCATCGCGGAACGCGCGGGCCTTCTCGAACAACGACTTCTGCATGGCGTCGAGCTTGCCCCGGGCCACCTGCACCACCTGGGCGAGGGGCACGACCTCCTTGGTGCGGTCGTCGCGGCGGACGAGCACGCAGGCGTCCTTGGCCAGGTCCTTGGGGCCCAGCTCCATCCGCAGGCACACCCCGGCCAGCTCGTACTCGAAGTACTTGAAGCCCGGGCCCTTGCTCTCGTCGTCGTCGACCGTGACCGAGAGCCCGGCCCGGCGGAGGTCCTCGGCCACGGCCTGGGCCTTCGCCGTCACCGGACCCCGTTCCTCGCCCTTGCCGATCACCACGATGACCACGTGGACCGGGGCGAGCTTGGGAGGAATGACCAGGCCCGCGTCGTCGGAGTGGGACATCACCAGGCCACCGATCAGCCGGGTGGAGACACCCCAGGAGGTCTGCCACACGAAGTGCTGCTGTCCGTCGCGGCCCTGGAACTGCGTCCCGAACGCGCGGGCGAAGTTCTGGCCGAGGTTGTGGCTGGTCCCCGCCTGGAGCGCCTTCCGGTCCTGCATCATCGCCTCGATGCTGTAGGTGCGGAGCGCGCCGGCGAACTTCTCGCTGTCGGACTTCAGGCCGGCCAGCACCGGCATCGCCATCCACTCCTCGGCGAAGGTCCGGTACACCTCGAGCATCCGGAGCGTCTCCTCCTCGGCCTCGGGCTCGGTCTCGTGGCAGGTGTGCCCCTCCTGCCAGAGGAACTCGGTGGTCCGCAGGAAGAGCCGGGTTCGCATCTCCCAGCGCATGACGTTGCACCACTGGTTGAGGAGCATCGGGAGATCCCGGTAGCTCTGGATCCAGCGGGCGAACATCGAGTTGATGATCGTCTCGGAGGTGGGGCGGATGACGTAGGCCTCCTCCAGCTTCTTCCCTCCGGCGTGGGTCACCACCGCCAGCTGCGGGGCGAAGCCCTCCACGTGCTCGGCCTCCTTGCGGAGGAAGCTCTCCGGGATCAGCAGGGGGAAGTAGGCGTTGCGGTGGCCGGTCGCCTTGAACATCCCGTCCAGCGCGCGCTGCATGTTCTCCCACAGCGCGTAGCCGTTGGGGCGGATGACCATGCAGCCCTTGACGTCGGAGTAGTCGGCGAGCTTCGACTTGAGGACCACGTCCACGTACCACTCGGAGAAGTTCTTCTCCCGAGGGGTCAGCTTCTCGGCCATGACTTCCGTTCACCCCTTGCTGGAAAGGGGTCACGTACCGGAGCCGCCGGGACGGCGCAACTACTGCAACGTGCGCGGTGGATTGGGCTTGCCGGTCACGCTGGGAACCTCGGGCACCGGTCCGGGGGTCTGCACCTTCCCCAGCTCGGGATCGACGACGACGCGCATCGGCTCGGGCACGCCGGGCCCCAGGTCGAAGGTGAGCTCGAGCATGCCGCCGGGGAGCGTCTGGCTGCTGTTCACCTTCGCCTCGCTCACCCCGGTGCTGGCGACGACGTAGTCGCTCCCGGCCCTGAGCGCCCCCTCGGGCCCGAGGGCGGAGATGGCTCCGGGAGACGGCGCGGGCCCGGGTGCCGGAGGGCGGTCGCTTCGCCCCGCCGCCGCGCACCCCGCGCACATCAGCAGCAGGGCGTGTGTGCGCAGGGGCATCCCGGGGGGAGACTGTGGCCGCGTTCGCCGTGGCGTCAAGCGGCGAGGCCAGGCGAGTCACCCGGGCGAGACATCACTGCTTCGGCTGGGTGACGCCCGGGACGCTCATGGTCTCCATCCCGGTCACCTGGCCGGTGCCCCGGTCGACGGTCACCCGCACCGGAAACTTCCCGGGTCCGAGGTCGAAGGTGAGGAGGACGATCCCGCCCGGGAGCTCCTGGCTCGACAGGAGCGTGGCTTCCCCGATGCCGGCGGACTTCCTCACGTAGTCGCTCCCCATCTGGACCGCCTGGTCGAAGCCGAGGGCGGTGATCATCCCCGGCGAGGGAGCGGGTTCCGGTGCGGGCGGGCGGTTTCCGTGGCCGGCGGGTGCGCACGCCGTCCACATCGCCAGCAAGCCCGCCGCCCCGACTCGCCTCATTCGTGGTGGCCAGCGTCGGTCCCGGCGTCACGGAGGTCAAGCAGGGAGCGCGCCGTCCTGCGCACCGGATGGCGACTGTGGTGTTCGGTGCGGCGCGGGTGACGTTGCCGTTGGAAGCACCGCCGGCAACGACGATGTGTCAGAGCGGGTGTGCGCCTCGCCTACGCAGGGATTTGTTAACGTCGTCACGAATGCCGCGTCCGCGCCTCCTGGTGGTTGACGACAATCTCGAGCTGCTTTCGCTGCTGACGCACCTGTTCGAGGATGCCGGGTACGACGTCGTCTCCGCCTCGAAGGGAAAGCAGGCCCTGGACGTCGCGCGGGCGAACGCGCCGGCGCTGGCGGTGCTCGACGTCCTGCTACCCGACATCATGGGCTACGCCCTCGCGGACCAGCTCCGGAAGGATTTCGCCCAGCTCCCCATCATCTTCATCACCGGCGTCTTCAAGGGCGGCAAGCACGGGGCGGACGCCAAGGCCAAGCACGGGGCAGTGGCCTGGTTCGAGAAGCCCTTCGAGGCTCGCAAGCTGCTCGACGCGGTGGCCCGGGTGGTTCCTGCCTCGCCCTCCTCCACCGGAGGCACCGAGGAGTTCGAGGTCGAGCTGGACATCGACATCGAGGAGGACGATCAGCCGGACACGATGGAGCTGACCGGCAAGATCAAGGTCACCGGTGGCGACGACGTCAGCGAGGAGCTCCATGGCGCGGACCTCCGCGCCAAGCCGATGCAGCGCCACCCGGACACGCTGGTGCGCACGCGTCCGGCCGGGCATCCCCGGCCCCCGCCGCCCACGAAGGCCCTCCGCCGGGGCGAGCTGAAGGACAACCTCCCGTCGCTGATCACCGCCTTCTTCCAGATCCGCGAGACCGGCGAGCTGGGCGTGCAGCGCGGCCAGGTGAAGAAGGTCGTGTACTTCGAGGACGGGATGCCGGTCTTCGCCCTCTCCAACCTCCTGTCCGACCGGCTGGGGCAGTTCCTGGTGCGTACCGGGAAGATTCGCCCCGAGCAGCTGGCAGACGTCGCGCTGCTCGCCCAGCAGACCAAGCGCCGTACCGGCGACATCCTGGTCGAGCGCGGCCTGCTCCGTGACACCGAGCGCCTCTACTACGTGGGCCAGCAGGTCAAGTCGATCATCTACTCGCTCTTCGCCTGGGAGGAAGGGACGTACGTGATGTCCTTCGGCGGGAAGGCGCGAGGCGAGACGCTCAAGCTCGACGTCAATCCCGCGAACCTCATCGTCCGCGGGGTGAAGAAGCTCTACAAGTCGGAGCGGGTGAAGCGCATCCTCGCCCTGGAGGACCGGCTGGTCCCCTCCCGGCAGCCGGTCTATCCCCAGAGCGACATCGAGCTCGAGCGCTGGGAGTCCGACCTGCTCGCCCACGCCGACGGCACGCGCACCGTGGCCGAGCTCATCGCCTTCGCCCGCCGCCCCGAGCCGGTGGTGCAGCTGACGCTGGCCTCGCTCCTCGCCGTGCAGGCGCTGGAGAAGCCCGACTAGCCTGCGCCGAGCAGCTTCGGCACCAGCGGCCAGCCCCAGAGCAGCCCCATGACGACGCTCAGGGTCCCGGCGACGGCGCTGGTCCAGCCCCGGGCCCGCGGGGTCCGGAGCAGCCGGGCCAGGGGCCAGCCGGCGAGTCCGGAGAGGAGGGCCATGCCCAGCACGGAGCCCCCGCCGAAGACGAGCGTGTAGGCCAGCCGCTGCGCGTTGGAGTCGAAGCCGGCGAGGACCAGCGCGGTGAGCGCCCCGCTCCCGGCGAGCCCGTGGATGACGCCGACCACCAGCGGCCGCACGGCGAAGGCCCGGCGTCCGAGGTGGACATGGGCAATCTGCCCGGGGTGCACGTGGAGCCGGCCATGGTGCTCGTGGCGCTGCGGCTCTCCGCGCGTCATCTCCGCCCGCGCTCGGACGAGCGCCCGGACCCCGAGGAGGAGGAGCATCAGCGAGACCGCGAGCTCGAACGCGGCGGTGAGCCGCTCCGACAGGTTCGTTCGCAGCAGGGCGAGCACCGCCCCCATCGCGAGCAGCGCGAGCGTGTGCCCCAGCCCCCACCAGGCGCCGAGGAAGAGCCCCGACCGGGGGTCGTCTTCCTCCGTCACCAGGGTGGAGACCGCGGCCAGGTGGTCCGGCTCCAGGGCGTGTCGCATGCCCAGGAGCAGTCCGAGAAACGAGGCGGTGACGGTGGTCAGGTGCCTTCTCCGTGGCCGCTCTACCACGGGTTCGACCGGGGGGCCCTCCCCGGGGGCGGTCCCGAAGGGCCTATCCGCCCGCGGAGTCCGGCCGGGCGGTGGGATCG
>Ga0335080_10008840_pt1 | contig 10505 bp, 5 predicted proteins | sample Lox_Sample_34_FD_206720 | JGI IMG/M metagenome (GOLD analysis project Ga0335080, IMG submission 206720) | Soil microbial communities from Loxahatchee National Wildlife Refuge, Florida, United States - Lox_Sample_3.4 | ecosystem: Environmental > Terrestrial > Soil > Wetlands | place: USA: Florida... | reverse complement strand
CGCTCGGCCCACCGGACCGGATCTCGTTGAAGATCGCGGCGTCGCTCGTGAACGGAAGCTCGACGAACTTCGAGATCGTCGGCTTCGGGCTGCCGGAATAGTCCGGATTCGGAACCAGCGTAACCTCAGCGGTGGTCGTGAAGCTCTGCAGCTTGAAAGGTCCGTCGACGACGCTCCAAATCGGCGAGGACGCCCATGTGCCGAGGTCCTTCGACTGGGCGTCGAGGAATTTGTAGACGTTCTCGGCGCCGGACTTGGTGGAGTCGGGGAGGTGGCCGTTGTCCGACGTGGGTGCCGGCTGAGAAAGCGACGTCCGATCCCACGCCAGCGGGAGCGGATAGATCTGCGACAGCTCGTTGTAGGTGAACCACTCAGGGTTGTACGCGTGGTTGAGCTGCAGGACCAGGGTCTGCGGGTCTGGCGTTGACACGCTGGTCACGTTGTCGGGGAAGTAGCCCGGCACGTACCCGCAATAGTTCTTGGCCGGATCGGCCTTGTAGAGGTTGATCCAGAAGGCGACCTGGCGGGAGGTGACCGACTCGCCGTCGGACCACTTCCACGGCTTCAGCTTGATCGTGACGGTCTTGTCCCCGTTCGAGAAGGTGGGCTGCTCGCCGACCGAGTAGTCGGGGTTGATCGTCGGGCTGTAGTCGTTGCCGTACCAGTACAGAGGCCGGTAGAGCATCGCCTGCAGTTGCGAGATGTTGTTGGTCCCGCAAACCTGCGCGGCCGTCATCGGGAAGATGTAGTTGGGCGGAGCACTCGGACCCTCGGTGAAGGTCACCGTTCCGCCACTCTGACGTGCGCCGGACGGCGCGGTGGGAGAGGTGAGCCCCGCGCCCGCGGTCGGGCCGCCGGTGGTCGAGGTGGACTGGCTCGAGCCTCCCGCCGCGACCGTGCTCGAGTTCGAACTCGAGCCGCACGCCGCGGCTCCCAGGACAACGACGACGGCACCGATCAGCGCCATGACTGTACGAACAGCAGCGACTCGTCGCACCTCAAGACCTCCTTACGGGCTCCTCATTCCCAGTGCGCCCGGGGCGAACGAATCGCTCGCCCCGGGCGAAGCGCCGCCGAGTATGCGAACCGCGGCTTACGACCCGCTGACAGGCCGGTGACAGTCCCGGTCAGATCCGCGTTGCGCGCCCCACAAACCTCCCGGATAATCGGCCGATGGGCGCCCGCACCACGGCGGCGGTGAAGTTCTCGATCCTCGGACCCCTCGCCGCTCTGCGTGACGGTGAGACCTTGGCGCTCGGGGGCGAGCGCCAGCGGGCGCTGCTCGCGATCCTGCTGGTGCACGCGGGCGAGATGGTGTCGAGCGAGCGGCTGATCGAACAGCTGTTCGGCGGTACGCGGTCGACGAGCGCGGCGAACGCCCTGCACGTCGCGGTGTCGCGGCTGCGGCGCTCCCTCGACGACGGCGGTGGCGCGATGCTCCTGACCCGTCGCGGTGGTTACGTGCTCGAGCTCGAGCCCGACCAGCTCGACGCCGCGGTGTTCGAGCGCCGGCTCGAGGAGGGGCGGGTTCTGCTCTCACAGAGCGACGCGGGGGCCGCGTCGGCGCGACTGGCGCAGGGGTTGCGCCTGTGGCGCGGGCCACCGCTCGCGGATCTCGCAGCGGTGGAGGAGCTGCAGCCCGAGATACGTCGCCTGGAGGAGCTGCGTCTGCTGGCGGAGATGGAGTGGATCGACGCCGAGCTGGCGCTGGGGCACGCCGCTGAGGCGGTCGTCGAGCTGGATCGGCTGATCGCCGCGGCACCGCTGCAGGAGCGCCTGCGCGGGCAGCTGATGGTGGCGCTCTACCGCTCGGGGCGCCAGGCCGAGGCGCTGGCCGCCTACCGGGAGACGTGCGCGCTGCTTCGAGACGAGCTTGGGCTGACGCCGAGCGCCGAGCTGAGAGAGCTCGAGTGCATGATCCTGCGCCACGACGCCGGGCTGGAGGCCGACGGCGCGACGCCGCCACCCGACCAGCCCGTGCTGTGCCCGTTCAAGGGGCTCGCCGCGTTCGAGTCTTCCGACGCGGAGTTCTTCTGCGGGCGCGATCGGGCCATCTCGGAGCTGATCGCGCGGCTGGCCGAATGGCCGCTGGTCGGGATCCTCGGCCCGTCGGGCATCGGGAAATCCTCGCTCCTGCGCGCCGGCGTGCTCCCCGCGCTCCGAGCCGGCGCACTGCCGGGCAGCGCGCGGTGGCCCCAGGTTCTGCTGCGGCCAGGAGCGGATCCGGTCGGCGAGCTCGAGCGCGCGCTCGGTGGAGACCTCGAGCACGTGCTCGGGGAGCTCGACCGCGGCGGCCGGCTGGTCCTCGCGGTCGACCAGCTCGAGGAGCTGTTCACGCTCTGCCACCGCGAGGTGGAACGCGGCGAGTTCCTGGCGCGGCTGTCGGCGTTCGCCCGCGACCACGAACGGCGGGTGCTGGTCCTGTGCACGCTGCGCGCCGACTTCTATGGCCGGCTCAGTGCGTACCCGGGCTTTGCCGAGCTGATCAGTCGCAGCCACGTGCTGGTCGGCCCGATGGATCGCGACGAGCTGCGCGAGGCGATCGAGCGGCCGGCCGCGCGGGCCGGACTGGAGGTGGAAGGCCGGCTCGTCGATGTGCTCGTGGCCGAGGTCGCAGACGAGCCGGGGAGCCTTCCGCTGCTGTCGACGACGCTGCTCGAGCTGTGGCGCGCGCGCGACGGCCGGACGCTTCGCCTGGAGGACTACCGGACCACGGGCGGCGTGCGCAGCGGGGTCGCGCGGATCGCCGAGGCCGCCTACATGCGGCTGTCCGAGCGCGACCGGGACGTCGCCCGGGACCTCTTGCTGCGCCTCGCCGACGGCGGCGAAGGCGCCCCCGAGCGGCGCCTCGTCCCGTTCGACGAGCTACCTCGGGTGGACGGCGCCGAGCGGGTTCTGGCCGCGCTGACCGAGGCCCGCCTGCTGACAGTGGGGGCCGGGACGGTCGAGCTCTCCCACGAGGCGCTCCTGCGCGAGTGGCCGCGCTACCGCGCGTGGCTCGACGAAGACCGCGTCGGCCGGCGGCTGCACGCGCACCTGCGGGTGACCGCGGGCGAATGGGACGCGCATGGTCGCGACCCGGGTGATCTCTACCGCGGCGCGCGGCTCGCCGCCGCGCTCGAGTTCACCGCGGAGCGCCCCGAGCAGATCGACCGGGTCGAGCGCGAGTTCGTCGCCGCCGGCCGAGCCGAGGCCGAGCGCGAGGCGGGGCGCCAGCGGGCACAGAACCGGCGGCTGCGCGCGCTGCTGCTCGGGGCGGGCGTGCTGCTCGTCCTGACCGTGGTCGCCGGGGTGGTCGCGGTGGTCGGCCAGCAGCGGGCGAACAGCGACGCTCGCTTGGCCGTCGCCGAAGCGCACGCCGCGCTCGGACGGCAGCTCGGAGCCGAGGCGCTCGGCGAACCGCGTCTCGACGTCGCCGCGCTGCTGGCGCGTGAAGCGGTGGCGCTCGACCGCTCGCCGCAGACCGAGGGGACCCTGCTCTCGACGCTGCTGCGCAGCCCCGCGGTGATCGCCGCCTTCTCGCTGCCCACGAACTCGACGCCGCACGTGGCGGTCAGCCCCGACGGCCGCACGCTGGCGGTGTCGGACAGCGTGTCGGACACGGTGCGTTTCTACGACGCGCGCACCCGGGCGCCGGTCGGCCATGAGCTGAACGACTTCTTCGGCGACCAGCCGCCGGTTTACTCCGCGGACGGCTCGGTGCTGGTGTATCGCGCCGGCGCGTCCCTGGCGGTCCGCGACGCGAGGACGCTGGCACTGCGCCAGCGCCTGCCGATCGGGCCGCCGTTCGTGCAGGAGCTCACGGCGGACGTTCCGAACGGCAGCATCCTGATGGCGCCCGACGGCCAGACCGCCTACTACGGCTACTGGATGACCGACGCGGCGGGCCAGCCGGCCGAGGCCTACCTCGCCCGGTGGTCACTGCCCAGCGGGCGGCGCCTGCCCACGGTGGCGCTGGGTCACGGTCCGCTGCTCGCGGCCGCGCTCATCCGGCACGGGGCGAGTCTGGTGATCGTCACGGGCCACGCGATCGAGACCTTCGACCCGAACACGCTCAGACCGGAGGGCGTTGCGGGGATCCGGCCGGCGCCGGTGCTCCCGTCGGCGGCGGCGATCAGCCCGGACGGGGCGACGGTCACGATCGGGTCGCAGAGCGGATCGGTGTGGTTCGCGAACGCCGCGAACGGTGCGGCTCGCCGCGGGGGCGGTGGGCATTCGGCGGCGGTGGCCAGCGTCGCCTACGCGCCCGGCGGCAGGACCGCGATGACGGTCGGCGACGACGGCAGGGCGGTGGTGTGGAACCCACTCAGAGGGAGCGAGACGGCCGTGCTGTCCAGCGCGCCGGGGCGCATCCAGGATGCCCGGGTGAGCCCAAACGGCGCAACGCTCTACACCGCGGCCGTCGGCGGCGTGCTGCTGGCCTGGGATCTCACCGGCGAGCGCGCGTTCGGGCACAGCACGCGCCTCAGCTCCGCGCTTCCCTGCTGCGATCCGGTGTCGCCGCTCGAGCCGGCGCTCGCGCTCTCGCCAGATGGGTCGCGGTTCGCCGTACCGACCGGCGCCTCGACCGTCGGGGTGTTCTCGACCGACACCCTGCGCCGAGTGGCGACGTTCACGATCCGGCCGTCGGGACAGCGGATCACCGCGCTGGCCTGGTCGCCAAACGACAGCGTGCTGGCGGTCGGCGCGCAGAACGGCATCGTGCAGCTCTGGGGCGTGGACGGCACGCCGCAACCGGTCCGCTCGCTGCCGGGGCTGACCCCGTTGCCCGGCCAACCCGAGGCGATCCAGTCGCTGGCCTTCTCACCCGACGGAACGCTGCTCGCCGCGAGCGACAAGAGCCAGAGCACCGCGGTCGGCCACACGCTGGTCTCGCCGGTGGCGACGATGGCGATCTGGCACGTCGGAACCGGGGCGCTGGTGGCGCCGCCGGCCGACCTCGGCGCCGGCAACGGATTGAACGGATCGGACGTCGTGGCGTTCTCCCCGGACGGCAAGCTGCTGGCGGCGAGCCTGCTCACCGGCGGCGTCAACGTGTTCGATCCCGTGACCGGGCGAGTCGTGCGGACGCTGCCCGATCCGGGTGACGACAGCATCTCGCTCGCGTTCGCGCCAAACGGAGCGCTCGCCGGGGGCACGCTCGGAGGAACGGTCGAGATGTGGAACCCGGCCACCGGCAAGCGGCTCGCGCAGCCGCTGCTGGCCGACTCCGCGCCGATCACCAGCGTGGCCTTCGATCCACTCGGCCGGCGCTTCGCGGTGACCGGTTACGGGGACGGCACGGTCAAGGTGTGGTTCACCGCGAGCCTCCAGCAGGAAGGCCCGCGGCTCGCGGCCGACCCGGGAGCGACCGCGGCGGCGGCCTTCGAGGCCGGGGGCAGCACCCTGCTCGTCGTCGACGACCGTGGTGGTGCGTTCGCGTGGCCGGCCTCGGCGGCGGATTGGGAGCAGCGGGCCTGCTCGGTGGCGGGGCGCAACCTCACCCGGGCCGAGTGGCGGCAGTTCGTGGCGGGCCCGCCGTACACGAACGTCTGCCCCTAACAAACATCCGCGCGATCAGGGGGTGTGGCGGATTTTGGTCGTCAGGGCGACCATTTTTCATCACGCCCCCCACTTGGGGGCCTCCGCGGCGCCGGCAATCACCGTCGGCGTAGCCGGGCCACGACGTCCGCCACCGTCGCCGAGGCGAGGCGCCGGGTCTCGGTCGCGGCCTCGGCGCCCATCGACCAGAGCTCGGCCGGGATGCTGCCCTGGAACGGGGTGGCGATGGTGTCGGCGGAAGTGGCGCCGTCGGTGGGGAGGAGGTCGACGAGCAGGGTCGACCAGCCGAAGCGCCGGGCGGCCAGGCCGTCGCCGGTGAGCGGGTTGTAGTACTCGCGGAAGCCGTGGCGCTCGACCAACTCGACGCACGACGCGATGATCCGGTCCGCCTCGGCGTCGTAGCCGAAGCGCCGCAGCGCCGGCGTCAGCAGCCAGACGGCGTTGATCCAGGCCGGCCCCCGCCAGCAGCGGAACAGGTGCCAGCCGGCGCGGAAGCTCGGCTCCTCCATCGACACCGACGGGATCGCGAACGGGGCGCCGTACCGGCGGGGGTCGAGCAGGTGCTCCTCGATCAGCCGGCGGGCGATCGGCTCGGGAAGCGAGGGGAGCGCGAGCGGTGCCAGCGAGGACCAGGTGGACACTCGCTGCGGCGCGTGGTCGCGTCCCGCGAGGTCCCAGAAGAGCCCGCGCTCCTCGTCCCAGCAGTGCTCGATCAGCGCCTGCTCGGTGCGGTCGGCGCGGATCTCGTACTGGACGTCGCCGGTCATCCGCGCCAGCGCGTGGAGGGACAGCGCGTAGAACACGTTGACCATCACGTCCTCGACGTGCTCCTCGTAGCGCGCGATGATCGCCCGCGAGTCGTAGCGCAGCCGGCGCGAGCGCTCGACCAGCCACACGTAGCCGGGGTTGTAGTGGCTCATCCAGCCGAACACGGCGTCGTATTTGGGCGAGTCGTCAAGTCCCGATTCGTCGGGATGGATGATCGAGATCAACCCGTCGCCGTCGGGATCCCGATCGCGGTCGAGCCAGTCGTAGTGCAGGCGCAGGGCGTCGAGCCCCTCGGCGCGGAACCCCGGGTCCTCCGGCGAGGCCGCCGCGACCAGCTCCCAGGCGAGGGCGAGCAGGGGGGTCTGGATGTGGGCGGTGGCGCGGTTGCCGCGCACGGAGTGGGTGGCGTAGAACGGAGCCCGGCGCCAGCCGGCGCTGTCGTGCCAGAAGATCGTGTGGGGGATGAACCCGTCCAGCCGCCCGCCGCGCAGCAGCGTGCGCAGCTCCTCGCGCGCCCGCGCGGGCTCGAAGTGGCGCCAGACAATCGCGTGAAAGCACGAGTCCCAGTACCACTGGTGGCGGTAGCGTGGGGGCGCCGGGCAGGTGAATCCGTACGTGGTTCCGTCCGCGAGGCTTCCCTCGCGCCAGTTCCCAGCAAGCACCCGGTAGGCCTCGTCGCGCAACAACGCCCGTCGCCCGCGATCGACGATTACCGGCAAAGCCGTGTGAGATCGACCAGTTCGGCCTCGAACACGCGCTCCCAGCTCATCGACTCACCCAGCGCAGCCGCCGCGACGGGATCGAGCGGCGCGGCCAGAGCGCGCTCAATCGCGCGCGCGAGGTCCACCGGATCCTTGGGCTTGAATGTGTGGACCAGCGGGCTCGCCAGCGCCGCGGACGGCGTCGTCGAGCACGCCACCACACGCGCGCCGCTCGCGGCCGCCTCGAGCACCGCGAGGCCGAAGGTCTCGTGCGGGCCGGGAGCGACGACGCAGGCGGCCTCACGGTACAGCCGGGCGAGGGCTCGGCGGTCGGTCGCGAACGGCCGCATCTGGACGAGGCCGGCGACACCGAGGCGGCGCGCTCGCGCTTCGAGCACCGGCCGGGCGGGGCCGTCGCCGACGATCCACAGCGGCCGTCGCGTGCCACCGATCCCCATCGCCGTTGCCTCGAGGATGTCGCCGATCCGCTTCTCGAGTGACACCCGCCCGACGAACAAGAGGTGGTCGCCGCGCACCCCGGGTCCGGGCCGGAACGCCGGATGCAGCCCGAACTGGAGCTTGATCGCCGCGGACCGTCCGGAGTCGGGCTCGGGGTCGACGATCGACATGACCGCATCGACGTGCTCGTAGGCGTGCTGATAGATGCGCCGCAGCGCCGGCAGGTAGATCGCGTCCGGGCCTGGAATGCCGGCGGCGTGCAGCGCCGGCGACGCGTGATGTACGGCGACGACCGCCGCGCCGAGTCGATGTGCCTCGCGCGTGACGCTGAGGGGCCGCCAGAACGGGTCGTGGAGGATCACGACATCGGGACGCACCGCTCTGAGGGTCTCCCGCAGCGCGCGGCCGCCGAGCGGGAGACGGTAGCCGTTCGAGGCGGCAAGCTGGAGCGAGGGGAGCTCGTGACGTCCACCCGCGTGCAGCCGGCGCCGGCCCGGGATCACGAGGTGGTGCTCGAACGCACCCGTGATGCGCGCGTACCTGGCCTTCTCGTTCAGGTAGGTGCGGATGCCCCCGCTTCGCTCGGCGTAGAACAGAGCCACGTCACACACCACAAGCCTGTCGCCGTGAGGTGTGCGCGCGGCGATTGCCTTCACGGTGAATATTGTGTGTCGCGCCGGAGCGACATCTTGTTACTTACCAGTGAAGGGTGCGGCGGAGGCGATGATCGCGATCGACCAGACCGGGCGGGGCCGGCCGCTGGTGCTCCTACACGGCGTCGGAGCAAGCAGGACGGTGTGGCGCCATGTGACCCCTGCGCTGGCCGAGGACCGCCACGTGATCGCGCCCGACCTCCCCGGTTTTGGCGAATCGACCCCGGCGGCAGAGGGCTTCGAGCTCGGCGCCGTCGGCGCCGCGCTCGCCGACGCGCTGGTGGAATGCGCGGGCGAGCCGTTCGACCTGCTCGGTAACTCGCTGGGTGGCGCCGTCGCGGTAGCGCTCGCGCTCGAACGCCCCGACCTGGTTCGCCGTCTGGTGCTCGCTGCTCCGGCCGGCTTCGCCTCGCGGTCGGCGCCGATCGCCGCCGCCGGCGCCGCGCTCGCCGATCGCGCGGTCGCGGCGAGGCGCATCATCGGGGCCCCGGCGGCGCGGAGCGCGACGGCGCGGCGCGCGCTGTTGTGGGGAGCGATCGCGGAACCGCAGCGGCTGTCGGCCGATGACGCGCGCATGATGTTCCGAGCGTCACGAGGTTCGACGCGGATCGGGGCGGCGGTGGCGGCCGTGCTCCGCGCCGACCTGCGAGGCGACCTCACCAGGGTCGAGGCGCCGCTCGGCCTGATCTGGGGCTGGCGCGACCGGATCGTCCCGATCACCACGCTGCGCACGATCCGGGCGGCGCGTCCCGATGCCGTCGTCGCGACCATCCCGCGCGCGGCCCACGTTCCTCAGGTCGAGTGCCCGCACGAGTTCGTGACCGCCTTGAAAAGCGTGCTCAACCGGCTTTCTCAGTAGAAACCGTTTCGTCACAACTCTCTCCCCGGGCTGCCTTAGGCTGGTTTGCAGGGACATTGAGCCAGATGCCGACCGTGAACATCGGGAGTGCTGGTGTCGTCCTCCTGCGGGACGGGCGCAAGGTCACGTTCGTGGCCGCCGGTCCCGACGATGGCTTCCCCGTGGTCTACTGCCACGGCGCAATCGGCTCGCCACGGTGGCACACGCCGGGACTCGACGATGTGATCGAGCAGCTCGGGATCCGCTACCTCGTGGTCAACCGTCCCGGGTTCGCCGGGTCTGACCCATGTCCGGACCGGACCGTCGCCGATCATGCCCGGGACCTCGGCGAGCTGATGAGCATCCTCGGGTACGGCCGCTTCTCCGTGGTCGGCGTGTCGGCCGGCGCTCCCTATGCGCTCGCCTGCGGGTGGGCGCTCGCCGAGCGGCTGGTGGGCCTCGCGGCGGTCAGCCCGCTCGGCCCTCCCGACGGTCCGGGCGCAAGCTCGAGCCTCAGGTACAAGGCGCCGCTTGTTCCGTTCGGTTCGCCGCAATTTGGTCCCGCGCTCGCCCACCTCAGCCTCGGCGCGCTCGGCCTGAGGCGCCAGACGTGCGCGCAGGCGATGATCGACGACCACCTCGTCTGCCGGCGCCCGTGGGGCTTCGATCCGTGCGAGCTCGGGATACCGGTGACGCTCTGGCACGCCCGTGGAGACCGGCTGGTCCCGCTCGCGCACACCTTGGCGCTCGCCGCCGCGATCCCGGATTGCGAGGCCCGCGTCGATCGGCGTGGCGGCCATTTCTTCTACAGCCGCCGTCTGGCCGAGATCCTCGGCCCGCTGCTGCCCGATCGCGCCGAGTCCGAGCACGCGGCCGCACTCCTGCGCGCGGCGTGAACGGGGTGCCACCATACGTGCGTGCGAGCACCGAAGCTGATCGCCGCACTGCTAGCGGCATGCGCGCTCGCCGGATGCGCCGGCAACCTCGAGTGCGACGGGCACGCGTGTATCGGCAACTGGAAGCGGGATATGGCGCTTGGCGGCACGGTGGTGCACTGTCCCGACGGTTCCTGGTCGCACGGCGGCGGCCTCGGGGCCGCGTGCGCCGGGCACGAGACTAAGAAATGACACTCGCGGCCAGCGACGCAACCGCGTCGCACAGCCGATCGGCCTCTTCGGGCGTCGTGTAGTGCAGGTAGCCGGCGCGGACGGCGCCACCTGATTCCTCGAGTCCGAGCGCAACCATCACGCCGAGCGCGTAGTAGTTCCCGTGGTAGGTGAACAGTCCGAGCCTGCCGAGCTCGGCGCTCAGGGCCTCGGGAGTCCAGCCGTCGAGGTTGAAGCAGAACGTCGGCGTGCGCTCGCCGGCGCGCGCCGCGTCCGGAATCCCGTACAGCCGCAGACCGGGAATCTCACCCAGTCGGTCCAGCGTGTGCCGGGTCAGCTCGTGCTCGTGAGCCTCCATGCGGGCGTAGGCCAGGTCGAGCCGGGCGGATCGATCGCCGGCCTCGCCTCCCAGCGACTCGAGGTACTCGATCGCGGCGAT